>JGI24891J29808_1000043_pt1 | contig 173604 bp, 166 predicted proteins | sample FreactcultuFSWF8_FD_29808 | JGI IMG/M metagenome (IMG submission 29808) | reverse complement strand
GGGGAGGGAGTAGGGAAGGTGGAAGGCGAGGTCGGCGACCTTGCAGGTGTAGAGGTCGAGGGTGATGAGAGGAGCGGGGTCGGTGACGACAGCCTTAAGGTCGACAGTATCGACGAGGGGCTCGGTGAGAGCGGTGCGCTTGAGGGGAGCGTAGTTGAAGCCCCAGACGTTGTCCCAGACTGCGGATTGAATCAGTTGCTGCTGGTGCAGAGTGGAGAGATGGGTCATAACTCACAGTTGATCTTCTCCTCCTTGTAGTCACCATCCTCGATACCGGCGACGAAGATGGTGGCCTTGTCGGGGAAGATGAGACCACCCTTCTTGAGGTAACGGTCACGGGCCCACAGGACAGTGTCCAGCATGCTCTCGTACAGCAAGAAGTAGCCCATCCACTCGGAGATGATGATGTCGACCTCGGGGAAGGGAAGAACAACCTCCTCCATCTTGCCCTGAAGAAGAGTGATCTTGTCGCTCAAGCCGTTAACCTCGACGATCTCCTTTGCCTTGTCGATGATGGTCGACATGTCAACACCAATGACGTGCTTGGCGCCAGCCTTTGCGGCGAACCTGTGGAATTGTCTCAGTATGGATGGAATCGTGGAAGAGGATAGAGCTGGGAGGATGCGCACATGGACAGGATGCTGGTACCACAGCCGACATCGAGGACGACCTTGTCCTTGAAGAGGTGGCGGTTCTGGTAGATGGCATCGCGGTAGCTGCGAGTGCGCACATCATCTTTCTAAAACAGTCGGGTCTTGTCAATTCACACGCTCTTTCTTTGGATTGAGTCCTTAGACTGCGGCGCAACGTACGAGCATCTCCTCGTGGATTCCGTGGTGGTTGTAGCTGCGCATCTTGTCAGTCTCGCGCCCTGCAGTCTGCTCAGGTAGAGAATGGTGAAATTACCTGTTGAAGTAGTGCTGCTCAGAGTGAGCGAGGCCGGCCAGGCGGTCGCCGGTTTGCGGTGCGGTTGCGTTGTTGGCCATGATTGGATGTTTCTCGGCGATTCGGTATGGATGAGAGAATGTGATGGGCAGGGCGTGGAAGCGAGTGAAAACAAAGGGCGGATGCAGGAAAAGTCGACGGGCTCATGCTTTCAACTCTTTTTCATCAAAGCAGAAGCTTCGACGACAAACGTCCAAGCGCTCGGACTTGAGAGAAGAAAACGCCGCGACTTCCTCAAAACCCTGCAAGACCCTGTTTCACCCACCAACTTCAAGGCTGGACTTCTTGGCACCGCTTCGTCTTCTCTTTCTTGCAAACTCATCTTGTGATAGGTAATGAATATATACAGCAAAGAATAGTATAGCTCTCCTTCAATCAGATTCAGTTGACCATCTCCTCTGCACCTGCCATGGTTGCATCCATGTCACCAATTCTGTCGGCAGGTTGGAAATGGCTGTAGACTTCTTCATTGTCATCAACCAGCCAATCCAGATGTGTTTCCTCGGGAGGAAGTGTAGCTCCCAATCCTTGACCGGGTTTTGGATAATTCGCCGTGGGGTTATCAAGCTCATTATAGCCTTCATCCACATCATCATCTGGTCGCACTGGTAATGGATAGTATGCATGCTCGGATTCATCTGAGGGAGGCTCAGGCGGGTTTGGTGGTAGAGGCTCAACTACAGGTCTCGGAGGATCAAGCAATGCCGAGAGCGTAGAGGGCAGGGGTGTTCGGTATGCTCCAGGCGGGAACAATGCCAGCTCTGGATGTAATCTGTCTGCCCGTAGCAATAGCTTTACCAGCGTATGTGATGGTAATAAGGTCAAGACTTCTCGTTTCTGTAACGGTCAGCTTGTGTTTCTCTTATCATATCACTACACCACAAACACACCTGCTCTTCTGTCAATTCTCCACCTGACACAAACGAGTCAATGTCAACCTCTGGTGGAGGTCGAACGGTACAGTCCGAACAAAACCATTCCATGTCGGGAATATCTACAACCTCCTGACTGATGGGAGGATGATGGCAATAGCGGTGGTAAGGAGTGTTACAGCCATCACAAAATACTATCATGTTGGTGGCTGGACTATGCGGTCGAAGACAGGCCTTGCAGACTGCCAATTCCGGATTCCTACGTCCCCAATTGCGCTTGCGTTTGACGCCAGATGTGGGTGAGGGTATGACGGGTACGAAAGTAGTGGGTTTTGTGATTGCGCGGCCGGATCGAGAAGTCGTCGCCAGAGGGGTGTTTTCGGCATCGTCAACAATATCATCATCGCTGTCAGAGCTGACCTCATGAATCTTGATGCCTTCAGCCAATGGTTTCCTCCCACCTCTGCCACCTCTTCCTCTCGGCCTTCCTCCTCTTCCCCTTCCACGGCCCCGGCCTGTAGATGTTGGCGTGGCCATAGCTGCTGATGAAGGTGTCATGACATCTCCAGTCAAGGCACCTCTGCCTCTGCCCCTTCCACGGCTACCACGGGGGCGTCCGCCGCGGTTTCTTCCTCGTCCACCTCTAACGACGGGGGTCGTAACGTCCATGTCAGTATCCATTTCCTCCTCTTTTACTATTCTCAAGGCAGAGTCATCCGGATGCGAGTCGTCTAATGTAGTCGAGATGGTCATGTTCTTCAAGACGGCGTTTCTCGCAGCTTCCCACTCTTGTGTACCATGAACAGCGGAAAGCGAGTTTTGAGGTAAGCGTTTCAGGATTTCTTCAATGGCTGGAGAGAAAGACCTGATTCCAAGTCTAGCAGTCGTGTCATACGACGGAGCATTGATTGAGGGAGCTGTGGTCGCCGGCGCATCCGTTGAGGAAGCGACTAGAGAAGGTGGTTGAGTTGAGTCGACAGATGGGAGCGCATTCGCTGGGGCAATATCAGGTGATGTCGCATTGGCCAGAGATGCAGGATCATGGCCAGTCGACATATCGACGGTTCAATGGGGGCAGTTGCAGCATAAGAGGCAGTTCTTGTCGCATGACGGCTGCACCACGCATCATCGCACCTGCCGCGGGAAGGCACCGCCACACGTCGAAAGGGTCGACGCCACAAAGGGACCTTCTGGGCTTGTTCCCATTTCCCGCGCCACACTTGGAGCGTCGCCTACGTCAGCGCGCGCCATCAATTCCTCAATTCAAGAACGCCTGTCAACAAACTTCCCTTCTCACAGCAAAAGATGCCTGACCGACCATCCATCGCCGTGACGGCCGCGCAAAAGACCGAAAGGCACGACTTTGCTGACGGGAACAAGACTCCTCCACCGCAATCGTCCCCTCCTCGCTCACCTTCTCCTGCCCAACCGCCGTTATCTCCCAAACTCTCGACCGCTTCGCAAAAGACGACGGGCACGACGGGACCGGGAAGACCAAGATGGATTCTCCACATGCAGGCCCAGATGTGGCGCTTCCTCATGAGCATCGGAATGCTGCTCCACCGCATGGCACCTCCTCACCCGCCGAAACCGTCCTTCAAGCGATCCATCAAGGCGACTGTTAGTTCCAAGCCTGGCTCATTCGACTTGCACTTCTATGTGCCCAAAGACTATGAGAAGCATCGCCGTATGGACTTCAGTCAGAAGAGGTACCCTTGTGTCATCAACTTCCATGGTGGAGGTTTCACTCTGGGCAGCCCTAGTGATGATGCTCGTTGGTGTGGAACCGTCGTCGACGAATGCGCTGCTGTCGTCGTCAGTGTCGACTACCGTCTGGCTCCTGAGAATCCCTTCCCTACCGCTGTCGAGGACGGTGTAGATGCTGTGCTGTACATGGCCAACAACGCAGACGAACTTGGCATTGACGAGAACAAGATTGCGCTTTCCGGCTTCAGCTCCGGCGCCAACATGGCCTTCACCGTCCCTCTCCGCCTGTACGACCACCAAAGCGAATTCAGTAGAGTCGAGACAAACAACGGTGCTTCGTCGTCCCTTCTCAGTCTGCCTCGCGCACAGGATCCCAGCTCTTCCAGTCTCAGTGTCGACCGCATCGTCCGCAGTCGCAGTCATACCGTTGCTCCCACTCTGGCAAGCCTGCAGAAACAGCAAATGTCGGTCAAGCAATGCGAAACCGTCCAGTCCGTCTCCCTCTGCGCCATCGTCCCTTGGTACCCCTCCTGCGACTACACCCAGACCCGCGAAGAACGCCGCAACACTTCGGTCCGCACAGATCAAGATCTCCCTGCCATCTTCACCAACCTGTTTGATGAATCATACCTGCATCCTCCGGATACTATCCCTCTGGACTCGCCCTATCTTTCTCCCGGCATTGCTCCTACGAATCTCCTTGCCGAAGCTCTTCCTCAAGATATCATCATGCACACATGCCAGTGGGACATGCTCCTCGCTGAGGGCGAAAAGTTCCGCGATCGTCTTACTGGAAAGGGCATCAACAAGACTGTCCACTACAAGATGATTGAAGGTGTACCTCATGGTTGGGACAAGGCTCCCAATCCGTTGAAACCTACCCCTGGTGTCAAGCAACATTATCTCAATGCCACAAACCACCTACGACGAGTATTCGCCAAACAAGGTGGAAGCGCCACTGAAGAAGCCACTGTTGGCGGTGTTGCTGGTGAAGGAAGAAGAATGAGTACCCTTGTTAATTAGATCTTCTTCCTTGTTGATGTATAGCATAAATCTAGCCTTTCATTTCTATCGCAACACTTCTCCTTTTTCCGAACACCTGGTTGACTTGACTTCAGCATCTTGCAACATGGGCATTATTGAATATTGCGGCATCAAGACGGCGTTATCCACTATCTCCTTCGCCAGCCCCGGAACCCGGACAGAAACATGGTTTTATGCTTGCATAACCTCGTTTTATGCTTCCAACACCCCTCCCGGATATACATCACCCCGACTGCCTCTACGTTATTGGTGTAAACGCCCGCTATGCTGCAGTACAATGCTCGAATCTTTGGTTTTCCGCATCTTCCGGCTTGTTGACATGTCCTCATTTATGCCTTGCTCGATTTCGTCCTAGACCGTCTTACAAAACAAGTGGTCGCCCTCGAAGCGATTCCTTCCAGGTTCTCTCCTCGATCAAGCATATTCACCACCGTTTTTGTATACCTTTCCCTGGTCATGTCCGAGAAGTCGACCGACTCAGATCTCGAACGTGGTAGTCATGTCCAGCCTCCTCAACACCATCATGGACCATCAGTATCTTGGTTCTGTCTGGTCTACGATCAAGCTCTGGTCACTCCCGAAGTACAGAACTGGAGATACGCTGGATCAGGAACAGAAGAAGATCCGTTTGTTGTCGTCTGGATAGACAACGACCCTCGCAATCCCATGACCTGGCCCGATTGGCAGAAATGGTGTTTGGTAGCTTTGGTCTCCATCGCTACCCTCGCCGTCGCTTTCGTATCTAGTGCCTATACTGGAGGCTTGAGCGAAGTCATAGTGCAATTTCAGACTTCCCAGCTGATCGTGACGCTTGGAGTGTCGCTGTTTGTACTAGGATTTGCCATTGGACCACTTATGTGGGCCCCCATGTCGGAGATTTTTGGACGCCAGGTCTTGTTTATTGGAACTTATGCTGCGCTTACTGCTTTCAATGCTGGAGCTGCTGGGGCGCAGAACATCACGACATTGCTGCTCATGCGCTTCTTTGCTGGTTCCTTTGGTTCATCACCATTGACAGTATGCTCTACCCTTCCAAGTTCTTGTCTTTTCTCAAGTCTCAAGACTAATGTGTACCTCCAGAATGCTGGCGGTATCATCGCAGACATGTTCGACGCCGATCAGCGTGGCCTAGCCATGACTTTCTTTGCCTCAGCTCCCTTCCTCGGGCCAGTCATTGGTCCAATCGTCGGCGGTTTCGCAGGCGAGACCATTGGCTGGCGTTGGGTTGAAGGCATCATGGCCATCTTCACCGGCATCCTCTGGATTGCAGGTTCCCTACTCATCCCAGAAACCTATGCGCCTGTCCTCCTCCGCAAGCGGGCGCGCGCTCTCGAAGAGACCAACCCTGGTAAAATCTACAAGACAAGAGCGGAGATTGCATCTGGTCCTGTGCAGTTCGTGAGTGTGTTTAGCACTGCATTGATCAGACCTTGGAAATTGCTTTTCGGCGAACCTATCGTGTTACTGCTTAGCATTCACATGTGAGTATAAATAACCATCCCGCTAAGCACATCCGATCTCTGACTTCAATACCGCAGGGCCATCATCTATGGAACTCTGTATCTCATGTTCGCCGCCTTCCCCATCGTCTATCAACAAAAGCGCGGCTGGTCTCCAGGTATTGGCGGTCTAGCCTTCCTCGGCGTGGCAGTAGGTATGCTCTTCGCCATCGTCTACTGTCTCTGGGATAACAAACGATATAAACGCATCGCAGCTGCCAACAATGGCAACGCACCCCCAGAAGCCCGTCTCCCTATGTCCATGGTAGGAGCTTGCGCCCTCCCAATCGGTCTCTTCTGGTTCGCTTGGACGAACTCGCCAAGCGTATATTGGATGGCGTCAATTGCTGCTGGAGCCCCTTTTGGGTTCGGTATGATCCTCGTCTTTCTTGGAGTCATGAATTATCTTATCGATGCGTATACCATCTATGCTGCCTCCGCTCTCGCTGCCAACTCGGTCTTGAGAAGTTTGTTCGGAATGGCGTTTCCGCTGTTTACGAGTTATATGTATGCAAACCTTGGTATACACTGGGCGAGTTGTATACCTGCTTTTCTTGCACTCATGTGTCTGCCTATGCCGGTGAGCGATTACTTTTCCGCCTCATCCTTGTGGAAACGCATTACAGATATGAGGGGCTATGCTGACTTCCAAACTATGTAGTTCTTGTTCTACAAATTCGGACCCAACATTCGCGAAAAGTGCAAGTTCGCCGCCGAGTCGGCTGCTTTTATGCAGAAGATGAGAGAGGGGCGGTGAAATGTGGTCGATTTAGGGGATAGCCAAAAACCTCGGTGTTATCATGAACCTAGCTTCCTGTTGCTTTCCCCACTGGCCCCGATTATATCTCATCGTATCAGTTCATCTTGACTTCTATCCGATGCAAAAGAGCACATGCCGTGCTTGACCTATAGTAGAGACATCATATTCGAGATCTTCAGGTACTCCCCGCTTCCCCACTTGTCAACAGGTATACACCAACCCCGCAATTCTGCAGACTAACACACATCGACGTCAAGCGTCTTCCCAAAATCGATTCTTTTGAAGAAAATCATGCGACGATCCACAACTTTTCCATTGTGGGGATGTTCAGAACTTCCAGACCACAAACTACAAATGAGACAACCATCCACCAATGTCTTGCCAATGCATCAACATCATGCAGTTACCCTTCTGGACTATCTCGACTGCAGCAGTTTGTGTAACTGTCGCTCAAGCATCTTCTCTTGAAGATGTTTGCACTTCAGCTTATGCAGTCGCCGCTTTACCTGCTGCAGATGTCTATCAAGGCATTACCATTGACAACGCATCTGTGACTGCCAATCCAGTTTACGCCGCTAATGCTAGCGGTAATGTCATGTTTCCGGATTCTACTTTTGATTACTGCAACATCAGCTTCTCTTACTCTCATGATGGAATCGTGGGTGATAAAGTGAGGTTGGTTTATTGGTTGCCTTCGCCCGACAACTTCAAGGATCGCTTTTTGTCTACGGGTGGTGGTGGTTATCTCAGTATGTTCGATACCAATTGCTGTGCGGTAAAACTTGCTAACGCGAAAGAAAAGTCTCTTCTGGCGATGGCCTATCTGGCTCGCTTCCTGGTGGCATCATCTACGGTGCTGCTGCTGGCACTACTGATGCAGGGTTTGGCAGCTTGTCTACCCAGTTCAGCAGTGTATATCTTCTCGCCAATGGCACTGCAAACCTCCACAACTTGAACATGTTTGGTTATCAAGCTATTCATGAGATGACGCTGCTGGGTAAGGAGTTCACCAAGGGCTTCTTCAACATGACCAAGGATGACAAACTATACGCTTACTACCAAGGTCAGCAAAAATACACATTTGTCTGCAAGAAGTGACCACTGACACTCCACAGGTTGTTCAGAAGGTGGTCGCGACGGCTGGAGCCAGATCCAACGCTACGGAGATCAATTCGATGGTGCCGTCGTCGGTGCCCCTGCCTTCCGCTTCGCTTTCCAACAAGTCCAACACGCATACTCCGACATCGTAGAGCAAACACTAGACTACTATCCCCCTCCTTGCGAGATGGAAATGATCCTCAACGAAACAATCGCCGCCTGCGATCCACTGGACGGCAAAACCGATGGCGTGGTCGCCCGTACCGATCTGTGCAAATTGCATTTCAACACTAGTAGCCTGATTGGCACACCATACTCATGCGCTGCGTCGCCGGTGTATATGGGATTCCCACCTCATCCTGCTTGGCCGGCGCAAAATGGCACTGTCACGGCAAAGGCGGTGCAGGTGGCTGATACCATTATCCAAGGCCTTCGCGACAGCACGGGCAAACAAGCCTATCTATCCTACCAACCCGCCTCGGTCTTCGCAGACGCATTCACCCAATACGACACCAACACATCCTCATTCACCCTGTGGCCCAGCGACTTCGCCGCACAATTCGTCTTGCCCTTCTTGGACTTGGTCAACGCCACTTCCTTTGCAAACCTGGATAACGTAACCTACGATACTCTGAAACAATGGATGTACCAAGGCTGGCAAATGTACGAATCCACTCTCCACACCACCTGGCCAGATCTATCCTCTTTCCACTCTTTCCACGGCAAGATCCTCCACTATCATGGTGAATCCGATTTTTCCATCCCCACTGGCTCTTCGGTACATTATCGCGATTCGGTGCGAAAGATCATGTATCCTCATCTCTCCTACAACGCCTCCAATGCCGCTTTGAATGAATGGTATAGACTTTTCCTCATCCCTGGAGCCGGACATTGTGGATTGAATGCTTATCAACCCAATCACCCATTCCCACAGACTAATCTGCAAGTTATGATTGAGTGGGTGGAAAAGGGAAAGGTGCCGCAGACGTTGAATGCGACGGTTTTGCAAGGGGAGAGAAAGGGAGAGAATGAGCAAGTGTGTGCTTGGCCTTTGAGACCATCTTGGAGTAAGAGTGGGAATGGGAGTGTGGAGTGTAGGTTCGATAAGCAGAGTTTGGAGACTTGGGAGGTCGAGTTTGATGCGTTTGAGATGCCTGTGTATTGATGCTTCATCCAGCAAACAATGAGAAAGATGATGAGTTGTTGGTTGACTTTGTGATGGGGGTATAATTGTTACACATACACTTTGTTTTGGCCTTTGTCATGTTTTTTTGGAGAGTTCGAAGTCTCTGGAACTGTGACGAGCAAGGGGTCTTCGGAGACATGAGTTGTTTTGGTGGTCTTGTCATCTGTGATTCTCAAGTGGTTTACTCGATGTGAAGGCGAATGTGCCTATGGTGCATTCTGACGGTATATATCAGCTATTTGATGCAGATGTGTCCATTCCGGTTGCATTAATTAACAATTAAGACCTCTTCCTCCTTTCGTGTGTCCGTCTCTATCCTCAACTCGCATTCAGTGCCCAGCAGCATCTTCCTTCACATCCTCCTTGGCTTTTGCCTCGGCCGCCTGTCTTTCCAGGTATCGCTCATGGCTTTCTTCCGACACCTGATCGCCTGGCCATGGTGTTTCTCCGCGTGCCTTTCTCTCGGCAGCCATCCTGACCCGATATTTCCTGTTGCTTTCCGCAACAGCAGCTCGTTTTTTTGCGTTCTTCTTCGCGTGCTCTGCGCGTTCCGTCTCTAGACGTTCTTGGTAGCCAGGCTTGTTGTGTTCCCAGAACATGGAATCTTTTGCGGGCATTTCCATCTTCTTTCCGATGCAGGTGAAGACGACACCATCGCCTTTGATGTAGATGGGCAGTGGTTGCTTCTCGAGCGGCAGCGTTGCACCCTTTCCATGTCCCTGATCTCCATTCCACCATGTCATTGCAGATTGAACGGTTGCTTTGATGGTAGTCGTGACCCAAGATGCCGGAGGTCCACACTCCTCGAGCGTAGCCCAACGCCAATACTTGATGTTCTGTCCAGCCGGCAACTGACCTTCAAAAGTACATGCAGTCTCGAAGCCGGCGATGTTGGAGATCAGCATCATGTCGAAGCCACGATCCTTGATCTTCTCAGGATAATCATTGAATTGGATGTTGGTGAGAACAGTCTTTCCAGGTTCCAGCAAGGTTTTAGGTGTTGTTGGAGGACCAAACTCGTAAAGGCGACACACGTAGGAGCCTGTTTGCGATTCACCAGTGTCGCGGTTTGTAAAGAGAATCCCGATGTTTTCGAGTGCGCGATTGTGTTGGAGGAAGGTGCCTTCTTCGCAGATGAAAACAGGAGCTCTTGCGTGGAGAGTGATGGCGAGAGTGAGGTTGAAGCGTGTTGCGCCGGACAGATCGAATTCAGTCTGCTCGCCTCGGAGCTCAGCGGTAAGATACGGTTCGGGTCTTGTTGATTGCATTGTTGTGATGGATTGGTGATGGGGCGATGCCACAATGATATGATGCGAACACAGGTGGATGAGAGTGAGATTCGTGATGTATTTTGGTTGTTGGTGATGATCGTGATGATGAATTCGGAACCGAGTGAATCTTGGTCACGAGTACAGTGAGGGGTGGAGCAGGACCAATGGTCATAGTGAGATAGGCACCCGCCAAGCCCAGTGTGGTCCGTGGATGGATGGAGACTTGGAGTAGATTTCGACCCCCTCTTCCACTCCATCCACGCCTCTAGAGTGGTAGGTGGAGTGGAGCGAGCAACTCAATGGAGTAATCCATAGAGGCTCCATCCACTCTAGACTGTTATAGCCGCATTAGGAAGGTGGTAGCGATAGAAGAGGTGTAGCAAAATCTCATGGATTCTGCTCAATTCATACCTATTCATTCTAGCTAATTGAACTGCTCTGACTGACAACATCATAATCGTGCTAATCATGTGTAATGTCGGTGTCGACAGTCTTGGTAATCCTCTCTTCGACAGTAAAGGTGGAATTATCCTTGGCAAGCTCCTCGTCTGGTAGGCGCATACGCCCGTTTCGCCTAGCCATAATGTTCAATTGGTAATCATTTGTGCCAGATACCGGCGCAGCTTTACTAGCACCGAAGCTGATTGTAGTAGTGCTCTTGACGATCTTGCCAATAAGAATGGTGATGTTCATCTCAATATAGAGCTTAAGGAGGTAGGTCAAAGTGTAGAATTGAACGTTGCTATTTTGAATCCGTGTTAGCTACAACGGAAATGTGCTGGCTGGGGCTCATGTTGGAAAGAAACTTACACATAGGGACCTGGAAGAAAGATCGATCCTATCAAGATGCAGTCCAGGGAGAGTGACAGCATTGACATGCTAATGTTGAAATAGAAGAGTCGGTTGTATTTCTGGAGTCCATTGGCGATCAATTTGGTACGCACGAGGTAGATGAAGTACGCGTTGAGCCCGCCATCCATGACGAGGAAGCATGCCTTTTCCGCTCGATCCCAGTGGACGTTGATAATCATCCATGTTTCGTTAATCTGGAGAAGGGCGGGAAGCCAGACAAGAAAAGCACTGATGTTTATCACGAGCGTGAGAAGACAAACAATGATCTTTAGTCTGACTGCATTTTTCCTGACCATAAGGACAGAGATTCGGTTGATGATGATCTGAAGGATGCATTGGAGCGATATGGTCCAGAAGAACACTGCGTAAGTCAGTCAAGAAAGTCCAGCAAGACTGTTCAAATCAACTCACGGATAAAGAAGAAAACCCAGAAGCTGTCATACCGACAGATTAGTCTATGAGCACACAAGACACTGGAAAGGAACACTAACCTGGCCTTTATGGCGCCCGAAAGCCACATATACGTGATGAGTCCAATACACATGGCCGAAATCCATTCTGCCCAGATCATGATAGTATATGTGGTGAACATCTTGCCCCTCCTGCGAGCGTCGAGTGTCTGCTGGCCAGCTGTTGCTGCAGTGAACATGGCCACTGCCAGACCGAAACCAAAGATGATACTGATAACGTTCATCTCGCTCGCGCTGGGTGCTTTGGCTTCGAAATTCTTGCTCACAAGGAAACCTCCTCCCTGCATTTCATCTGTTTCGTTTGCCATAATCTGTAGCGGTGTCGAGCGTAAGAGGTGCGGTTGACCTTGTTGGAGGAGTTGACAGCGATAGCACGATCGACTGGACAACCTGGTGTATATTCATACTCGAGGTCGCTGTGTGTCTTGGTCTTCAATTTGAGCGTTGATCTACTCGAGTAAGATACCAGGCTAGTCCACGAGGGCACGATTTTTTTCGCATGTGTAAGACTAGTTGAGGATAAACCGTTCGCATGGTTAGGTAAGATTACCCGGATCGAGACCGCTGGGAGTGGTCATCAAAGCACGTGGATCTGATGGGAAATCGGGGATGTGGTCAATAAAAATGCTTTTTGTGTCACTCCCACTCGATAGGTGATCTAGAGCCTCTTCACTGACTCGCGCTCAGCTAATCTGGACCCTCTTCGCTGACTCGCGTTTAGGTGCAAAGTGTCGGAAGGCAATGATGTCGTTAGCGCTAGCTACGATATGCTTTGATGGCTGTTGCTAGCCAACGGCGACTGCGCCTTCGGCTCAGCGGCTTTGGCGACCAGATCGAACGCGCCCATCTCTGTCCTCGCTCCGAGGTCGAGTGATTCCTGGACCAAGACATGAACCGCTACAACAACATCCGTAGCCTGATGGGCAACAATGTCGTCGACGACTTGTCCAGCTCGCCCACCCTCGGCGTCGACATGCACCAGGCATCATCTAAGCAGGACCGCGGAACCGCCCACTTCATCGCCAACACGCGCACTCTCGGCGCCACATAGCACAACACGATCGTCGACTTGGGCTCGGCCGTCCATCCTTGCTTCTTGCTTACCCGCCTCGCCTGGGCTGTCTTGCCCATGGTCGCCAACTTTCTGCTACGCCGTCATGTCAGACGCATTACCATCAAGCAACCGCAGGCCACATGGTCCACTTCGACATCATCGACGCACAAAGCCCAGGATATGACCAAGCATGATTTGCTGGCCTTCCTCAACCCACCATGACAGTAACAGTCGTCTTCCGTCTCAAACTCTCAACCTCTCTTTCACGATCTCAAGGTAAAGGGCGGTCGTACCTTCTTGGGCCAGTGACAGATACTATGCCAGAAGGTCGAGCAATCCAAAACCTTTGCTTCGTACTTCGAGGCTCGATGTTACGGAGAAGCTGCTGACGCTTAGGATTCGCACAAAAATCTGCTCGAAATTCGTAATTTTAACTGTTGTATGGAGATCAGGCTAATAGCTGTCATCATAAGGGGCCATCAGCTCATTATGCTCGACATCGTGAGGAAATTTCTCAGTAGAAGCAGTGGTGTGGCACCAAGGCTTCACTTCCACCTCCTCTCTAATCTTCTTTGAGAAGCAACCGGACCAATTGCGACGAGGGTAGTTCTTGACAACATCTTTAATCGTATCTTCATGAACATATCCGGCACGATATCCCATATTATCGAATTGGGTCGCAAGTTGTATCAGAAGGCCGACCGTGGTGATGGTGCCGGTTTCCACGGGATCTTGATGGCGTATTATCGCTTCAGCAACACTCTCTGCTTGTCCTGCGGGAGAGTTGAATTGTTTGAGCTGATCCATGGCCAGATAACCTCCGTAGAATTCGAAAGACATGAGAGTACCGTGGGTGTGTTTATCCACTGTCCCAATATCGTGGAAGAGACAGGTTAGTAGCCATGTCTCTGGACTAAACTTCCAGGAGGGAAATTGTTGGGTTGCGATTGCCATGCCTATAGCACAAAGACATTTATCAGCACTGTAGATCGTCTTACTCGAAGACAGTATAGGAAAGAACAAGGGCAGAACTTACCATAGTAGAACACACGCATACTGTGATTGAACGTATGTTCGGGCAGTTCCTGCTTCACATGCTCCATTGCCGCTTTCACCAGAGCCGTATCTGGCAGAGAAATGGAAGAACAGAGTTTTGGGACAGGCTCTTTGTTGTATATTTTGTTCCCTCCCCATTTTGCTGGATCACAGGGGAGAGAAGTCCAGCCGTATTCGGCGATCTGCTCGGAGCGGGAGAGAGACATGGTTGACTGTATTTTGCAAAGTGATTCAGAGGAATCGGGTTGCGGAAGGGGTAGGATATATGTATCGGGGTTTGTAGGTTTTGATTTCGGTGATTACGGCGAATGAGGTGGTGATAGGGCGTGGTTACATCATAGCTTGTCAGCCGAAGCTTCGTCCTACACGTTCGGTCTTGGACTCCGGTCGTCCGCTGCGTTTGCCGACGACATCTTGAAGCATTACCTATCTGAAGTCGGACATGGCTCTTGCCTACCTATGGCTCTATTTCAGCTCGTCCCATGCCTTCTGCTCTCGCATGTTTGTCGAGCTCGAGTGGACAACATCCGCGACGGCTGAGTGTAGGCCGCGCGATGCTGGTCTTGGCAGGACAAAAACATTCGAAGAACCGACGACAGAACTCGTACAGCGTGAACACTGCAAGCACAACAACAACAACAACAGTAACAATCACAATCATCTATAGTGCACCAAGCCATATTGAGCAGCTCCAAAATATCAAGAGAGCTTGTCTCACGATGAATCACAACACTCACAGCAGGACTCAACGCGGCCTAAAAAAGGTCAAGAGCTGATGAATACGCCGTATACGCAATGCGCAAAGCGCAGATACGCGATATACGGAGAAGCGTTTCAACAAATTCATACATTCTGTAGGTGTATGGTTCTGTGATAAGTATCAGGTTGTCCTTTCTTCTGCTTGTCTTCTCTTATATTTCAACTCTTCTCCGTCACGCAACAATCACATCCTCAACCAACATGAAGAAAACATCCGCCGAATCCTCCGTTTCTGACGATACGACGGGCTCACTGCGATACGATACAACACGAGATACTCTGGTTGACAATGATCTCGACGACGCACCACCCCCGTACACGTTAATTGCTGGCGACGGTAACACACTGACGCAGAGTGACGGTCGAGTTCATCTGGATGTCAATTCCAAACTTGCCCGCACACTCTCAGTATTCATCAAGGACGTTCCGGACCTAGCACCGCCGGAGTACGAAGAGACTGTTCCCGAAGATTTTGGGAACCAGCCACCACTCAACATTGTGATCCAAATTGTCGGTAGCCGTGGCGATGTTCAGCCTTCCATCGCCTTAGGGAACGAATTGCAAAAGTCAGGACATCGAGTGAGACTAGCAACCCATGACGTTTTTCGCGACTTTGTTACCAACTCTGGACTTGAGTTCTATCCCATCGGAGGCGATCCAAACGAACTCATGTCATATATGGTCAAGAATCCTGGGTTGATACCAAGCATGAAGACGATGCAAGCGGGAGAAATCACAAAAAAGAGAGCAATGATCCGAGAGATGCTAGATGGTTGTTGGAGATCATGTATCGAGCCTGACGACGCTACTGGGGCTCCATTCGTCGCTGATGCTATCATTGCCAACCCGCCTAGTTTTGCTCACATGCACTGCGCTCAAGCATTGTGTATCCCAGTACACCTCATGTTCACTATGCCCTGGACAGCGACAAAGAACTTCCCACATCCGCTAGCGAATATCCAGGCCAATAACGCTGAGCCCACTATGGTCAATCGGCTCTCTTACGCCATGGTCGAGTGGATGACATGGCAAGGTCTCGCAGATGTGGTGAACAACTGGCGCGAAACAATGGATCTGGAACCTGTACCCACCACTGAAGGACCATTCCTCGCTTATACACAGAACATTCCTACGACATACTGCTGGTCAGATGCGCTTGTTCCAAAGCCTTTGGATTGGGGTCAACATATCGACGTCTGTGGTTTCTTCTTCCGCGACATGCCTGATTACAAGCCTCCTCGAGATTTACAAGACTTTCTGGCTTCTGGACCGACACCAATTTATGTTGGCTTTGGTAGTATTGTCCTTGAAGATCCGGAGAAAATGTCGGCGATCATCTCAGAGGCAGTCAGAAGTACTGGCGTTCGCTGCATACTGTCAAAAGGGTGGGCCAGATTGCGCAACGTCTCGAATTCGCCAAGCATCTTCGAATTGGACGATTGTCCGCATGGTAAGAGAGACTTCTCAATCTTCTCTTCCACTCGCTGACGATATATAGAATGGCTCTTCCAGAATGTGTCAGCCGTCGTACACCACGGAGGTGCTGGCACGGCAGCATGTGGTCTCAAGAATGGTCTTCCTTCCCTAGTATGCCCCTTCTTCGGCGAGTAAGTTTTTCTTGTCGGACTTCGATCAGAACATCTGCTGATAGTCGATGCAGTCAACCATTCTGGGGCGAGATGATTGCCGCGGCTGGAGCAGGACCAAAGCCAATCCATCACAAAAGTCTCACGGCTGAAAACTTGAGTGAAGCTATCAGATTTATCACCACTCCTGAAGCAGCACATGCTGCCCGACAAATTGCATTACGCATGGCAACAGAGAATGGTGTCAAGACAGCAGTGCAATCTTTCCATCGCAACTTACCTCGTCAATCGATCTGCTGCGACTTGATGCCGCATCTCCCAGCAGTTTGGACGTACAAGGTATCTTCGAAGCGCACCATGAAGCTTTCCAAGCTCGCGGCAGAAGTCCTGGCAGATCACCTCAAGATCGATGGAAAAAAGCTCGGTATGAACGAGACCAGAAGCTATTTGATCGAGAACCGCAGATGGGACCCTTTGACTGGTGGAGCAAGTGCTGCCATCAGCACAGTATACAGATCTGGCATGGCCATAGGTGATGGCTTCAGCAAGGGTAAAGGAAAAGAAGTCAGCAGAAATGACGACCACCTCTTAGTCTCTGGAACCTCATCACCAAGATCAGCCAGTCGCAGCAATTCTCTACAGCCACCGAATAACGACAACGACTACATGTCCATCCTTCCAGAATACGAAGATGACGACAGCAAGTCCATCATGACAATCAAAAGTGGAGATCTCAAGACCAAGAAACGCAAAGAAAATAACAACAACAACATAGCCAAAGGCTTCGGCAAAGCGGGCGGCGCACTGATGAAAGGCTCCCTCGTCGACATCCCCTTCGCCCTAGCCGAAGGCCTCCGCAACGCCCCCCTCATGTACGGCGACAAACCCCGCGACTTCGGCCCCGTGACCGACTGGAAGTCCGGCGGCGTAGTCGCAGGCAAAGGCCTCGTATTCGGCATTTACGACGGCATTTCTGGTCTAGTAACTGAGCCCATCAAGGGAGCCCGCAAAGAAGGTGCAATCGGTGCTTTGAAAGGGTTTGGAAAGGGGTTGGGTGGGATTTATTGGAAACCTAATGCTGGGCTGGCTGGGTTGTTGGGGTATACGGTGCAGGGGATTTATAAGAGTGTGTATAGTGCTATCCATACGGGAACTAGGAAGGCTATTGCTAAGGCCAGGAGGGAGGAAGGGGTGTGGTTATTGGCAAGAGCGAGAGAGAACAAGGAGTTTGATCTGCGAGGGATTGTTGAGACTTTTGAACTTTTGAAGAAGGACAAGTCTGGCTTAGACTATAGTATGTAGTTTTCTGGTCAAATTGAATGGAATGAACAAGTTCCACGATATGTCGTGCTTGTTTTCAGAGTTCATCTCTCACCGTCTCCATTCCTATATATGCGTTATAAGCATCTCTCAACCCAAATACACCTGCCTCGTCAGTAAAACTTCCAACAGACTCCTCACTATAAAGCTTCACAGTGAAATCACCCTCAAAACACAACATCGTCGCCATCTTCTCAGCATCTTCAAACCTCACCCTCCACTCCCTCCACCCATCATCTTCCCCCTCTTCATCCTCCTCACAATCCCTCATCCACTGCTCCGCTTCCTCCTCAGTCATAGTATCTGAATCCCGCATCTGGAGACTCGAATACGAATGTGCTAGGATAAGAGTATTATCGCTCACACTGCGATCGTCGAGGATAGCGTATTGACAAGATTCTATATCTGCTGGAAGGTTTGAAGAGTTCTCGGTGAGGAAATCGTGTATTTGGTCGTGGGTGGAGAAGTCGCTTGTGAAGGGTAGGATTAGAGGGGAAGTGCATGGTGTGTCGAAGGAAGATTGTGTTGAATTGTGGACCAGAGAGAAAAAATTATGCTGGTGTGTGCTTAGGAGTGTATTGATTGTCTGCATTACTGTGACTGAGTGTGTTCTTCTTGTTCTGGTGCTGTCTTACCGATGCAGGAATTCGCGCGAGGCAAAAGAGTAGGAATGTCGACATGATGAAGATAAGTAATAAAGCTTTGATCGCGGTTCAAGTAGACTGTAAAGTCGATATTGGGATATGGTTCAGAAAAGGCATTTGCAGGGAGAAAGGTCAAGCTATGTGGTAGGAATAAGCATGAAAAGTGGTTCTGTCCTAAATCGTTGCCGCGGAAGGATCGATGATCATGTAGATCATCGTCAGAAGATCCGAACATGACTGACAACTCTGCACGAGTCATGAAATCCGTAGAGAAGCTAAACATGTAGCTTAACATGACGATTATGTGATGTTATGGGCGCCTCTAGCTAATTATAACACGATCACTACTACGCCAGGGAAATTGCGTTTGCCCTTCTATTCTCAAAGAACATGCCTAATCTGACATCGTCAAGTCCGCCTATCAAAGCGATTTTTGCACTTGATGTTACCGTCGCAATACTTGCAACCTTCTTCTTCGTTGTCGCTCTACTATTGGTCGTTACCAAACTCGGCAAAAACCCCGGTGGACATGCGCGAATCGATAGCGATGCTCCGCTAAAGGATACACTTGCGACGCAAATATTTCTGGTCCCTGGAACATTCTTTTTGGCCCTCAAATACGCCGTGGTATCGGCCACTGTAGCTTTGCAGATACAGAGCAACGAGAGTGTCGAAGTCACGATAGGGTACAGCTACACTGGCTCGAGCGTCTCTCCACTGGTTTCTGGTGCCAGTCACGCGCAAGTGATAGCTGGTCTATCCTTTACTGCCCAGATTGCCGAAATCATCTTCACGCTCTGCCTCACAGGTGCTGTTTGGATCCACTCCTCGCACATCACCAACAACGGCACTGGCCTTGCACAGCCATCCTGCCGGTCGAAAATCTGGAACACATTCATTTTGCTCTCGATCCTTGGGACTGGTATTGCAGCATGGGGTCTAGGACTTGATCCTGAAGAGAGTAAGCAAGTTTTTCAGTCGCCGTTCAGCTATACGACAGCTGTGCGTGATGACCAGGCAGTACGTATAGTCTACATTGTTCACCAAATTCGATGTAACTCACTATGACATCTCAAAATACCATACACGCAGCTAGCGCGGTGAAGACTATAACGAGACATTGGATCATTTCCAGGAAACTAATATACCGCTAGAAGTCTCCATCCCACACTCGCGCTCTTCGCTACCAGGAACATGACGAAACTCAAGACGTACAGAATGCCAGTGAACACAATCAAGGCCCAGTAGTCTCCATCGCATGCGCTGATGATGGAACCACCGATAGGTATGCCAATCAAGCAAGCAATGCTTACCACAGAGAAACAAGTCGCATAATATCGCCCATAACTTTCCGTGGGACAAAGTCTGCTGATACACACGGGCGTGATGCTGATATTCGTTCCGCCGGCAATTCCAATGACCGTAGCGAAGACGATGATTCCGGGTTTTGTGTGACCGAAAGGCAACCAGATAACGAAACAGGCGATGATTGAGAGGAAGGTTGCTATGGTGTTTGTGTTGAAAGCGCCAATGCGGTCAGCATACCACCCTGGCAGAACACGTCCAAAGAAAGATCCAGCGTTCATGATTGTCAGAATGTAGAAGCTGAAGCTTTCGCTGAAGCCTTGAGCCCGCGCATAGGAACTGATGTATCCGATGGGGATAAAGAGTGCGAACTCCATCAGGAAGACCGCGATTGTGGTGTACAGGAATGGTTTTTGTTTGAAGATCTTGGGGTCCGGGTGAACGCTGGCGTTTTCCTTCGGTGGCAATCTTGAACGGACGAATATCAGGGCGAGACTCAAAAGGCCGAGACACAGGAAGCCGTAAATCCTTATGCCCCAGTCCCAGCCGAGTGATGGGTTTGAGAAGAGGCTGTTGAGCATCAGGGGAGCCACAATACCTCCAATCGAGCCGCCGGCGCTCGCTATTCCGGTAGCGAAACCACGACGTTCACGGAAGAAGTGGCCTACTGAGGCGAGACATGGTGTGAACAAGAGGGAGCAGCCAGTCCCATTGAGCACTCCAAACACCAGGATGAAGTGCCAGTATTCTGCAAACTGTTAGTCACTGCTCTGGAGTTGTATATCCAGTCTCTCTTACCAGTACAAATGCTGAAGAGCATCTGTGCCGCCACAACGCAGACGACGCCAGCAGCAATGAGCCACCGAGGGCCGTATTTGTCAAAAATTGGGCCAATGTAGATACCACAGAAAAATGCCAGGAATGTATACAGAGAGAAGATCCAGCCAATACTGCTTTCGCTGTAGTCTGCAAGCTGATGTGTCGAGATGTAGGATTGGAAAACAGCGATGGTGTTGGTAATTCCTAATCCGGCAAACCTGCGAGCCACTGTCAGATTGAAGGACACATAGGACGAATGTGCTGGAGCAAACTCACAGTCCTGCCCAAGCTCCAAAGACGACAAGCCAAGCTTGTAGGCCACCCTCAGGGAAAGGAGGCTCCGGCTGCAAGGGTTCGGTAGAAACCGATTTCTCGAGTGTTGCAGCCTCAGGATCTTGTAGTTTTGACACATCTGGCGAATGGTCGCATTTTTCTTGGGCGCTCGAAGAGGGTGCTGTATCTGTGGCGAGCGGAGTCTGTAGGGTCTCAGCCATCTTCCCGACGGCCATGGCGACTCTTGTGCAGGTATAAATGACGACGAAAACGCAGGCTAGTTTCAGCAAGACAACAAGTAAGAAGTGTTGGAGGGTAACATAGTGTTTTGGGCAGACTTGTTATCCGCTTCAGGAGCCAAGCTCTGAATGTCGCCATGCGTGCCGTTGCGATGACTAAGAGGTGATTTACAGTTCCTGTACGAAACCCGTTCAGTCGCGGAGTACTTGTAGATGGTCAACCTTGAGGTTGACAGACCAGAAGGACAAGAATGCTCTCGTGGTAAAGGTGTTAGTGTTTAAGCAACAGTCTGATAGGGTCAACGCGGACAAACAATTGATTGTCAATTCACATTGAACATCGCAAGCATCTATTCAAGCATCACGTCGATGTGGCTGAACCCTGCTTGTTGTATGCGATACGGCAAATACGGTTGACCTCTGCAGAATAAAGCTCCGAGCTCGGACACATGTCGTTCACAGGGCGCGTCTACGTTTCGCGCGCGTGAAGTCTAGCTCAGACGAACAAGGTAATAGAGTCCGGAACCCAAGAACATCACCCCAATCATGTCAAGTCGGGTATACCACAAATCAAGAGTCTCATACATTGAAGCAATGGTCCAAGCCGTTGAACAGCGGCATGTTCTCTGTCAGATGGCTGTAGACGTCATTTGTTGCGCCGGTCACATCCTTCTGAGGTGAGAAATAGGTCTGTGACGTTTAATGAACAACTTTAGGTCGAGATCAAAAGATGACTTCGTTGATGAGAGAGAACGTAAGCCTGTGTTCGATCATGTGGAAGTAGGCCACGATTGATTCGAGAGTCTAGCGGCAGAGTTTTCTCTGCGGGTAGGAAGCATCGACACTGCGACAGTCTGCCTATCAAGGGGTCGCTTGAAGTACTAACGAACTTTTCGCTGGGTTGTGAGCGCTTAATCCAGAAGTCCTTTTGTCAAGTAGAAAGGAAGGTGAGATGACCAGGTATTTGCGGAGCGTTTGCCAGATTTTCGAGGGCGCGGGCGGATGACTCGGGCGTCATCCGTCCACTCCGGTCCCTTCAAGCGCCATGAACCTCTGAGTGAGGAGCCATTTGCTCACGTCGCGAGGCATCAACTCATCCCACCAAAAGCGCCTCGGAGGTTCCGCTATCATGACGGTCTGGTGATGTGCATCGCTGATGTTCGCCTTCTAGAAAACTTCTTTGATCTGCCGGAAATATGGAAGTTGGAGCCTGAGGCTCATTTGTGCTTTTCACAGATCGTGGGGTCAAAAACCGTCTCCCGAGGAAGGGACGTTCCTTCTCCCCTTGGCATGACACAAAGGACCATGATGGTTCTGTTTACATCATCTACTTGTGGTTTTTCTCAACTGTCACACTCCTTTACGGATACGCTTTCACATACGCTCTTCCGAATCTTCCGTCCGGCAGATCCGACCTCATAAACCTGCGACTCTCCCAGCTACCGAATCTCTGATCCTTTCCTCGACATTCTTCGAATATTCCAAAATTTATCATTTGTTTGTGAGGACAGCCCAAGATGAAGTCAACATTCGCATCTTCTGTGTTATCACTTCTGGCAATCTGCCAACAAGCCAAGGCAGCAGCCACATGCAGTAACTTCACAATCGTGGGCCAGAACAACTACACCAAGCCCTCCTCAATGACTTTCGCCGTCAGCCAAGGTGTCGTCTGTAATGGGACTTCTGACTGTTCAGTACCAGTTGGTGGCTTTGTGACTGACCGTCGCACAATTAACCTTACGGATGCTTCTCCAGACTGGGCCTTCCAACTCATCAGTAACGCGACTGGCTTCACCTTCAATACCACATTGGTCGGCGCTGTTGAGAACACCATGAAGTCTGGCTCGTCTGGCTATATAGGCTTTACGCCTACCTACAGATGCACACAAGGCATGCTCTCAGATTGTGACAACAAGGATCTGGACGGCACGCCTGTGGAAGCCTGCACACCCTTTGGTACGACGGACGATTTGATCAACGGCACTTTGGCGGCTATTGCAACATCACCAGAGACTGCATTGGCTCTCGTGTGCAATCCTGCAAATACGAGTCTGGCGTCGAGTGGCAACGGCACAAACTTCTGCATCAACCCGACAAATTCATCTTCTGGAAACACGACAGCGTCAGATTTGACAGCAGGTGCTGGCATGTCCAGTAGCGTCGGCACGGTCTTGTTCTCTGTTGCCCTGCTAGTCGCAGTCATCGGAATTTGATTCAGCAGAGGTCCTGTCAATATATTCGATACAGAAACTTGGGATCACTTCGGCATGAGACTTGGCGCTTGGGAATTTTCCGTCTTGATCTTGTATCAGGGCGAGCGGATGAACGCATGACCAGCTCTGATTCTTGCAGAAGTCAAGCACTGTGCGACAGCTGAAGCACATTAACCAAGGCTTTAAAAGTGACCCAACGCCACCTCAGCCCACCATACCGATACCTTGGAGACGGTGATTTCGATCGGAATGTCTGCCAAAACAAGTTAACTATACATCTTGTGGTCATTACCTTTGCGACGATCATCGATACAAGGCGCGTTGCAATGGCCGGTTCGCAAGCAATAGATACATGGGGAGATGAGCTATTCCGATAAAGTTCTTTGTCCTGATTTAGAAGTCAGTAGATCAGGGGTTTACAAGCAGTGTCAGCCGAGGTTTATATATGAAGCATTTCATCACGGTCTCCCGGTTTCGAGAGCATTACTATTGTGATCGTGTCAGAGAGACCTTTACTAGTCCAGATGATCATATTGCTGCAATTTATCCGTTATAGGTGATCCAAGGTCCGGATGTAATATTCCTGACTATTGTATGACTAACGCGTAGTATTGCATCGAGAAAGTAGAAAACTAGCATAGATGGGCGGTGGAAAATCACATCTTCGTAGACACGACTTCTGGCCGCTCGGGAAATTTGAAGTGGCCATCCTCTCCGATCCGCTACGCGGACCACCCTGTCCCTGGTTTACATCTGTATTGAAACAACAAATCTCTTTGTCCTATGGCAGCATGTTTGCTTGTGGATATAGAAAGTCGATGTCCCGCTATGTCCGTCTAAAATATCACCCAATCGGAGTAGTAGGAACATGGGAAATAGAGATACCAGCTTGCTTACTTGATTCAATGAATTCGTAAGCTTTGGGGCGGCAATCATGGCTCCAGCGTCAACACGTTCCCAAGTGTGCTGGCATATTTGCAACTTCTTGTCACCGGTGGATCACAGGGATATGTTGCATAGCTCTGAGTTTCGCGGATCGCTTGCAGCTGAGGAAGCATGCAAGCGATTATGCAGACGTCTGGCCATGTCGCAACCACGCAGCAGCCACTTCAATGCAAGCTTCTCGATGCAGGGAGTGTGGTATTGCGCATACATGTCCGCAGTGATCGCATCGAATCCAATCTAACGTTGAGTGAACAGGGTTCCCTGAGTTTGTTCTATTGAAATGTTGAAGCAGATACGATCAGCTTCGTATCTGCTTTGACGGCATCATCGTTTGGGCGCGAGCGGACAAACAAAGGCGTCGGCCGAGCTCAATCTCTTATCTCCGTGGTTGCTCCCCACGATCTTTGTGTTGCTCCTTCCTTCGCGTGGCTTTTGCGTGTGGAACGTCGGCCGATGCGGCCGATGTCTTGTGCGCCTTTCACCCCAAAACATTACCTCCTGCGCAAGGCTACAAAATACTTGTCGTTGGCTTCTCTCCTTCGGCGGCGTCTACAATCAAACACCGTTTCACTCCCCTTTTTGGCTTTGTCATAAAGGATCATCCATCCTTCGATTCAGCCAATCGACTTTCGGTCTTTTCGTTGCCAGCCGGAGACCGAGAAGTCCACCTCCGACACTATTTGCCGGTACATAACTCGTCGCACCCTGCCGCCATCGTCACAGGTTTTTTCTTTCGAGCCACTCATTCCTCATCCCTTTGTTTTCGTCCTACCACCCTCGACCAAGAGTTTGTCCACAATGTCGCATTCAAAAGGATCCAGTGAAAGTTTACCGTCAACAACGTCACCAATCGAGAAGGGTCCTGTCGTTCCCAACGAACAAGCTGTGCCAAACACTGGAGCTGTCGTGCCCAACAACGAAAAGGACCTCGAAGCCGCCCCAAGGCCACCACCACCAAGCTTCCTCAGCACTGTACCAAATGGAGGTCTCCAAGCATGGCTTCAGGTCGCTGCTGGCTTCGCACTCTTCTTCAACACCTGGGGCATCCTTGTACGTACCTTGAACTCACGCTCTAAGAAACACACTAACGATACACTAGAACACTGTTAGTCCGCCCGCCTTGGCGATCGAATAAGCTTAACTGACCCAAGCATTTTAGTTCGGAGTCTTTCAAACATATTACGAGTCCGGAGTGTTGATCCATGCCTCGTCATCCAACATCTCATGGATCGGTGCAATCCAGTCATACTGCGTGCTGCTCATGGGCTTCTTGTCTGGTCCCATCTTTGACAGAGGCTTCCTCCGACCACTGCTATGTGTGGGATCCTTCCTTGTCGTATTTGGGTTCATGATGCTCAGCCTTTGTGATACCTTCTGGCAAGTTCTTCTGGCTCAGGGTTTTTGCATCGGTGTTGGCTCCGGACTCTTGTTCGTCCCCGCTGTCGCCATTCTTCCGACATACTTTACAACCAAGCTTGGTCTTGCCATAGGTCTTGCAGCTTCTGGCAGTTCAATGGGAGGCATCATCTATCCCATCGTCTTCTACAGACTACTTGACCGCATTGGATTCGGCTGGTCTGTTCGTGTCCTTGGTTTCCTGGCCCTTGCGACCTTGCTCATTCCAATTCTTGTCATGAAGCAGCGCGTCAAGCCGCCAAAGGCCCGCGCTCTCATTGACACAACCGTCTTCAAGGACATCCCCTTCATGCTGTTCACTGTTGGATGTATGATTGGTTTCATCGGTCTCTACACCGTTCTCTTCTTCCTCTCCTTCTTCGGCGAGTCGAATGGCTACACCGACGCTAGCATGTCTTTCTACATCGTGCCAATCCTCAATGCGGCCTCGGTCTTCGGTCGTACACTTCCCAACGCCTTGTCCGACAAGACTGGTTCCTTCAACATCATCCTACCAGGAGCCGCCGTTTGCTCTGTCCTCATCTTCTGCATGATCGCCGTCAATGGTCTCGGAAGCATCGTCGTGCTTGCCATCCTCTTTGGCTTCTTCTCTGGTGTTTTCATCGCTTTGCCTCCGGTTTGTCTTGTTGCTTTGACAGCAGACAAGTCGAAGATTGGTAGCAGAATAGGCATGGCTTTCGGCTTTATCGGGTTCGGATGTCTCGCAGGGTAAGTTCTACAATCTTCTGCGACGGAATGTTCTGATCGGCATTCAATCGTGCATCAATTCTCATTGCAAGAAATCATGCTAACTATATCTGCAGAGGACCTGGTGGCGGTGACGTTCTCCAGAACTATGGCGACGGCTCGAACTGGACCGGACTTTGGATATATGGTGGTGTGTCTTGTGCTATTGCTGCTGTGATCTTTGCAGTGGTCAGGACAATGAAGGCGGGAGGTAAGCTCATGGTTAAGGTGTAAAATCAGGCACAGAAGGAATCCCTAGATCAGATGGTAAAAGTAATTGTAATATCAACACTCTCAAGTGTGTTTCCCACTCTCGACCTACACTTCCTGATCTCAACTTGAACATCTCTTGGAAGCCGAGGTGCACCAACAATGATAACAAGAGTGCTGGCTCACAACCCGATCTTCACCAGAGCTGGCAACAATCACACCCTCCTCCTAATCCCAACCCAACAACTCCCCGGCTTGTTCGAAAACCCCTCCATCGACTCCAACCCATCCTGCCTCAACACCATCTCATACCTCCTAAACAACGTCCCCACAATCAACCCCAACTCCATACCCGCAACATTCTGGCCCACACAAGCCCTGGGCCCATAACTGAAAGGATTAAACGCCATCTTCTGACTTGCGGTAAGCCGATCGGGTAAGAAACGATCAGGGTTGAAAGTTTCGACATCAGGGCCCCAGATCGAAGCGGAGTGGTGGACAGTATAGCTGGGAACGCTGAGGACTGTACCAGCCGGGAAGTGTGTGCTGGCAGTGGAGGCAGAGGTAAATGTGAATCCTCGGGGCGAAGTTACGATACGGGGGAGGCCCAGGGCGGAAGTTGAATGGATACGCATGCCTTCGTCTATACATCTGTGCAGAAACGGGAGGGATTTGACTTGCGCGTGTGTCGCTATTATGTTGTCATTTGGTATTGCCGTGTCCAGTTCTTTTTGCAATCGAGGTAGGATGGTTCCCGGGGCTGCTCTTTCGCCTTGTAGGATCCAGTAGATTATCGCACAGGAGGTGTTGGATACGGTGTCGCTGCCTGCGATCAGCTGCGTCAGGGCTTCGGAGGTTAGTTCGTCGCGTTGCATTGGGTTACCATCGGGGCCTTTGCTGCGTACCAGCATATCTAGGATATCGTGGCGTGAATTTTGGTTTGCGTCTATCTTTTCCACAGCGTCGAGGCGTTTGGAAACGGCGATTGAGGCGATGCCGTGGAGGGTTTGGATTGCATGTAGGCCTTTGCTGAAGAAAGGGTCGGGAAGATACTTGGCGTATGGCTTGAGTGGGAGTTGTAGACCTAGTGTTGATGACACTTCGCCGCGACGGTTGAGTGTTTCTGCTCCTGCGGCGAGGGTGATAGGACCGTTGGGTGTGAGTTGTGCTTCACACTCGTCACGACCTTTTTCAACCATACCGAAAGGTGCGCCGAACGCCAGATCACCGATGATGTCGAAAGCGATACAAGTACACCATGGCATCATGTTGACTCTTGCGTAGCCATCTGAAGCGGGGGTCGCGGCGATACGATCGAGCTGCGTGACCCAGCGATGAAGGTTCTCTGCCATATGCGTCTCGAATGCCGCAACAGCACCGGGCGAAAAAGCATGAGCGACAATCTTGCGCTTGCGAGTGTGTTCCACTCTGTCCCTGGTATTGAAGACACCAGGTACACCGGACACGAAAGCTTCGTAGAAGTGGTCTTTGAGAAAGCCGTTGCCATGCGCATACACTGTCTGGATGCCTCGTTCGTCTGCAATGGAGACATGATTATAGCCAATCCTGACGAGTGGTCCATATTTTCTGTGAGCTCTGTCGACGGCAGCAAACTTCTGCCCCTGGCGGGCGTGGTAAGCTACCCACGTATTGCTGAATCTTGCAAGGAAGGGACCAGGAATATTGCGCAACGACCTATAAGTCGTGAAGTAGGGGAGGACATAATAGAGAATTGTCCAAAGGGGGACAAATATTGTGCATAGCAGAATGTAGTGTGAAGGATCCATCGTGGAAAACGATTGCAAAGCGAAAAGAGGAAGATCTTACCATGACAGGAGATCACTCACCTTTTTCTATCGACATGGTCTCTCAAGAACTTGTTGCCGGGACGAATATAGCACAAGACGTGGAGTTGTTGGGTATTGCCCCCACTCTTTGTGCGACTGCTGTTTATCAAGAGATTGGCCATATCGTGAGGGGAACGTCAGCGCTTATCACAGAGCTTGGATGGGGAAGCGACGTGCTTGCTCATTGGACGCGGATGAGTATATCCTCAGCGTGTGCGACATATTGTGCCTTACTAGATCATGATACAGGATTGATTGAGAAAACGCAGATGCCACAAGAAGAATCGCGTCGCAAACAAGTCTTGATAAGGTATCGAGGGGTCAGACAAACGAATCGCGACAGCCAGCGGTAGTTCTGCCAGCTCGGTGCTTCACTGTAAAGTCCATACACAGTCCACGCACTTGGGATCTGTGTTGCGACATAACAAGTATGATGTTTTGAGATAGTAAGTCGTTCTTGTTGCTGTTCATTGTTGACAGCTTTGCATTTTCGCCGCACTTGCCGAAATTCTGCCAGCAAGTGAGCCGCCAGATTGCCCCACGTCATCGACCTCCGTGTTCCTTCATCACGCAACATTCCATCAACATTTCATCTTCGATTTGGCATGAAACAAGCTCAAGCTTGAATGCTATCTGGAGCGACAACGATTCTGCCTCCATCTTTCGTCAGGCCATCAGCACGATCGGAATCAGAGCCCGTCTGTTCACTCCAAGCGCGTGTGACATCCTTGACTTGTAATGCGCTCCACGTAGTTGTAGGCACTGCAGCAATCCACACAACAAAAGCCACGATCAAGTTCGTCATCAAAGACGCCGAAGATGTCGAGCCGACCGCATATGACATGGTCGAGCCAAACGATTCTCCACTGCGAAGAAGAGCAGACGTCAAAGCCAGCTTATCAATTTCAGCGTCGTACTGGAGAAGATGTCAGCTCTCTATTTCGACGAAAGAAGTTGACCAGGACTTACTGTTCCGAGTATCCAGTACATCCAGGTTCCGCATGCCTCGTACGCAATTCTGTATACCATGTACGCGCCGACACCTCGTCCATATCCGCCATCTACAAAGTCAAGCTCAGGTTCGTGTTTTGAAAAGTCGACTTCGTTGATGAATTGGTATATCCATGAGATGATATAGATTGTGGCAATGATGCCCCAAAGATATCTCGCACGATTCGACCGACGAACAAATTCGCTGTCCATGGCAAACCCCATCAGAAGATTGACGATGATGGCGACGATGGTGACGACGAATCCGGCAAGTGTACGACCCCTGACGCTGAAGTACGCAGCCAGGTAATTTCCGTTGTATGTCTGACCCCACTGAGCAGTGATGAAGATGGGAATCAGCATGTAAATATGCTTCGTTTTACATACTGCCCAGAAGTCTCTACAACCTTGCTTCAAGGTGGTCTGCCGTGAGGTGAAGACAGGCTTTGTCCCATCTCGGCGGATGACTTTTTCGGGCGGGGAGATGAGGAGTGATAATGGCAGTCCAGCACAAGTCAGACCGATGAGTACGAGATAAACCTGAGGATCGATAGCTCCGGCCTTGTTGCTATCTTTCTGGTTTACGCTGATGCCCAGCTGGATCGAGCTGGCAATGAGGCGACCGATTTTGTTCAAGGACATCCAGATGGCCACTTTGACGTCATTAGTACGTGTCTGATATTGGATCTTCCAACACTCACCACAAATTCCACGTCGGTTCGCTTCCGGATATCCAACTGCAATGGCACCTTCTGCAGTCCACAGTGCCGAAGCAGAAAAGCCACAAGTTGCAGCACCAAAGATCATGAACCACTGTGTTCCATATACCGAGTTGCAATACAGAGCGGCACAATACGGTACGTAGCCAAGGGTCCCGAAGACGAAAACCCACTTGAGGCTGTACTTGTTACCGACGATGGCCGTGAGAGGCGAGAAAAGTACCATGATGGCGAAGGTAACAGCATTGGCTTTCGGAAGACGTCAGCTTCTTCGGCCTCTGATCATGATCAGAGGTACTCACCAGCATTCACGACATATGGTTTGGCTTGACCGCCAGCTCCCAGACCTGTTTAGAAAATCAGTATCGGACGGAAAAACATGCTGCTGAGACGACATACTATTCAGAGCATCCCAGATACCGGGTTGAGTGAAGCTGACGAGGCCAAGAATGATAGCCTGGAACGTAGTACCACGGTAGAAGCGATGCAAACGTTGATATAATCCGCCATGATACTGCGACTCTTCTGGTACCAAAGCTTTCGGCGACATGATGTTTTCTCACAACTCCGGAGACAGAACTAGAGAATCTAGCTGGCTTTATATTCAACTTCACCTGGACTGCCCTTATATTTCGGTGAATCACATCATCGCGATCGGACTACCACGACCCACTATCCATTCACCATAACAATCTACTGTTGAAGTGGGACTTGCAATCACCCTGGGATGATCTTTGCCTAGTCTTCCATGCGAGCATTCGGCAGATACACGAGTTTGGGCATCTTTCCAGAGATATCGAAGGCAAATCCCAAAGCATCACCTTATGTTCAACATCGCCGTAAGGATGGATATTATGCTTGTGTTGGAATCGTAGAGACGCAGCATCAACAAGACGAAGGATGAGATGAGATCAGATTCGCGAACAAATGCTGAGATGTCGCCATTCACTTGGCATTACCCAGTACCAGCCAGTCGGATCCCCTCATCTTTTCGAGTTGGTTATGACTTGCTTTCAGCAATAATGGGAGTGAACACATGAATAAGAAACTTTCCTCTCGATTTCTGGACACGTACAAGGCCGTTTTATAAACATCTTGCTACGAATTTTGACAACATCAACCACTCCAAGTGTACTGTCTGGAGGGATGCCACTCTCTAGCCCGAGCATCACCACCGTCCTGCAGATAGTTCTCACGCATCGAAGAACCTGCATACTTCTCTTGCAACACACCCCTCTTCTTCAACTCTGGCCATAAAAACTCTACCAAATCTTCAAACGTGCCTGGAGTGGTCGCATAACTGATGTTGAAGCCATCCACGCCAGCCTCCTCGACCCAACGCTCCAAGATATCTGCGACAGTTGTCGGGCTTCCGATGGCTCTTGGATGAGCCCCAGAAATGGCAAGATGCTCCAATACGTGCTTCTTGGTCCATTTGAGATCTTTGGTACCAGGCACAGTTTCTGTCCATGAAGCAATCATCGACTGAATAGCAGGAGCCTTCGTGCTAAAAGCAAAATCCTCATCATCAGTAAAAGTCGACAAATCAGTTCCAGTCCAGCCTCCAAAAAGTGCGGCCGTGCCTTCAGTATCTGCATATCGCAGTAGATCTTCAAACTTGGCTTGCGCCTTTTCGTCTGTTTCGTCAACACAGATGAACACGCCAGCGATGAATTTGATACTGTCTTCGGGTCTTCCGGTTTGGCGGAGTAGAGCTTTGGTTTCTTGGACCACTTTTGCAGTTTTTGCGGGTACTAAGCCGGGGAGAAACATTGCTTCTGCGTGTTTGGCGGCGAAGTCTTTGCCTGCTTTTGATGCACCGGCTTGGAGGAGGAAGGGTGTGCGTTGGGGCGATGGATCCACCAGATTGGGTCCTGCCGATTTGAAGTATTTGCTGATGACTCGTCAGTTTGATCGCGACGCCATGGCTGGACAAGCAATACTCACCCTTCGTGGTTGATCTTTTTGACTTTGTCGGGGTTTGTCCAAATGCCAGTAGACTTATCCGCTTCCACAGCGGAGTCCTGCCAACTTCCCTCCAACAGCTTATAGAAGACATCCATGAACTCGTCAGCAATCCTGTAGCGTTCATCATGCTCGATATTCTGCTCCAAACCATATGACTTCGCCGCACTCTCCAAATAACTAGTCACGATATTCCAACCCACTCTCCCTCCAGTAATCTGATCAAGCGTCGAAAACTTTCTCGCCAAAGCGTAAGGGTTTTCATAGGTGGTGGAAGCTGTGATACCGAAAGACAGATTCTTAGTCGCATGCGCCAGTGCAGAGATCAACAAGTCGATCTGTAAGATTGGGATTTGAGCGCCGCTGCTAAGGGCTGGGCCGTTGCCTTTGTAGACGTCGTAGATGCCTAGGACGTCGGCGAAGAAGATACCGTGAAAGCCGTTTTCGTCCAGGAATTTTACTAGCTTGACCCAGTGGTCTAGAGTTTGATTTTCTTGGGAGGGGTGTCTCCAGAGGCCTTTCCGACAGTCAGCATCGTACAGTCAAGACTTGAACGTTTGGTGTACCGGGTGCCAGATGGCCTGGCGCAGTCATGGCGAAAGCGTTCATGATCCATGGCTTTTTGGCAGAGCCATTTTGTTGTTGCGAAGCCATTCCGAAACGATGTCTTTCCAAAGATCAAGCGTTGTGAGGTGTGTTTGCAGACAATCAACAAGTGTTGAGGTCAAATTGCGAGATCTGTTGTTATAACGTAGGATTCTCGGATTTGGTGGAGATAAGAAGATATGGCGTGCTTGCGGATCACAAGCACGCATCCTCACCACCCCTCTATTTACCAAGGTGCACTGTATGTCGTCTTCTCAACAGGACTGACTGGTCTCGTATCTGATGCCTTGTTTCGAGTGGATTCGAGGAGTAAGTGTGTTTCGAAGATGTACCTTGAGCTAGTCCGAAAGTCTGTACAATATTTGCATGTCTACCTTTTATTTTAGTTCGCTACCTTCTGATCGCTGTACTCAACCTCATGTCTTGATGATTGCTGCTTGTTCTTCTTGTGCACCCAGATGTAGACAAATGGATATATCGTCTCAGGAATCATTGTCAACACAATGACTGCAATGCTCACGTTCGAGCCCACATATGACCAGTTCTGTGGCACGTTCAGATATCTCCACGCAAAGACTCCATACGCAGTCCAGCAGCCCAGATATCTTGTTAACCTATTACGACGTCAGCCCGTGATTTGATCTCTTCACTTAGGATGGATCTTACCAACTCTCCAAAGAATGGCCCTTGGCGTGTCTGTTCTTGATCAGTAAATACAAACTGCCCCAGCCGATCGGAAACTGCAAAGCTAATCCAGTCCAGTATGCAGTTATTTGTTCGCGCTCATCTGGATACGTCTGCGCAACTTTCCAGAAAAATGCCAGAAATGCTAGAACGCCAAGAATCATCCTTTTGACCACCGGTACGCGGGTACCTGGTGCTCGGGTGCTGAGAATAGTGACCACGGCAAATGTCAAGTCGAGAAGAAACCACATTGAAAAGCTGACACGCTCGAATGCCGTAGTGGTTGTTGCATAGGCGTAGAATATCTCATACGCCATCGTGCCACAACTTTTTCGTATGTCAGTGGGTTTGTTGGAGGGGGCGAATGATAGATTGGGTCCATTGGGACTCACGTGAACTCAATGAAGCCGGCACATGTCTTGTCGCGATAGGTACGGATCATGTAAAAGACATAACAAAGGGCGTAGAGAACTCCGCAGGAAATTATGAGGCCATCTTGTATGTACAGATAGCTCTCAGGTGGATTAAGTGCTAGATCTCCAGGCTGGACCACAAGATGTGCATGTCGATAGTTTTTTGCCAGTTCGAAAGTCATGATCTCCAATTTGCAAGATATTCCGGAAAATTGCTAGGTGTTTCGAACAAAGGATATGAAGCCGGCAGTGTGCGAACTATGGATTATATGGATTGACTGGCCGGACCAAGAGTCAACCGTGGACTCAAGACATCTGTGATCTAATGGAGGCATCCGAGATGCTTTGAAATAGGCTCTCCGCAGACTTCCGACTCGGAGACTCAGTCATTGCTGATGCGGCAAATTGCTGCAATCCTTCTATTAGCATCGTGTATGCACGTCGGCGACAGCGAAGTATCAGTCATTGAGTAGTTGCATCTTGGAATGAGCTAACATCACTCGTTTTGAAGACGTTCTGCGAGATTGATGCAATGGACGCCAACCACATAAGAGTTGATGGGCAAAAGTAGAGTTTGTTTGGTATACCGATGACGTAGCTGAGCCGGACGCGACGGAAGTGACAAATGCTTGGCGCCACCGAGCTCAGTCACGGGTTACTGCGAGCTTGAACTCGAACCGAAACCATAGAAGTCGAGAACGTGACCTCCTCTAATACACCAATGCGTGTCGAGCCTGTTGTCTAACTGCCCTTCTTCCAAAGTGAAGAACACTCTTCGGTCAAATTCCCGTAAAACCCAGCGACTCCTTCCCTGAAGGACCCCAATGCTTCTCCCAGCTGCTGTCTCTCAGTATCAAGCATTGCTGTCGAGAGAATACAGTCCTTGCCCAAACGTGACTCTTCCATCTCCACAGCTTTTATGTAGTTTTTCTGATACATCAGCGTCTGCACCAAATCTTGTGGTACGGCGTTACCATCAGCGTCGTAATTCCACGGTGCATCAGCTACACGCGGCATTGAGAAGAGATTCTTCGGGAAGCTAGCTGCAATCTCCCATGGGCCCGCAAACGCATACTCGAAGTCGATGACGCCTTTGACACGGTAGTTATCGTCGACCAGGATGTTGTGGTGTCCAAAGTCGCCATGAATCAAAGGAAAAGGTCCACGATTGTTGGTAGGCGTAGATATTATGTCCGCCAAGTCGGCGATGGACCTCTTGAACAACGCGATCGAGGCGACGACTTCCTCCGCGAATTTTCCAGACGCTTGTCGTAGCCGCTCCTCCTCGAGACCGAAAGAGACGTTTTTCGACCATGCTGTGTAGTATTCTGCTGCAGTATCAAAAGGTCCACCTATACCAGGTATAGTACCTTGCTGGTATGTGCCGTCTTCGTTGATTCCAATGATCTTGCCAATTCTTGGTAATCGTACGCGGGAGAGACGAACCTATTGGAGATCATTAGTCTATCGAAGCTCCCGAGCTACTTCCCTACATACTCACATGTATTCTCGCCATTTCACAGAACAAGTCGTGTTCGTACTGCAAAGGTATCTCGAGGCCAAGATCAAGTCCTGAATTCCCCTCCAGACGATTCATCAAGAGGTATGGGGCGCCTACTTCACCGTCGGCGCTAGTATCAGAGGCGTAGACTTGAGGAACTACAATATCTGTATGTTCTGCGATGGCGTGTAGGGTGCATATCTCACTCCTCATGGCGTTATCCACAGCATTTGAATCCGGGTACAGTCCGTTATCTGAGAAATGAGGGAGTCGGAGACGGGCTACAAGATGTGTGCCGTCCGCGAACTGAATGTCTCGGACCATGTGATTGTAGCCAAGTCCAATGTCAGCCGTCAGCTTGCAGCTGATCCCGCCTCGTGTTTTACTCGCCACATCTTCCAGCGCTGGCCAGGACACAGATTCGAGGAACGTAGTCGCTCGAGTGAGCTGTTTTGGATCTGTGACTGTTTTGAAATGGCCCCATTTGAACCCAGAAAAGATTGAGTCCTTGGTTGTAACAGGCATTTTTCGAGATCTGGATGATCAAAGGAAGCAAGTCAGATTCTTGATTGTCTGCAAAAGGAGCAAATCGTTTTCGGAAGTGAAAGATGAACAAGCATGCTGAAGAGTCCTGATGGCCAAACTATGGTAGATGAGACTCTGTTCTGCCTCACCGCCTTTCTGTTACCGGGTTGGATACGGCGGCGCTTCGCAGGCGCCGAGCTCCTCGATTTCTGGCCAGCGGTTCAACACCGAAGTCGCGACTTGGCAACCTAGTGGCTTGGATTTTTTTGTGCCTTTTCTAGCACGCTCAAGTGCGAGAACGTGAAGCATTGCCGGGAAGAGTGCAGGGCAAGAAGTCGCAGGGAGCTGTAGAGCGCTCTGTAGCGACGGCTTTATTCATCCAGATGGCAATGAGGCAGTGAGAGACACTCTTTTGTAGGAGACTTGTCGGTAAAGCTGAAAATGGCAGTGTTATTGCATTTAAGGACTGGAAGTCGACTCGAGCCAAGAGGTCCTATGTCGTCCTCCAGATCACCCCAGATCCATCTTGCGGCCGCTTGTTCAGGTTTCATCTCAATCTTGTAGCTTCTCCCACAGACCAAGACATCTTGGTATCGTTCACGAAGCTGGCTGTCCTTAAAGATCACGGTACGAACAACCTTCTCACCGGGTCGGAGCGTGAGGATCTGGTGTTGGGCAGTCGAGGTGGTGGAGAAGGAGAAAGATAGAGCTTGGAGTTGCTCGACACTTAACGCCCGAGATTCTCTGTGGTAGACTTGTGGAGGCGGCACTGGGACTTCTGTGTTGGTCTCCACGTCTATGATGCGCAGGAAGGTGCCCCAGAGGTAGATGTTCGGAGTCAAGATTGTGTCTTGTGTGTGTATACTCACCGCACGTGTAGCATCATCATCCAGAGCCAGGGTGAGGGTGAGATGTGTTTGCTCAGATGATCGACAAGGATCAGACAGTGGATGACCATCTGTCAAAGACACTGAAGCCATGATCGAGGGCGGCGTACAATCTCTTGTCAGAGTAATTATGCTGTGCACAAATTAGCCCAATTCCAGATTTTGGAGCTGTCAGTGATGCATACCCCGGTGTTTCGGCACATAAGACAATATAAGTGGAAATCATCTGTGCAGCATCTTCCCAACCTCCTGGGAACGTGACTTTGAGGGCTGTGCCTGGCGAGGTTGAGTTGTTGTCAGTCATGGTGACTATCCTTGGACCGGTCTCTTGACTTGTGTGCTCGTCGATGTAAAGAAACACGTGTGGTAAAGGTTGCTCTGGCGGTCTGGCATAGCTCCTTGGCAGTCTTCTAGATACATCTCGAGTTGCCATCTCAGTATCACAATGTGAAAGTGCTTCTGGAAGATTTCCCACTTCGTAGACGTGAAGCATCCAAGGGAGAGGCGCAAGAAGTTTGCAATTCAGAAGAGCAAAGAGCGTATCCGGCGAGTACGTCTTGTTCCCAAGAACGTAGAGGTTGTACGAGAAGTGAACTGGGGATGACGTGTGACTGATGTGTTGGCAGTCGAAACACCTTGTGCCCACACTATCAACGCTTTCATGAATGTTGATGTTTGGGAGATCAAGTGATGGCAAAACTTCAGGCTCAGACGGTATGGATCTCCTGATAACGTGCAAGATGCTCTTAGGCACTGCAGTATCTGGATCACATAGCTCGCCATACGTTGCAAGAGCTTCGACGTCAAATTTGCTGAAGATCTCATCATCTTCGTCATCCTCGTCTTGATTTTCATCTTCATAGTCCTCTCGCGGTCTCTTCTCGCCGCAAATGTAACCACGTGTGATGTTCTTAGCGACCGGAGTACTCGGGAGAGTGTTGTATCGGATTAGATCAGGGTCAGTCTCCCATCCCAATGCAATGTTGCGTTCCATTAGAGGCCCGAGAACCCATTCATGGCCCTCATCGTACCAGATGAAGTTCAAGACTTCCTCAACAAGTGCATCGGCATCTCTGTGGCGCCGCACGACAAGGTCCTGTCGCAGATTCGGAAGTGCGAGCTCTTCTCCCTCATCTAACCCAGACTCATGATGAACGTGGTTTTCAAGCTCGCGCTCGCTTCCGTCGCGACCAAGGAATTGGGCAGTATACTCGATGGAAAGCAGTCCCTTTGATTCCCAATGTATGTTGTCAACGACAAGTAGCTCCTTCCGATTGAGCATGACGGGTCCTCGGCCTAACAGCTTACGGTGATGCTTTTCCTTCTCGTGGTGGTCGATGCAGTCTAGTATGCTAGCCTGAGGCAGAGTGTAGATTTCCAGATGCCACCGACAATTTTCGTTGAATCTGATGCAGGCGTCATTTCCCTGAATGTAATCTCTCAGCTTGTCCGGAAACTCGTCGTCTGTCGCAAGGTCCGCAGCAGCCGACAAAATGTAGACTTGGAACGGAAAAGCGCTTAAGCCTGAATGTGATGACATTCGTTCTCCAAGTAGGAGAATGTTGTTGCCAGTGTGGTCGAAGGTTGTCAATGTCTTGGGAGATTCCCTTGTTAATCGTCTTCGGGGTGCTTTGTCTCCAATCGACTTTCTAGCCACTTGTTTCGTTCTCGCCATGTTGTCTTGTCGTGGAAGTTGATGTGGAAGGAAGGAAAATTATTCGTTGAATTTGTTTCATATGCACACCTGTTGCCTAGACGTCCGGCCGACGCGGGGCTTTGGACGCGACACTGACACGACTTTGATTCATCTCACTTCTTGACATACTTACCAACCTTCCAAGATGAAGCGCTAGTGATTCCGGACGGAGCATGGCGAGCAGCTGCGTCCATTGGCAACCACAAACACAATGCGCGTGTCCAGAGAGGCAAGTGGCGTAGCTGCCACGCTGATACGTCAAGACGCTCCAGCGTTCGATATCACGGCCAAGCTCCCACTCGGTTGAGAAAAGATCATGCTTAATTCTCATAACATCCGCCTGTAGATGTTGTGTGATGTCTTATTTTCGACATGGTCGAATGTATGATGGCCGGGATATTTTTTCACCGAGGTGTTTTTCACGAAACTCACTTTTGTGGGCTGCTTCGGATTCTTGGCGAATCGCTCCACCGCTCCGCCTCGTCCTGCTTCAGCAACGTCTCTATCACGAAGTCACCTCCCACTATCGTCGCATACTTTTCTCAATCAGCGTCGTCTCCTTTAATATGATCTTCTCGATCATCATTTCACCGCCGGTGGGTAACATCGGCGCAGACACTTTTGATCGAGGTTGCATCCCGTAAGACAACCCCGCAGACGAACATCCAGGAACCATGTGATGATCGGCCATCCAAGCCCCTCCCGAAGCCCTCGATGCTTCTTTGCTTTAGGCTGAATATCAAGAAGAAGATCAACGTCAGTACACGACATCTCGCGACAAGCAAATGCAAGATATAAGCAATGCAGTTCAAGGTCAGCATGAAGGATCCTCGATTCATCTACATTTGACACGCAATGGGTCTTTGGCATTCAGTTTTCACTTCTTTGGCTACTGTCCTAGTAGCCTGCGATTTGGTATTGGGCTACAATGTGAGCACAGGATACATTGCCCCGAATTCGACAGGTGTTCGCATTCAGCATGGCTTCGAGACTGTGTTGGTGCAGCCTTATGGATATGACGGCTTTCGTGTTCGAGCGTGGGCCTTTCGACCACCTACTGGCAATGAGATCAGTTTTCTTTACGATCCCCCTGTTGAAGGACCTGAGAACGGCAAAGCTCGTGGAATGAGTTACGACACGAAATCGAATGGCAATACCTCTGTGTCTATACGCAACGGCAATGCGATTTTCAGGACTTACGGGCTAGACAAAGGTCACTATCGACTTGCCTTCTATCGTGTTGAGCCCAATGGTTCTGAAACACTACTCACAAACGAGTACAATCCTGTCAAGTCACTCAATCCTAGATACTACTCTTGGAAAGGATCTGGAAGCGAGTTCTCTGCAGCATTCTCCTTCAGCACCGATCCGGATGAGCAAATCTACGGCACTGGTACGCAGCAAGACCATTTGGTGAACAAGAAAGGCTCGGTGATTGATCTGATCAACTTCAATACTCATATCCCCACGCCTATGTTCATGAGCAGCCGAGGATATGGGTTCGTCTGGAACTCCGCTGCGGAAGGGCGCATGGAGTTTGGCCCCTTACGCAACCGCTTCACTTCCGAATCGACAACAGTTGTGGACTATGCCATCGTCAGCGCTCCTCAAGGTGATTACGATGGTCTGCAACAAAGACTCTCTGCCATCACTGGTCGAGCACCCACACCTCCGGACTTCTCTCTCGGCTATCTGCACTCAAAACTACGCTATGAGAACCAGACCGAGGTCTTACTGCTTGCACAGAATTTCCACAACAGAAGTATTCCAGTATCAATGATCGTCATTGATTATCAGTCATGGGCACATCAGGGAGATTGGGGTCTGGATCCTGCACTGTGGCCGAATGTCTCACACATGGCTCAGCAAGTAAAGCAACTTACTGGAGCCGAGATGATGGCCTCTCTCTGGCCCAGTGTCGAAGATGCAAGCGTGAACTACATCGAAATGCAGGCCGATGGTTATCTTTCAGCGACCCGTTCTGGACCGGGTATCACTGACTCTTGGAACGGAACATACATCCGCAACTACGACTCTACGAACCCTGGCGCGCGTCAATTCTTATGGGATACTTTGAGACGCAACTACTATGACAAAGGCATCAAAAACTTCTGGATTGATCAAGCAGATGGTGGTGCACTAGGAGAAGCTTGGGAGAACAATGGACAGCAATCGTATATTCAGAGCATTCCTTATCCTTTGCCTGATGTGTTGTACCACGCTGGCACACAAAGCAGTGTCGGAAAGCTGTATCCCTGGGCCCATCAACAAGCAATTGAAGAAGGCCAGCGTAATGCTTCAAACACCCAGCAAGGATCTGCATGCGACTCCCTCTCGCTTTCTCGGTCTGGCTATATCGGGTCTCAACGTTTCTGCAGTATGATCTGGTCGGGCGATACTGTCGCAAATTGGGAGACTCTAGGTTCTCAGATTCCCAATGCTCTTTCGGCTGCTGCAACAGGATGGGGTTGGTTCACTGTCGATGCTGGTGGCTTCCAAGCCGACTCTTCAATCGAGTGGAGCAACAACATCGACAGGCCTCAGTACCGTGAATTGTATGTCCGCTGGTTGCAATGGACTACCTTCATACCGTTTATGCGCAACCACGGAAGCAGGAGCTGCGATACTCAGAGCGCCTTCACCTGCGACAACGAGCCATGGACGTATGGTGCCGAAAACACACCAATCATCGTTTCGTACATCAATCTTCGCTACCAGTTATCGGCTTACCTCCGCAACACATTTGCCAAGTTCTCTCAGACTGGCAGAATGATTATGCGACCCCTGTACATGGATTTCAGCACGACTGACTCCAACATCAGCCAATGGACGAAGACAAATAACAACATCACTACACAGCAGTATATGTTTGGACCTAGATTGCTTGTCACACCCGTTACCTTGCCCAATGTCACTAGCTGGGAAGTGTATCTACCCAAGACTGCTGCTGGTGTGGACAAGCCCTGGACATACTGGTGGAGTAATGTCACTTACGCTGGTGGGCAGAAAGTCAATGTGAGTGCGCCTCTGGAGCATATCCCTCTTTTCCATCTTGGTTCGCGGGAAGACGTTATGAGCGGAAATGTCTTTTAGGTCACTGTATGCAAAATTGCATGTCTAGCCAATCAGCTACTCATTAGCAAGCCAAGATTAGCTCTTCTCGAAGGATCGGAATCCTCATGAGTCATGTACTCTGGCATTCAATGACATTTGCCAAATTCAACTCTTAGTGTTCGTTTGTCTTACCTTCCATAGCCTTGGGGTTTAAAGGAACATCGATCATAATGCCTGATTTCATCGCTTCATTACCGGCACCTTTACCGCTGTACATTCTTCTGGACCTCACTGACCTGAAAGCATTACATGCCGCCATTTTGTCCTCACCGGACCTTTATGCTGTCTTTCACCTCGATGCCAGCCTGATCTTCTCGACCATCGTCAGAAGGACAATGCCAGATGAATTGGTCACTCCAATGATCATGTACATGCGTCTCCACCAACGCAGCAAACCCACAGCCTCGACAACATTCAAAAATCTCGAAGCAACAATGCTGGTTGATGACGCAAACCGATATACTTGGGATGATATATCTCCAGCAACTTTCTTCCAAGCTATTTCACAATATGTGAGGATACACGATCTGGCATACTCCGTCCTTGGCTCAAAGCTAGATTACCTTGCCACATTGCAGTTTGAGAAGTTGGCGAATATTCCGCACAAGTACATTCACAAGTCGATGGCTAAGCAAAATCCGGAAAGTGTGGCTTTGGATGTCCCAGCTCGGTTCCAAGATCCCAGTTGGGTGGAAGAAAGTCGTGCTGTTCGTGCGCTGTGGTTTTTGACTTTGGGCTGGCGAGTTTCTTGTATGCTGGGCTTGGATGAAATGGAGTCTATTGGTTTTGCGAAAAGACTCGTTGGTGAGAAAACATGGAAACATGAGGAGATTGAGGAAATGGTGAGGAGTGTGTTAGATGGTCCGAGTTTGCAACCACCAGTACCAAATGCAGCTTCCAATACTAGGAAAGCTAACAGGTCGTTTTTGGCACTTCATACCTATCCCATACTGCCACGTTCCCGAGTCACACATCCAGACTCATCGACAAACACCTCAAGAGTCCCTCTATACGCACAATTCCCTCTCACACCTCCACATTCCACCCCCGCCTCACTAGCTTGGGATCAAGCTCCCCAACGCCTTTCCACAATGCCTCGTGTATACAGGATCCTCCTCATGCTTCGAGAACGCCCAGACTCGCCCTTCCGCACCCTTGGCACACAACCTCACAACGTTCGTACACTCCAAATAGATCATTTCATCCGCTTGGGCTTTGGATTCTGGGATCTGTGGCGTGTGAGTGTTGAGATGAGACTGTGGTCGATGCCATATTCTATCCGAGAGGAATTGAAGGGGGAAGGGCAAGGGAAGGTGGAAGTCGTGGGCCAGAGTGATTCGATGTTTCGGCATTGGGTGATATGGAGACAGGAGAAGCAGAGGGAGGAAGAAGGATGGATGAGGGGACCAAACATTACCCACGAGATTTGAGGTTCCGAGAATCAGCTTACCACGCATCTACATCAAGAACATCACAATAAAGCACTTCCCCTCTCCCACCTCAAATACTCCACCACCTCCCCCCACTGCTTATCTTGCAACCCCGTCCCCGCAATCAATCTCCTCGTATACGCCGATTCCAACCCCTGTTGTTTTTTCAACCCATGGTTCCCAGGCTCTCGATATCTACTCGGACATATAATCCCCTCAACTACACCTCCTCCCTCATCCGCTCTTTCGAATCCCGCTCGTCTGATCCGAGAGCCTGGGTTAAAAGCTAGCATCCCTGTTGCTGCGACGAATTCATCGTCATCGTGCACCTTCATCACGACGCCGTAGTAGGAAGGTAAAGCTTGGAAATCGGAGTATGTGCAGAGGCTTACAGAAGGGTTGAAGAGGGAAATCTTATCCCAAATCCTTTCTATCCTGAGGATTTTGGAAAGATGTTGAGTTTGGTATGGTTGATCTTGCTCGAGAAAGATGGCGAGAGGTATGATTTCCTTTTTTTCTTCTTCTGTTCCATCATCTCGCGAGCTCGAAAATCACGAGTTGTAGATTTTCGACATCGATTCTATCGTCCCATTTTAACTGCCGAAGTACATTTTTCGCGAGTCCAGCGATACGAGCGAAACTCTTCTTTTTTGTTTCCTTTCCGTACCGTTGGTTGTAGGGAAAGAGATCTTGCGGCTTATCCAAGAATAAATCATACTCCACACAACTCGCTGTCCATCCAGTAAGTTTTGCTGGAAAGTAGATGGAGGGAAGAAAGTCGAGTCTGCGGGGCCACCGTGGATCATCGATATCGAAGACATAGATTGGATATGTGAGATTCAAAGAGTGGAGTTTTCGATCGCGTAGAGCTTTTACGCGTTGTTCGGCCATTTTTGTGTTGCTGTTGTCCGTAAAAGGAATGGGGGGTTGTGTGTTGATGTATAGTAGATGGTGTTTATTTGAATGAAGAAGTCTGGTGGTTCATGGGATCTTGCAGGGAGTAACTGGGTTACGGCTGTAAGGCGACAACTAGAGTTGGGGAGGAGGTTGTTTTTACAATGATCCCTTACTTAGAGACAATTGTGTTTGCGGGTGACTGTTTCAAGGCTATTTAAATTTGCAACATCAGTCTCATAACTAGTCAGACCGGTATAACATCATTACTCAAAAGTAGACACCGGGGTTTGATTTCATTTCTCGCAATCGGATGGGATTGGTAGAAAACACGGGCCAAGAGATTTGTAGCTTTCTTGAAGAAAAGCTTAAACGGGAATGTTCTGATTGGTCTGAAATACGACCATGATTCTTCAAAGAAACAATAGTAGAACTACTCTAGTACAAAGAAATTGACTTCAGGTAGAGGATACTTTCATTGATTCGCAAGTGAGAGATTTCATTGTCAATGCAATATACTCTATCATTCTTCGCATGTCAAATCGAAGCCCGGGGCAAAACGCTCAAGATGCCATGTACTTATTTCTGCTGTATTGTCGACTCCTTTTGCTCGAAATGTACCCTTTTCAATAGCCATCACCATCACCATACCGATCATTGCCACCTCCGTAATCATCATCGTCCATGCCAAAGTCACCATTGATATCTTCAGTGGCGACCGCAAAGTCTTCTTCTTCCTCGTAGGTCGGAGATGGTGGTTGTGTTTCTTCTTGGGGCCAGTAGTCGTCTTCGTCTTCCTCCTCCTCTTCATCCTCCTCGTCTGGCTCTTCTGCTCCTCCTGCTGTGATGGGTTGTTCTGATGATTCAGGGAGTGGTTGTTGGGGTTTGTCGGGGTGCGCTGCGAGTTGTGTGGCGGCGGGAGTGGGGAGGGAGTTCTGTTCGATATCTGGGGAGTCGGAAGCGGTGGATGGAGAAACAGCGCGCACACTCTCTGGCGCGGGAGTGGAAGCTTCTGAACTAGCTCTTGATTCGCCATGTCTGCGGTCACCATAGATCTTGCCCAACGCAGCGTAGTTAACACGTTGTGAGAAACCCTTTGGTGCTCTCTTCTCCAGCATGCGCAAGGAAGCATCGGCAGGCGACTCGACAGGAGTACCAGCATCGGTGAGAACCGTTCCATCACCCATCTTACCGCGCTTCTTGCGTTTGGTCGTCTTCTTTTCCTTGCCTTCTGCTTCTTCAAGTGCCTTTTTCAGTTGCTTGGCTTGTTGTGCACGGAGCCAGTCTTCGTTGTGTGCGACCCAGATCATCTCTTTCACGCGGACCTGTTCTTCCGACAGCAGGGCGTTGGCGACTTCCGGATCATCAGCAAATTCATCCTCGCCGATGATCTCACTGTCCGAGACAAGAGTATGTGTGCGACCCATGGCTTCCAGACGCTGTGCATTTTGCTGGACAATTGCAGCACGCTGTTGTTCTGCCAGCGTCTTTGCACGGTCCTCGATCTTCTCCTTTTCGGCTTGCTCTTTTGACGAGATGCATTCGCGCTCGGAGAGGATGTTCTGGATCTCGCCTTCGAGTTCTTCCTCGGCCATGAAGTCGGCGTCGGTAAGGGGAGGAGGTGCAACCTTCTCCTTCTTCTTACGGCCGCTCTTGACCTTGATAATCTCCATTGCATCTGGCGTGGATAGTGAGTCGGCATTTGCAGCTGTGTCGGAAACGACGCTGGCACTGCGACGAAGAGCGGGATCGAGAGGCATGTCGGGGATTGCAAAGCCGTCCGCATCACGGCGATGATGTTGCTGTGTTGCTGCTTGGACTACGACATTGCTGCGAGAGCTTGATGTCTTTGTGCGTTTGGCGAGTTGGACTGTTTGTGCTTGTGAATAGGAGGCAGGCTCAAGGGCGGCGGATGACTGGCGAGATGAATCTCTGCTCATCTCATAGGCTTTGCGCTTCAACTGCTTCCTCAAGAAGTTTTGCTTTCTCAGTTCGGCATCCAATATAGCAGGAGGGTCGGCCTGCTCTCTGATTCTCACACCCTTCTCGCGGAATTCGTTAATCTTGAGGTGGGCGGCACGAGTACGCTTGAACTCCTCGAGACGTTTTGCAATGGTAAGGTCGGCAACTTTGACGACAAAGACAACCTCTCTGACAGTACGGCGGAAGTTGTTCATGCGTGCAGCGAGAATGAGGCAGGCACCACAGAGACCAGCTGGGTGTCTTCCGGTAACGATCCAATCACGCTTCATGCGACGGATGATCTTGACGGCATCTTCGGCAACTTGGCGTGTCTTCTCTCCAAACTCAAGCTTGCTTGCATACTTCAGAATCAACGGCTCAATCTCGATCATCTTTGTGGTTTCCTTGAGATCAACAAAGAGTTTGGCCAGTAGACCTTTGTAGGTATCTCCCAAGCTGAAGACGTTGACCGAGATGACTTCGGCAATGTCCATGAGCAGGATGGTGTTTTCAGGGTTGTGGCGACAAGCAATGTATAAACAGGCACCGGCAACCTCATCAGCACGACGACCTTGGGTAAAGTTATCGTTGGAAGCAAGTTTCCAGATACCCATGGCTTTGTCCGAAATGTCAGGAGCGATAGGCAGGCGAGCTGTGAACAGACGTAGAGATTCACGACCATTGTTCTCGCTGTCCTCCCTGCTCTGCATCGAAGCGCCAAGTCTGCGGGCAGCAGCAGCACCCAACGTCTTTGCGTGACGGGAGTTCTCATTGACAATACCACCCTCGACTGTAGCAGCGCCAGTGGATGACTCACCGAAAGTGACTTCTGCGACAATGTTCTGTTCACTGACCTGAGTACCGCAATTCAAGCAGATCTTGGCACCATCGATGACTTCGAAACTCGGGGCGTCGCAACCACATTCTGATCGCTTTGCCGGACGGGGGATTGGTTTGAAGGAGCCAGGAGTCTTTCCTCCAAGACCTGAAAGACGCTGTGGTCGACGTGGTGGAGCGATCCCAGGCATGTTGAAGGGGAAGGTGAATTAAGATTGGTGTTATGAGAAAGTCAAGAGTGGTGAAAAGAAGACCAGAATTGGTGGTGAGAAGATGAAGGTCGTCAAGTTGTCGACTTGTATCGACTCGAGATGGCTGTGGTGAATCAAGTCTTCATGAGTGGTAGCAGTAGCATGCAGTGAAGAAATGCGACCGAGGCAAACAGCAGGTGCGAAGGTCGGAAGAGCGGTGCTTGGCGGATGGTGGTATGCGGCGTGGTGGGGGCAATGTGCAGAGAGGCAATGGACGGCACAGATAAATGGCAGTATACACGTGCAGGCTGATGGTATCCGAGCAGTCCCTTGGTGGATGGACTGAGGTCGGCGCTGGCGCGATGTCGCAGTGCGTGTGTCAGAATTTTGCAGATGAGCGGTCGCGCGCTTTCACGGTTCGTTGGCGCGGTGGGAGAGCGCGCCTTTTCGGCAACGCACAGACCCTCTTGGCGTTCAACAACCTTCGCCGCTTGTGTTCGACTCTGGACGTGGGCAACCACATTTGACTGCACTTTCCACGAAGCTTTTGTTTATCGCAACTTCTTGTTCCTGACTTGTCCATCTGAGCCCGCAATAACCTATTGTCAACGCGCTCCGTATTTGCTCCTGCTCTTGGACTTGCATCTGCGTTGCTGCGAGACTATCTACTTGCACACTTCATTTGTCCACGTGCACGGTCGTCTTTGCAGCCGCGGGCAATCTACACGTCGTCGCCAGTGAAAAACATACCATCGCGTCTACTTCAGCCCAAACCGCCTTGTCGCATGTCACTTTTCCTGCTGACCCCGATGATATGACCTGCCGCCATGAGCTGGCTCACGAGAAAAGTCTTGACCAGTCGCAGGCCAGTGGGTTTCACGCCCTTGTCTTTGCAGATTTTTCCTGTACACCGTCAGAAAGTGGACTCCACACGGGCCAGAGTTCAGGAGGATCCTGGAGCCCGAAGGAAACTTCTGGACTCCGGCCACAATAGGTTGAAGCGAAAATGGGACAGCGACGACAACATCGAATGGCGTGTACAACGCAGAAGAGAAGCCCGCGAAGCGGCAGAGATTGCTAGACGCAACGCCGTATTCACCATGAGGGTCAGACTGTCTAACTGGCTGTGTGCACATGCCTGGGTACGTGAGAGTCTGCCTTGGAAGACTCATCGGCCAATCGTCCATGCCGAAAAAGTTGAACAGAAATGTGTTGGCTGTGGATGGGCTAGGCGTGGAGGCCTCAAACTGACTTGGAGCAGCATCTCCGATGGGAGTGTCCTGTGCCACAACTGCTACATGCAACAAGGCGACATAGCTCAAGTGATGCCGGAAGGCTATGGACATGTCAGATTTATATCCGACCTGAGGGCCCGGAAGGATGAACTCGATGGTCCAGGCAGCAGCGCCAAGTGGGACGACAAAAAGAACTCTGAGTTGGATGAAAGCGCTCGAAGGACGCACATCCTGTGGCAAATGACCAAGTCTCCCTGGTTCCAAACGCTTCCCTGGAAAACACATCGTCCTGAAGTTATGCCCGAAGGTTATGAAGATGTCACGACCATGAGAGGGCTTGCCAAACGACGGAAAGAGCTCGACATTGTAGCTCCTGCTTCAACAAACCACATACCTCCGGCATCTCCGCTACTTTTGCAGTCCACTCTGAATCGTCCAAAATCCACAAAGCCAGTCAGCCCATCTCAAATCCCATTCTCCCGAGCCTTCTCCACCTCCCCTAGAAGCAAAGACCTCGTCGCTCGGAAGAAAGAGCTCGATGGACTGGTAGCTGGCGACATGCTCGCTGGTCCTTCCTCTCACCATCAGCACCGACCAGAAATGTCTCGCTCGATCCCAAAACATCCTACCACAAGTCCATCAACCAACACATCCGTCTCGCCACCTCGAAGTTTTTCCACCACCGCCGTTCATCCCAGAACAAGCAAACTACCCAGCATCACACTCATGTCCACGCGAAGCTTCTCTCACAGCTCTGCCAAAGATTTAACCAAAACTTCACCCAAGCTTTGGGAATACCACAGAGTCAAAGGGGATCCAGAAGCTCTCCGCGAGTACTACGACAGAAAGGCCGAGCGAATGAAAAAACGCTACGACGAAAATCCTGATGTGCGCGAAAGGACCAAAATATATTCAAGACGTCGATGGGATGTCACTCGGACTAACGAGGGCTTTCGCATGGCCATGCGCATAGGAGCTTGGGTTCGCACGCATGCTTGGGTACGCGAGCATCTGCCATGGAAGACCCACCATCCACTCCGATACGATAAGCCCGTCGAGCACTATTGCATGGGCTGTAAACATATCAGAAGTGGTGGTTCGTACCTTTGGTGGCAAGCCAAACGCGATGTCCCAGAGACCGGGACTGACGCCGGCAGCTATCTTTGCCATGGGTGTTACGTGCCAAAAGATAATTGGCGTGCAGCAATGCCTCAAGGCTACGAGGACGTCAAGACTTACGATGAAATGAAGGCACGCGGAAAACGGCTTGGAGTGGCTGGAGTTGCAGAACACATGGCGTTGGATGATGGGATCCAGAGAAGAGTGAACATTCAGTCATGGTGCCTCCGACCTTGGGTACGTGATTTACCCTGGAAGACTTACCGACCCGTTTACTTCGAAAACCCGGCACAATTGAAATGCGCAACTTGTGATTTTGTCAGAACCAAATCATCGAAAATTTGGTGGCGAAAGGTAGCTGAGAATCAAGGAGCTGGCCAGTCAACAGAAACGCACATCTGTCACAATTGTTACACAAGTCCCGACTGGACTGAGATTATGCCCGAAGGATATGAAGACGTGCGAAGATACAGGGACTTGTTGGCACGCAACACACAAATCCGCGGCCCAGACTCTGCAGGAAAGCACATGAGACACAACCGTGATCGGGTGAGGGCTAATATACGCAATTGGATCTTGCGTCACCCTTGGGTTAGGCAATTGCCCTGGAAGACTTACCAGCCTCTATGTTTCAAAGATACGGCACTGTTCAGATGCTCAAAGTGCAGCCCGGCAAGATATCGAAGCTTGAAGATGTGGTGGAGGTTGCGGGATGATACAACAGACGAGACTCTCTGTCATTCTTGCTACATAGAGGCTCACCGGACTTCACTCATGCCTGAAGGGTATGAAGATGTAGAAACATACAAGGATCTTGTGGCGCGGAAGAGGCAGCTTGACAATCAAGGTTGCAAGCATTGACTGCCTTGTCGCCTCAGTCAAGTCAAGTTTCAAAGTTTTTCCGCCTACGCTGAGACCTGACAACACATCAAAGCTGCAGATAACCTCATACCAACTCTCCACGAGTCTTTTCGTACAAAACTTTTACAACAGCTCTCGCACCCCTATCATGTGTCCTGCTAATCTCCAGGTTTCTTGTAGCTTCATGTCTTCACTTATTGCTCAATTTTTATCAGCTTTCGCCCGTCCCGTGATCCCGACTCCCTTCCTTTTTGTTGTTGACCTGGATTTTCTCGAGGTCATCGCTTTGAGAAGATATTCCTCTGGCCCCTTTTCTGATTTTACTAATCTCTGGCTTTTTACGGTCTTGCTCTTTTTTACGTATATATTGGAACCTCTCGCTCCTATCATGTGTCTAATTTCCACTTGATGCTGATTACTAATCGCTCCCGGCTGCTTGTTGATCGATTGCTACCTTTTCCCTTCGCATCTAGCTTTTTTCACCAGAGTTCCCCCCCAATCCTATTTAGTACAGCGCAATGATTACCCCCATCTCTTTTGCATTTTGATTGTTTACGTCTACTGTTTCTTTTACTTTTCCAAAACCCCAACTTCTTCTAGACCTTTTGTATCTCGTTTCTTTTCTTCTCTTTTTTTGTTTAGTCATGATACTTCGTTATTTTCCGTCCTTGGAAACTTGGGAACGTGTGATTTTTATATCAGGTTGTTTTCTCCTGGTTGGAGAAAATTTGCGGATCAAATCTGTTTCTGGCGTTTTCTGTCTCTTTTTGTTACAAGGATGTTTACTATACTTGAATCCATTGTTTACTCGAAGCTCTTCTCTACTTGATCTTGATCCGATTGAGTGTGGAGAATATACCCGTCATCACGGGACTGATAAAAAGAGTAAAGCAGAACATAAGAGACAAAACCAGAACGAGAAAAAGAGGCATGAAAAGGCTTGCAAAAAGGTCGGCGAAAGTGGGATATGATCTGATAGAACAGATGTATATCAATTCTCAATTCCTCCATTGAAGAAAGCTACTACAGCAGAATTTCAGTTCCATCATCCATACATTTCCTTACCATATCCTGCCATTTCCAAGCCGACCCCCCTAAAGCCCGATTATTCCTCATACAACATAAACCCGTCCATCCATACATTCACACATCCTCACTTCTTCTCGTCCAGATTCATGATGGGCTCGCCACCGGGGACATCTCTCTCCTTGGCCAACTTTGCATCAGCAGCCGCATCCCCCTTATCAGCAGTCTCCTCAAGCCCTTCCTCCACATCATCTACCTCATCAAGACTCTTCTCCTTGGGCACTACACCGCGCTTGTTGCTCTTTGCTGCTGCGGCGGGACCGCCTTTGGTTGCGGTGGTTGAAGCTTCTTCGTCTTCGTCGCCGCCGGATGCTTCGTCATCGTCTTCGAGGTCTGCGGCTTCTACCTCGTCTTCATCGGCGGCGGACTCGTCGTCATCGTCGACTTCGGCGGGAGCGGAGGCGGTGGTCTTGCGTTTTTTGGCCGAGGGTGCTGTGGGGTGGGGAGGTTAGCGTGGGGGTTTGAAAGGAGTGATGGCGATGGCGATGGTGGTGGAATGTTAGAGCTGGTTCTGATGTTTGTATCGAGCGATTGAGATAGCTTTATGTTCGAGTGGAGTGGAAAAGGGCAAGGGGGGGTGAGGATGCAAAGTACTCACCAGCAGGCTTAGCAACTTCCTCGTCATCGTCCTCGGAAGCGACATCACCCTCTGCCTCGGAGGAATCATACCTATCATGTCAATTAGTTTTGATCCTTGCCGTGAACGCCCTCTTCTTGGTTCATCAATGCCTCTTCATCAACATGGCACGCGATATCGATGGATTGATGAGCTGGTTGATGAGCTGGAAGGACGCGACGTGCTCGCGACTCCCAGAAGATGACGTCAAACAAGTAAAACTCACTCTTCTTCCTCCTCACTATCCTCAGGAAGCGACTGCAATTCCTCCTCCTCGGACTCTTCAGCTCTACGTTTGCGTGTTCCGACCATTGTGTATTGTTGCTGTGATTCGTATCTTGTTGGACGTGTGAAAGGGGAGAGAAGGAAAGCAGAGGAGCAGGAGAGCGAAAGGTCTGGCGCGGCTGAACGACGCGGATAATCCGGGGAAAGCTATGAAGCCGTTCGGCTCGTTCGTTCTTGATTTGGAAACAATGGAGCTTGGGCCATGGGGTTGCTTGCGATCACGTCTGTCGATTGTGGCATGTTATTGGTTGGCAAGGTGTACCTGTGTGGTTAGAGGGTAGGTTATGTTTACTGCTTTTGTCTGTTGTTTTTGTTGCTGGGTGACAACAAACACAGGTCAGATCCGAGTGGACTCTTGACAAGTATCTGCTGTTTTGCGGCCATATAACAGAAACATCTTGATATTCGCATTTCACGAATGGGAGTTCAGATCAATTCTCGCAACGTCAAAGGTAGACGATGTGGGAAGCGGCTTATACTCATTCCTGCCGTGGCAAAGAATCATACGTCGACGATTTCAACTGGAAAACAGTGCCAAGAATTTATGTCCCTGGTCAAAAACAATACTCAAATAGCTGTATCCTTTCCTAGTAAACATATTCCCATGAGGCGCCCGAGGAAGAATGGGGCGGGGACGATCCTGTCTATTCCGGAATGTGATGACAATCTATTCCGAACTCCGGCATCACCAACTCTCCATCCCTCGACGCACAAACACTTCATCAACCTTTGGGGTCAAGAACAAAGGTTCTAACGGGAAATGATCATTGCGTTGATTCCATCATATTCTCATCGTAAATAAACATGCAACACAATTCATAACACACGTCCCCGAAGTCAAATATAAACATCATCACCCACTCAACCTTCCCTAATCATTCCACCACCACCATCATCGCATAGCCATATACATAAACATAGCTTCCCTATTAACCTTATCTACCATTTCCGCAGCACTAATCTTGCCTACATCCCTTTGCTTCTCCTGCTCCCTCTTCTTCGACTCCAATGAATAGGATTTAGATTGCGATCTCTTGCTCGTAGATGCATTCGCAGGTGCTGCAATTCCAGGTTCTTGGATCATTTGATAGCGCTCAGGCTATACATCCAAATGTCAGTATACATATCGTAGGGCCAAAAACTGGGAGAAGGTAGAAGGATAGACTTACGTCTTTACTGATCGATGCGATGGATTTGCGGAGGAGGGTGTGGTTGCTCGCGTTGTTTGAGGAGGAAAGCATGATGGGAAGTTGGAAGAGAGATGTAGTATAGAAGTAGAGGTTTTGATGTACGACGTGGATGCTCTGGGGTCTGTAGAGTGGAATCGCGATGTCGTGGAATCTGATGGCGCAAGAGTAGACAAGACGGCGAGGTAGTCGAAGACGCGAGAGATAGAGAGTTGATGCTGGTAATGCGAAATCAGCAGGCCAGGAGCTCTGTATTTATGGTATTGGGATGACATGATGTTTGCTTCGAGTATTCCGGCTTCTTTCAATGTGCTGTCGGGATAGAGAGCAAGACATATGCTATCGGAATGGAATGTCGGAATAGATTTTCGGGATAAACGGAGTTGCCTTCCGGTTGAAGTGCTGCTGCCCCAGCAAGTCATTCCGAGCTTTCTCACTCAGTACAAATGCATGCAAGACGCGTGATATACCACCGGACTGGAATTGCAAGTCGCGATGCGGGATAGACACGGGATTGATTCTTGTTGACATATCGGGGCTCATTCTGAACGTCGGCGATCCGGGCTTGCGCTCGGGGATCACTACCAGATCTTGACACAGCCTTCGGGGATGGAAGTTGTAGATGGCTCAAATCATGTAGAGATCATACTGATCTATACCCCGCCACTTGCATTTGTCCAGTCGATACTATCCATCCAATTATTCATGTCCATGAAATTGGTCGTATCCCAGTCGAGCAGATTCGGATCTCCTAGCGAGTCATTGTCGGCATTTCCCATTGCTGCCATACCATCACTCGATATTGGATGTTGCGTTCCAGTTGCGAAGTTGCCCGTGAGTCCAGGATCTGGTTGACGTATCGTGTCATTGGCGGCGAGTAACAGCAGATACTCGATAATTTCATCCAAAGCACTGGATATAAGTCCCGAAGCTTTGATGCAAAGTGCGTAATTTGCATTTTCTGGACGATAAACACCCTCCAGAAAAGTCACGAATACTGAAAGACGTCGTATTGACACGAGGCGCACCAAGTCGGCGAATTGCGCTCGATGCATAGTTCTCTTTGCAGTCTTCAGCGCATTCATGAGAGTAATTGCACTTGGCAGACCGTAGCACAGAACCTTTATTCCAAGTCAGTCGCAGCACAACAAAACAGTAGGCTCAGTCTGACCTACAATACTAGCCCTGAAGCTGTTGTGTAAATGATAAACAGCTTGGTCGTGGAATCCACCAATCTGGAGAGTCGTCTCGATTATACTCGAGCAGGTCTGTACCAGTTCCGATGAGTGGCTTCCACCGGGCTTTTCCAGTAAGCGATAGATGTGAAATAGTGTCTGCAAGTAGGTGAGATAAACTTCTGCTAATCTCAGACATGATATGGGCGCCAGATCGGACTTCCAACATGCAGAGTCGTAATGGACACGGCTGGGGAGATGGTCCCACGTTTGCTTGCACCGGTTTGCTAGTTCTCTGGTATGATCATTAGATGTCGTATTTCAGGTTCCATGATCTTCGAGGATCGAAGCGGATAGGACTGTACTGACTCTAGCTTTGATCTCGTCTTGTCATCAACAGGTTTATGGTGGTGCAAAAGTGTTTCGTCCTTGAATTTCGCAAGGAGATACAGCGCTCGGATCCAAGTAGTACTGCAAGAAGAGCTTCCAGTTGACCATCCCTCATATCGTTCGTATGACGCCCGCTCTTCTTCGCCGAGTCCAGTCTGACAGAGCTGATCATCAGTAAGTTCAAGTGGCGGTCGACAATCAGCATAGTAGCTAGGAATCCGCGGCGGGCGACCGAAAAGTGTGGCGAGAAACTTGTCCCAATGAAATGCAGCCGTGAAGACCCTTCTACGACATTCGGCAAGAAAGAAAGGAGCTTTTGTAATGACTGCCTCTCGATGTATCTCCAGGGCGAAGATGTCGGTGGATAGATCACCAAGTCGACGCCAAACATTGGGACCTACAAATGTGCAAGCCAAGAATCAGTGTCTAACAGATCAAGGACAGAAGATCTCTAGAAAACTGTTGCACTCACCGGCATAGCCTTGGATACTCGTAGTCAGACGCAAGTTCTCGTACGACAACCACACCATCACATCACTCATCTCCGTCGCTAATTCTCGGGCGAGGTGCAAGCATCGTGCGCTGCACTGGAACATGGCTTGGACAAAATAGTGATTGTCTCCAGTATCCGCAGTAAGTCCCAGACGAGAAGCACGAGCCGCCATGGTGAAGATCAAACCAATGGTTTCCACTCGCAGATTTGGACCGCTGTAGAAGCCTCTGAACTCGGCCAGGGGAGTGGCTGAGGTGATGGGGCTTTTCGATTTCGTAGCATGCAGAATCGTTTGAGCTACCCCCCGTAGAGTGCTTCTACAAGCGGCATCATCACTCATCTCTCGTTGATGCAGAATGTTCTCATGGAGTTGTTCAAGGTCAGACAAGACAGGCAGCACGAGTTGGCTTGGCACGACGGCGATCTGACCCAAACGATAGTAGTCCAAGACGAGCTTCCTGATAATTCCAGAGTGTTCAAGGAGCTCTAGGATTTGTATTATAGAAAGCAAGTCTCCCTCCAGTGTTTCGTTGCCGCGGTCGTCGTATACTGCAGTCGCTGGGACAAATCGTGCACTCGTGTCATCGAGGCTTTGAAGCGATAGCAATGGCAGCGTTGCAGGAGGCGTTGCATTCGCATCAGGGACAGAGTGTAAGCGATTTTCGAGGTCGGCCTGCCTCCCACCAGCATCTACACAGGTATCATCGCGGGGTGGGATAATAGCCACCGAACCCGCTTGTCCGACTGTGCCTGCTGTATCTACTGCATCATCCTCCAATGAGGACAATCTCATCCGTTTCGACGGTCGTGTAAGAGGAGCAGGATGATAATAGCACTCGCTGCTCATGTTGCGACGACGGCAGCGATCACAGGTGGGCACGTGGTGATCGCAGCGCACTTTGCCTCTGCGGCAAGGCTCACAAGACGCTTGTTTGCCATTTTTGCGGCTTGCACTCGCCGACATGGGCATCTGAAGATAGGAACAGGGCTAGGGTGTTGTGCTCATCATTGGCCTTGTCGTGATGGGTTTGTGGTTGGGGGGGGCGGCTGTGTCGTGTCCTTCGGAGTTCCCCGTTGGCAAAAGATGCAGGTACAACCCTGGCAATCCCCTCGAGCCATTCCTGTCATCGACCGCTAGGTTCTAGAATCTGTTGTCTGGGATACGTGAGACGCGTGATGAGCGTACATGCTGAATGCAAGTATATGTGCGTGATGATCGATCCTCGAAACAACAAGAGGACGAGGACAGACAGAAGCGCAGCCGGAGTTTGGGGGAGAAAGCAACGGAGCAACGAGTTGCTCTCCAGGAGGTGCGATCAACCGACGTAACATGCACGCGATCTTCGAAAATCGACAGTTGTAGCGAATAAAGAGCGATTTCATTTTTCCGTACCTGGGTATCTAATGCTTGTTTCTCCTTCAACCTTCCTCGTGACTACGAATGATCTCCAGTCTGTACAACAACATCCACAAGAGCACGCTCAATATGGATTGTATATGCCTCTTGCACATGTCCGTTCCTCTATGGCGTCTTTCCTGCGCTTTTCGTATCGCCTGGCGTACTAAGCCATACGCGCAGCGACGCCGGCTTCAGCTCCTGGATCGGGCTCTTCGGCCTCTTCTTCTTCTTCATCCTCCATCTCGACATCATCTGCTTCCTCGACTTCAGGCTCAGGATCGACTTCAGCTTCTTCGCCGCCTTCGTCGCCGCCTTCGTCGTCGATTTCCTCTTCTTCATCACCTTCTTGTCCGTAGCCTTCGCCGTCTTCAGCACCTTCAACAACGTCCTCATGTTCATCCTCGCTGTCAGTGATCATGTCACTGTCCTTGACGCTCGACAAGCGCGAAGCAAGATTAGGGAATATTGTGGGGTGTTGGCCTTGTGGTCCGGGTCCAGAATTGACCACGTCTTCGTCGATATCGCTGAGCTCACTATCGCTCTCGTCATCAGCAGAGTCGTGGATGCTACCCGCAACACTACCTTCTGCCGTGTCAATGCCTGACTGCTCGGCCAACTTCGATTGCGGGCGTCGTGTTTCTATTACGACTGATACTTCTTGACGAGGACGTGCAGGTTCATTGAGTGCCGGCGTGGTAGTCCCGGCGCCGATTTTAGCGATACAAGCATCTGCGCAGAGACGAACTTCGCGTCTTCCAACGCCAATCTTGCGGCGTGATTGTGCTGGTACTTGGTCACCTGTCGGTGGTGTGGTAGTACCGTCAAGGCCAGAAGTAGCAACCGAAAGACCAGGATGCTTGATTGAAGAATCTGTCGTAACATCTCCATTCATCAGATGCGACAGGTTCATCATCGGGTTGCGTTCTGACATGGAAGCAGAAGGTGTAGCTGCTTGCTCCTTTGCCAACTCCTCCCTCTTGATCTCTTGGTCCCTTGCCTCTTCTGCAACCCAGAGTCTTCGACCGACAGTATCATAGAGATATGCATAGGCATCCCCAATGAGATCATCAATTGTCGCTGCCTTCATCAAGCCGCCGTTAATCTTCTTGAGCTCAACAACTTCTTGCATGGTTTCTAGCACCGGGTGGCTGACGTTTGTAGGGTCCTGACACCAGGTTTCCAGATAGTCCTTGCGACGCAAGAAGTCCTCGTGATTGATACCACTGAAGATAGCAGTTTCTTGAGCTATCGGAATCTGTCCATGGCGACGTAGCACCTTGAGATAGGCAGTGCAAAGATACTGCCAGAGATTTCCATGCTCGAAGAACTCGCCAGTCTTCTTACGAACTCTGCGCGCAAGAGCGTCGAGCAGCGGACGGTCTTCCAAAAACCCAAGGATTTTGATGAACATATCGGCATATCTTGTTGTGTAGACAAAGTGACGACCAGGGCGTTCGTTTTCCGGCTTCCAGACATTCATCATCATGGTCTTGGTAAACATTTGCTGCATAAGCTCGTGTTTCGCAGCCACGCAATAAGACTCTTGACTGCCGTCACGGTAGAGGATGGCAGCTGTTCTGTAGATCATGCGATGATGCCAATGCACCTTGTCTGCAGCTCGAAGACTTCTCAGGACCTTGAGGATATATGGTTCCCATGATTCGAGATTCGAAACAGAATCGATCTTCGAAGCATATGGCGTAGCGGTAAGGATACTGCATCCTTCAGCGGCGTCGATATAGCGGCGAGTGACCATCTTGTGCACAATAGAGACAAGCTTGTAGTGCGGCTCGAGAACTGGCTCGCGCTTCGTGTCTTTCTTTCTTGGGAGCAAGTTGATAGACTCGCAAAACTCGTTGATGATGGCATCGATACTTGGTCGATCTGACTGCTTGAGAGCATTGCAGTACATCTTCCACAAACACTTGCCCAGATAGAAGTGAAGCTTCCACTTGTGAGGATTAATGCGAATAGCACGTCGGAAGAGTTCTCTAGCAAGCTTCCAGGCTGCGAAAGGAGTCAACGCCTTGAAGGATGGGACTTTTGTGATGGTCTCCCGACTCAAGAATCGCTCAGCATCATCAAGTGCAAACGCCTTCATGCCGAAGGGCTCTCTGGAAGAAGAGTAGATTCTCATGGCAAAGTCGGCGTACATCTCTCCAAACTTGGCTCGGGTTTCAGCACTGGGTTCGGCATAACGCATCGCCAAGGAGACGGCCATAGTATAGCAATGTATAGCTGCACGTTGCCATGTGACAAGCTCGTCCATGTCTCCATTGATTTTGTCAGCAGTCCACGAGACAGCCTCCTCAATCTTGGAGTCATAAGCCTGAGCCAAGCGGAACCACAACTCCCAGTCATCCATGCTGTACTCAAGAGCTTGCACGAAGAACGCCACAGAGATGTTGAGATCCTCAGTAGCAGTGGGGCCGATGCGCTTCTGAGCCCTGAACTTGCTCAATGAGATATGACCCATGAGGAAGTACCAACCATTTGCAGCAAGAACAGCATGCTCAGCTGGAACAGGTGCCAAGGCAAGCTCGCACTCTCCTCTCAAGCATCGATACATGTCGAGTGGGTTGATGTTCGACTTAAGGTAAGCTCTGTAAACATCACGATTGCGAAGAATAGCTTCTGATGGCTTTTTGCGATTGATGATACCATGTACCTTCTCGATTGTGTCTTTGAGAGGATGCTTCGGCAGCTCGGACATCTTAATTCTGGAGGCCAGATTCAACAACAAATCGACGGCTTGCATCCCAGATGCTTTGTCAACAAAAGCGTCGTGCATGCAATTGTGCTCCCGAAGCGCATAACTCGGGTTGAGGAAACACTTGAGACCAAACATGTCATAGAGAATCTGAGCAAACTCGAGGTCGAAGTCGTCGTTTTGCTCTTCGGCGTCATTGCGGAAGCGAAGCACTTCCAATTTGGCGAGTTTGAGAAAAACTCGATCCGATCCACCGCACAAGCTTCGAGCTCCCAAAACCTGGTGAACAGCACGGAGGAATTCGAACAGTGCTTTATTAGGCTTCTCAACCTTGTCCTTGTTTTGATCCAGGCTCTCACGATATAGCTTGTACATGAGAGTCCACGACTGTAATTGCAAGTCTTGTAGAACTTTGCTGACAGCGGTGAACGATCTGAGAGGTGCGCCATTGTTGGACGCAGGTGTTTGCTTCATGCCAATCTTGATCTCATCCTGTAACATCGTTGAAGCATGCAACATCTTCTGCAGGTCAACCAGACAATTCATTGCATTTTGAAGGCGTTCATCGTCCATACAGTCGAGCGCGTCGGAGTGTGATGAGACAGAGAGACAGATCTTGCTGATAAGGTCATTGATGAGACGCATGTACTTGAGCAGAACCGTTTGACGCTCGCTCAGGGACTTCTCAGAGTACGAAGGCGATTTGAGGTCGGAGAGCAAGAGTTCGATTACACGGAAGTAGCAGCAGAGGACCATGGGTTGGTAATCGATGCTCTCATACGCCTCGCGGAGTCTTTGCCAGAGCGAGACTTGCATACCAATGTTACTGTTCTGCAAGAAGTTCAGCAGCTCGGAAGGAGTGGAAGCAGATGTGGCAGGTTCGCTATCGGCGTCGGACACTGGAATGTCGCCTTGGCTGACGTCCTGATGCAAAGTTTCCAAAAGTGGCTCCAATCCTTCGATCACTACGGTGGGATCATTTTGAGTAGGATCAAACACTTTGGTGAAGAAGTCCTGCGTTGTGAGTCTAGACAACTCTCTGTCAATGGCCTCGATGGACATCTGCGGCATAACCGAGTTGTTGGGTAGGTCAATGACAGACTCTCCGACAGCCTTGAAGATTGATCTGAGTTCCGACCAACAAGCAATGACATGGTCTTGGGACACATTATTCGAAACACTAATGTGATGTGTAACAGTCCAAAGATGACGCAAATTGAGCTCATCCTTCAAGCTCGGCGTGTCTAGCATGCTGGTCCGCAGGTTCATGGCGTCACGAGCAAGGTTGCTCCATCTTTCAGCGCGATCTTCTTGGACTTGGAGAGTCTCAGCATCAACACCACTGTTGGGTTCCTTGACTAGAGAGTAGACATCTACATGGAGTTCGAACAGAGTCTGGATAACTTCGATAAACGGAAGAGCTTCATGGAGCTGCTCAGCGCTGGTGTCGGAAAGCAGAAACTTATCCCACTTCAGGACAAAATCGGCGAGAGTCTCAAAGATGAAGGCATCCGTCGTGATAAGAACTCGGACAAGAAGAGCTTTGAAATCTGTTGACCACGTATGCCCGCGGTAGCTTGCCGTGCCCACAGGCAGCTCAGGACGCAAATGAGATCCATGGTCAGGGTTGAGAAATTCGATGACCCATTCGTAAAGGACATCGTTGATGTGCAGAAAGTCCGAATTTGTTCGGGATATGAAGCGGTCAAGTTCGCCTTGTTGGTCCAGATCTGCCTTGGTGACGGCACGAGACTGAGTACCTGGAGTAGCAGAGAAGCGGCCACTAGGCTTGACGTGAGCATCAGAGGTCGTGTCAAGATCGCTGTTAGCGTGTAGTAACACCCGAGCTCGTTCTTCGGAATACTCATTGAGGAAAGTAAACATGTCCACGCAGGCCAGGTCTACACCCTCGACATTAGGACGGTGGCTCGTGGCAGCGTCACGAAGGTCTTTGCGAGCATTAGGGGAGACGTTGAACTTGGGAAGATTGACCTTTTCGAACAGCTCGTCCAAAGACTCGAAAAGTTGGTTGTCGACATAATCGAGATCAGCCAGAGCATCGTCGGCTTGAGCCGGATCAATCATGGTGTCATCCTCGAGTTGGCTCTGGTCGACGATAGATTCTCTGGCGCGTAAACGCTTGCTCTTGGATCTTGCGCCTTCCGCAGAGTTGCTGTCTATGAGACCGGCGGCATCGCTAGAACGCTTGCGAGTGGGCAAGACGGTAACAGGTGAGGTCTGAATGGTCGCGTCCAGTTCTGGTGATGGCTTGAATGCAGGAGGAGGCACGTTGGGCTGGCCTCCATCTGTGCCGGGGAATTGGGCGTCAACCAAGGACGACATGTTCGGCGATTGAACAGACAGGTCGCGAGGCGAAGGGTGGTCGACTTCGATAGTCTCAACATCCGGAGACTGGCGGTCGAGGTTGAAAGAGATACCAAGAGCAGGTAGAGCAGAGGTGGTGCCGGCTTGTTCGGCAAGGTAGTGACGATGAAGAATGTCGCCGAGGTCTAGCCATGACTTGGGAGCGCTCAGAACACAGCGTAGGGCCTGCCGAGTCGAGACGGGTGGTGTGGGATGCTTGCTCTGGTAGTTGTGGATGATGGAGTAGTTGGCCAGCTTCTGCTTGAGCATAGTAGACAGCTGACGGCGCTTCATGGTAGACAACGGGGCCTGCAGTACCGAGAGCTCGTCTTCTAGCTTAGCGACCAGTTCACGCAGTTGTTGGCCAGCCAGGGTTTCTGTGATGCCTGGAATGGATAGCACCGAGTCCAGGCCTTGAGAGTCATCGTCCAGGACAGCCTCGAGGCAGAAGCGAGCGATGCGATGGCTTCCCAGCATTTCTCCAACCGCAGCGGAGCGTCTCCACAGGTCCAAATCACTATCATCCTTGTCTATCGCTTCGACAAAGCACTCCAGGGCAGCAGCTGATGCTTTGAGGATGTGCTTGGTGTTGATCTGAACGTCTTCAGTTGAGTGACGCAGCTTGTGTTGTAGAGACTCCAGTAAGAACTGGCCGTGGTTCTTGTAGGCCAGGTGGATGATCTGAGGCAGAGTACTGGGCGCGTTTTCTCCCGTCGGCACAACATGGACTTCGTGATGCGAGTAATAGTCGTCTGTCTCTGGCTGCGGACCGTAAAGTTCGAGACGCTTAAGCTCTTGTTGCGACTCGGGGTATTTGAAGATGTCGGATTCGAACAGGGCGCTGTATGCTTCGGCAGCTTGTGTGTAGGAAGGCGGGCCATCCGAGTGGAATTTCAGGGCAGTCTGGTATAACTTGAGAGCTTCTTCGATCTGGATTTCCTTGGTGTCGTCGATCTCGATGTCTTCTTCATCATCTGATTCGAGGTTGAGGGCTTTGAAGGTAGCCATGGTGAGTGATGGCAGGCCTAGATGGCCACGCTGATGTTGTGAAGGTCTCAAGGTCCGGCATGCGATGTGGTGTACACAAAAGGCAGGCGCGCATTGGATGCGACAATCAAGGTGGTTTTGCTTGTTAGAGAAGGCGCGACCAATCGGATGATGAACAGGCCGCAGGAGGCCCGAGCTTTAAAGATGATGGAGACGGGGCGCGCGTTGCAGCAACAGCAACAGCGACCTGCCACTTTGTAACGAAGACAAGGAAGGTGCTTGATTTGGAAGGAGCCTTGTCGAATCTTGTCGCCCTGATTTACATTCCAACTTGTGCATGGTTGATTACAAAACTCCACGCAAGCGACCATGATCCAGACAGCTGTCCCCGAGTTCGTCATGGCCTTGCTGGAACAAGACGATCGAATGGACAACTAACAATAACAAACAGGATCTTCGAGGACGATTCGACCTCGGTAGTAGAAATCCGCACAGAAAACTTGCAGGCGCTCAGGGAATTGGGTCCCCCGGATCTTGTGCACCTGGTCAAGCAGCCCGTCAAATCGACAAGCAAGTCGGTACGCAATGCGCCTAGACCTCCTGAAGCTGCTCCAGGCTGACCAGCAACTTGTAACAGGTCGGAGTATATCACCACGTTAGCGGCACAGACGCATCTTCTTCTGCCAGTCTTGCAGCCTACATCAACACGCTCGTCTACTCTCCCCACGACAAGACCAACAAAGTCACATCCGGTCTCTACTGTTGTTACAATGCCTTCTCCCGCCTCGACATGCGCGTTCAAGTCCAGATTCCCGGAACGGTAGAGAGCTACTGCGTCAACGAGCGCGGCGACAAGCTCGAAGCTTCGGAAGAACACTGGCTGGAAACATACTTGTGCAGTGTCTTGCGCGCCTACTCGTACGCCGACGACGGCTCTGGCGACACCATCAAGAAGATTGTTGGCGTCCGTCGCTTCAACCCAATCACAAACACTGAGGCCGAGCACAAGTTCCTGGATGCTGCTGAGCGCCTCTTCTTCGCTGGTGAGTCTTGCCCGTACACAACCTTGACTCAATCATAACCTGACATGGCTGCACAACCTTCACTCAATCATAACCTGACACTCCTGCACAGGCTGGCAACTCGGCTCCGACCCCGAGATCCAAGTACCGAACCTCGTCTCGAACCACCTCACTACCGGTCTCCTCAACTACATCCGTACCACCGGCCGTTACGCCTCCGGCATCAACCTCTTCGAGAAGTTACGCACGCGCGACCCCGAGATATCATCCCTGCTTGCCCGTGTCTACATCATGGGAGATGAAGAAGTCAAGGCTGTACAATTGCTCCGCGACGCCATCCATCAGATGCCCATGGACTATCCTCTACTCGATTGCCAGGCAGAATACTGTCTGTCCAAGGGCAGAAGCGACCTGGCCCTTGAGATTGCTAAGCGCAGTGTCATCTCGGCCCCCAGCGAGTTCGCTACTTGGGCGAGACTGGCCGAAGTCTACATCAGCATGGAGCAGTGGGACATGGCCCTCCTGACTCTCAATTCCTGCCCCATGTTCACCTACCAGGACAAGGATTCACCACGCATGCCCGAGCCCGCTCGTGTCTCTCTCCCCCTCGCTCCGGAAGCCATGTGTGATGAGATCGATGACTCTGGTGCTATGGGCGAAGAGCTTGTTCACCCCAACCTGCGCAGATTGAGCGCTGCCAACTACAAGGGCACCTTCCAAAAGGCTTATTCCCTGCTGACCGAAGTCACCAAGCGCATTGGCTGGGACCACCTTCTCAAAATCCGTAGTCAGGTTTTCGTCATGGAGGAAGAGTACCGCCACGAGAGACAGGCTGTTGTTCAGCAAGAAGCACACTCACGCAGCGCCAGTACCACTGCGCTCCGTAGCCCCGGCCTCACCGATGGACGCCCTTCAACTGCTGGCTCAGTCTTCACCAACGGCGACACTCCTCCGGGATCTGCTGCGTTGGGCGATGATGTCTCAAAACCACAACATACGGTCACAGCGGTACCATCCATGGAGACTCCCGACCCTCAACCGCCAGCAGCCGACCCGCAACATCTTCAATACACCCAGTTCCAGCACAAGCGTCTTTGCGAGCGCTGGCTTGACAATCTGTTCATGGTCTTATACGAGGACTTGCGAATCTACACCATCTGGAGAACGGAAGCTCAACAATACAAGTCTCAACAACTCGCTTACAAGAAGTCTGCCGACGAGTGGGAAATTCTTGGCGAGCTTGCAGACCGTTTGCATAGACCCGACGATGCTGCAGAGGCCTGGGAAGCATGCTTGAACATGCGCTTCTCGCCGAAGGGCATGCGCGGTATTCTCTCTGCATATGAGAGATATGGAGACGTGCGGGGAGAGCTGGGTGCTTTGATCAGACTCATCGCTTGGCAGTACAAGTGGTACTCGGAGGTAAGATTGACATGTCCTCGTGCTCATCTGTCGAGTCAACATATGCTAACCCGACTCAATAGTTCTCACCCTCTTTGGTGCATGTCATCAGAAAGTTGATCGAAGAAGAAGGTGCCGTCAAAGTCAGGAGTATCATCCAGGCAACATCCCTGCCTCAACACATCTTAGACTTGACACATCAATACGCCGGCTTGTGCGCGGCCTTCAGAAGCAGTGGAAGTGAAGCTTAGTCATGGAACGATGAAGAATACCCTTTGTTTTTATCAAACGCAGCTACAAGCAATTTATTTTCTTCCCTTTCTCTTCAAGTCGATGAGAAGAGTAACCATATTCCTTCGTGCTTTTCCCAGCGACATTCAATCTCCCGAGAACTTGCATGTCAACATTCTCAATTCAGTCATGTATAATTCGGATGGACTACCTAAAGCGGAACTTGCATATGTGCTGTACATGCAGAGTGACATGTTCCCTTCACAAACTTGGCCGGTAGACGGCGAGATGGATGACGAAGAATAAAAAGCAGCATAAAAATTATCACATGATTTTCCTCTGCAATCTACCGCGCCATCCGCTATATCATGCCATCTCTACGCCTCCCTGACGTGAGGAACGCTGAGAAAAAGCCATATTCTTTGAGGTCTCATCAGCCCTTCATGTATAACCGTTGTGTTTCATTGCTGACTCATGAGACAACACACTCAGGGCATGCGGTGCATTTTTTCTCCATGTTTCTCGGCTCTCGTGTAGGATATGCCCGACCGTTATACGTATGAAACAGGAACAGCATTTTTGTGGAAAAGCATGTGTTTGATGTGAACTTTTTGGATGGTGGAGAGATAGGACAGGAGATGATGCGGCGACGCGATGCGCGACTGCCGCAATATCCGCGAGTCCGTGTCGCTTGCGAAACCAGAACCCCTCGTTGCATTTGATATTGTATATAGCGGATATTGGTCTTGCCGCTGCAAGCGAACAGAACACATGATATTGAGACATAGATAGCAATGTCTTACTCACCCCCACATGGAAACTAGCAGCGCGCGTGCGTGTGGTTCCGGTTCCTTCGGCCCTTCCTACCGATAGAATAACCACATTCTTCACAATCTTTTGACGAGTCTAGGCACGGATGCTGGACTTTCCTTTCAAGCTACTGTTTGTATACTATGCTTCTCCACACTTCAGAGTCAACATGATTAGAGAACCTGCATGTTGCAAGTGTTTTGTTCGCGTCGCGAGCAAGCTGCACCTGTTTCTTATCAATTTATTTAATTAATGTAGGTTTTTTTCTTGCGAGTCTAGGGTACGTGCATGTGCTTTTGCAGCCAATGACAAGCGAATCTTTAGCGCTTTTCCAGACCTCCGTCCGCAGACTTGCATACGATAGCGTGCTTTTCGAGAGGGTAAGTGGGAAGATCCTTTCCCCCTCTTAGGAGTTTGACACCTCTTTCTTCCTGCTTTGCTTGGGTCTGTTTGTTTGTCTTGGCCATGCTGTCTGCTGCAGTGCCGCTGCTGCTGCTGCTTTTCAAATCCCGATGAGACGGTGGCAGAAAGGGTTCATTCAAACATTCCCACCGGTTCGCTTGTGCTAACATCTAGGGCTGGAAGTCCACCTGGTTTGGGGAGCTCGATTGTAATGGGCAAGGTGTGGAGATGCGGCAGGAAGCGGAGGTTCCTCATATGAGACGATGATGATGGCCTAGAGTCAGTAGTTTGGGCAAATCGTTTTGATGGTGTGGGAAGGCAGAGTATGTTTAAATCCTTGAACCGAGACCAAGACCTTAATCAATCGTGCTCGTCTGTTTTCCCATACCCGAGCCCTTTGCCCCCCTCCCAAAAAGGTCCCGCTAACTAATGCATTACTTGAACGAGTGATCCCTCCTTTTCCACTCTGACCGCCTCTTGATCCTTCTTCCCTGGTTTTTGGATCTCTCTGGTCGAAACATCTCCAGCAAAACCTCAAATACTAACGGTTCTTGATCCTTCTTCTTGCTTTGTACCCCGCCCTCTGGGTTTGGAAAGGGAAAGATTCCCAATTGATGATAAAGACCAGCATACGCACGCCGCAGGTCACCCCTCTCGAGCTCTGACACCGAGAACCATTTCCCCGGGACCTGTCCGATTTCCCACCTCTGGAATCTGGTATCTTTTTTTGCATTTTCCAATCATGGCAGTCACAACATCATCATTTCTTACATCCCCCTCTTTACCTTCTTTGGACACCATAACCGATACACTTATATCTCACTACCTTGTCACCTTTGTTGTCTCGGTTGCTGTTGGATATGTGGTGTATCAACGATTTTTCGCCCCTTTGGCTGGTGTGCCGGGACCTTTTTGGGCGAGTCTTGGAAAGGGCTGGTTGATTGTTAGAGCGAGGAAGGGGGATTTGCACAGGGAGTTGATTAGGTTGCATGAGGTTCATGGACCGCTGGTGAGGGTTGGACCTAAAGAGTTGTAAGTGGTTCCATTTTTCGATTTTGTCTTGCTTTGGCGAAGGGGCCGAGTGGGTAAGAAAAGAGTGAGGGAGGGTATGGAGTATGATGGTCATTCTTCTGGCCTTCTCTCTCTCTTGCTTCTGTCGCTGATGACTATGTCTTTTATCTCTTCATCCTTTCTCCTCACCCCATGACCACCAACCCGTCCACACTTCTTCATGTCTCACTCCTTCTATCCACCACATTCCCTGCCCGACCGCACAACACCCCTTCTAACATCCCCCTCCCCACCACAGATCAATTGCCGACCTTGATGGCATAAAACTCATCTATGGCGCCGGATCCCAATTCCACAAATCAGCCTGGTATTCCGTCCTCAAAGGCCACCGCACCTTCGACCCCTTCGCCGAACGCGACCCTCATATCCACTCTGCACAAAAGAAACTGGTCATCCGCCCCTACGCCATGGAAACACTCAAAGACTTGGAACCGTATGTGGATTCAACAGTATATCATTTCATCAGCCGCATGAAGGAGAAGATGACATTGGGAGAAGTCGACTTGGGAAAATGGTTCCAACTCTTCGCCTTCGATGTTATTGGGGAAATCACGTTCAGTAAGAGGTTTGGGTTTATGGATGCGGAGGAAGATGATGGAAGTTTGAAATCTGTGGAGAGTACTTTGGCTTCGGCATCTTGGTTGGGTCATGTACCTTGGGTTTTTTGGACTCATGACTATTTACGTCCTTGGATTGGAAATTGGCTGGGTGTTACCAACCGTACTGGATCCTTGATGCAAAGAGCATTGAAAGAAGTGGAAGAGAGGAAGAAGAGAGGGACGGATCGTAACGACTTCCTCGAGAAATTCTTTAGATTGCAGAGGGAGAAGCCTGATCAAGTCACTGATACGGCGGTCATCAGTATGGCTGCTGCTAACATTACCGCTGGATCTGATACCACGGCTATCAGTCTGAGATCGATCATCTACCATCTCCTCCGCAACCCCCAACATCTGGAAACTCTCCGCCAGGAAATCGACACAGCGCGCCGCGAAAACAGACTTTCGGATCCAGTCACCATGGAAGAAGCAGAACGCATGCCCTTCCTCCAAGCTTGCATAATGGAAGGCCTTCGCATCCACCCCTCCATCGGCGGTCTTCTCCCCCGCGACGTCCCTCGCGGCGGCTGCGTCATCGCCGGCCGCTTCATCCCTGAAGGTCATGTAGTCGGCACCTCAGCATGGGTCATCAACCGCAACACCTCCATCTACGGCCACGACGCTGCAGAATTCAACCCCGAGCGCTGGATCAAAGGCAACAAAGCCGAAATGCAGAGGTATTTCTTGACTTTCGGTGGCGCGAATAGAATGTGTTTCGGAAAAAACATTGCGTTTATGGAAATGACCAAGATGGTTCCTACCTTTTTGAGGCATTTTGATGTTCAATTGACGTATCCGGAACGTCCGTTGAAGGAGAAGAATTTGTAAGTCCAAACCTCTGCCTATCATGTCAAGATCTTACATTTACTGACTTTTTGGGGAAACAGCTTTTTTGTCATTCAAGAAGGACTGATTGTGAATTTGAGAGAAAGAGGAGATGAGCAGAGTAATGGAGGTGCTGAGAAAGAGGTTTACTAGATGTTACAGATGCGATTTGCTTACATTTTCTTTTCTTCTTATTGCCTTTTTCCAGAGGCCTCTTATCTTATACCATGGCGGAACAGATTGCTTTCTTCGTAGACCTTGCTTCAAAGAATGAGCTTCAGCTCTTCATCATTTTCAAAACATGTTTTAAGGCAGCGAAGTGGCATTTCTTTGATTCTTGGAAAACAATAGACAGGGGCGTTGATCCCTGCTGGTCCTCAGTCCTGGAAAGCTGGAAGCTTCCGGAAAGCTCTTTGGAAGATGCACAAGCTCCCATCAAGGAGGACATGTTTCGCTCTCGACTTCGAGAATGATCAGGTAAGTGTATCAGAGGTCAGCTTAGCGAGTCGAGAGTCCGAGGCCAAGGGCATGGTGTCCGAAGGTGCATGTACTGATACAATGCCTTCAATAAGCTGTCAAGCACGTGGAAGTAGCAAAGTCAATGACTTCTCAGAAGGGTGTCAGATTTTCGTCAAAATGGAGATGCTGCCGGAACCCCTTTTGAGATGCACAAGTCAGCCGGGTCATGGCGATGATTCGATATTCCATTGCGCTCGAGTGAGTGTCCATCGAGCGCTCATTCGAGTGAGCATCGCAATTTGCACATCTGTTGTGCTGAAGTATTGTACCTCAGGTCCGCGGTGTCAGATCGCTAAAAATACCCTGATGATTTTGAAGGAGCAGCGGGAAGGATCGTGGAGATCGTCGACAATCAAATTTCGCTAGTGCTCGTGCTGAACCCTACGCGGCGGCCGGATGAGAAATTCGTCACCTTCCGAGCCGCTCCCGCGAACCCCTTTTTCGCCGTCTTTCGTGTGGACACCTCATTGCGCCATCGTTTCTGCGCATCTGGGATTTGCAGAAACGACTTCTCGAGCTCTCATCTTCACGTTGTGAGACTGGCAAGCGAAACGGATGTCCCGGTCGGACGTGTACCCAACAGCTGATGAGGATCGCCTGATCTGCGGTGTAGCGAGGTGCATTTCGGGATTTGTTGGCCCTTGTTGTGGCTTGCGGAAGCTTGCAGCAGCGTGCAGACAAGAGAGTCAGTGATTGCAGCACCATCAACCCATTTCAAGGTTTTCTGCTGTGTCGCTGTTCGGGGGTGACAACAAACAAGGGCGATACACTTGTGTTGGTCACCCTTCAAAAGATATCGCTTTCGTTCAGATACTCACTATCCAGCTGCTCTTGACTCGTAAGTGCTGGACGCCGAATTTGGCAGATTTTGTTGCTTTTATATTGGCAGGATCAGTGTTGAGACGCGATGGATCTAGAACGATGCTTCTGTGAGTTGCTGCAATATTGCTGTTTGGCTGCTGACAGTACGTCTTCGATGCTTCGGAAGTACGTGTTCCCTGACCATTGTTCGCATCTGGGTCTGACAAGACAAGTAAGTCTTCAGTACATGACCTGATAAGGTAATCATTCGTGCCCTCGGGCCCCGATTGCCATTGTACTCGATAGCAAAGATCAGCCGCAAAAAAAGGACAAGAGACGCCTTGCGATATGAGACCAGACAAGGCGGCCGGAACAGTCACCCAAGGCTCGCATGTGCGGCCAAAAGTGAGTTTTCCTGCGAGAAAGGAACAACATGCCGTCACTCCTGAAGCACCTTGCGACACTCCAGCAGCTAACCTTGATAAAGTCGAACTGCGTACACACGGCCCCATGCAACAAAGCACACATAAAGGCGTAGCTGATCCTTCTCTAAGATCACTTCGTGTTTCACCAATCCTCCCCTTGTGCATGATCGCAAAAAAGAGGCTTACACTTGCAGCATCTACCTGAACTTCTTCTCCGCATCTGTGGAAGGAACGGTCGCATAGCAAACAACCCTTTCAAGCCATGGAGTCCGATCAAACGCAGCCTCTCCATTCACCGCCTCAAACTATCATAACACCATCGCCTGCATTGTCGCAGACGTCCACCGTCTTTGAATCAACGCCAAAACCCCCACGCCAACGAGCGACTTTTGCACGACTGGCATCGGTTGATGATGGAAGATACACGGCCATCAAGAATAACGAAGACGATATCACAGAAGCGACACCATACAACGATGACCACGATACTCATCACTCGCAATCTTATGGCCTAGGCATCAGCAACTCCAAAGATGGCAGAATGGACTCTGCACCCAATACAGCTGACTTGAAGAATGGGTTTGGGATCAGTACACGTGAAGTGCCCTTGTGGAGCCCAAAGTCTGCAATGAAGCCGTCGGCGTATAGCTCACAAGCTAGTTTACCGCAACATACAGCATATGAGCCTGACATCCAACGTCTACGCAATCGTCGCAGCTTCGCCGACTCGTTACGGATGGTTTATGATGGTGAGTTCCCGACTAAGCCACTGTCACTTGCATGCTTCAGGGATCGAACAATTACTGATTACCATCAGACTTTGGACCCACTGACAGTTGTGCTGCTCATCAACACTTCCATCACAGTCGTAGGAATTGGCTCTCCGTGACAATCCTGGTTCTAGCAGTCTACTCAACAATCATGTCCGGCATCTTCCTTATTCTGGCTCTACGCGGACCACGATATAACTGGATAAGGAAGGGTGGTCGCATGACACCGTACAGTGCAGACATGCTGACTGCCTTCTTCGCCAAAACTATTGAGCTGTCCTTTGCGACTGTATTTGTCTCATTCCTCGGACAGGTACTATCTCGCAGAGCGTTCATGAAGAACCAAGGCCGAGGTATCACTCTTGCCGAAATGGACATGCGGAGTTGGGTAATGCAGCCCGGTACCATGATCACGCACTTTGAAGCACTCAAGTCGAGTATTTTGTCTTTGCTCGGCATACTCTCGTTAGTGGCTGCCGTGGTAGCAATGCTGTACACCACGGCTTCCGAATCACTTGTCCAGCCAATCCTCCGATACGGACCTTGGGAGCACGGATCCATGCAGGGTCTTGTCAAAACCATCTGGGCAAATCCAACATATCTTGGAGTGAATTGTGGTACGCCCATCGCCGTAAAAGAGGACGATATTGCAGGTAACACCTGCCTTCAAATCCAATATGCCGCTCATAGCTACTACAATTACCAGCGATACGTCTCGGACTGGGCCACTGTGTCGAAGAATGGCAACGGCTCAAGTAGTCCCAGCCAACGGCCCAAAGGATTTGCGATGATTTTTGAGAATACCACAGTCACCGCTCCCTGGATTGATCTCGAGAATAGCGATGTCACTGCAAACTCAAAGCAGCATCAAAGGATTATCAACAACGTCACGCTTGCTCTACCTCATGCTGGTGTGCCAGGAGCAGCATGGGACGAGGTGAATCATATTCTACAGCCCGAGGTACGTGCATAGTCTTCCTTGAAACACTATTATGCTGACAGAAAGCCAGGACTTGGATGGCATGGGTGTCTACGAACTTCGAGCCTCGGTGCCTTCCCCGGCTGTGAATGTTTTATGTGCCCTGATGACTGAGGAGGAACTCGACCCAATTGTTTACACCAAGTGGACCAATTACAGCTCAGTTGACCTCGCAAACAACACACTCAACGTCACTGATTGGCCTACTGGAGCACCACTTGCGTTTTATCAACCCGGAACTGAGGTCAACGGCACTTGGCTGAACAAAACAGTTGTGGATGACATTTTCGAATGGGGAGAGAAGTATCAGACATCGCCACCAGTGTTTCCCAAGGTCCCCGTCGCATACAACACGCTCATGAATCATACTGGAGTCTACGGTCGTAAAGCCGTCTATCTGCTTGGTCGAGATGCCACCAACAATTTCGCTCTGTGCTCGATCAAGGTATTTTCGACCCCATTTTGTTCAACAGAATACAACGCGTCTCTAGTTGGCGCAAGCTTGGAAGCAAAATGCGATGATTCTCATGAAGTCGATTTGACCAAAAACATGAGATACATCGACAGTCTGAGCAATGCGACATCCGGAAGTGACACCATCAACAAAGACTGGCCTTACATAGGGACAGAACTGTTCAACTCGCTCTCGCTGAACGCCGGCATCAACGATGGTCAAGCCAGTAATGCTCGCCTGCTTGGTGAACTCATTCTGACAAAGGAGACCCTTCAACCCGATCGACCCAGCATCGCTGAAGCCCTCGCCGTACTTGCAAGTTCTACCCTTCTGATGTCATGGCAAGACGCGCCTTTTACCCAGTTCTGGAACTACACAGCTACCACTCTCTCGCCGGGTCAATACCAACGCTTCAACGCCACCTTACGGGCCCAAGAATACGCCTCGGGCGGCTCGGGTGCAAAAGCTACCCACACCTTCTACATCGTCTTGTTCGCCATCTTCATTCTCAACATCATCTGTCTCTGCTACTTCATCTCTCAAAATGGCCTCATCACCGACTTTTCCGAGCCTCTGAATCTCTTCTCCTTGGCAGTCAACTCACCACCCAGTGATCTGATGGCGGGTAGTTGTGCTGGAGGGCCGAAGGGGCAACAATATCGTGCTGCATGGTTCGTCAATGCTGCCGGAGAGCATCTGTTCATGGAGAACAAGGATGATAATAGGGAGATTGGGGATGAGCAGCAGGTGCCTGAGCCCGGGCACAGGATGCAGCATTTGAGTCCGATCAGTCCGATGAGATCGGCTTTTGAGAAGATGAGTCGGCGTAAGAGCTGGCTTTGAGGTTTCTGTACGGCATATTTGGTATGTCCAACAACAATGATGGAGATGATATATTTCTATTCAATAGGAACACAGGAACACACGTGCCCCACCTGCCGAAGTTGGCATCGATTAATACTCTGTACCACAGTGAGAGTATCAAGCTTCTGAACCTTCGGATATCTCACCGGGACATTTTCAACCCAACCAAGACACGGCCTTGGCGTGCTTTCCTGATCGACCTCGTCAGTGGCAATCTTTCTCTGCAAGAATCACTTCCTGGTGAACACATCGATTGGCAAAACAGATGATCTGTGGTTCTTTCATGATATTGTTCGTTGCCTCTATTCAATCGCCTTTTTGCATGGACTGCGCATAATCGAGTAGGGACCGTCATTCTTGCAGGATCTTCGGTCAGCGTATTCAAGCCCTAGCTTTGTTCTCGTTGTCGGCGCCAGATTCTGACATTTGTCAAGGTGTCGCGCCGATGTTGACCATCATCATGCAGGATCTCTACCCAAGAGCTTTTTGGTCGCCTTATTTCCCCGCGCACGTCCCGATATATTGCAGCCGATTGGCCTGACTGCACAACAATTCAGCTTTCGAAGTTCCGACAGTCGACTATTAAGTATGTCTCAAGGCAAAGAATGTTTATCATGCAAGCCAAAAACCTTCTAAGGACAGTTTTCTGCTCATCAGAACTCAATCTGACCATGATTCGCAGACATTCGCTTGAGTCCAATTCGCTGACCCATGAACGTCAAGTTCAGGTGTTATCGTCCAAGCCCATGCTCGGCCAGTGAAACTTTGCAAGCACACGGCTTTGTCTCTGTAGGAGCTACGCTCTGCTCCACTCAGGAGATACAACCTTGATACATGGCGTTGTCACATGGTCATGGCGCATTCGTTCGTCTGAGCGAACGCTATTCGCTACAGCTGCAACCCACAGGAAGCTTCTTTACTGAATAACATAAGAGTCATCTCTGTCCCCGACTCCATACAATTTCCTATTGCAAATCGACCAATCTGCCACTAGAACCATGTGCCTGCCCCCTGTCCTCTGGTCTCTTGTCCTTATCGCTGTGGCCTGTTGTGCTTCGGGCCACAAAAAGCATTCTGAGTGGTCAGGATGGGGTGCCAACATCTTCAACAACCGATGGGCTACCAGCAACTCATCTATAAGTCACTCTAATGCTGGCACACTCCACGAAAGCTGTTTTGTGCAATTCCCTAATGGCGTCAGTGCACCACCAGCAATTTCTGGAGACATGGCATACTTCCCAACCTGGAATGGCCGATTTGTCGCCGTTGACTACAAAACTTGTCAGGTTCATTGGAACATTAGCGTCGCTGACATTGTTACCGATTATGCTCCCCTGACGGCTTTGCAAGTAAACTACACCAGAGTTGCCTCAAGATCTACTCCTCAGATCGATGGCTCGGTACTTTACTTTACCACACTTGCACACGCGCTTGTGGTTGCCGTAGATCGTGGGACCGGAGCACACTTGGCGTCCATCCAGATCAATCCTCACGAACTCGCATCACTCACAATGAGTCCTACTTTCTACAAAGGCAAGCTTTTCATTGGTTCATCTAGCCAGGAAGAATTTGCCGCGGGATTTACTCCAGGTTACGTGTGCTGTTCGTTTGTCGGCAATATGGCTGCCGTGGGATATGACAAGAGTGCACGGCAATTCAAGACAGTATGGAATGTCAGCATGATTACTGCCGGATCGACACTGCCTGGATGGTCGGGAAATGCTATCTGGGGCTCGCAACCATCCATCGATGAAGCTCGTTCGCAAGTGTTCGTGGCGACTGGGAATGTCTACTCGGTACCACCGGAGTACGAGTCTTGCTTGACAGACACAGATGCCAATGTCACTACCACCAACTCCACATGCCTACCCGAGGGGGTCCTCCAAGAAGCTGTCATCGCTTTGGATCTTGAGACCGGGGCCATCAAGTGGTCGCGCGTTGTATCTCCCCTCGATTCATGGACTACAGCTTGTGGGTTTATGGCCCTACCCCTGAACGCAGCCGTTTGCCCTGGCACACCAGGCCCTGACGCAGATTTCGGCATGGCTCCCACATTCGTCCCTGCTTCCATGTGGACACCGAAAGGGCTTGATATCGTCGTCGTAGGACAGAAGAATGGAGTCATCCACACCTTCTCTGCACGAAATGGCACACTCCTCTGGGCCAGCGCCACCAGCCCTGACGGCGGACAAGGCGGTCTAATCTGGGGCATCGCAGCCGACGACCAACGTGTCTACTTCACCGGCGTCAACGGCAATTCTGTAACTTGGCAAGTCCGGCCCTCGAACCAGACCATCTCCAACTCGGCATTCGGCGCCATTTCCCTCCTCAATGGCTCTATACTTTGGGAAACACCGGCCCCTCTTGACTCTATCGCTTTGGTGCCTCCAACCGTGGTCAATGATGTGCTGTTTACTGGCCGCACGGGAACAAACAAAACTGGTAGCTATGACCTCACTCAAGGAGGGCTTATAGCCATTGACAAACGATCGGGTCTCATAATCAGAGATTACAATCTCGAAGTCAATTTTCATGGTGGTGTTGCTGTGCAGAATGACCATGTTATGTTTGGGACCGGGTATAATGATTTTGCTGGGATTGGTGGGTTTCATGTGTATACTCTGTAGTCAACTTCGAAGAAGCAAGAAGTACGGCAGACGTCGTCTTTGCGCGATAGGAAGAATGTCTGCTGGAGGTGTGCAAGATTCTGTTTTTGTTTGGTAGTCAGGAGTAATCGATGTTTACTGGGCGTTTTTATTCGGTCTTTGGACGTCTAACGATCTCACATGTCTTGCTTGTACTTGCACAGTCGTTGACGACAGCACAATGGCGTAAAGTCGAGCATCTCGAATATAGACATCGAGGATTTCCACATCTAAACTGATGCTGAGGACGCGACCCTGTTCATGTCCCTCCATCTGGTTGATATCCTTATTCTGATCTGACCGCGGAGCTGATATTACCACCTTGCACATCTGTTTGCTCTGTTGTCATTCCACCCCGGTGCGCATTCAAGACAGCTTTGAACGCTGCGGTGCTTTGTTCATGAGCTGCGATCGATGCTTTGAGCGCGGCGATCAACGAAGATTCTGTAGATAGGGTTTCTGAAGCAGTGTTTGCTGATGGACCTGTTGACGCTTGCCCAGCGGCGTTGTCGACGGGTGCCGATGTGTCTCGCGAGGTACTGATAGTATTTACAGTTAAAGGAATGCTATCAACAGGCTTGTCATATGGCGTAGATGGGGAGCTCGATGGGTAGGCCGAAGGTTGCTAGATATATTGCGTGGGTGACGAGCTTGATGGATAAACAGCATCTAAGAAAGCCCACAAGTCTTCGAATCTAGGTTCACGATTGACGGCCCAGTCCAGTCGCTTGAGCGGCAACGCCTCGAGGTATTTGCAAGCACTCGGAACAAAGTACAACAACAATCCCCCAATAGTTGTGACGATGTAGAAGATCAGAATACCAAGTAAACCGTCGCGCGGCGGTGTCGAAGTCGAGTCAGGCATCCAAGAACAACCCAGGTATATCCCGAAGCCGAGTACAAAGGTTACGACTAACCAGTTCAAAAGAATCGACGGCACTTTGATCATGAATGCCGCATTGAAGGATGCTGTCCTCTAGCGATGTGCTTGCGCAAAAGCTTTCACTTTCTTGTCAACCTCCTCCATCTCCAGAAGTCTGCCCGGGTCAGCACTCTCTACCGCTGAGTCCGGTGAAATAAAAGTGCCTTGCCACTGTGAGAGAATTGTTCCGACCGTCTTCAGGTGTAATGCCACTCTCTCTGCAAACTCTTGTGCTTGATTAAACGGTAAACCTTCTCGATAAACCTCTTGCAAACATTGGCAAAGTTTGTTTGAGGCAAAAGTGTAAAGTTTGTCTGAACATGCGACACGAGTCAAATCTCTACATTCACGGTTCCTCACACTCACCTTCGCTTACAGGACGCTGAGTGAGTTGTTCGAGACTGCTATAGGGATGGTAGCGCCACGACTGATGCTGCAGGACGGGACCGTCTGGTCTCCCCCTTTTCGCACACCCTTGCTTCAGCTGCGGGGGTCGAAACGGAATCGACACAACTGACGCGAGAGATCCCGTTATAAAGCTCTCATATCCGCATTCCCTCTGTCCCTTCCTGCTTTTCCAACATTCGAATCATCTCCAATCGACATTACAAGATATCGACTTCCCATCAGCACTTACGCAAGAAATGACGACCGACAAGACATCCACCGGTGGGTGGTCAAAAGGCCATGAGTTCCTCTGATGCCAAGTAGGATCCAATCGTCTCAGGTGGGTTTGTGTTTTCCTTCTGGGACATCCGATCCATCGATACTGATTGTTACAGGCCAAGTCTGGCGGTGATATGTCATCTTCAGGTTTTGCCTCTCGCGCTCAAGCGGGTGCGGCAAACAACCAGAACAATGATACCGGAAGAACGAAGTCGGGCGGCGGTACTGCTGGAGGCAAAGGAGATAAGAAGTAGCCAAAAGTGGCGGTGAGATATCAAAGACGTTACGAAGAGAAAGACCGTCGAAATGAGGTCGTCGATAAAAAAGAAAGAGAATGGAATACAGTCGAGCGCAGAAAATGGGGGATAGAGGGCGTGTTTAAGAAAATGGTAGAGAAATGAATTGTTGGTGTACTTGACACTTGGGCTTGATGATCGTGCATTTGCTGTGCAGGGTGTATTGGAGTGCCGGGGCGTTCTACGCGCGCGGCTACCAGGCAGTCGTATGCAGGTATATCTGCTGTGCGACAAACACCAACATGTGCTGACGCCCAAGAAATGCAAAAGTCAGCTTTCAACACTCACCTCTCCGCCTCGCCGTAATTTCAAGATATACCAATGCTGTTTATCGCAGAATCAACGTCCTATCTTCGACACCATGGCGGCACTTATCATCGCAGTATACAAACCGCTGGAAGGAAATTACTACCACTGGGCACTGCACCTGCAAACCCCACACCCTCTCATATTCGAAGTCACTGGCTCTCATCCTTCATTCTCCACTCAGTTTTCGCGCGAGACACCAGAAACCTCGAGCCGTCGCGATCGCTTGGTCGAGAGCATACATGTCGGCGACATCAATACTGTGGATATCGAGCAACTGAAAGAGAAGATAAACATACAACACGTTGACAATGAGACTGTCGAGTGGAACTGCCAGGATTATGTTTTGGAGGCGTTGGAAAGTTTGGTTGAGGAATGTATTGTTGATGGAGATGATGAGGTGTATGTTGATGGTGTGGAGAGAGCGAAGAGGAAGTACTATGGGCCGATGTGAGGTCTTTGGTGCCAACCTACCTGGATTTCAGCATGTGTCGCCTGGAGGCTCGTGATCAGGATCGGAAGTGCGGAAGTGTCGCAGGGAAAGGATCAATTCAATGATCAGTCAAAGAGAACGAGCGACTCGATGTCAGGCAAGCAAAGAGCAAAAGGAAAAATAACACCATGAGCAGGAATCGAACCTGCGACCTCCTCGGATCTAGACTGACACGGCGTTGAGTAACAACGAATGACTGCGCACGTGTTAAGACCACGGGTGTGTTGACCACTACACTACCACGGCTGAATTTACTAGAACAAAGAATCTCTGGAATATAATGGTTACGGAAGACGACTTGTGACGACGAGCTTGTCCGTGCAGCGTCGATTTGACTGGTAGAGCGAGGGAGTTGAGTTTGTTACCGGCAGATAGCAGTCTCGGCTTCCTGCACATGAGCAGTGGGTGACTCATCACCTGAACGATTCAACAGGACAACGGAAGGTATGTGGTTGTCGCATGCTCTAGGTCCGAGGCTTAAGCGATTGAATGAGTAGCAGTTTCAGTACTCCCAGGTCGAGTCAATAATCTCGTTTGCGATATGAGCGTCCAGCAGTCCATTTCCATTGCGGAACCAGTCCAGTAGTCAAAAGTTGTGGGCATATCTCTCTATGCCACAGCGTCCATAAGATTTCTCGAGATTGACAGGTCCAAGTGGTGATCAGAACCACGCTGGGTGGTCCAAAGTGCTCCGAAAGCGAAAGAGACCAACGGAGTCAAAAGCCGTCGATTCTTCTAAGCAACAGTTCGGGGAGAATTGGTGAGAAGTCATGCGGAATGGCTACATTGCGATATTCAATCTGCAAAGAGAAGTGATGAACGTCACTCAGGGCAGGCAAGACACGGTCCGAGGCTCGAGTCGAGCGCGAGCAAGAGATCATCATATCCTCCGCTGATTTGACTCAACCATCTGCAAAAGCGCGGTCTCCGACTTGGCAAGAGTGAACATGATTAACGAGGTCGTGGAGATCAAGAACAAATGATTCTGCATGTGGGTTGGAGAGTTGGCGGGAAAGGACCACTCGGCCGAAGCTGAACCCTGAAATCAGCCGAGGTTCTCCAAGACTTCCAAGTTCTCAACAACTTGCAAAGCTGTTTCTTTCATCTTGCGCCAAAGAATCGCGACGTGAATCGATCCTGGGCAGCAACTATAATATACAGAATATGCCTTACCGACAATGTGATCAAAGTTCTTCTACAGGCGCCATCAACCTTCGATGCTTCTAAGAAGTTAAGCTTCTTGTTGAGGTTATCTCAAAGTGCCGCGACTCGTCTTCGCGTTTGCCCTAGCTGCCCAGCAAATTCCACATCCACGAAGTCCCTTCCTGACTCGGTTGCCTGTCAACGATGTCGTCGTCCCGCTCCCGGTGGCAGAAAACTCGTTCAGGCCGCCATTGAGTTCAACAACTCCTGAACACGTTCGTACCGTGAATGGACAGCTGCGACAGATCAGATCAAAATGCTTTTACAAGACCAATGCAGGTCGGTCCCGTCAGAACGAGGATGCTACTACATGTAGGTTCCTCGTTGTTTCTGCGTTGTTCGTTCAACATCAGCCCTGCAAGACCCAGCTGCATGCCGACTCATGATATGTATGATCGACTCACGATCCATATTAAGATCCACATCACTCGAGCGAGATACAACCCCAGATCTACAGAGGCTTACGCCCATGTTTCAGCGCAGTATGATTATCGACTTCCGAAGCCCACACAACGTGCTTCGCTTTCGCTTTGACCGATAGATTCGGAGCTGGGAGACTGATTGTCACGATCTACAGATATCCCGCAACTTTCCATTCGTCCGACACGCACAAATTAGCAGTATCAAGTACAGGTTTGGAGAGATATGGTAAAAGATCAGTGCGTCCGTGAACTGGAGTTAGCGAACCGTTTATGGAGCTGCAATTGCCTCTTCCGAACGAACGAAGCTATTACCAATGCTTTGACCACGCCGCTCAAGCAGGGCTTTCACTATGGCCCGCGGGTCTTGACTAGTACGTACATCTTTTCTTTCGAAGCGAGCGACATATAACAGGCGGACGCCCCATGTTGGACGGTGAAGGCTTTTGGGCTCATCCTCCAGCCGTTCTTTATTGCTTGGTCGTTGGTAAATATGTCGTCTTCTGGTGACTATCAAGTAGCCGCCTGTGCGGCTGGCTTCAGTCTCGGCTTTGGCTATCTCACAACAGTAAGAGCAATCCACCAAACCAGAGCAAATCGAGCTCCATGGCGGAGTGCCTACATCTGGATGATATGGGGCGAAATACTTGCGAATCTCTGTCTCGGCATTTTGACATGGCTTTGGCTCAAGGATATTGTCAAGAACGGGTATGTTCGATTATTATTGCACTCAGACTCATGCTGACGTTTGAATCAGACCTGTCCTTCTCTTTTTCATTCTCTTTTTCTATGTCTTCGAGGTCCAGTTCCTCATGCAGATCATCATCAACCGGATCTCGATCATCTCTGAGCGCAAGGCTACTTCGCAAAAGCTCAAGATTGCAACAGCAGTTGCAATATCCTGCATAAATGCTGCAGTCTTCTGCATCTTCATTCCTTCACATCTGACACCCCCACCGAGCATGGTGTTCGTCCACATCAACAAGTAAGACCAATTCCTGACGAGCATGTTTTTGTGACATACTGACTCTTTCCAGATACTGGGATCGTTGTTCCAAGATTCTCATCATGCTTGTAGATGCCTTCCTCAACTGGTACTTTATCTATGTCGTCAAAGCTCGTCTGGTCAAGTACCATGGTCTTCGCAAGTACAAGCCGCTCGTTGCATACTATACTCGTCTTGGTATCATCTCCGTTGCCATGGATCTCATGTTGATCGGATTGATGTCTCTTCCGAACGGAATTGTGTTTGTCCAATTCCATCCTGTAGCCTGTAAGTCGTGAAAATAAACATCACTGGGAGCAATAACTGATTATCTCAAAGACATGGTCAAGCTCAATATTGAGATGTCTATGGCCGACATGATCATCAAGGTCGCAAAGAGCAATGAGCAGGACATGAACTTCAACTCTTCATCACAAGGGACACCTTATCCAGGTCAAACTCAACGATCACAACATAATCACACCTTCAACGAAGACCACGACGACACAAAGATTCCTAGCAACGGCGTCACCAACAACACTTTCATCGGTCACACACAAGGAGACGAAGCACTCCGAGAAGACATCAAGGGCATTGCTCGCCAAACTGAAGTGCAAGTCTTCGTCGGTGACTCAGACAGCGAAAGTCGCTCCATCGACCTTGAGCAGGGCAAGCCGTCCGCTAGGGACTTCACCCGCGACAACAATCGCAACAGCCGTCTCTCAGACGATTCACAGATCCCTATGCACGATATGAGGAGTCCTACCGGTCGTGCAGCATAGTTGCGTCCGTCGTCTTTTGCTTCTCTCGGAACAACAGTACTGCTTAGCATCCTTCAATTCTTGAGCCTACACTTCTTGTACATACACTGTCAAAATATTCCTTTGTCTCCAGTCATATCTCGACTTTTCCAATCCTAACTTCCCACATGACGGCTCCAAGTCTGCTCAGATCCTCGACCCAATCTCAATCTGCCGCCACATATTACAATAGCCCTGAACAATATTGCCATCGCCATCATAAATTGCGGCGCCCTGCGAACAATGCGAGTCATGGATACGTGCCGGGGTACCGACGGGGTGGACACGCAATCCTTCGCTCCAACGGGGAAATGGACCATGACTCGTACTAGCTGGGTGGACCCCTACCAAACTCCAGGAGGAGGGATGTTGTGGTGAAGGGGTCTGGCTAGCTAGTCTGTGTTTGGGGGTATTCTACGATGAAGAGGGTGGCTTCTTTTGCATGTTTCTTTTGCTGATGTGATGGTTGAAGGCGGAGGATCGATATCCCAATGCCGAAGTTCAGAAACGGGTGCTGCGTGGAAATCACCAGCGTGTGTGTGAGAGCTGGAGGTGGAATTCTTGAAAATTGATCTGTGTCTTTTGTTGCCATTCAAGCTTCTCATCCTATCGTGGGTCACAGTCAAGAATGCTGTGATTCTTCGGGAGAATTTTCATGTCACTGGAGTCAGTCAGGTCGCTGACCATCAGAGTTGATTCTCGAGCAGCAATATTTTGAGCCAGGGTTACGCCCGCAACCTAAAGTACATGGCTGTTCGAATAGGTCAGGCGAGATATCAAGCGGGCACCATCGTTGTCCATTGGCAGCATAACAGGTTGCTCAAGTGACAAGAATAGAGTACACCGACGTTGGAAGTATTCCAGTTGGCTCATTTAATAGTTCAACACGCATAAAGTTCTGGTCAAGCATCCTGAGGCATCTGCACGTGGCATGCGCATGGCCTCGTTGAAGCCTGAGATTTGACTTAAAGACGTCCAAGAACATGGTAGAATATTAGAGTTAATACCCAGATGGGCCAAGAAGAATGAAGTCATTCTTTTCTTGTCTCACTGATTGCTTTGGCGTTGAAGATGACTACTTCAACAAAAGCTTGTTCCCATTTCGAGGTCATATCAAAGCACCGAAAATCATGACCGACCAGAATATCATTCTTTCGAGTACCGAAAAGCAGGAGAAGAACATCGACGAAGTAACGCCTAGATCTACTCCAGATGCTGAATCACAAACCATACCCGATGATGGATTCTTCGCTCACGTCTCCACCCGCCTCACCACACACCTCCAAGAGCCCGTCTGCTCGACCTCTCATTTCCTCGAAGCCGAACTCCTCCTCCTCTCCTTTGCAACCGGCATCCTCGACGGCGTCTCCTTTCCCGAATTCTCCTGCTTCACCTCACGCCAAAATGGAAATACCGTTCTCTTCGCCATCGCCGCTTTGAAAATCCCAACACGTGGGTCGGAAGCTTTGATTGATGCCTCTCACGCCGCAATCGCGTTATCCATGTTTTCCGCTGCAGTATTCTTGCAAGGGCAGGCGGCGAATTGGTTGGGGTGTAGGGGGAGGAGATGGTGGCTGCTACTTTCCAATTTCGTGCAGGTGGTGTTGGTGGTTGGAGCGGCGGTGATCGCTTTTTTCAATTCCGACTCAAACACGAGGCTTACACAATCGACTCTGGCGTTATTGGCGTTGTGTTCAGGCATGCAAGTCGGTCTTGTCCGTGGACTGGAAGTCAAAGATATTACTACGGCGATGGTGACGGCTAGTATGGTAGACCTCCTCATCGACCCTTCCATCTTTGCATCTCTGCGTAAAAACAGAATTCGCAATAGAAGGGTTGGGTTTATATTGGCGTTGATCGCGGGAAGCTTTGTGGGGGGAAGTGTTTGGAAGTTTGTGGGTGGGGCGGCGGCGCTGGGGTTGTGTGCGGGGATCAAATTGATTGTGTTGGTTTTGTTGTGGTTTACTAATAAAGCTGCTGATGATGAGGGGGGCGGGGATGGGTTGGAAGTGGGGAGCTTTTAATTGGTATGGTGGTGTGTAAAGACAGATGCATGGTGACGAACTGCTGGAAGTCTGGAAGGAGATTGCATATCGCTGCAGCGGCAAGAGTGTCGGAAATCACATTTCAGAATGGAAAACCGTGCTTGTTAAACATTTGACTTGAGTTCGGGTATATAGGGTCTTCGCCAGGGTCTACAAGTTGTTCTTGATAGACGTCCTTGATATTTAGTGTAAAGAGAGCAAAGACCAACCAAACCCTTGAAGCTATCGGCTGATTAGTCTATACGAAGCATCCCGTATAGCCCATCGCGAGCAACAAACAACGACTACTCATCATCCTGGACATCGACAACCGTCTGAGGCCACTTGCGAGGATTGACCTTGCGAGTGAACAAGATGTCAATCTCACGGAAAGATCTGTCCTTCATCTCGGGGATCCAGATCCAACTCATGACCGTGCAGATCAACGCAGTACCAGCCCAGATGTAGCCACTCTTGCCTCCAAGATTCCACTTGTCGGTGTTGAGCATGTAACTCGCAAGGAAGATGCAAGGGATGTTGACCAAGTAGTATGCGGCACGTCCGACACCGGTCGTCAATGGTCTCAGGCGTACGGAAGAGGTTTCACCGATGATGGCATAGGAGGTAGGGGCGGGACCTAGACAGAAGAGGACCGAGACGAGAAGGCCAAGGGAGGCTTGTGCGTTGGAGGCTGCTGTGCTGCGACCGACAGAGGCGGCGATACCAAGCGCGACCAAGAAGCAAGTGGCGATGGCTTGACCGTACACGTAGATGGTGCGGCGGCCCAAGTAGGTGGTCAGGACCCAGGAAATCATGACCATGATCCATTGGAGGGCAGAGGTGATAAGGCCGAGTGCGAAGGCAGTATCGTCTGCCATACCAGCCTCTGCGATGGTGTCAGTTTCGTGTGAGCACGTGGGATCTCGTTGGACTTACGCTTGAAGAAATAGACAGCCTGATTGGCAATCAGGTTACCCGTCAGGTTTTGAGACGCATACACACCGCAAACGATCAGCGTGCGGTAGCGATCGGTGCCCTTCCATAATTCAACAAGACTGGGCTTCTTCACGGTCTTCTCGAGATCAATGGTACGACGCATCATGGATACTTGATCCTTGGGGTTGTCGCCTGCACCCTTGCGGCCAAGACGCTGAATAGCCTTCTCTGCCTCAGCCAGCTTGCCCTTTCGTACGAGCCACCAAGGTGATTCAGGTGCCAGGAACAGGCCGATAGCGAGAGGAGTTGGGAACATCCACTGGAGTGCGATGGGAACTCTGACATCACCATTAGTACAACGATCTTCAATGGTAGACATCAGTATCAACATACCTGTAAGCAGAGGCGTCTTGCTTGGACTGGAAGTGATAAGTGATACCACCAACGATGATCGAACCGATTGCCCAGAACATCTGCAACATCTGGGTCGCAGGCGCTCTCAGTCTCATTGGCACGATCTCGGCGCAATAAGCAGGAGCATTGGCGATGAAAATGCCCCACGGGATGCCTTCCAAGATCTGAGAGGCGAGGAACATGCCCTGGCTGTTGCCGAAATAGAAGACAAAGATGAAGCCGTTCAAGGCCATAAGAGCGCCAATGGTCGTCCAGCGGTAGCCGATTGCAGAGGTGATGGGACCGGCGAGGAAGCAACCAATGAAAGCGCCAACTGGGCCAGCACATTGGAAGGCCGATTGCCAGGAGGCTTCGATGATATATTCGCCACTGACACCGCTCTGGACGCCAAAGTCCCTGGCAAATTGCTGCGTGGCGATGAATTGTCCCATCAGGAAGACACAGTAAGATTCCATGATCTGATACAGTGTTAGAGATCTGTTGGTCCTTGTTCATGGGAAATATCTTACAATGGTGGATGACATGACAAAGGCCCACCAACTCGCAGCAGGATAAGCCTTGATGGACTGCAAAACCGTCATGTTATGCTCGATGTTCTCGGCATCGATAGCACCAGCTCTGTCCAAGCCGCTCTTCTCGTCGTAACCGTAGCCCGACTCAGCATTGTGGGTTTCGATTTCCATCGCCGAAGTCGGCTTCTCGTTGATGTTGTTCATGTTGGCGGTTTCTGGGGAAGCCTTGAGGGACACAAGACGAAAAGAACAAGCAGAGGGAGGATCGACTGGCTTTATGCACAACGATAGGACGCCAGTTGGTACTAAGCCCGATGATTCAAGTCATTTCTCTAAGCGCGCATATTGGTGTCGTTGTATTAGCCTGCATATTGCCGAAGTGAACCACGGGGGATCTTCTTCCGGTGGGTCTGGGGCTTAGTGTAACGCTGAACTCGAGAGGATGGCACGGTCAAGCAGAGTGCTGGCCTCCTTCGCGGATGAATGCGGCAAGGTCGGGAGAATGTACACCGTGTGGCTTGGTTCCCCGCAACGAGTGTGTGGGGCGACTGGGGTCTCCATGTGACCGGGCAAATCTTCCGAGGGCTACACTTTGACATTGCTGTTGTTTCGATGACTTGTGTTGCCCGCTACATTGGATAAAAAGAGTCTTCGGCCTGCGGCACTGCTGATAATGTGTAATATTAGGTGTGAAATAGTTTGAAGCGTACTGGGCTCGGCTGATAAGCCACGTGTACGTAGCGAAAGCTTCCCCAAGAAATTGTGCTGATAAGGTTGTGACAAGCCGGTGGGGGAGCGGGGGACACACTGGATTGTGAGATCGCGTGACGGATCTAGGCCCATTCGGGCCTGGCCAATCGCGTAAAATGACGGAGAGGAGAAATACCAAGGACTTACACGAGGTAGCCAAGACAACAAGCAACTCGAGTAAGATTATGGGCATCTTCCACAAAACAGCCCGCGCTTGCCGAACGCGGGTAAAAGACCGTTCCTGGATCTCGGCCCAAATGCTCGGGATTTCTTGATCGATCTGATACGCGACAGCATTGATAAGCTCTCTCATCGTCGCAATACGGTCCACGTTCAGGGGCATGGAGTGAATTTGAGGATAGTATGTCGGTAGAAGTCTAGCATACAAGGCGCTTCTGCATGCGCTTTGGACCTGGTTAACGAACCGCATCGGCGAGATACCCTTTCCGTGCAAGGAAGTGGGCTCTCGCGCTGTCCGTCGGGTGTGAAAGCACCATGTCCCTTCGCTCGTCGAAGTTCTTCTGCCTTACCACCAGTTGGTCCCTGCCCTACAAAGTGATCGGACTCCAGCGAGCGGAATGATCGACAAATCGGTATCAGTCCATTGTGATATACTAGTAGGGCTGCTGATCCCAAGATGAATAGGAATGCGTTAGAACCAGGTGTCTCCCATTCGTTGCTATTGATGTGTGGAGATATAATCTTCGAGCATCGAAGGAGGTAGAATTTTGTCGTCGCGACAACAGTGTTCGGAACGATTTTTTTTCGGAATGAGGACTTGGCTTCCCTCACCATATCTTACTCAGATTGGTATAGGCTGAGAAGAAAGATCAAGGCTGTGGGTCTAGCAGTCGGAGAGGTCATCACATGTATAACCACATAACCGATGCTGGAATTCTTGGAATATTGCCCACGTGTGCTATGGTGGCTGGGTGCGCCAGGCACTCAAGAGGTTAGCACAAGACTATAAACTTGACCCATACTGTCGTGTTTGGCCGTAGTCAGGTGCTGTAGTCCAACTTGATCAGTATGACTAGTTCTCTAACGGTAACATGCAGTGTCGTGCATATGCATCAATCTGCCACTTCCAAGCACTTATTCCCAGCCCAGAGTATTGCTAATCCAAGATATGTATGTCGAGAATCAGTCGCCAATCCCATAGAACAACACAATCGAAAGTTCGAAGTTCTGTCAAGCTTCGAAAGCCAAGAAACTCGGCCGACATCAGTCATCGCAACTGCGGCATTGCCAAAATTAAAGCTTGAAAATTCGATCGCTTTGTCAAAGCTCTGGAAAGTTGATTGGAAGATACACGAGCGGTGGAGTATTGATCTGTTTGACAGGTCAGCGAGCTTTGATCTGGTTGGATGGATTTTCGAGCTGGCCAATCAGATGGTCTAGAGATGGACCATCGTCTTTCTATATTTATGGTATACGCGTATGTTGCTCGAGGACGAGGACATCATTGTCCTGAGAGGGTGTGCTCTGGAAAAAGATCAGTAAAATGTGGTTCTTCTCATGTGTGTGGTTTCTCGCACGTCTTGCTCGAAGTTTCTCGGAGTCTCAGCTTCACTTTTATCGACAATGCTATCTTCCAGTCGGCCGTGGTTGACATCAATCGTCCTGTTTGTGACCCTAGTCGCATCTTTCTGTGTTTATGGCCATTACAATTTCTATCGGGATCCTGGAAGCATTTTCTTTGACGAACATCGTGCATTCCAGCGACAGTACAGTACATATCGGCAAGCAGAGATCGCAGGCTTCTCGGATGTACGACAAGATACTCATGCCATCTCGCGAACCAAGAAGACGGCATCCATCTGTGCCAGCTTCCCATCGGTAGAAAGGCAAGGCTCTCAATATCTGCCTGTAAGTGCAACCTCACCTATCTCATCTCTCTGCTAAGACCATCAGATTGCTGTCGCCAGTGCCCTACAAGGTCTGTCCGACTGTGAGAGGCAAGATCTCTTTCTTAACATCCTCATCGCTCACACGAATACGACCGAACATCCTTCAACATCCCTAAACTGGCTTGCGGATTCTGTTGCTTCGCTACACGGGTATGATGTGTCGAATCAACAGCTTGAACACTTGCAAGAGCTCGAATTGAACAAAGACTTTTTGACTAAGGCTGTCTTTGATTACATTCATGCTCTAAGTGATTGTTACGAGACTCAAGCAGATTGGATCATCATCTTTGAAGATGATATCCTACTCGCAGATGGCTGGTTTGCGAAGACGAAGCAAGCGGTGCTGAGTTTTTCCGAGGAGGCAAAGGACAATATGCTCTTTATGCGATTGTTCAATCAAGAACGCTCGACGGGATGGGGATCTCGTGAGGTGGGTGGGAACCATGAGTTTTCGATCTCGATCTCAATCTCATTGGTGGTCTTTGCGATCCTCACCTTCTTGTGCAAACGATCTCAAATTGTTCGAAAGCTTGTGGACGATGGGACAGTCTTGGTTGTCTGTATCTTGGCAATACCGACTTTTGTTGTATTGTTCTTCCAGGCAGGAAAAGCTTCCATGCTTCCTCCGCATCCTGGTGTTCGAAAGGAGGGCTTCGGTTGCTGCGCGCAAGGTCTGGTGTTCCCGAGAGCCAAGGCACCTCGAGTGGTAGAGTATCTGAACGCCAAACAAAGTGGCCAGATCGATCTGGTGCTCGATGACCTTGCGAGGGAAGACAAGTTGGATCGCTATGCATTGTATCCGGTACAAGTACAGCATATTGGTATGACTCTGCCCAGAACATATGTTTTGAAATCATACTGACAGTTGAGAGCAGGCCAAAGTTCCGTAAGAGGTACAACAGCGCACGAGGCCCAAGCGATTTGGAGCATGACATTTGAAGACCTGAACCCAAAAGCGCTGCGCATGTCTCATGCCAAGATGCTGAAAGACCTCTATCCAAGCGAATGTGCCATTGGATAATGTTCAACCAATACGACGACCAATAGCTACTCCTCTCGACCAGATACATCAGATGTTTCTGGTCGAAAATCTTCTCTAACAGCTTTCATTCATTATGGCCATAGAAAAACAATCTCGCATCATCTTTACTCGTCCCGCTGATGACATACAGAAATTGGTAGCCACCGTCATCTCGAGTAATTGATAAACTGAGTGCGGCATCCTCTATGACTTTTGAAGATAGGTATTCAATGATCGTACGTAGATTCGGGTATCGCGACTTGACAGCAAACATGAGACGATTCTGCTGTTGATCAACGACCGTGATCTCGATTCTCGGGTCTGTCTGCAGCAAAGTATGAGCAAGCGTGTGAATTTCAGGGTGGTAGAGTAGGTACAATAGGCCCTGTACGATCGTATCCACCAGCTGGAATGTCGGCTTGCGTATCTTCAGACATATTGGTAGGCGGTGACATTCTCCCGATAGACCACAGACGTAGGGCTGGGGACTAAGTCTTCGAGATAATTTCCAGTGTGAGGTATTTTGAGTGAAAGCGGAAGGAAGAGAGAGTTGAGGAAGTAAAGTAGAACAAAACAGAGAAGAGTTGCCTGCTTGCTATGGTTAATATCTTCCACGATAAGGACCGTGCCAAGGAATTTCAAGGACCTTCCACATTTGAACGGAGATAAGCAGTTCACTTGTGATTCTCCGAACGGCATCAGAAACCGACACATAAGATCGCGACTCTCGGGTGCAGTGTCAGAAAGATTTTGGTCTCGGGACTTGTGAAAACTTAGGGATCAATCTACCAGGGCATCCCGCTTGGAAACGAATGCCCATGGTGGGGCTTTAAGGCATTTACCAAAGTCGTACATCCGGCGATATTGTTGCTGTGCTTCACTGAAAGATAGGAGTGAGGCTCTCGGTAGCCGTATCCAGGACAGGGTGAAGGACTGGCCCACGAGGAGTTGCTAGCACTAGGCTCCATTCTGGTATGGAATACAAGTTTCTGGACTTGGTCAGGAAGTCTGAGTGTTGTCAAAATCTCATTTTAGCGGGCAGCAGACTGCTCGGTAGGTAGCAGGCGGACGCAGTGGAAGAGTCGGGGCGCAACAGATGAGAGAATTGGTTAGAGACTTGGCACAGGAATTGGAGGCTGAAGGTATCCGATCGTGTGGTCATGGCGAACATCTTGTTGTAGATGCTCAAGCCAGGATATTTTGGGCCGATAATGATCCTGTATTGACTAAACTCTCGCGACCGTTGAGCCCGCGAATATCTGTAACTTGCGGCTGTTTGCCGGCATCCACGAAGCCGATAATATGTGTGAGGAACTCTGGCGGAAATGATCGAGTCTGATCATACGTTATGTTCGGAATGGGGTAGTTTAGAAGTCATGCGAGATGAAGTGTAGCAAAAGCTACGATTCAAACGGCAGTGAAAGGACCACGAGCGCCATCTTGAAGGGTCGTTGGATGTCTCGTTCACGCATGAAGTGGCTGCCTGCTTGAACTCTCACTTCCTTCGAGTCGGAAGCAAGATACGAGCAATTCAGCGACTCGGGTCCGAATCATTTGTGCGTATTGGCTGCAGCAAGGACAAAGATGATAGACGCGACGCGACGGTAAACCGGCGTTCTTGCTTAGTCATCAGCTTTGTAGCCAATTTGTGAGTCTCTTTCTTTGCGCTACTGATCGGCCTCTCCATTCATCTCGTCGCAGGTCCACGCACTTCAACAATAAATCGAAGTATGGCGGCCTGTGAAATCCGAGGTCTCTTCCATTATGTTTCTGTTTCTATCGGCAATGACATTTGATCGTTTCACGGCTGGGTGCTCGTCAAAGCTTTCTCCGTGTTCCCAACATTGTCCGCAACCGAGGCGCCCACGTTAATTTCGTCCTTTATTCCGCCATCGACGCTCTTGCGACATCGTCCATGAGCGGCGATCGTCTTTGATATCGCTTTTCTTCCTTCTCCCACATTCTCCAGCCACACAGTTTCGGCATAGATGCTGATGGATGGGCCTGTGGAACTGCACAGCAATACTCGCTCACTTCTCCTGAGGAGCCGCGCAATATGTTCTTCAGTCCGCCCACCTCCGTTCAGACCCAGCAGCCGGCCAACGTGCATGGCAAAAACAACGTAGAGCTGATACGACAACCACAGAGTCTGAGCATCGTCGTCTAGCCATAACAACGCGATCAGGCCAGCTGGAAAGTACCCGACAAACAGGTAGACCAATGCCATGGACATGACCTCGCGCAACCTGTTTGCCGTAATGTCTCTGCCACGAATTGGATGTCCATAATGACGGCAGAATTGTCGCACAGCATAATCAGGTCCTTGGATGAGCACAAACCCGTGATTGAGGTCGTCCAGCTCAAATATTGTGTCGACTCTACTTTCTCTCTCGCCAGCAATCTTGAAGGACTCTCGTCGAACGCTGGTGGCGAATGAAGCCAGCTTGAACAACAATGGCAGGATGAAATACACGCTGAGCCACGTCGAGTGTGTATAGATACCTGCAACCACCGCTGCGATCACGGCGGTCAATTCGCTCGCGATGACACCAATGAAACACTTCCATGTGAGGTGGTCCTCAGACACAATTGCGACGTCTTTGGGCATCTGCCTCTGTCCTTCGTAGCACTCAAGGTATATGTGGTGCATAGGAATGTGAGCTCGTTTCGACGTTCCCGGAGCAGACGTGTATTTCTCCGTGTCGTTCTTCTCTGCCGCACGACCGTGCTTCAGCAAACGCGAGATCTCAACGAGAAATCCGTTTCTTGATTCTTTTGCTTTGTTCCCCTCACCTTCCAAGGTTCTGGCAAAATAAGACACATGCTGGCGACGGTAGAAAGCACTACCAAGCATATTGCCACGAGCCTTGCCCAGATACAGCCCATTCTCCTGGAATTTACTCAGAGTTTGAAGAGCTGCGCGGTGTAGTGGACCACCGGATGGCATCAGGAAAACTAATTGAAAGAAGACCCTCAAGCTGAGGTCGTTGTAATAGCGTTGCGGCCAAAGCAATCGCTCAAAGGTGCTTTCTTCTGCTACTTCTGCTCCAAGGTAGCCCAAGATGGTACCCAAGGCACCAGTAATGTCCTTAAAAGACACCATAACCAGGGTCGAGTCAGCTATCCACAGATCATGAGGGTTGTGTCAAGAGGTTGATGAAATCTTAAGACGGCTGGTGTGGCAGAGCTTTTGCAGATATTAATTAATATATGCAAAGTAAGCAGCGTGGCTGAAGGCGCAATCCTCGAGGGCTGAGTCGGCTTCCGAAGATCCGCCAATCACCATAGGCGGCTTATCTGAGAACCTGCCAGACGACAGTTCGCCGATGAACCACTGCGAGGACAGATCCGCAACAACATACCGTGAAGGATCTTTTGCTGGGCATCAGACATCTCACATTGTCGTTGACACGAAAATCATTTTGTCGGATTGCTATGAGCTACCATGGGGATAAGAGGACCGAGAATTTCTGGAGGGATGTCATGCCCCTCTGGCCGCTACGTCTGCTCCACATCCCTACCATGACTTCTTTGCAACGCGCTGGGGAAAGTACATATGGCGGAGTCGTTTCCCCAAAGTACGCCATCCTCACTTATACCTGGGGCCGGTTCAGGGCACCATCGGGAAGTCCAGCTCTGAAAATCAAGGGTGTGACATGGCGAGTTCCACCAATTCAGGAGCAGCACTTCACTGTAAACGCTTTTCAGAACTTAATCGCTGTCATGGGCAGAACTGTCGACTTTGCCTGGATAGACGTCTGTTGCATCGATCAGGAGGACACGGCCACCAAGATGTTCGAGGTGGGAAGACAGGCTGGTATCTTCAAGCAAGCCACACATGCCTATGCTTGGCTCAACTTTCACACCCATGATCAGCTGCAAAGCCTTTTCGACAACATTTTTGACCTCGACAGTGTCATCTCTGGATGGGATCTCTGGGAACTTACCGAGATTGAGAAGCAGTCGGTGTTGTCAAAATTGCAACGGGTTTTCTCTGACTTGCAGTCACTTATGCAAGACCCCTGGTTCACTTCTCTCTGGACATTGCAAGAAGCTGTGCTCAGAAGAGATGCCATGATTCTCTCAACTGAGGGCCGACCGCTGAGCCTCAAGTTTCGCCGTGAACACAGCATCCGATTAGAGATGTTTTGCAACTCATGTTGGAACATGCATGAAGATATCGTCGGCCTCGCCGCGGAATGGCCCTCGAATGCAATCTCACTTACTCAGCAACTTCAGCATCTAATTCGAAAGTCTGGCTTGTTCTTCACTATGACCAATAATCCGAACGTGCAGTACGGCATGGCTCATCATCGGGTTACAAGACATCCGCTCGACCGTGTGTATGCAATTATGCAGATATACGGCTTCCGACTCGGCGAATCACTCCACCCTGAAATCCCAGTCACTCTTGATGAGTTGGAATTACAGTTGGCAGAACAGTTAACATTTCGATCACCTATGTTGTCGCAATGGTTCGTACACACCGCACAGCCATCAAACGATAGGAGCTGGATGATCAGTCAGCGCTCACACGTCCCGGACGAATTGATCTTGTACCCTAGCTACAGCGACAACATGATGCTACGCGTATTTGGGACTATTACCCCAACCGCAACAAGGACGGCGATCTTCTCTGGCTTCGCTCGACCACTTTCGGAATTGGACGCCATGTGCCGTGACGAGCTAGATAGATTTCATGCTCTATACTTTGCTTTGGACATTGTTTCTCCGGGCGCCGCAGATACCGTTAAAACACCACGAAAATTGGAGTCCGATCTGAGCCATATTCCGCAAGGCTCTTTCCGGGACATGTGGGAAGAGGAAACATCCAGACGACTGGAACACGACGTCCTGGCATTCTTGCTCGGCGACAGTAGCAGTATCAATATCCCTCGCGACTTCCACCGTACATACGCCGTGATCTTGGCTAGAGACCAAGAAAGTAGCAAGTGGAAGAGGATTGGTCTCGTATATTGGTATACCTTACATTGCGATGTCAAGCCAGACTATCGTAAGCTCCTCTCCTTCGAAGCTGAGGTGCATTGAACGTTCTACCTTCTCCTCCTCACCACGGCAAGCAATTCTTTCAAGGCTCGCCAGTCTTTCTCATCGCAATTGGGTCTTCGGACAACGATTCGATTGTCTTCATTTTCCTCCCATTCAGCAAACACGAGTGCTTCATCTGGATCCTCGTCCTCAAATTCGTGCCATAGAATTTCGTTAAACGCTGCGTAGCGCTTTTCTTCTAAAGCACTTCCCAGCGAATCCGCCACGTCAAAAGCATGATCCTCCAGATCGCTATGATTGATAGCAAAATGCTTCAATTTCGGCAGGCCATGTTGCAAACGGTGGAAAATGTGATGCCAACGTGTAGGATCAAGCCAAATTTGATGCTCTCGTAGCGGTCGACCTCTTCCTCTATCCTTGGGTCCGAAGCCAGGCCGTCCGACGATGTCTTGCCTCTCGTAAACAACCTTTCGCGTGGGGATGTCGACGAATGTCTCGTGTATCTGCACAGCCACTCCAATGATTGCATCATCGAGAATCAACTCTTCCAGTGTATCTCCATGCTCTAAAATCCAGTCGACTTGATCCTCGCTGCAAATACTGATGCCTCCTAATACCATCGTCCTCAATTTTGGAAAATGGGGTAAATTGCAAGCAGGGAAGAAACCCCAGTACACCTCATCATCTCCATACAACCTGAGGTAGACAATATTTTCAGCAATTGGCTTCAACCAATACTCTTGCAACTCGAAAAAGAAGAACGAATGCATGTATCCACATTCCAAGTTGTGTGCCGGCTCAGGCCAACAATCTTCCGAGATGATTCTCAGACTCAAATGCGTGAGCCTCTTCATCACGACTTCGAAATTGTTCTTGAATTCAATATCTGCTGCTGAAGTCGCTGTTCCCATGATCGCAGCGGGAGTAATGTTCTGTAGATTCTTGATCGACAGATTGCCCAATTTTTTCGCAGAGACCAAGCATTTAAAGAACGTTGTAAGAACTTCTTCGCGAAATTCGAGTGTCTCAACAGCATCGATATCGCTACCAGGACTCTCGCACGTCACGGAGAAGACCAACTCTGCGTGTGTGAGATTCTCGAAATCCGCGACCTGCTTCATGGCTGAGAGGAAGAACTCATGAGGAGTTTCGTATTGATCCTCTGTTTTTTCTGATCCAATACGATAGCATGATCTTCCGTGTTTGCTCATCTGAGGTTGATGGCGGGTCTGGAAGATTACTTTTCGGACATGGCTGTTCAGTTTGTTCGATTTCAGAATTTGCTTATAGCGCTCTGCGGACTCCGCTCGAGGCAACACCCTTACACACTGGAATAGTAAAGGTGTACAGAGTCCTTCGAAGCACTTTGTAACCAGACGCAGGTCTTGCAAGCTGGCAACATCTGGACGAGGGTCAGTGGCCATCTTGCTATTCTGGTAGCTGAGACCACGATAGGTAGGTCCATCTTTGACCTTGCAGATGTTCTCCTTGTTCTCGCCTGAGCTGTGGTATGTGGGTCGGATGTTGGGTTCCGATTTAGAAGGAGTGGCCACAAAGTCCACGATTCGTGAGAGAAGCTCTGATGGAAGGCTTGTGAGTTGCAGCATTGTGTATGAAATGGACAATTGAACAGGAACGTAAGTGAACCATTCTGTGGTAGATGGGCTGGTATAAGTGTTACAAAAAAGGGTGACTGACTCGTGGTCAATGCACGGGCGTGATGGCTGCCTTTGCTAAAATGAGCATTTCTGCTTTCGGAAATTTTGCTATTTTGTCTGATCTCATGAACAGAAAGATCGTCTACCATTTTCTGTGGTGTAGGTGTAAGACCGCAAACAATGTCGCAATATGGAACAATGTTCTCGCAAGCGCCGACACTAATGCGGAGGCGTCGACGTGGAGGCGAGGCTGGACGATAAAGCGAAGTCGGACGCCACCATATGTACCTCGAGGCTGAGCTGCAGCAGTACTGTCAGCATCTACTTATCTCCTACCAAATCTCAGGCGGTCTACTATAAAGGGCTCGCTCAGAGTTAAACGTTTTAACGTGTCGGATCAATAACCAGACTGGTTTATCGACATATTCACGCTGATTGACCCAGATTTCGGCAGATCGCTGAGTATTGACTGTCAAGCTGTCAGGATGACCAGACTGGAGGCCCTTTCGTTCATAAGCTCTGCTGTTGGCATCGCACAATTGGCATACCGACTGGTCGAGACTATCGTCCTACATTATGCTCTGGGATCCTACCTCACTTTGAAAGATGAACATGGCGCTTTTCGAGCTGCAATATTACTAGTGTTGTTCCCCGACGCTCGGCAGGTCATGAAACGCATCGAGACCCATCTTTTGGAATCGCAGTCAGATAATGCAATGGTCATGAAGAAGGCTCTGGCTGAGGATTGCACCATGCTTGCGGTCGCTGTAAGTTTTTTCCAATCGTGGGTGACCAATGAATCGAAGACACGGCTGATGTATATCCTCCAGGCTGCCATCGTTGCCCAGATCGCAATCACAGCACTTTCTCTTGGCACTTCGGATACTATTCATTGGACAGCGAACGCAGCATTCGTGATCAGCTTGGTGACTGCATCGCTCTCTGTGTTCTACGCTTGTCTACTTCAACAACACATCTCTGGTCTGTTCACATCTGAAGACGTAAAGAGCTGGCTCAGTAAGCCTGCATCAAAGTACGAGATGGAGACGCTGGAGATCATGGCCTCAGAGTTGCGCAGGGCTCGATATAGATGGCAAGACTTGGGACCACTCAGTGACGCAAGACAATCAGCACTTGAGACATTTCGCAAACAGATCGAAGGTTTCGCACGGGAGTGCAAATGGAAGACTGCATCATTCAACGCAGCCTTTATGATCAAGGTACCATCGCTACTGTTGAACTGGTCAGTTGGCGCTTTCATACTCGGACTCGGAGTATACCTGGGCTGTGTCTGGAGGCCCGATGGAATCTCCGACCCATCACGTAATGGCTCGTTGGGCGTTTTGATTACCTACCTTATTACGACCGTTGGGGGGTTACTACTCTATTATGTCCCAAACGCTGGCAAGATCCTCGAAAGCTCTACACTCAGACGACTGGACTGGACCTACAACCGCAAAAAAGACCCAACAAAGCCTCAATTTGAGGCCATGTTCACATCTGATGCAGCACCAACGTTGGATCAAGTAATGACTATTGTAAACGAAACCACGGCTCAATATGAACTTCCTGCTCGTCGGTCGCGCTGGTTCACTAGCCAACATGTCAAGCCTGTAGCCACCAGTGCTGCCAATGTCAACGCTATCACCGACTCAAACGAAGTCGCTCGACAGCCTACAGAAGACGCGATTGTTGTCTCTGCGGTGGACCAGCCAGATAATCAGCGTGAAAAGACAGATGGCGAATCTCCGCGTTCAAGCACAACTTCATCCGGACCCCGGAGTCAATACGACCCACTGATCGCAGCGCTTCAAGCATCAATTGAAGCGCAAGAACAAAGCACTGCAGCTCTGAAAGCAGTTTTGAATGCACATCTGGCCGCATCAACAGTAGACCAAACTTTGAACGACCGAGGCCTAACAACGACGGTGACTAAACACGAGGGCCTAAGTTCTACTGATTGAAAAGTTCCATTCCATCACTTCTAGGTCTTTGAAGTTCTCCTATCAAGTGATACAGCCTCATTATGTTACTGCTCGAGTCGTCTTCCTCGAGTGGATTTTGGAGCAAGCGAGATTGTCTAAAAGGTCATACCTCGAATGTTGCATAGGTCTGTTATACCTAATGGCTAGATATCAAGCAAACATATCGTGATGCAACAAAGATTGTTCACCGAGAAGGATGAATGTCGTCAAACATAGCTTTGCGTGTCGGAAATGGCGTTGGACTGCAATTCTAGCGTTGTTGCACAACGCGCCTTGTCCTGCGTGTCGCTGCCTGATAGGCGCGCGCGTGCGAAAGCCGAGATACTGACAGCAACAGCTTGAATACAGGTCTTGATCTTTGTCTTGTATGTGACCCTCCATTTATGCCACAAATTGCTCCCGGACAAACATCTACAACAAGCACACCTTTCTACGTCGAACGTCATGCTGAGTCTCCATTCTGGTGTCCCCCAAAGACCCATATTGGCCACAGACACCAGAATGCTCACTCTGTAATAATCTAATAACCCTCATTGCCACTAATATACCCCAACTCCACAAAAGCATTCCTCAAAATCTTCTTGATGACCTCTGTCTTTCTCGCAGTATATTCATTCATATCCCCACCATCCTCTCTGGTCTCCCTCGCCGCTATATCCTTACACTCAGCATACATGGCCAAATCTCCAGGATGATTGAGTAAACGTTGACGGAAAATCTGATGTCGTGCCACTTCCGCACAATCTGGACCCCAAACGTGCAGGTTTATCGCTTGCGGCGCAGAAGTGTAGAAGAATCGATGTTCATGCCAATGACGTTCGCGGAGCAGGAAATTGAATCCTGCAGACTCGAGAGCTTTTACATAAGCGCTTTCATCGGTGGAATCTTGGACCACTAGGTCGATGTCGATGATGTCTTTGGCGGAGAGACCGGGCACACTGGTTGATCCGACGTGGTTTACAGAGAGAGCGGTTTCGCCCAGCGCGGCAATGATGCGATCTTTGATTCCGAGAAAGATCTGGGGCCACGCTGGGTTTGGAGGATGGATCTTTATGGGGGTAGCGACGTCGCGGTAAGAGATGCGTTCGACAAGTTCGGGTTGCCAGTCGTAGTCTGCTAGGATTTCTTCGATTGGCGGTGACATCGGGAGATGATATGTTAAATTTTGTGGAAAACAAAGGCCTTTGGTTATTCTGGTTTTTCCGATGTTTGGTTCTTGATGTTTGCTGTTTGTTGGGTCTACAAGGATGTAGATGCGACATTGATCGTGTAGACATCACCTGATAGTTATGAGTATGCTGACTGATGGGGTTTAGTGAGGCGGTGTCCCAATGTGGAATAGATCGGCATAATCAGGCTAAACAGGCTGTAGCAAACAATTATGCTTCTTATATAAGAAGCATGCGACATGGGCCCAGGACAAGATGGAGAGGCTGTCAGAATCGCGGTCTACCTCAATGCACACTGTCACTTGACGCAAAACGACAGACATAAACCCCAGCTCAATGATCACAAGTGTTCCACCCACAACCATGAGTTACGAATCAACACCACTTCAATTCTGGGAGATCGATGAATACATCAAATTGCGGTTCGACACCTTTGCTGCAAGCGATGGAAGCCTGAGTGCCGCTTTCTGGCCGGGAGGATACAACCATTCCATCCACATGTTCCTTCGTCGTGGTCCAGAAAAGGACTTCTCCGACCCAAACGATCACGTTCAGCTCATCCGCGACATCAAAACCAAAGCTGTGATAGGCGCCGCGCAATGGGAGGTCAATCCAATGCCACCAATGAATGCGCAACAAGAACAACCATCGTCGCTTCCGGATGTTTCGTTGAACGTGGAGGGCGGAAACATGCTTGCGCTGAATACCTTCCGCACGATGCAGGCGGATTGTCATCAGCGAATCATGGAGAAACAACCGCATGTTTATCTGGGTATCATGGTTGTAAACCCAGGATATCAGGGTCGTGGCGTCGGGTCTTTCGCAATGAAATGGGGCGTTGATCTTGCCGATCGATTAGGACTGCCCATATACGTGGAGGCGACGCTACCAGGCAGACGACTGTACGAGAGATGGGGCTTCGAGGTGCAGGAAACAATGCCATTCGATGCGAGAGTCTTTGGCGCCCCCTCCAAAGCGGAGCATTACTGCATGGTGAGACCAGCAAGGAAAGCAGATGAGTTGGCAATCTAGCGTATTGGGATTAGGTTTGAGGACTCGGAGCCGGTACCAAACGAATTGGTTCTGATGCATCAAGAGCGATCACAGAGTCTGCAGATGCACCATTGAGTCGCCACAGATGCTCCGCCAGAAGATGAGTGCTCATCGTGTGAGAGGGACGTGACAGAACAGATGATCAGGGGGTCGGTAGGATCATATATTTTGGAAAGTCCTCAGTATAGATCCATTCGTTAAGGTCAAAATCTGTGTCCAGATCATTTGATATCTCTTCGTCGGAGATATGTGTATGCGTGTTGGTGTCGGCAATCGCGTTCGGCGAATCTTTAGCGACTCCCGCAACAATGCTTTCCTCCGTCGGTGTCGGTATGTGAGCCATTCCGGCTTCAAGAACGGATGGCAATGCGATTAATTTCTCACCCTTTCCACCTGTCTCGAACTCTTTGACATACTCGCCTATCGTCATACCCATGACACTCTTAAACACTCTGCACAGATAACTCTTAGTGACACCGACCTCCTTACTCAATGCGTCAAGTCCCCTGATCTTCTTTCCCAGTGCGTCCAATAGCCTCATCACTACCTCCTCGGCATCGCCTATAAACAACTCATCGTCAGGCTTGCACCTCAGACATGCCTTGTAACCTGCTGCTTTGGCGGCTGATGGAGTAGGGAAATACCGGACATTGACGCGACGAGCAAGACGAGCGGTGCAGGTTGGTCGGCAAAAGATGTTTGTCGTCAAGACACCGTAGTAAAAGGGGGTCTTGGGGGTGATGCGACGGGTCAGAGCATGCCAGTTTGAGGAGGGTTGATGAAGCGGCTGTATAGCTAAAGGTGGCTGACATCGTTCTTTTGGGTTGGAGAGAACCATGATCAGGCAGTGACACTGTTCTTTAGATTTGTTTGTAGTTTGTCCTTGATCCGGACTACTGGTAGTAGAAAAGAGCTCGAAGATCAAAGCAAGAAGGTACGCGAGTATGTCTCTCTCGAAAGGGCCAGGGCGCTTCAGCTCGGTGACAACGCGTCTTTGGCGTGCATTCTGGTGAGCCAAAGAAGAGTTTCCAGAGCATAAGACTACTTTTGACTCCGCTGTGTTTCGGTGACAGAACGTCTCGAGGTGATAAAGCAGTCGAAGAAAGAAGCAATAGGCAAGATTAGTCAGCGGGACGACGCCAAGAATGACGATTACGCTTGCGAGGCAAAGATTGCTTGCGGCTTTCGTCCCTTCCTCCTTGTCATTATGCCGACATAGATACAATGTCGAAATCTGAGGATGATCTCGATGGCGGCTTCAGAACGGATTTCTCATCAGAACTGAGTACGATCGAAGGAGAATCTCGATGATCAGACGCTCATTGGTCAGTTTGAGTACACTTGCTGCTGATTGGTCAATATCAGTACAATGATCCATGATTGGTTGGTTTGAGTACAACGACCAGTATCCTAAGCAGTAAAGGTATGTTGTATATAAGCCAGGTAATTTTGTCTTCTATCTGTCTTCACAAATCCAGAAGTCCATATCAGCAAGATCAATCGCAGCATATACCTGTCCCAAAACAGTCCTACTCATCCATCAATATCTGGATCTACCTCACGAACACCTGCGTTTCCCAATCTCTCCAATCGTTTTTCTCTATCCGCTTCCAGTGTTAGAGCCCATCAGTTTTCCTGATACGCCTATGTCTCCTACCTCTACTACGGCCATGCCGCCACCGCCTCCAGACTTGGAAAAGTCTAGCACTCCATTGCCTGACCCCTCCGATCTCACGACATATCCAGAAGGTGGCACAAGAGCTTGGCTAGTAACCCTAGGTGCCTGGTGCGGCCTTACTGCCTCTATCGGCCTTTACAACACGACCGGTGTCTTCTCAGTCATAATCTCAAACACTATACTCACATCCTCATCTTCCACTTCCATCGGATGGATCTTCTCGATCTATGCTTTTATGGTATGGATCGTGGGTGTGTGGGTGGGACCATGCTTTGATGTCTTTGGGCCTAGGATGTTGATGATGGCGGGCATGTTTTGTACTGTGCTTGGGATGATATGTTTGAGTTTCTGTACAGGTGGGTTTGTCCCCTTGTTCAGCGTGTTTGCACCGCACTGACACTGAGTAGAGTATTATCAGATCTTCCTGGCGTTTTCCCTGCTCACAGGGCTGGGGTCGAGTTTATTGCTTACTCCTTCGATGGCTTGCGTGGCTCATTGGTTCGATGCTCGACGTGGTCTTGCAAGCGGCATTGCCTGGACAGGTGGAGGTGTCGGCGGAGTAGTGTTTCCACTCCTGATCCAAGGCCTGCTACCACACCTTGGCTGGGCCTGGTGCACTCGCATCACAGCCTTTATCCTGCTCTTCCTCTGCCTCATCAGCATCCTTCTCTGCCGCAGCAGAATCCCCCCTTCACCACGCAAAGATGCCACTTCCCCCTGGCGAGCCACCCTCCCGGACTACCACATCTTCATCGATGGCACAGGAGCCATGGCCTTCACAACCCTCGGCGTCCTCTTCGTCGACCTCGCCTACTTCATCCCAATAACCTATCTCCCTTCTTACTACCTCTCCCGTCAAAACCTCCCTACCTCCTCCAAAATCTCCGGTTCTGCAGCTTTCGGCTACCAACTCCTCGCCATCCTAAACGCTGCATCTTGTTTCGGCCGCCTTATCTCCGGCTCCCTAGGTGATCACTTTGGCCATTACAACACCATGATAGTATCCCTTTTCCTATGTGTGGTTTCAATCTTTGCTCTTTGGCTTCCTGATATTGTCATCCCCTCTGCCTCTTCTGACTCGCCGGTTTTGCTCATCATCTTCGTCATCATCTTCGGTTTCGTAAGCGGCAGTAATGTTTCCCTTACCCCTATTTGTTTGGGCCAGCTTTGTGGAGTCGGCGATTATGGCAGGTATTATGCTAGTTGTTATACCATTGTTGCGTTTGGGGTTTTGGTCTCTTTGCCGGCGGCTGGAGGGATATTGGATGTTTGTGGTGGTGGGGGTGGGAAGGGTGGCAAGGGGGATTTTTGGGGTGTGGCTGTTTTTACGGGTGGGTGTTATGTTATTGCTTTGGGGTGTTTTATTTGGGTTAGGGGAAGGGTTGTGGGGTGGAGGTGGTGTAAGTGGTGAAGTTAGAGGAAGGTGCTGGAATGGCGGTACTGCTCTTGCATCATAGCTGGTCGAGGAATATAGCTATCAGAATGCAAAGAGATATTCGGGAAAGCGGAAAGGTTGGAAGGGTGAGTTTTTCTAGCTATGGGTATCCTTCTCTGTGTTCAACTCGCTATGTTACATTGATCTCGTGCATTATCGTAACTTCAACCTGTGTCAGTGCACTCCATGAGATGCTTGCCCCTAACGCCGTGATTAAAGTTGCTCCATGCCCCCAACGCCGTAGTTTCAGTCGCTTCATGCCAGTATATTATCCATGTTATGTACCATTCAATGCACCGCTCCAATGCTCCCATTCCATGCTCCAATTCAAATGTGCCAGTTCAATTCACCAATGATGCGCCAGTTCAATGCAGATTATTGTAACTCAACGCACCCCTGGAAGTATCGTTGTATCTCTGCGTGCCGTCCTTCTCCTGGAGCAAGCAAGGCCCCTTCAAAGAGATATAGGAGCCGAATTTGACACGTAGTCTGCAACACCGGCCCAGTGCTTGACCAGGGCTTCCTGCATGTCTCTACCGGCAGCCATGAAGACATCGGCGTTGTTCCATTTGGCAATGCTCAACAACACTTTCACCTTCTGTTCGATGGTCAAGTGACCTTGGTGGTAGTGTTGGAAGACCCTGGCTGCTTCCTGTGCGCTGTTCTTGCCGCCAGCTTCGGCGTCTTTGGCTTCCTTGGGATCTCTGGTGGATTGAGGGGACGAAGCATCAATTCGTGCCTTGGACGCCTCTTCAAACTCGGTAAACTTGTCAGCGAGATCGACAAACAAGTCGTCCTTGAGGGTCTCCATCTTGTCCTTGAAGTCTTCGTACGAGGTCAGTGACTCGTCTTGTATCTCCTTCAGGACTTTCTCGCGTTCGGAGTGTATGTCTGTGATAGCCTCATCTTTGACTTCGTGCAGATCTTGAGCGGCCGAGCCCCACTCGTCCTGGAGTTCAGACAAGTAGCCTCGCATGAGGGGTGGCATGTGGGAGGCGAGGTAGTTTGCGATGGATTCTTGTGCCAGAGCTCTCATATGGGCAGTCAGGACTTGTTGCTGGACTTGAGCAGCAATGGCGGGGACTTGGGCTTGCACGGCTGCGGTGATGAGATCGCCGAGGCCTGCCAAAGTAAGTGCTGGGAGGTCATGGTTTTGAGTGCCTCTGGTAAAGAGGGTCGGCTTGATGTCGTGTTGGTGATCGGACTCAGAGGAAGTGATCGAAGCGACATAGGGAGGGAGTTGGGCTTCATGTAAGGGGGACAAGGGGTCTGCCTGGTCCGAACGTTGGGCATGACCCCTCGTGTACTGAGCAGCCTGAGGTAGGTGCTGTTCTTGAGTGGCTTCGTGGCCGTGGGTGAGTTGACTGCTCTCAGATGACTGGCCGTCTTGGGTTGACTTGTCGTCTCGGACGCCATTGTCGTCCTGAGCGAGCTCCTTGTCCTGAGTTGCGTGATGTAGTTGGATTGGCCGATCGTTCTGGGTTGACTGTTGGGAGGGATGTCCGCGGGTTGTACTGGGCGTGTTCGGTTCGGTGGGGGAGAAATCAGAGAATTGCGACTTGTATTCTCGGAACCGCTTTTGGGAGAAACTCTCTTCCTGAGATTCAGCGGCGCGCTTGAAAGATGGCGGAGATGGAGGGGCTTGAAAGCTACCAGACGGCTCTACTAAAGTCTTGCTATAACTTGGTAGAGCTTCTGTCCTTGGGGTTAACTTAACTTGCGAGCGAAAAACAAATGGAACAACTCACCTGCGTCTTTGGACGTATCCAATATGTGCGGGCCAGTCACTTCCTTGCCATACTGCGCCCATGAATCCCAGACGCCCCCCGAGGCATACGCATTGCGGAGGATGACCTCGGACTGAGGGATGCGGCTTGAGAACTCGTACTTCAATGTGTTCAAGACTTTGCGAACGTTCTTATCGTCCTTGAGGTGAATGTTGAATCGATGAGCTCGAGACAGTGCTCGGAGCTGCATGAGAAGATGCAAGGAGGTGCCATCAAAGTTCGTACCCTTTTGGTCCATCAAAACTTGCATAGGTGTGTCGCGCATGGTCCCTTGTTGAACAGAAGCACGGAGCCATCCTTTTACAGGTGGTACTGGAAAGATCTTGAGGAGCAAAGTGAGAACACTCGGCGACGCTGCATGAAGTTAGCATAGTCTAATGTGGCGACCAAGCAGTGTTGAATTTCTTTGATACTCTCCATCGCGAAGGTTAGGAATGTCAAGATAGAAGACTTACGAATGACAGGCTCATTATCACTGTCGAGTTGAATCTGGTGCGGATCGACGAACAAGAAGAAGTCGAAGAACTTTGCTCTTCCTGAGAACTTTATCTTGATAGTGACTTGCAGTAAAGCAACACAAGAATCATCAGAGACTCTAGAGCCAATCCACAGGGTGATTGAGCATGGTTGTCCAAGGAGTTGCTCCTCAGAGTTGTCAAGGTCGTTGTTCCACGAGATGACGCACGACTCCTTGAGAGACCAGTCTACATCTATCGCTGACGCGAGCGCTGAGGGGTGCGAGATCATTTCAGAGCCGCAAAACTAATTCAGTTCAGTCTATTTGTTTCGAGTTGAGTGGGCACGAGTAGCATGTCCGCGAGCTGCCTTGATCCAAAGACGTTCAGTCGAGATTGATCACTGAGCACTCGCTGAGACGCTCGCAGTATCATACTTCCGCTGACTATGATCTGTCTCCGAATATCTTTCTGCTTCGCGACGAAATCAAAACGACTGGAGCAGGGCAAGGAGAAGACTTACTAATGATTATATCAATCTACTTGAGTGTGCTGTGACTCTGGAGAGAGAGCGCGCAAATTTTCGCTGCAACTTTGATAAGTGAATGGCAACAAATCATAACAAAATCTGTCGACGGTAAATTGGGCGTGGAACTCGAAGGTCGCGGTCGTTGTCGCTTGACAATGCCAAGAGATATCTCGGGTCCCGGAACTCTCCAGCGGTGTGAGCTTTGACCACCCGCTCCTCCTCACTGACGCACCTTTGCGCGCATCCGCTGCTCACATTCCCACCTTCTTCTTCCACTCCACCATCAACACCATCCACATACCCATCACCATCCATCTCCATCACACTCATTCCTCATTTTTATCACCATCATCGCAGCTACGTGACCTCGCTCTCCGCTGTCGCATCTTGAGTCGTTCCTTTCGTGCCCCGGCGGCTGGTGCGACTCTTTGATACGGCAGTGGTCTTGCTCGGCGGTAGCGACTCCCCTCCCATCCCCATCACACTCTCACACCAGCTATGTGACCTCGCTCTTCACTATCACGTCTTTGAGTTGTGCATGTCGTGCCCGGGCGGCAGGCACCTCTCTCTGGTGTGGTAGGGATCTTGCAGGGCGGTAGCGCATCTCCTTTGTCTTTCCTTTGCTGTGTACGATCTCGCTTTACACTGTCCCGGCCTTCGCCCCCTACATGGCCTGGTGACTAGGGTCCCCTGTAGGGCGCCATTGTTGTGGCAGTGTTCTTGCTTGACTACAGCCCTCTCTTCTTCCCACTGGATCTCCTTTGCTGTGTGAGTCTTTTGGTTGACGCTATCCTGACTTTGGACACGCTTCAGCGCTCTGCACACCACAATGGGGTCGCCAACCGGGTTATCTTGGTGTGCAGGTTCATAGCTTGGGGTAGCCATTGCTTGAGGCCGCAGCCCCGTCTTCTCTCCTGTCCTTCTCGTCTCTCCCATCTTGTATCCCTTCCCTTCCTCACATCCTCCACCTCTTGTATTAGTACTATGGAGCCAGGGCTGCTTCAACCGAAGCCCGGGTGGGTGGGAACTCGTACCTTTCAAGGTATGGGGGCTTGTCTTCAAATACATGTTTTCTCTAACAACAATGCCTTCTTGACTTTCTCCTGTGCTAGCTCTCCATTCGCGTCCCGCGATAAAGAACCCTATGTGTTACTCTTTGTCTTTATCTTTTCGACGCGCACACGAAGCCACGGCCAGCTCGTCGACTATTCACTGAGAACATCGCTTCGCAGGAGGCAGCTGATTTGCAAGCAAGTGAAGTCGCAATAAGGTGCAAGCAAAATAGTGCACCCCAGTGCCCGACTCCACCTACCGAACAGCCGGATATGACGGCACAGGCTACTCGAGATTTCGCCGCAGCCGCTTCGGCAGTACCATGACAAGTAGTTTTTTTCTCTCTCACTTCGGTATTGGAAATGAGGGGGTGATGGTCGAACGGTACAGAGGATTGTTTTCACCTACTCAAAACCACTGCTCTTTCTCTATTTTCACCATTCGGTCGCAAGCTTTCCTGATCGTACATTCCCTCACACGTAAACTTTGTCGCAAAGAAACATCCTTCCTTGGCGACAACGCGAAAACCTGGGGCGACACAACAACATCCGTCATGGATAAACACGCACAACAACCTACGCCATCGCAGCGTACGTCGACAAAGGAGGAATACGAAGACCATGATTCTTCCGTGTCGTCGACGACAGCAGATGTGGAGAAAGAGATTCTTGCGGCGAATGCTTTGAACGAGGGCGCGACACAACCGTACGATGACCCCAATGTTGCCGAGGCACAAGCACAACAAAGATCACCACATGGCGTCCAACATGGAGAAGAGGTGGATAAAGTGGGCTCGCAGCAGTTCGCAGATGGAGGAGAAGTAGAGAAACAGGTTACGAGGAGGTCGATACGGTCGGGAAAAGCAGTGTCGGTGAACAATGTTGCTGCTATTCCCAATGGTGGCACAAAGGCTTGGTTGCAAGTACTTGGAGCTTTCTTCTTGTTCTTCAACTCTTGGGGAATTAGTGAGTCGCAAAGCATTGAATTTGGGAGATATGGCGGTATACTGACTTGTTTCCAGTCAACACCTTCGGCGCATACCAGACATACTATCAATCAGGCATCCTCGCCTCCTCTTCGCCGTCGGATATCTCGTGGATTGGATCTGTTCAAGCTTTCTTACTCATGCTTGTTGGAGCATTGACTGGACCTATCTATGATGCTGGATACTTCCGCGCGCTGCTGGGTGTTGGCTCGTTCGCCGTCGTCTTTGGATTTATGATGCTTTCGCTGGCTACAACGTACTGGCAGGTCATTCTGGCCCAGGGTATTTGTGTTGGTCTGGGTGCTGGATGCTTGTTTGTGCCGTCGGTCGCTATCTTGAGCACGTACTTTAGCACGAAGATTGCTACGGCTATGGGTCTCGCTGCTGCTGGAAGTAGTTTGGGTAAGCACCTCCATTCATTCCTCGCTGGACAACTACTGATAGATATACAGGCGGTGTCATCTACCCTATCGTCTTCTACCGTCTCGAACCTCGCATTGGCTTTCCATGGGCCACTCGCGTCATCGGTTTCATCGCTCTGGCTACTCTCATTGTCGCAAACTCAGTCATGAGAGTCCGTGTCCTGCCAGCCGCTCGCCGCGCCGTCTTCGACTTGAAGGCGTTCACAGAATTGCCCTACCTCTTCTTCGTCCTCGGAGGTTTCCTCGCCTTCATGGGTCTCTACGCGCCTTTCTTCTACATCGAAAGCTACGGCATCACCTATAACATCACCTCTGAGAGTCTGGGCTTCTACACCTTGTCCATCATCAATTCGGCCTCAGTGTTTGGTCGTATCGTGCCCAATCTCATCGCCGACCGTACTGGACCTCTGAACATGATTATCCCTTGCTGCATCATCTCCGGTATCATCGCACTCTGCCTTATACCAGTCCGCAGCGAGGCCGCATTGATTGTCGAGTGCATACTCTACGGATTCTTCTCTGGCGCTTTGGTATCTCTACCACCCACTGTTTTCGTCTCGCTATCACCAAACAGAGGACTCATTGGCACAAGAATGGGACAGGGCTTCAGTATCATTAGTATTGGACTGTTGCTGGGTACACCTATCTGCGGATGGATTCTGGATGGCAGTGGGTTTACGGATGTGTGGGTGTTTGCTGGAGTGTTGGTGCTTGGAGGAGGAAGTTTGATGGGTTTGAGCAGGTTCTTCAAGGCTGGACCGAAGCTTGTGCAGAGGGTTTAGGAGATGGACAAAAGGGGGAGCCTTGAGCTCTTGCCTGGACACGCATAAGACAGTATTGCATTGCTCATAACATGTATATAATTACAAGTCGAAACAGGGACTTCAACAAAACATATGCCACCAAATCAATGACCATTCATCATTCCAATTTGAAGTGCAGCAAACGTGGGCAAAGTGTCAGAGGAAAGAAGGTTTGGCGGCATCTGAGACAGTGAGACACATGGCAATTGCCGAGAATCATCCGAAGCGGAGGAGGGTTTGATGCGGCGTCTTTGTATACCGTCAAGAACACCTCACAGCCGCTCCTAGAAGGAAGCGCATCCGTAAACACACCATCTCGCGCAAGCTACATCACCGACCGAATCCTTGTCGCCTTTCTGGACTTCACCGACATCCACCGGACCTTCACCTACGCGAACCGTCGTGCGCCAGTCGCGCAGTGACATCACCCGGTTGAGTTGTTGATGACTCGTCCGCTTCACATGTCCTTCCAGCACCGATAGAGGAGCATGCCCGGTCGCATCGTCATGGAAAGCGATGCCGCACCAAAGACCAACGGATTGAACACCCTTCCAACCACCGCCGCCATGACTTCGACCGCGCCCACCAAACCGATCGACACTTCGAACGGCTACACCAATGGCGCAACCAAAGAGGAGGAGAAGGCCTCGCCGCCGGAATTGGAACACTGGTCACATACGTATTCGTCATTCGGCACGCTGCTCGACCGCATGGCACAGCAATGTTATTTCGAATTGAGCGAAGTCATTGAACAAATGGCCGATCTGAGCATTGCCGCTCCACAAACAAATGGCGCATCCGGTTCCGCACCAGATGTCTCCAAAGCGAGCGTTGATAAGAAACTGCGACTTATGAACTTCGCAAATACTCAACAGGCTCGCTTCATCAAGGCTCTGGTTCTGTCCGACTGGGCGCGCAACATGGGAGACATGGACAAGTTGATTGAGTTGAGGATGTACTTGACACAGCAAGATGAGGCTTCATCACTTGTCAGCGATGCCATCATGCAAATGAAACACAACATGATTGGCGCAAAGATGCCCAACCCGAATATCCAAGGAGCCCTCGAATTGCTGTCCACATCCAAAGCGCCATGGCTACCAGATCTCGGTTACCTTCCGCCGAAACCCCTGTCTGCTCAGAAACTGCTCAAGACGTTGCGAGACATGAACTTTGTCCTTTCCGTGCGACTGAACCTGCATGAACAACTACCCTCACATTTCTGCAATTACTCCATAGCCAATGGACGTGCTACTTTTGTTGTGCCGAATGAGTTTGAACTCGATCTTGCTGTTACTGACGAAGACACGACTTCTCCATTCTACTTTATCGACATTCGATTCCTCTTCTCCGATGCGCCTCCACTTCCTGATGGCTTTGCTCGAGTGAATCTCGAAGGCAAGGTCAATCAAATCCCCCAACTGGAAGGACTTTCTGCCGCCTACGATTTCCTCCATGGATTCGTCTTGACTCACAAGATCACTCTACTACGACGACAAGCCTTTGAACTCTCACGCACAAGATGGACGGAATGTTTGCACATCGAGCCCATTCACAGATCACTCATCGTACAATACTGGACTGGTCAACCTGGAGGAAAGAGCTGGATCGAGATTGGCATCGTCAAAGGAAAGAAAGCAGAGAATTCAGACCAACCCCACACGCCTGCAAGATTGAACATACGGTGGTTCAGATCAGGAAAGGAGGTCTTCGACACAGGCTTTGATGTAGACCCGGCCAATCCTTCAATGGAGCATATTCTGGGTCAGGTTACAGCCGCCCACATGAACGTCCGTCTTGCTACAGCCAGAGACCAACTTCTTACCATCTCCCCACCAAAGTCCGCGCTGGACATGAACTTGAACTCCTCACCGACAGACCCAAACGCTTGCTCCTTGAGCATGAAACTAGGCCAACACGGTCTACAAACAACCCTCCGTATCATTCCCGTCAACGGCAATATTTCCATCTCCCCCGTCTCCGCCGCCTCAATAGATGTAGAAAGACGACTCAACGCCGATCCTACCATCGATGCTGCACAAATCGTCTCTTACCTCAACTGCAAACTCGTCCAAGACCACATCACTCGCCAAGCCGTTCAAGCAGGCTGGCTTCTTATGCCTACCGACAAACAACCCGACGTGCAAAAGGTCTTCTCCGAGCAAGTCATCCGAAGAAGCACATTTACTCGTCACGGCTGGGGACAAGACTGGGCTATTGCTCTTACAATCTCTCTCAGTGGCGTGAAGTGGTGGATTGTGAAACTCCTCTCGACGCCTACCTCGAGAGTCATCTCTACAGCGGAGACATTGGCGCTGCCCCCTTCGACAAAGATATTTGACCGCAATACACTGATGCTTATCGAGTCGCGTGCTGTCGCGCAAGTCTCACTTTCGAATATCTCCCTCCAACTCCGCAACTCCAAAATCAGCCACGAGATTCGCCATGTTGCTCCTTCCTCAACCTCTTCCAACACATCCCCTCTTTCCACATCAAAAACCACTGCAATCGTCGGCATCAAATTCGAAGACGTCATGCAACCATCTTCCACCACTGAACGCAAGACTTGGAAACCATGGTGTCACAGCACTATGGTCTTGACGCATCACGGTATCGATGAAACTGAAAGAGATGCAGTGAAAGTGGTGCATATTCTGAAAACCACACTATCACCACAAACAGCAGAGGTGCTTGCCCCTCTGATCGGCAAAGGCAATGCATCCTCTGACATCGTTTTCGGTCCTAATGGTGTCTTGGCTCTGCAACTACGAACGCATTTCGGAGTCGCTCTGGTCGACCAAGTAGTGCAGAAATTGGCACGCGTCCAAAGACTTGCAAACTGTCTCTCCGCAATCAAGAGCCGAAACTTCTCCATCGAAAAAGTGGCGATTGGAGGATTGGTATTTGCATATCAGGTTGAGCCGAAATTATCTGCGGCGGTTCTGTTCGCTGAGGCTGCAGGTTCGCCACTTCAATTACGCTTCACAAACGATACAGCGGCAACGAACCCCCATCGCAGGATTCTACCACTGCTACAAAATCTTCTTTCTACCGGTGCGACGGCTTCAGCTCTGGAAGAAGCGAGAAAATTCGAGAATCTACTGGATTTGATGACGGCCACGTTACCTGTGCTGACTGCTATTTCTTCCCTCGAAGCCGCAGACCCATCGGGCAAGATGTGTAAAGTGGGTGTGAGGTCACTTGCGCATTTCCGTCTGAGCTATGATACAGCTCTTACCACCATGACGTTGGATGTAGAATTGAAGAGGGTCAAAGGAACAGACGTATGGACGATCACATTGCAAAAAGACGGTATGGCAAAAGAAGATGTGGAAAAATCTTTGGATCTGCTGGAGAAGGCGTGGAAAGGCAGAGGGTTGGAGAGTAAGGGCGTCAAGGGGTTTAGAAGTGGTGTTGTTGCTGAAATCCAGGGGGTGCGGGAGGTTCTTGTGAATCTGGAGCAGGTCGTTAGAGGAACGAGCCAGGGGGATGGTGATGAAGGCAGGGAAGTTATTCTTCTGGATTGATGGGGCTATCTAGTATGGGAGAAAAGCCTGGATGGAGGCCGCTTATGCAAAGATCGCCAAGGCAGAAAGACGGACGAGGGAAGACATATCGCTCATCACCTTCTATCACTTGCTCCATGCGCAGCAGAACCAACACAACACGATACAATACACATATCCTTTGATCAAACACACCAAGCACATATTTCCATCCATCACATCATCGTACCATCAATGAGATACCAACGTCAACATCTCCAAAAAATCGTGTTTCGCGGGCCGAAAGTCTAGAGTTCGCGGAGTTGCTAAAATGGGTCAAGGTGTGTTGATTTGGACATTTTGAAATGACTCGTCTGTTGCTAGTATCACACATGACATCGACAAGAAGTAGTGGCATAATGAGGGAAATTGCTAAATCTATGCAACCGAAGAGAAAGCTAGTCGCCGACAGTCGGTGCAAGATGTAGCCGGCAGGGACACGTCACCTTACGGTTTCTCTTCTCGCGCACAACGTATCCGTAGAAACGAGGGTCGGTGGAGGCACTGCCGGTGGCAAAGATTTTGGGTAGTATCCGTTTCGGCGCTAGTGGAGATAGGAAGTAGTAAGAAGATAAGAGATAGAAAACAAGACCGCAGACCTAGCAGCTGTATAAGGGGTGATTTTTGTCAATTCTATGACTGCGCAGATTCATGAGTGATGGGCGGTTGTGGATAAGGGATGTGAGACAAAGATTGGCAAGTGGATCTCGAATTCAATCCTTCGTCATTCGTATATCGTCTTCTGCTTCTTTGTCTTCGCGTGTTTCCTTTTTTATGTTGTTTCTCCCGTCGTCGGTCCTGAGGTATCAGATGCACCCGCAGCCATCAGCAAGGCCACAACGCTGTCTTTTTTCTCAATTCTTGCCCAGTCGAGTGCGGTCCGACCCCACCAGTCTTTCGAGTGAATATTGATCCATTTGGACGCCAAGAGTGCTTTGACTACCCCTTCGTGCCCATGTTGCGCCGCGTGAGAAAGTGGGGTCCGACCACGGCGAGTTTCTGAGTTGATGTCGACCCCCTCGGTCGCTAAGAGTACCTTGACCACCCCTTCGTGTCCATTCCCCGCCGCACAGTAGAGTGGCGTCTGTTCGAGTTTATCCTTTTTGTTAACATCGAGGCCTCTGATGTCTAGCAGCATCTGGACTATGTTTTGATATCCATTGTGCGCTGCCCGTGATAGTGCGGTGCGTCCAAATAGCTCAACCACGTCGACGACTATCTGCTCTTCGGTCAGCAGCACTTTTACGACCGCTTCGTGCCCATTCTCCGCTGCTCTGATCAGTGGCGTTTGGCATAAACTTCCATTGACTCCCAACCGTTCTGTTCTGTTAATGTCCACGCTCTGGGTGTGTAGCAGTGCTGTGACTAGGTCCGCATATCCTTTCTCTGCAGCCCACCATAGTGGTGTTCGTCCAAGGGCGTCTTCATTGTCTGCAGCTTGTCCCCTTTCGATGAGAAGCATCGTTAAGTCTTTGAGGCCGAGGAAAGCTGACAGATGAGTACCGTGCATGCCAGGGTAAAGATCTTCGTGCACTGCTTGCATTGCACTCTGTACTAGGAACGCGTCTTGTAGGAAAGACATCATCGTTTCTGTCTTCGTTTTCTCCACTTCTGCCAGACGATCCTGGTCTCCGAGATGGGAGCTCCAGTGTTTCGCGGCATATTCGAGTAGTCCATAGTGGGTTTTTCGCAAGCGCAAGGCCTCCCGATCAACGCAAGGACCTCCTTTGAACTCGTCGAATGATAGATATGTCAGGCATGTATCTACGATTGCCACACTCTCATCTGGAAACCACCGCATCCAGGTGTCTTGGAAATACTCTTGTGCTGTGTAATGAATCAAGCGGAGCGTCCCATCTTTGTCGTTCAGCGTCACTAGACCTGCGCACACCGAGAGCACGGCTTCTTCGGCGTATGTGTCACCAAAGTCAATCGAACTCTTTCCAAGTTGTGTAGCAAGTGCATGATTGATCTCTCCAAAACTCAGGGGTCGTCTTGCATGCACTAGCCAAGCGAGAATTCGCCGGGCGAGATCGCTACGTTGGGTGTGTTGTTGGTTGATTCTTCCCATAGTGGCTTCATAAGCCAAGCTATATGAGCCAGTACTCTTTCGTAGTCCCTTAAGCGTATCTTTGACATCGTTTGCGGTCAATCGATCGTTGAGCGAATTCATATGGAGGCGAGCCAACAGAAACCTGATGCGAATGAGTTAACAATGACTCAATGTGATTGGCATGTCAACTGTACTCACACGCCCTCGGAAGCATTTACAACTCCTTCGATCACCTTCTTCACTAGCTCTTCTTTGTTGCTTCTTACGTTCGGAGCGAGCTCGGCAGCTCGCTTTGTTGTGTACAACATGAGGTCTTCGACATGGGCTCGAATTCTGAGGGTAGGGTCACTAGCAAAAAGCGCTTGTACTTCATGATTGTCTCGTGTTGTAACGAGTAGATGGACGACACACTGTGAAAAGCAATCACGCAGCATGTTGACGCACTTCACGCGTTCTACAGTCTCAGACTCATCCCAGGCATCAATCACGACAAACACACCAGCAATGCTTTGGGACGCGCTTCGAAGCTGTGCCTGTAAGGTCTCCAACGAAGGTCGCCGATAAAGGGGAGGAAGCCTGGAGCTATCGTGAAGCTCTTCGACCGCTTTGAATACTTCTGGGGTTAGAGATGCGAGCTGTCGCAATAGGGTTTCCACAAAATGCTTTAGTGTCTGCTCTTTCTGCCGCTGATAGTCGTAGAAGAAGAATATGATAGGCGTACGAAAATCTGATTCATTCCTGAGGTAGTCGATCACAAGGGTAGAGATGATGGTTTTTCCGGAGCCTGGCCCACCAGGACAAATCAGAGTCGAGGACTGGTCAGCATGAACCCAACTGAAAAATTTCCGGTCTTCGAGAAACCACTGACCGGTCCCACGTAGGTGTTTAGCACTGTGGTTCTCAAGTTGTGTCGAGTAGTCGTACGAACACAGCCAATCAAGTACATGCCGGCGTCGATGGGCATCCGCACTCATCTTCAAATGAGAGACATCTTCTCGATTTCGTTCGACTGCTTGATGAATTGTATCGACTATATCACTTAGTATACATGAAGGTCAACAGATGTGTCTTAGACTCACGTCTCTTCAATATCAAGTTTCCTATCCCCTGGGTCTCTTGAACCTGCTGAACATTGACACATCGCAAGAGCTCTTTGGCGACTCCAGCGGCGGTGATGGCTGCATAGTTCTGCCAGTGGTCGTTTTTGTGTTCGTCACCGTAGTCACAGATACCTCGGATCACCAGACAAGGAAAGTTGTTCATGAGTCCTGCGGCTTCCATTTCAAAGCACGAGGGGTTGATGTTCTCTTTTGCCAGTCTGATCAGTACTGCATCTCGATGACGTGCTGACTTCTCGAGGGTGTTGCTCGAAGCCACAGTGCCGTAATGGATCTTTGGACTTCTTCTGGCCTCGTTCGAGATTGAGGTCCCACCACGCGAGTGATAGGTATCCGTCCTTCTATTAGTCTCGTTTGCCTCCAAGCCTGGGTGGTAAAACTTGTCTTTCATCTCTGACCATTTCTCGAAAGCTTCAGCTATGATCGCATTTATTGTTGAGCCTTTTTTGAAGTGCGAAGCCTGTAATTTGGCCAAGGCGGTGCGAAGAGCTAGTGGTGGACTGCTCAAGGAGCCGTGACGTTGTAAGACCTCGCTACCATCTACAGTCTGCGCTTTGACGAGATCGCATTGTACGACACCGCCGATGGTGCCTTCGGGACTACTGACAACAACATCACCAAGACGTATGTCGCGCTGATCGACAGTCGTGCCCTCCTTGTCAAGTATCTCCCGCACGGCTGCGCCGATTCCGACCAACAGACCAATGCGGACATGGGGAAGTGATGAGCGTAGTCCTTGAGCCACTATGGCTGTGGGCGTCAACCCGTATTCGCCACTCGGAAGCGCTGCAACGACGATGTAATGCTTTCCAATTCTGCCCCAAGAATAAGCATTGGGGTCGCCGCTATTCTGTATGAAATCTACTGGTGGATCTTCATATTCCTCGTCAAACATGGCTTCTCCCGCCGCTCTTTCGTGTGGTAGTGCCGCGATCCATGCCACGGTGTAAGCCTCGGAGTGCTCGGGACCGCAAGACTGAGACATGTCGTCGAAGGAGCGGTACTCGAAAGAGACAAGTGATCTCTGATTTTTCGTACGCTCTAGGGCGACAGGGTGTTTGGGATAAGACCTTTCGTGAATGTGGTCATGTCGATGTATACCTCAACATTGTGCTTGCGGGAGCAGGACATACGTGAGAAGGAAGGATGCGAGAGCAGATTTCCAGGTTTCCTTATCGCCGACCTTGTTCGGTGGATGTGGCTTAAAACACATGTGATTGACGCCCTAGGGTTATGCATGCCAGTCACAGGTCAACCAAAATTCCGCCAATAAGAAACACTCCACTGACGCCCAACGATGCTTGACCGGTCGTTGCGTGTTGAAACCTTGTGGTGATGGAGATTCTTGGTCGGACTGCCATCATCGGACTATGTCAAGGACGATGATTTCAAAGCAATGGGGCCGATTATAGTGGTAATGCTGAAGCTGTTGTCTTGAATATCGTTGTTGAAGGAGCGAATGGTGAAGATGTTTCGGCCCCCCAAAATGGCTTGGCATCTGGTTTCGGGTAGTCGCGATACATGTAGGTAGACACAATCATCCGCACTGCTGACATGTGAACAACTTCCAAAGACGAGTCAGCTTTCCTGCCTGGTTGCTTACGCATCCGAAGCGTTCTTGCCTTGTTTTGGGCGAGCAGGCTACAACCAAAGATGCACAAATATTTCTCCTCACTCTCGCCTTACCCTGATTTAAACTCGACTGGGCTACCTTTTTCAGCACATAAGTGCACCGCAAAAACATTCATCCCTTCAAATCCCGAATACCATGCCTTCGCTCGCGCAACTCAATTCCAGAACCCATCTGTCCATCAAGCCCAAAAGCCGTACCCACCTCACCAGTACCATCGCTAATGATACTTCCAAATCTCAGTTTCGTCTTTTCGATCACTTCTGGAAGAGGGTTGGCTCCTAACTGTGCCCCCCTGAACAGCCGACTGAACTCTAGCGCATCATTTCTGGTGGTACGTAAGATGGTAGAGAAGCGGAAATCGGATACAATGCCATTGGAGAGGAGTGCGATGACGCCGAAGGAGATGATGATGAGGGTGATGAATACACCTGCCGCATATGGTACGACCAGTGTTTTCCAGGTGTATTTGAAAACCAAGACGTCGTTTGTGAATGTCACGGGGGTGTTTTGAGTAAACTGCATGCTAGATTGGAGAAACGTTAGTGTTACTTGCTTACTTTTATGATAACCAGGGTCACTCAAATAACGTACATTTGCGTCATGGAGACAGATATGTTCCGACTGATTTCTTCGAGCGCGGTGCCAGCATCGCCGGGTGCTGAAGGGTCATAGCCAGCAGTCACTCTATCTGGTCCGGTATAGATGTATCGTCCCAGACTGGTATCTCTGGCAGCAGAGAGATTCGCAGTCCGCTGTGAAAAGGTGTCGGTGTTTGAGCTGAAGCCACTACCGTCATATATATCGTGCGAATTCTGGCCAATTTGACCTTGGACTATTCCCGCGAACAAGCCTGTCATCTGGGTCCAGTATGTTTCAACGGAGTTTGGGCCTAGATATGTGTCATAGTCGAAGATGCTGGCGCCGAAGTCGATTTCGTTGAGATATGTGGGAGGATTTTGGAGGACAACTTGAGAAGACGATTGGCCCGTGTAGGTAAAGTTGAAAGCCATGGAGGTATTGAAGAAGCCGCAGTCCCATGATTGGTATGTGACAGGACTCACACCGGTCAACAAGGTCATGTTGAAATTTCTGTAGACGGATGAGTTGGTGTCTTTGAACGTCCTCTTCACGATTGTGCCGCCAAAGGCCATAAAGAACAATCCGATGTAATCATCACCAGAGGTATAATTTTGTGGCAGATATCCCCCCATGGATCCAAATCTTGGCGATATTTCTGGAGGGGGAATGGGGCTGCATTTCAGTGTGGGTGCCAGATAGTTCAGTGTGTACGAGCAATTGCCATTGACTCCGCAAGGAGACTTCAACTGCGGTATCTGCCCTGCATAGCTGGTGCCCCATAGGACCTTATTCAAGCCCGAGTTGATTCTATCGCTGGTGCTGTCATAGTACGCGTAACATCCGGTGTTGTTGACATTAGCCGTATTCCAAAGAGCATTGCCATCCAATCGGTTGCTCGGATTGCCGGCATCAAAGCCGAATTGACAGATGCGAGTCGCAGGAACATCCATCGTTCGGATGTCACTTTGCGACACTATCTCGGTAGAAAGAGATCCAGGAGAGATCAGAGATGGGACTTGAATGCAGTTCAAAAACACTGCGAGGAGCATAGCAAAAGTAGCCAGAGGCCATGTCTTCCAACCCGTGACCAGCTCGAACATGCTGCTGTCCAGAACCGACAGTGTATCGATAGATCCTATGGGAAGACTCTTGCGTCGCAAAAGCCGCCATATCCATTGTCGGAATGCAATACCCGCAGCGAGTGTCAGTAACATGGAGACAATTCGAGCCAATGCGAGACCCCCAAAGTGGAGTCTCTCTTGGTCGGTCGGGAGTGCTGGTTTGCCATCATAATGGCTGTACAGAAAATGATGAGCCGTAGCCGCCCCAAGACCAATAACCAAGCTTGCGACTAGTAACGATGGCCCTTTCCAGTGTAACTTCCTTTGATCCGAAGACGCTTCATCCGAGCGGAGGAGTGTGCTGTGCTGACCAAAAGCCAGGTCATGTTGATCTTCCCTGAGATTTTGTTTGTGAACGACAGTATTCGGCATCATGCATAAGACGCAGGTTGTAAATTGTCAAAATTGGTAGGCAACTTGTTAAAGACTTCCAAATTCACTGAGAGTGGATGAATGGAACTTATAGGTTTTCTCATATCCTTGATGCGGTGAGGTTATCTGCGTTTGGAAGGACGTGATCGGTTTAACTCAAGGCTACTTCTGCAGTCCAACAGTAGTTGAGGGTAGGATTCGAGATGGCCATGACTTCGTCCCCTAATAGAGTGTTTAGGGCTTGAGATTCGCTTAAGCATGCAGCGAGAGGTCTCCCCGAGTGTTAGCGCGTCATAGCGGCGTTTTATTAGAAGACTCGACATGATCCCCAACTGTAGATAACAAGCGACGACTTCATCGATGAACCTCTTGGTATCTGTCTTTCAAGAGGCGTGTATGCTCGTCTGAATACGCCAAGATAATTGTCGATGTCCGGAAGCGTGATTGCTCCAGTACAACCTTCCCATAGTGCAAAATATTGATGTAAATGCGATGCCCGTGAATGCCAACAGAAAGCTGTTCTGTCTCTTGCGGCCCGTGCGAAGCCGTTCGCTCCTTCCACCAGCATGCACAAGGGCAAAGTCATCCTTCGTGTATTTGCCAAATAATCCCAGTAGTATCTTGCGCTCAAGTCGAAGTTGCAAACAAACCAAGCCCAAATGTCAAGACCATCATGCATTGCGACAGCTGGCTATAGAGGACTTCACCAAGGGGCAAGAAAATTCGATACTGCTAGGCTTATATCTGTGTCACCTCGACATTATACACACATGCGACTACTCATAATTAGCCATTCAGAGCGCACTGCTAACAACACCCCAAGGTCTCAAAGGTCTTCCGTCTTCAAGTTCGACCAGGAACCACAATGCCTCTCTTGCGCGTTCCAATTGCCCACTCTCTTCATGTGCTCTAGCAAGTAGACTCCAAGCCTCACTGTCATCCCAGCCTTCTCCGCTCTTGGTCAACGAGGTAAGTAAGAAGTATGCTCTATCTCTTGCCGCCAACCTCGTTTGTACCTCGACACTAGGGGTAGGGTCTGTAGGCAACACTTTCGGATTCGTGGCTGGCAGGGGAGATTTGACGATGGAGTTAGGGAGAGGCACCTCAGCAGGGATCTTCTGCGCGTAGATATCGAGCAGAATGGTGCTGATGCCTACAATTGCTGCGGGATGATCCGGATAATGCGATAGTGATTTCTCGTAAGCGGCGAGTGCATCGTGGGGGTAGTTCTTAGCTGCTGCCAGAGTGCCGCGCTAGAAACAATGTTAGCATGTCGTCAGCTTATTTGAAAGAGAGCGAGTTCACATACCTCAGCCCATACGTCTGCCCATAATCTGTTCACACTGCGACCACCACCCCAGCCTCTCTCGTCGAATGCACGGGCAGAGGAATCCTCCTTTGCAACGGCGTGCTGGAAGCCCTCGGCGAGTTTGTGTGCTTCGTCTATCGCGCCTTCAGCATCGTCAAAGAATTCACCTCGTGTGTATTGGCCTGCAATGTGCAACCAGACTTCGACCAGTAGAGATGTTGTGTGGCGCTTTTGTCTGGCAGAGTTGTAGCGAGGACGAGGTGCCGCTGAGGCGGTGCTCGGGTGTGGCGCGGGTAGACGTAAATCTTGCGACGGCGGTTGATCGGAGTGCCCAAGAGGAGCCGGTTGTACTGAGTGATTAAGATTATGTGCGACACCACGTAACGATTGGTTTTGGTCGGAACCATCTTTCTGGGGTACGGGAGGGGCTTGCTGTTGAGCAAGAGCATTCTTCTCGGGATCAGTCGCATGATCATGGTGGTGCAGATGCTTCAGAGGGTGATGTGGTAAATGGATTTTGTGATGTTTCTCATGAGCAGCACTGTTCTCATTAGTAGTCTGTGCTGGTGTCGACATGGCGCTCGCTCCATTGTTGGCTGTAGGAAGCGCGGGCACGTCCTTCCCTTGTGTAAGACCGTCTGTGTTCTTTCTCGTAGACTTTGAACGTCTCAGAATGCTGCCACTGACACTCTTGAATGTTCCTTGCGTTTTGAGAGAAGGGGCGACGAACGATGCCGCAGAAGGAGCGACCACATCGTTGGGGGGCGGTGATGTACCACTGGTCGAACTGAAAAGTTTGTTGTAGAGAGCAAGCACTTGGGAACCAGCGTCAACTGCTGTTTCAGAGCCATCCAGCATCTCAGTGAGAGCCAGCTGTGTCAGGCGAAGTTGTAGGAGTCCTTCTTTCTCCGAGTCTTCCGTCTGCAAAATCATACTTTCACCTTCTGATTCTCCGAACATGATGTCTGAACCACCGAACTGTTCGAAAGCGACGTCACAGAACTCCAATGCATGTTCGTAGTCACCTCGAGCAGTCAAGAGCAAAGACATGAGGTGGTATAGGGGTATCATCTTACTCTTTTCAACAACACCGCCGGATTCTTCCACTGATGCCGATGAAGCCAGAGCAAACTTGACAATCTGAGTGGCGGGTAACAATTGACGATTTTCAGCCAGTGTCGTGCCCAGCAAGAGAGCAGTCTCGGTATCCAAGTTGCCGTTGGGTGAAAGTTCGGCAGCTTTCCGTAGTGACTTGATTGCCTTTTCTCTAAACTCTGATCGTTGTGCTGGGTCATGGGTCAATCTTGCAAAATTTGCTTGGCTTTCGCCAATGGCACGATATGCGGCTACAGAAGACTCGGCGGAGATAAGAGCGCCTGTCGATATCTCGGCGTCAGTGGCGGCCTTGTCTGGCTGGCGTCCGTCTTCATCCTTTCTAGAGACAGTCATGGACGAGGCCGGACGGGGTTGTTTGAGCCAGTCAGACAGACGTTTGGCAACCTCGATGGCCTTCTCGCCCTCTGCTTGTGACCCATATCTGCAGAGCACACCGATGGCCTGGGCGGCCGTCAGAACCACAAGGTCGTCACCGTCGAGACCTGGCTCGTTGTGACCAGTCTTTTCGGCTCTTGACTTTGCTCTGCTGGTGATTTCCGTGTACGAATCAAAGGCCTTGATGGCAAGATCAAACTCGGCCAGCGAGGCATGAACAGAGAAGAGATGACGTAGGATGGAAGTTGAGTGGAAAGTCTTAGTCGCGGCACGGTAGAGAATGTCCAAGGTACTGCGGCCAACAACAGCTTTTCCACCTTCTCCCAAGTCAATGTCACGCCATCTCGGACCGCACAGGATAGACCAGTTGGCAATGACAGAATCAGCCCATCGTTCAACCTCTTCATTAGATTGGCTGGCTTGTGGGAACTTGGTCTTGTACAGAAGCAAGCTCTCATAGGCAGCTTCGACCTGTTTCAACTCTGTTCTTTGACGCAAGCGCATCTTTGGCAGATCGTTGATGGTATGATCAGAGTTCTGGAAGGCCAATGGTGACTCGTTTGAGGAAGTATAGACCAGGTCCGCACCGAGCACGAAAGAGAGGAAGTTGTAGTACATGCCCCAAACGTCTTTGTTGGAGATGTCGTATGGGCCCAGGGAGTAGCTTGGTGAGGTTGTCCTCACGGAAGAGTCGCCGTTCCAGATACGGGCCCATGCCCTGTATGAGATCAATGCAGCGTTAGCGGTGGCAAGAGTGGATGTGTGGCCCTGTTTAGACTGGATGGTACAGATGCGACCGAGCAGACGAGCAGCCCACGTTCGATACTCAGATAGGGCGGCCAGATCGACAGGAGCTTGATCAATAGCTGACAAGGCTTGGCTGTATGCAGCCAGAGCACTCTCCAGGGAGACCTTTTGTTCTCTTGCGACACCCAGGAAATAGCAACGCTTGATCAAGGCCAGACGAGTGTTGGGGTTCAGGTCTGCGGGGGAGTTTGCGAAAGGAGCGACTTGTTGCCAGACGTCGTTGTCCAGACCGCCCAATACTGTTGACCACTCGGCGCGGAGAAAGTAGATCTCATGAAGGGCGACATTGGCCTGGAAGGCGTCTTCTAGTAGGTTGTGTTCACTCTCGATAGCCTGGACGAGCTTGGGAGTCTGGTCGAGGAGGCTGGTGTGGGAAGCGGCCGATGTTTGGGTTCCAGGACGGCGGTTGGCCGATGTCGCGGTCTGCGCCTCGGAGGTAGCGGCGAGAGTGAGGCATCTTCTATGCGAGGCGTGTTTGTCGACCTTACGGACCAGTTCGGGCACGTCGGACCATGCGCCATTCAGACGGGCGGCATTGAGGCTGCTGATGTAGCGTTGAGCCTTGTCGCTTTCTGACACCTGGATCCCTGAACATCAGTCTACAATCTTAGTCCCTTGCACATAACATGACCTACACTCATGGCGACTATTGTCTATGTCAAGTCATGAAGCTGATCACAAACAATTTCCCAAACATGGACGCTGCTTCGTCATCTGGATATCCACCCCCCGACTCCCGACTGCCGGCTCGCGTCCGTGCGCTCCGTGAAACGGGCCCGTCCCTGATTTCCCCACGTTTTGCTCAGAAAATATTGCCTGTCACCGAAAACTATCAAAGGGTCTGGCATTCTTCTTTTTTCCATCAGGATAACACAACCCCGGACTGGACTGGAAAGACGTTGACTTGGATACTTGATCATGGCACCTCAAGCGACCTCAATTTCGCTGCTCAGAGCAGCTTCATTCCGCATCTCGAATGCATCAAAAGCCGAGCTTCCTCAGGTTGCTGCATTGACTGCACAGTCTCTACTCTCCTGCAAAGACATCTTCACTAGCCCGGACCTAGCCAACCAAAAGGATTCGGATGCTGCCATTGCTCTTCACCGTTTCAACACTCAGCTTACATCCCTACTTGGAGACCGTCATGTCGAGGGTCGGTGGGCTGCCGTCGTTCTGATCAAGGCTGCTATCGAAGCTGGTGGATGGGAAACCCTCAAAAAGTCCATCGGTTGGGTCCGTGGTCTCCTGATTCTTCTCAAGAAGCCTGACCCTCCTCTTCTGAGATGCTTGACCATTGTGACTCTGACTCGCATCTTCATGCTTACCTGGGAATTCCCAACTCTGATCAGAGAAATCACCACTCCTTCGCTACCCACCTTTGTCTCTACATGCCTCAACAACCTAACTGTTCGTCCCTCCACTCCCCAGGAACTCAAGGCTACTCTGGAATGTTTTGCTCAACTTCTGCCTCGCCACCCTACCATTTTCCGCCAACACCAAGATGCTGTCGCGAAGCTTCTTACCACTACCTTTGAGAACAAGGCTTCGGGTGACCAAATCATGGATCTCGCTTCCCGTGTCTCGGTACTGCTCCATCAATGCGAGCCCAAGAACGGTGCCAGCGACAAGTGGGACGCTACACTCATTGCCACTCTCCACAGCGCACATTCCATGGCCGACAGGACTTTTATGAGCATCGAAGAAGACTGGCAATCTGTTACTGGCACAAACTTCATCAACAAGAACATCCTGTCTGACCTTTATTCCAAAGCTCAGGATGCGAGAACTCCTGCAGATGGTCCTGTTGGTCAATTCATCACTCCCGGCTACCAAGGACTGATGAACCATCTTCGCTTGCTTACTGCCTACTTTGCATCCGCCACCTCCGCTTCCGTCGTTGGTTCCGTTGGTGCTGTGACGGACTTACTAACCAGATTGATGTCCAACACCATCTCGACCAGCTCGACAAAGAGCACCATCCGTTTCAAGCGCGATGCTGTCAGAGAGGAGCGTGATGCATTGACCGAGATTCTTCCCCGAATTCACGTCGCATGCATTGAAGTCTTGTCCATCATCTTGGACCGTTACGGCAACGCTATCACTCCTGCTTTGCAACCCTTCCTCGACCAGATCATGTGGATCTTCCACGCTTCGTCTGCCAACGTCGAGCTCAGAACCGCTACTTACGTTGTTGGAAAGAAGATTTTGGATCTCAATGGTCAGTCGCTCAACAAGGAGGCCATTGGCGCTCTGAGGAAGTACATCGTTGCATGCTGTGAAGATCTGTTGCCTACAATCGAGGAAAAGGACCCCTCGAACAGCAATGGCAATAAGCAACAGTCTACCATGAATGCCGATACTTTCCTTAAGCAAGGCACTACCAAGCCTTCTGCAAAGACAGAGCTGGCAGGTCTGAAGTCGGCTGCATGGGATCTGCTTCCTACCCTTCTTGGTCAGCTTCCTGCAGAACACTGTCCCATTGCTCTGCGTGCAACCATGGATCGTACAGCAGTTCTGTCTCGCCACAAGAATGCCGTCATGGCAAGCACACTCAACCACACTTCCACAGCCAAGGCTGCTCGCAAGGGCAACAGTCTGCTTCCTCTCCTCGCTCGCGAATATCCCACCGATCCTCAAGTCGAAGTTCTTCTTCGCCCCAGAATGCCTATTCTCCAGACTGGTCGCAAGGCTACTGAAGCTGAAGCTGAAGCCGACGCAATGGACGAGGATGACGAGTCAGCCTCTGACGACGAAGAAGAGCAAGAGCAAGTTGAATTCGAAAAGGTCGTCGCGGAAACTTCCCGCGTTGCTGAATCGTCTCACAGCGGTAACAGCAACGACACAGCCCACAAAGAGCAAAATCTCGTAAACTGGGCATTGAAAGAGTATGTCCAAGAAGGACTCGGTCAAACAAACACCAATGCCGCTGGTTCAGGTGGTGCGACAAAGGGAAGTGAGGATGCTGCCGAAGCAGCTCTGGGACAAGTGGCAGCTGGAGCAGACCCGACTGAAGTGAACATTAACAAGAGACAACGCGAGGAAGATGAGGGTAGAATGGCAGATAAGAGGCAGAAGTCGATCGAGCCTCAAGCTGCGGCCGCTGACGACAGCGACGATGATGAGTTTGTGGTGCCGGAGATTGTTATGGGTGATAGTGACGACGAAGATGAGTAGACAGTTGTTAGTCTCGATTGATAATGATCACAGTAATAGTATACTATGTTTTGTGTTGATCTTCGTCAACCGCCGTGCATCCCATAGCTCTACTTCCGTCCAACAAGTTACCAAAACATCAACGAGTATCGTCTAGCACAAACCCGCCAGGACACCTCGTAGCTTCCCATGTTGATAGTGGTTTGTTGTCAGTATAGACAGCTTCATAATCTCAAGGAGACATTAGCATGAAGTGCCAAGAACAACAAGACGAGATGATTGTTGAGAGACCAGGGTGTCCCGAAAGACGTGTCTTCTTGGTGACGCAGGCAGTCGCGCGGGGTCTTGGCAAAAGCTAATAACAGCTCGGAGGATTGAAGCAGGAGTCAACTGTCTTGTCCAAACATCCACAACAAGTTTCCTTCACCACGGCCGACCTGTCGCAATGGCATACTACAACCCGCAACAGCAGCAGCAGCCGTACGGCAATGCGCAAAACCTGCAATTCTACCCATCCTCATACTCGAACCAGCCCGTCTCTGGCACATCAACACCCTTCCAGGCATTCAATGGCGGGGCGCAGACATCAGCATATCCGTCTAGCTATGGCGCAGGCTTTGGTGGACAGTCGGCTGTATCTGGACGTATGGGCGAACAAGGAGGCTTGACAATGGGATGGTTGGCTGCATTTGGCACTGAGGGATACCCGGGAGAGCCTCCGTTGTTGGAAGAGTTGGGTGTCAACTTTGGGCACATCAAGACAAAGGTGTGTTGTGATTACGCGACGGCATGATGCGGTTTACTGATGCGATGCGACAGACTCTTACCGTCTTGAACCCTTTGGCTCGAATTGATCAGCACATCATGGACGACTCTGATCTGGCAGGACCAATCCTCTTCTTCCTGCTGTTCGGCACGTTTTTGCTCTTGGTAAGCATTTCATAGAAAGGACACGTGTAGCAGTCGCTAACATCGTCACAGTCTGGCAAGCTGCATTTTGGCTACATTTACGGACTTGCAGCTATGGGCAGCATCTCACTCCACTGGATCCTGTCGCTCATGTCACCACCTCTCTCTCCCGCCGACGCCTCGGCTCAACAGCAAGATGCCTCATCTGCACACGGTGGCCACTTCTCAGCAACCTTGACCATCTGGCGCTCCGCCTCTGTTCTTGGCTACTGCCTTCTCCCTCTTGTCTTGACGTCTTTCGTCGGCATCGCACTCCCTCTCGATGGACTGTTTGGCTACATCTTGACATCTCTCGCCATCTCATGGTGCACATACAGCAGCAGTGCCATGTTTTGTGCTGTTGGAAGAATGACCGGTATGCGAGGCTTGGTCGCATACCCTCTGGCTCTGTTCTACGTGGGCTTCGGCATTATGGCCATTTTCTCAAGCAGAGGTACCGGTACTCTTGCCACAAACCTCAAGGCTGGATCGTAGAAAGGAAGGCTATCAGCAGCATAAAGTAGAAAAGCAGTTTGTACGAGCTGCTTAGAAAATGTATTCACGAATTCATCATAACATCTGTTCATTGATAAGATTAGATAAGATGGCGCCAAAAGATCTAAAGAGGTCTTGCACGAGTCAAGCAAGTTTCGGGTCAGCAAAGCGATGGCGGCCGAAGACTCCCGAGCTCCGCGTCTTTATCTTTATTTACGCATCATCCAACTTTTTTTCGCCTTCTGACTTGGAATCGACGTTCATCTTTTCTCGCATAAACATCTCTTCTTCATTCATACACACATCAAGCAATCAAAATGGGTTGGTTCTGGGCAGATTCGACACCTTCGGCAGCTGTGGCACCTCATCCTATGCCAGCGTCAGCCAGCGCCGCTCCTCCTGTATGCATCCACTTGTCGCAATGTTTTGCACTCGACTGACACCTCTTGCAGCCAGGATGTCCCATGCACAAGCCCGCCGGCGACGCCGCAGCTACCGCACCACCACCCTCCATCATCACAAAGCCCACGAACTCAGCACAAGCATGTCCCTACGTGCCACCCACCACCGACCAAAAGACCCAACAAGCCCAACCCGCCGAACCCTCAGCCGGCTCGCCATCCTACATCAGCAAGCTCAACCCTCTCAACTACATGCCCAAATCCATCTCCAACCAACGCGACCACGACGAACAAAGCGTAGACCTCCCCTTGAGCAGAGAAGCCTCCACCATCCCCCGCGGCGACGGCCAAGGGACTTGGGAATACCCTTCCCCGCAACAAATGTACAATGCCATGTTACGCAAAGGCTACACCGACACACCGGCCGAACACGTGGAATCCATGGTCGCCGTCCACAATTTCCTAAACGAAGGCGCGTGGCAGGAAATCGTGGAATGGGAAAAACGCTTTTCCGCTGGCTTGAAACGGGGGTGGGAGGTTTGTCGCCGTGGAGAGGAAAATGCGGGTGTTTTTGCGGAAATGATGGCGCGTAGAGATGCGATTGCTGGGAATGGCGAGGCTAGGGATCCTTCTCTTGTTCGCTTTATGGGACGTCCTTCGGAATTGACGCCAAAGGCGCGCATGCTGCAAGTGATGGGTTGGCTGTACCCATCCAAATACGAAACCGAACCGCCATTTGACCGCCACGATTGGTTTGTCCGCAGAGTGCATCCAGACGGCACAGAGAGGGAAAAGAGATATGTTATTGATTACTACTCGGCGCCTGAGGACGAGAGTACAGGAGAGCCAGTCTTCTACCTGGATGTCAGACCCGCTGTTGATGGCCCACTTGATGCAGCGGAGAGAGTGGTGCGTTGGGGCGGTGATGTTTGGTGGAGGGCTAGTGGGGGTAGTGTCAGGGAGGAGTTAGCCAAGTTGAAGAAGTGAATGAGCATGAAAGATGTGATGAAATAGGGGTGACTGGGACTTTGTATTGAGGAGTCGGTGTCAGGAGCGTTTGGTGATGCTCTTTTTCCTGTTATGTATTTCTTGAAGCTTTGGAAGTCTGTACGCTTTCTGCATAATGATCATCTCCACTTTCACATGTTAGCTCAGATTTCACATCTGTTGCACCGCAAAATCACGAGATCTGACCTCAGACCTCATGCTTCCCTCTTGAAGAGACTCCTCGGCCTCCGTTTCTTCTCGGAATAACAATCTTATGGTCGTAACAGGTCTAAAAGCATTGACGTCACAGATCGATCCTTCATAGCACAGCACGATGCCGACTTCCGAACGACCGACATCTATCAACCTTGATAAAGATGGGACTCCCTCTTTTCCCTATCCCCAGCAACAAGACCAACAGAAACATGATCGATTTGTAGTCACGAGCAGTAACATCAAATGATCATGTCTATCAAATTTCTGGACATCGCACCCACACTGCCTGCAAGCATAGCATTGATTTACGTTCTCTCCTTCACAAACGCTTGGGACCTTGTCCTACCTCGACGGGTCTTCCAAACGGTCAATGCCACCACTGTCGACGGCCAGATTCAACCATCTGATGAAGAAGCCAATAGGCAGAACTCTGGATCCCTGAAGAACCGAGTCGGCACGCTAGACATTCCCTCATATCTACTGTATATGGGACATTGGCATCTCACCACCGGCAAGCTCTTCAGCGATAAACAGTGCAGCTCCAACGATGTCTGTATTGGCCAAATCGCACTCGTCGCTGCCGAGCTCGGTGTCTACTATTATTGCACTGGGCACTGGCTTCAACGCCAGCTTATCCTGTTGGCGGCAGCGTGGGTCTGTATGATTGTGCGGTCGCCTTGGCCGACTCGGCATACGGTGTTCGATGCAATTTTGTCTTTGATCATCACGGCTACAGCTATCAGAGCTATACTACCACAGAGGCGCCCACGTGCAGATCCTGACCCTGTGGATCTTGCGATCAGCAAGTCCAGCAGCACACCTTTGGCAAGCGAATCCGGGAAGAAGTCACGGCATTTACTGGTTCACTTCCACATCTTCAGCGTTGCTCTGCTGTTGGTGTTTTTACTCGACGGACATTCCATTCTTGAAAAACTACCGGGATCTCCAGTCTTTCAGAACGTCTGTGTGTCTTTTGTCCTTCTCGGATTTCGGCAACAGGTCCAAGATTGGCGCGCATCATCTCAACGTGGTCAAAACTTTTCTCAACACGTACGAGCATACCTCTGCCGCAGCTACACTACTTTACCCCAATTCGTCCGCCAAGGTTTCCTACGCCCTCTGCTTGGTCTAGCGCCATTGTTCATCTTTGGTGCTTTGACCAGTTTTCTGACCTCGTGTTGTGGATTCCGGTATCTGATACTTGGACTCCCACGCACGGGCCCTTCGTTTAGGGATGGTGGGATATTAGGTGCATTTATATATATGATTGTCGCTTGTGCGAACTTGGTGCTGAGGAGACGGGAGATCGGTGAGGACGAGTCTTTGCGTATGAGGAGATTCAACATTGCTGTTCTGGCAGCTTTCGGACAGACTGTTACGGGGTTTGCAGGTGTTGCCGGAGTCTTGTGCGCCATCCGCGTATTGAAGGATTGGGATCTATCATGAATTGTTTGGACACGACCAACTTCACATGCACACATGGCCTCGGTCTCAGAGTCTGCGGAAACGCAAAAGGGAAAAGGTCGTGTCGCCACCTGGGAAAGAATGCATGATTTGGTCTGTGATGTAAGTCTAAGATCATCCTCAACATAGGAGAACTCAATGGCATCAGAAGTTGCTGAAGCTCAGTATGTGTAAGGGGAACTCGGAATCCGGAACATGAGCCGTGCGAAATCGCACCAATGATGACTGGAGCATACAACCATATCCAACCACGCAAGCGCGCCTCGAGCGTCCTTGTCGTACAACACGGCCCTATTGAATATTTCTACACGGATCTGTTGAATCTGACGCATGGCGGCTACGAGTACGGCGCGTAGTCACGCGGCTTCCCACAGCCATGCAAAACTGCCAGATGTCCCTTCGCGGTATAGTGCGTTCCCTCAATTAGTTTCCACTCACTGGTAGTTGTCCTCCATAATTTGCATCACGGTGTACACTGACGAGAATCGCGCATCGGACAGAAATTTGCACTAGGAAAGAGCCGCGGACAGCAACACCGAAGAAGAAACCAATCAACGACCGAAGTCTAAGATTACCATGTCGATTCGATCAACTGAGACAACATGTCTATGTGCGTCCTGGAACCCTGGCGGGAGGCTTCTAGCCAGACTTGCGAACAGATTAAGAACCTTTGTGCCCTAGACTCTCCGCCTATCGTCATTGCTTGTATCCGTCGGGTTGTCTTGTAGCACTGATCTCGACTATGGTAGTACTTATGAATCTTTTAAATGAAGGAAAAGGACTGGCAACGACTACGGAGTACGAGGGCTACTTATGGAAGTACCATCCTACTACTAGTAAGTAGCTAGATACCTTGGCACGACCTGAACCACACTATACCCGTATGGTATCTCAGAATACGACCGAGCTTGCGCTAACAATAACAATACCATCAGTCATAGCCATATACTAGAGTAATCTCGAATATCACAGCAAGGTCCTGATGCCCTGGACACGGTTTTGACGGAGAAAGAATTAATCGGGAGAAATTACTCTACGGCTGGACTTCGTATCTCTCAACTCCATTGTCGCGTTATAGACATTAATTCGTCGTCGACATTATCTTGTCATCACCGTAGCTGTTTGGTCTTTGGCTATTGTTTTTGTCATCGTCGTTTCCACGGGACTCTATAGATCTGGAGAAGAGCATTACGATGACAGTCACGAGCAGCTTCGGTGATACGGGACTTGATCATAGCACCAACGAGTATTGCTGCTCAGGCTTCTTTGTTGGCTGATTCTGAGTTTTTAGCTCTGATTCCTCCTGGTGCGGAACATGCTACTGCGAAGGAGGTGATGGAGATGACGCCGTTCAAGGATCATCTGTTCAGTATGGGGTGGAGGACCAACGAAGATGGTACGAAGAGATACGGTATCGATGTGGGAGACGCTGATCATGACAACGATGAAAAGAAAGGAGCAGAACGGTGAGGCAGAAGCAGTAAAAGTGGTGTTGAGATTGTTATTGATATTGTTTCGATACATGAGATCACATCAGACAGATAGGTAGAGAGAAGGAATTCGATAGTTGAGTCCTGTGGGCTCTCCTTGAAGTGTTTTTTCATTCCTAGTCCACTGTACTTTCGGATGGTTTCACCGCGAACTCTCGCGGATGCTTACTTACAATAGACTTTGTGCATCATCATATACTGCGCAGTACAGCTACAGAGTTTTGCTGCAAGGCACACAGTTTTTAACTTCTCACAGTTGTCCATTGGAACTGGTAGGGTGTAAATATCATGAGCAAATACTTCTAGGATTTGCCAGAGGGGTATAGGTGGTAATGGCAGCAAGAAGAGCACTTGTCGGTTCGAAGCGATCTGCAAGACTTTCACAAGATATACATTGCGTATTGCAAACGGAATTCCTTGACATTTCCAAGTCAGTCGCGGTGAAAAATGCCATGGTAGCCTTGAAGGATTCATCCGGTACTTGCACCTGGCTAACTGGCAAGATGCGGGGATTTCGCACAACTACAGGCAGCAGCGGGGTATCCCAATGCGCCACTGCCTATATATGAATCAATACCTATCCCTTCTAATTTTTACAGAGCAAGTTCCCATCCATACTTTGTGAATTCGTCCTCTATCCTAGCGCTTACGAAATTACTTTAATATGACAGTCCCAACACAGACCACCCCTGTCCGTATCCCCTTCCCCAACTCCCTGTTGTTCCTCCCACTAACCATCACACAGCTCGATCCCAACTCCTCGACGCCCTCTCATCCACCCTGGCGTCGCGATCCGAACGGCGTGTCCCATCTCGGTCGCGATGGTGTCCTGCGCTCCCTGAACGCCGACCGCACAGTTGTATTGGACGTCCGTCGCTTGTCGCCAGAGGAGATCAAGGATTTTGCAGGGCCTGCTGATCAAGCTACCAAAGATGCTTTGGAAGGTGTGGATGGGAGGGATGTGGTAGATGAGGAGGTGCTGTGGGCGGTGCCTGAGGATCAAAAGGGGTGGGCTGCTAGGGGAGAAGGGGATGGAAAGGAGGGGGAAGGGAAGTGAGTATAGTTGGTTTGCAGGCGTGCTGGAGTATGAGAGGAAAAGTTCTCTTTTGGCGCGTAATCAATTGCAAGTCTGGTCAGTCTACAACTGAGTGCGCTCGCACGTGAGGTGGTATCTGCTCAATATCACCGTCATTACGTGTGGATATGGTGGCACCAAAAGCGTGTTTGGAACCCTTCGAATCTGAGCCGGCCAGCTTTATACTCAGTGGTGTACAATGACCAGATTCGACTAGAAGTAGAAATATGTTCGTCTTGGTGAATACCAAGTCTGCTTCTTGTCGAAGTCGTCAATCTTGCCCAGGACAAAACGCGCAGTCTTGAGATACCAAGATTCCTTGGCTTTTGGGCCCATTATCTTTGGCCCCGGTGGCGTTGCCACCGGTGCAGCGGCTTGAGCTTCTTGATCTGTGATAACCCGAAAGCCATGCTGATAAACCTTAGCTTGCGCATTGTCCTTGGCTTGCTCCCCATCCTCAAAGGCCGAGCTTTGTGCATGCTTCGGAGAGTTGCAGCAGATCTCGCTGGTCACGTGTGGCATAGAAAACTTGGGTAGGTACCTCGAATAAATCGAAAAATGTATCCTGCCCTGAGTTTTGAGACTCTGCGGCCGAAGTGTTGAAGGGAGCAAAGCAGCTCTGCGCCATGTGTAGTCGGCAGGATACTCACAAGCCCCGAGATTGGTGACGGTTTGTAAGGCTATCTCGATTCCATTGTGGCCATGGAACCAGACTGTGATGTGGTATAATGTATCACATCTCATGCAGTGTCCACGTCTAATTGTCCGAAACCGACGATAGTTGCGAGGTCCTGGTATGGTCTTTGATAGAAGTCCATCAGAGTACTGCTTGAAATAATGACGAATCTCGGTAGAGTCATTGTCGAACCTCAGATCTTCTGGGAAGACCACCGGTGAGAAGCCTGAGCTCCAATTCGAGTGCTGACAATATATCAGAGGACTGCAAACGACTCCTTCTTCTAGTAAGGTTCTCCACATGTCTGCAGGATACCACAAGCGCTGGACGGTGCGCAATATTAGACAGTGCTGTTCAATCTCAGCCGTCACGTCCAATTTCGTCAGGGCCCCTTCAGGACTGTTCAGAGTCTTTCCCCCGCTTCTGTCCGTTTCTTCGTCGTGATGTGTGTTTGTAGATGATAGACTCTGCCAATTCGTATGGGCGGCAAGAGATTCGATGTCATCTCCATATAGCTCCCCCCAGCGATGCCTGGTCATGACCTTGTGAACATCTTCGAACTGTATATGGTAGTTCCAGGGGTGTAGGTGCAGCCACGCGGTGTTGGGCGTACGCCTGCACAATCGCCACTTCAACCAATCATCAGTGACCTTTGGTGATATATCTCTCCGGCGGTGAGCGCGGCGGCAATGATAGCAGAAAGTTCAGTCTGGTAAGTGCCTGGAGATCAATAATGCGAAAGGTCCTGGATCGCGATGTGCTTCTGGTCTCCATAGTCTTTGCAGCCGAGGTTCATGGTAGAGGCATTTCGTCGTTAGTGCTAACAGCGCGGCGTTCTCTGGCGGCAGCTGTTCGACGATCTGGAGGAATACTTCGGGCGGCAGGTCCAGCAGTTGTTTACTCGATTTGATCCATTCCAAGCTGGTGACGTCCATTGTAAATATGGCCTGGTCATCTCGAAGGAAAGGTGAAGCAAAAGTTGTTTTTGATAGCGAGTTTCTTAGCGATATAATCATGTAGTGCGACAAGTCGTATCCCAGTCTTCATACTTATTCGTTCATTGTGGCGCAATCAGTCATGAAGGATCTGGAAGGAAAGTAAACTTGCTCAAAACTGATGGCGGTGAGTAATGGGCGACTTGATCAAGACTCCTGAAAGTCGAGAAAGAACTTGTACTTAGTACTCCAATGCACAGAATTGGAAATGACAATCCAAGAATGGTTGCAACGATGGAGGCCTTCATCTTCTGAGAGCTTTTGTTCCTTGACCAAAGTACGGAATGTGTTGACTGCTTCAAGACGTTCAGAACGGTTGCCGATAACGTAGATGATGAGGACATTTGTAGGCTCCAGGGTTTCATGAATGGCGTAGCAAAGATGAAGAATGGCAGATTCGGTGGCTTGTTCAATGTCTTGGAAGCACGTTTCGATTTCAGACACCCGATAATCAGCTCCCCGCTTAGTCGTACCTGACATGTTTCGCCTCTTGAGATTGCGAGCTCTTGGACCAGAGATAGCAGTGGATATGATTCCCGAATCAATCGGGTGTGAAGGTAGAAGAGACGGCAACGAAAATAATTTGTAGATTGTTCCGATATTGGAAAGTGAAGTTCTTGACGCGAGCTTCTTTTGCGCCTGAGGTGTGCTTGCCAATCTTATCAATCTACATCTATGCAGCCCGCAGGCGGTGAACTTTCTGCCACTTCCCCAGACGTCAACCTCCATTGCTGCCTACCTGGGTAGTATCAACTCCCTCCATCAACGACTACGAGGACCCCTTCTAACCATCATGGCCGAACGCAAAGTCATCTCCAAATACTACCCACCCGACTTCGACCCCTCGAAACTCGGTCCCTCGCGCGTGTCCAACAAACCACCCACCTTACCCACCGTCACCGTAATGGCCCCCTTCTCCATGCGCTGTACCTCCTGCTCAACCTATATCTACAAAGGCCGTAAATTCAACGCCAGAAAAGAAAAACTCAAGGAAACTTACCTCAACATCCCGATCATCCGACTCTATATCAGATGCACGGGATGCTCAAGCGAGATTTGCTTCAAGACTGATCCGAAGAATACTGGATATGTTTGCGAGAAAGGGGCTATGAGGAACTATGACCCCTGGAGAATGATAGTGAGGGAAGACGTCCAGGAGAGCACAGATGTTATGGCAGCAGCGGAGAATAAAATGGTGGATGCGAAGACTGAGATGGCGGTTGCGGATGCTCTGGACGAAATCAGGACCAGGAACGCCCGACGCGAGATCGCCGCCAGAAGCTTGTCAGCCTTCTCAGCCGAACATAATATTGATGAAGGGCAGCGGACGACATACCTAGACGAAGTCGCCGCCTACGAACCCTTTAAGTCTAAGAACGAACGTATACGCCGACTTCCTAACGACACGTCTAATGCCGGGGACAACGCTAGTTCTTCTAACTCTATTACGACCTTTCGACGATTTAAGCGACAGAAAAAGGACTATAGCGCCGCCATAGGTATTAAGCGAAAGCCTACCTAACCTTCTTCCAGATGACTCAAGGTAAGCAAGCACTTATGAGAAGTTGGATCAGGTTACCACACGCTAATCAAGCTATCCGTCATCATGCACGGATATAGGTGGAACCGGGACTGGTAGCTAGGGCTCTGATTGTAGCTGCGACAAAAAGTCATCGTGCTATTGCTTTCAACGACATCGGTTTTGTATTCTGTCGTGCAGCGGGCACAAATTCTATCCTCTGTGGTCTCATGGTGGCTTATGTTGGGTTGTTCAGTCCGCCTTAAGGAGTCAAGAGCATTGATGCATTTTCTGATATCGCGACAGAACATTTCCGACTCTAGAGTAAGGAAGTTAGGAGCGTCTTCGCTTGTCGGTAGATTCTAGTGTTTACAATGGCGGAAGGGATGACGCCCGATACCGTACTTCTGCATCTCCTCCCACATCTCCGGATGATACCACATACTTTGTGTGGTTTGTAGCACTAGATGGCCATCTATGATCCAAGGGATAGTATCAAACTTCGCAAGGCAGCGACCGAGGTTCGATTTGACATCACCCAGCGCATGAGACCGTCCGTCGAGGGCCTCGAGATCTGCAGTGGTCATGACCTTCCAAGCTGTGTGTGTCGCAATGGAAGAGAGATCCTCTCCAAGTTCGCCCCACCGATGTCGATTCATGACCTCATATACGTCCTCGAACTGTATATGATAATTCCAGGGGTCAGGGTGAAGCCACGTCCCAGTGCTGTGTGAGCATGCTTGCCATCTCTTCCAATCTCTAGTCAACTTCGGAATATTCCTACGAGGATGGAGGCGATGACAAGATGTGCAGAGTACCGATTGTGGAACGTCCCTGGCCAAAAGAAATATCAGCTTGTTAGGCCTGCACTTGATCGTCGGCCTCCACATCTGTTGGAATTGTGAACTTTCGTACAACGACTTAGTCATCAACGCCATGGCAGCGACACTCTCTAATGGGAGGTGTTCGGCGATGCATACGACTAGCTCCAGGGGAAGCTCTGAAAAAGAGGCGCCGGCGATTACCGGCATCGATCCCATAATGCCCATTGATGTGTGATTAGGAATAGCGAGTTGTGTAATGGCCCCAGAAAGTAAAGAGATCTTGGTGAGCAAAAGCGCATGAACGAAAGAAGTCACCGAGCTTCAAATTGAGGTGATATGAACCGCAACGCTGGATGGTGGTTTGGCGTTGGAACTTTGAGCAGGTTTGCGGTCGCTCCTACCTCCAAAAGTGTTTTTCCTTTCCGTGGCTGAGAGCATAGGGGCTGTGCGTAGATGCCACGCGATCTTCTTCCTTGGTGCCACTTCTGTCTATAGTCTACTATGCAGGTGGGCGAAGCGGAGGTCAAGAAAAGTTTGTTCCACACTCTCTATAGTCGAGAATCTACGAGATTGTGAACGCTCAGAGGTCATAATTCTAAACCCGCCATGTCAGGATTTCCAAACCATGGGCAATAAGTGAATTCACTAGTCGTATCATAAGAAGAATATCATCTGTAGGCGATGAGCTATGCAAAGCTTGGTCTCTAGCATACGCTAATCATCCGGTGGACGTTCAATAGCAGCACTGAATTGAAGCCATCGGGTGCAGAATCTCAAAAGCTGCAATAAAGAATTTGCAAACTGATCTGGTTGAACACGATGAATCTAACAAGCAAAATATCGTGCGTCACAGGCGCGATTTTAGTTGTCGCGGCCCAAGACATAGCAGTAATCGCTTTGATGTGTCGTAGCCAAAACAGCAAATCAAGAGCAATCACAAAAGAAGAGTTAAGCTACGGTCAAAAATCTTCCGAGAACAGTTATCTTGCTTAGTCGGAAGGCGCTAAACTGTCTTTGTATGATGTTGACCTTTTGGAAACACTAGAGAGTTCGGAAGCCATTAAGATGATCGTGACAATGTTACAAGGAGGACTTTTTCGAGCTAAGTGAGCTAAATCTGAGCAGTTACTGTCCATCGGCTTTTCTCAAACATTGTTTCTACTTCGCAGGGTGAATAAGAGAGGTCAGGCAAGAACAAAAACAAAAGGACAGAATGAAATCGACGCACAGTCGGGTGATGGAAGGCGCCCATTGTGCTACTCGTTGGAAACTACAACATCCTCTGCATTCTCTTCTCCCATCAAGCTTCTTTCACGGAGTGCAACATAGTATGGCCTCAATCTCTCCACACGCTCGTAAGCCCTAAGGAAGAAAGGCCATGGAGTCTGGCTTTTCGAAAGCTTCAACACGGTCGAACATCCTTGTCGACCATTGACCTCGGCTACGAACCTCGCTTTATCCTGCCGGCTGCCCATCCAGTAGAGCTTGCCGTTTTCCAGATCTTTGCGTGGCAGTGGGTCCCAGTCATCAGCGCCCAGCCACTTGAATTGACAGACCGAAGTCACAAGGACAGATATCTCATTCCTCCACTCTGGATGGTCTGAGTGCTGACATGAACATTGATCAGTGACGAAGCACTTGGTTGTAAGACAGACGAAGGTGGCGGAGTCTTCGGTGTCCCTGAGAATTCCTGCCAAGGCGTGATTCTCTCTCAAAGGTACATGGACACAGCCGTCGGATTGTTCAAAGGATGGACAGGATACAACCAGTCTAATTCTGTCGTTGACACCAGTCCAGCAGATTTTGCGGAGGACGTACCTTACACAATGACTAACAGCATGTTGTTCTTTACTGCTCAAAGAGGCGACCCAAGATCTGAATGTTGATTTCCTCATCTCCGACAAGATTCCGCTGCCGGTCGAATTCAAGATAGGCCACTTTGCCGGCTTCTCCATCCAAGCAGCCATCATTGGTGTCATGACCTCTGCGACGACTTCACGCAGGGGCACACGATGCGCAACGCCTGTACAAGCGCTCACAAGTAAACCCCAAGGCTGGTCCAGAAAGTCTAAGGCGATATCCCCAAGCCCTTTCTTTTTGAGTGACCTGCGATCTCTTTTGATCCAAGTGGCGTTGAATGTCGGATTGAAGAACTGTCCAGCCTGGAAGCCAGCCTGAATTTGTTGGAGAGTCCATGTGTCCGGCCACGTACCAAGCTCCTTGATCTCTTTGCGAATGTTCTTTCGTGGGACTGTGCTGTGTTGATATAACATAGCCGGACACCCCTGGTTGGTTGCATACAGACTTCCGATAACCATAGATCTATTCAGCGTGAAGCCCTCCTTTGTAAATGAGATCTCTGGGGTTCCTGGGCTCCAATGAAACATAGAAGAATCATGAGAAGCTATGTGAATGACACCGCCTCCGATCTTTATCCCAGAGAAATTCCCCGGCACCGTTGCCGATATATCTTGTTCTAGTTCAATGGGACCCCATAGATCAGATAAGACTTTGACCGAGGTTTGGAAATTGTGAATCTTATCGACTTTGCTAGTCTGGTCGGATATGAACGCCATAACTGAGCAGCCGAGCATGTCTCCGATGCAGCTCAAATGTGCAGGTCTCAGGGAGAGATTCAGGTCTTGAGACAGCTGGCCACCTGCTCCGCCAAGAAATATCGTTGAAAGTGCCCTCTCAAGAAAGAAAGGAACAAGGTCCCCGATGTGCGCTTGGCTGAACGAGAGAAAGCCAAGGCAGATCATCTGCACAGCTATAGCAGACGAATCAAGAGCATAGTCAATCATCTGCCAACTCTGAAGAGATTCAGGCATGGACTTGAGGACAGATGTCGACACTAATATGCGCAGAGCAGCGTCGAGTAATTTACCGTACGCAACGAGATCTCGTGTAGTTCTGGCAGACGTGATCTCCTCCAGACACGTCTTGAGTTCTGCAACCAGTCGAAATGAAATGACTGTCGATTGGATTGTATCATTTCCAAGATTGTGTGCTAGGATGACAAGGTGATCACAGACCAGGTTTTCTTGTTGGAGCCAGCCGATGAGTTGAAGGATGTTATTGAGGGCGGCACAACACTGTGATAGCACTCGAAGAGGTCGTTCAGCCACAATTGAGGACGATATCTCTTCTGGCATGCCGTAGGTGATCTTTGCGGATGACGAAGCATGGAAAAAATCTACCTTGCCATTCCAAAGACTTCTGTTTCCGTTCTCGGGGATAATGCCTGCTAATCCGCACAACTCACTAATTGTCCGCTTGGCAGCTCTGGTAATCAGCTCGGCAGAGTACTGAGTCCCTTGTCCTGGCCGTGATAAATAGCGATGAATGCATCCTGGACGATGATAGGTAGGATTCATTGAGCGCGACTCTATTCGTGGTGGTGCATAGTTTATCCAGGGGCTCTGCTCAACTCCTTCAACCAAAAGGTTCACAACCTCAGTTGTGGTGAACCCCATTGACAGTGGTTCTTTGATCCATTCGAATCGATAATCGAGTTGTAAGCCAGTTCTGGATGCTTCGTCTAGCAGTTTAACGCACATTTTCTCGTTCCTATAGTTGAGTGCAGCCTGAAAAACCGTCGTCAAGGTCGACACGTTCCACATGATACAACGTGGTACAGGATTTATGAAGAGATTTTTTGCATGATGACGACCCCCATAATTGAACCCCAATGGGTGGTCAACACTCCAAGACTCAAAAGCGCCGTAGTGCGCGAATCGGGCGAGACTTGGCTCCGGGGAAACAAAGATCTGTTCATGTGTCTCGTAATACTCGGCTTTCACGAGAAACCGTGACCAAAAAGGGCATCCAGTATCCTTGGGCCGACATATCAAGGCTTGATATAATAAAGAGACAGCAGGAGGCAGGTTGACTACTGCTTGTATCACCTTGAATTCCACGTAAAGACATGACCCTAGGAGTCCAAGACACCTTGGCGTGAGGGGATGCCTTTTTGGAAGTGATGTGACCACCTGCGTCAGACACCTTACGGCTTGACCAAGGTCGTCCACAACTTGCGTCGCGGTAAACCTGACCACCAACGCAAACACTCGCTGCAAGACGTAGTATGATGAGTCCATATCAAGATTCCGCGATAATATGATTGCATCTTCTATCTTGGAGATGGAAGAGTCCAGATTACCTATGCTCAAGGGTCGGGATGAGAACAGGTAGAACGCCAGATAACACCGACTGAGATTGCACAGTGCGCTGGTATACAGTCTCGTTTCTGCCTTCGTGTGCGTGACACAGGCCGTGTGGGCATCTCTGAGAACATCGTACAGGACCGACTGGAAGACTTCGTTAGAATCCCTGGAGTATGATACAGATCGTAAGCGGAGAAGACTGTTCACTGAGTTGTTTGGGGGCTGAGAACTCAGCTCCCGGGCAGGATCGATATTTGTATCCCAGAAGATATCAACAATTTGATCTCTAAGACCTTGCTTGTCCAAAGTGTCGAGCTTCGTTCTGTCGATTGTCTGGGACTCGGATTAGATGGCTCCCATTACATCAGTTCGGGCATACATACCTCCAAAGATATGCGAAATGTGAAGTCGGCGGCAGCAAGGACACCATTCCTACCCTAAGCAAGGCTTTAGACTCGACGGAGGTATATTTGGGAAGGAAAAGCATACTTGCGATCGTGACCAGACCACTAGCCTGTCCCCTACATTCAGATCATCCGTTACGTTGTGCGTGGTAGCGGTAGGATGTCTCCCATCTCCCATGTCTCTGGATGACCATCTGAACGTGGCCTTGGAAACTTCGCTCAGAGTGCTCATCCAAAGACTTTTTGTCCCGATGTGAAGCTGGACAAGCTGCCACGACTGTCGGTCCGAGGCATTCCAGCATGCTTCCGGGCTGTCGTAGATAGCTTCAAAGAAAACCCCGTCGTGCACGTATGTTTGAATTCCTTCGAGACTGCGTATGGCCGAGATCTCAAGCCATTCAGTGTCCTGAACCGGATACCCTTGGGGTCCCTGCGCTGAACGATCGAACTCGAGCTCTATGTTAACCAGATTTGCAGGAAGCGGGTCTGATATGAAAATTGGGCGTGTAAAGGCGAAGAATTCCTGTCCTTGCATCGATCCATAATCATATGCAGGCGTAATTACGTCGGTTTTCGATAGCCGGTTCCCCGAGGAAGACATTGGTAAGAGACCAACTGTGAGTTTCTTGGAAATCGAACAAACAGAGGTGGTCGAGGATCGAGCTTTGCAGAGCTTGCAGCTGAGCGCGGTAAGCAACATATAATGTCCCGAGATGTCTGCCAGCGCATCCCACGGCTGACGCCACGGATAATGCAAGGCTGACCATCTCCACCAATTACGAGAGCAATGCGAGTGGCTCCAATCAGCGAAGGATGAGATGTTGGTCAGACAATGCAGTCGCTGCAGGCTTATCGAGATGCGAGGTTAAGTCCGAGGCCGAGCCAGCGGCCAGCCTGCAACGGTGAGCCATTCATACACCTTCATGCAATGTGGGCGGCCATGACAATAGTTGTCTCCACTAGCGCGCGGTTTTGGGAGAACAAGCACAGTCAATCAAACAGCATCGAGGCTAAGATGTTTTGTCTCTGTAACTGATGAAGTAGTTAACGGGGGGCAATGGCGAAGTTTCGCAAGTCGCAAGCGGGGTACAGAGCGTTGCCAACAGCACTGACACCACGACGAAGCAGACACGATGCCAACCGGCCCTTTTCACAACAATGCCTATGGGTATTTCTTCCAGGTTTCGCAAGACAGCATCATATATCGATCAAATTTTTAATTTCGGTTTTAAAGGAGTCGCGAGCAATCGCCCTGATTCCTGTCGATAGCCTAGCCCTGTCTCGAATTTGCTATAGGCGACACACAAGTCATAGCAATATATCATATCAACTTGCAGTCCCTGTTTTCACTCACTTGCGAAAGGGACAAGGAGGAAGAACGAGAATAATCTTCGGAATACGTACGTGTACAATAATCTTTCCAGAGTCCAACCTTTGTATATTCAGTCCTTGTATCACAATCTGCCATTCCTCCCACAAAAAGATCCAAAACGCCAACCGAGATACTCAAAACATAACCTCAAGAACCATGACAATACGAAAAGAAGAGCAAATTGCTCGAATCCCCTACCTGAATCGGTAAGATCAAGGACTTCCACCAAAAAGACCAACACCGAATTCCTCCTTACCCTCCCACTTCCTAGGCTTGAGCACCCTCATCTTCCTCACCGGACTCTGATTTTCCTTCTCGCGTTCAACAGCCTGCAACTTTTCTCTAAGTCGCTGATTCTCATCTTCCAACTCTGCAATCTTTTCATCGCCTTCAGCTTCTTCATCTTCGCAGACTTCAACTTCGCCCAAGCCGCGGGTGAGGATCTCAAGCTTCTTGTCAAGATGTTGTTCCACGTGCTCTTGTTCGGCTTCGCGGGCTGCGTGGTAGCGACGACGTTCTGATTCAAGTTGTGATTCGAATTCCTCCCAGATCTCATCGCGGAGTTCGAGTTCGAGGGTTTCGAGACGTTGTTCTGCGGTCAGCCATGATGATTCAGCTTCCTTGCGTCGTTGTGTTTCTTCCTCAAGACGGAGTTGTGTAAGTTCTAGATCTTGGCGAAGGAGTGCGAGTTCAGCGAGTGCAGTTTCCAGCGCTGCGTCTATGGGGGCCGGTGTGGAAGGGGTGAGACGACCTGATGCTGCAGTGCCAGGGCGAGCGAGCGGGATCATTGTGCTAGTATAGCTGGGTACGCGGGGGACGGTGACTTCTCTGGCCAGAGCAGAGTAGCGGAGGATCTGACTGGTGGCGTTGTAGTCGCCAAGAGGATCTGCTGTGACAATCATGATGCCCTTTTGCGGTGGCTTTGGCGAGCGGGCGAGGTGGTGAGAAGATGAGGATGAAGGGAAGGAGTTTGAGAAGAGCAGTTCGGTCAGCTTGCATTGGCGGAAGGGGACGATGTTTGAGGATTTGGTAGGGTCGGCATTGTCGCTTTGCATCTGCATGCATTGGCCGAGATACATGAGAGACTCGTTGATCTTGCCTGCCTCGGCGAGAGTCGAGCCTGCTGTCTTTGCGGCACGAGCACGTTCGGAACCTGTGTTTGTTAGACAAGAGTGCTTGAAATGCGATTCAGGGATAACTCACCAGCAAGATCGACAATGGTCAGAGCACTACTTGACCAATTTGATGTGGCGGCTCCTGCCAGTCTCTTCTTGACTTCGACACAGAAGAAGCCGTGACTTCTACTGCTGACAGCATTGCTTCCTGTACCAGCGACTCTGCGTTCTGTCAAGCCTGTCTCTAATACCAGAAGCGCCTCATCAAGGTTCTCGCAAACAACCTTCCTCAAGCCGGCAACAACCTTGCGGTCTGGACTTTGTTCAGTGCTCTTGTAAAGAAGGTGTCTGCGTTTAGCTGTGGCTGTCTTGGAAGGCTGGTATGCGGCTGAGCCTGCGAGAAGATCAAAGATTCGGTCGTTGTAAACTTCGTACATGCTGACGACAATGGCAAATTCGGCCGTCTGGTCTACATCGAGGTCGGTGCCTTGAACGATAGGAAACTGGGGCATGCTGGAAACTCGGGGCATGTGGCGCTTGGGGGCCATGGCGGAGGAGGGACGAGGGTTCGACATGAAGGAAACGTCCTTTTGTGGCTGCGTCTTAGCATGACTTCTTGTCACAGGGCGCTGGAGGAAACTGAAGATGGAGGATGAGGATGAGGATGAAGATGGTGGCTTGTTGGTACAAGAAGTGACGTGTCTGCTGCCATTGGCGCACGCGGTACATGAAGTGGTTGTGATACAAGATTGATGGTTGAGAGTAGGGTATAGTCCCTGTTTTGAAGGAGAAGTGGGTCGTACCATGAGAGGAGTGGCAGCTCTCGATTGTGCTCTCGAGTGAGCCCGAGTGTCTGACGGAGCATCGCCGTAGATTGACTCGAGGTATTGGTTGGCAGCCGACATGTGCGCTTCGGAGACGTCTGATGCGAAGAGTGATTGAAGTGCGACATGGTCGCGTCTTGTTGAGATGAGTTGGTCTCCAAGGTTTTGGTAGAGTACATCGAGGGCGAGCTGTGTCAAACCACGCTGCGAGCGGGAGCCCAGAATGGTGTGACTCTGTGGGATGTCAGCCTTCCTCCTACTGTGTGCTCTTCATGTACAAAGCGCAGACCTTGCCTGAACCGGTGACACCGAGAGTAGCGAAGAGACCGTCGCGGCCCTCCCTACCCTCGGCGCCCAGCACACCCTGCATCATGGAATCCAGACCAGTGCCATGGAACAAGTCCAGCTGTGTAGCCTCCTCTTCAAACACCCTTGTGAACTTGAACGTCTCTACGGCCTTTCTGCGCTGATCGTGTGCTGGAGGGTGGATCGTGATGTGCGTAGGTGCTGCTTTCTCGCCGGCAGCGTCGACGTCGAGGAATCTCTCTGCATTGGGCGCGAATGATGGTCGTAGACGGAGGTAGACCTCGAACAGCGACGAGGTCGTCGGCTTGGTGGGCGCTTCCATGTCTGTTGTCTTGGTTAAAGTGGTTGGTCGTGTTGATGAGAAATGTTCAAGCTGTATGACGTGAAGCTGTTCATGAATTTCCGTGTTGACCAAACAAAGCGTTGCTAGGGCGCTTCTTCTCCGCGTCGGCCTGATCAATCGCCGTTCGGCCGTTCAACCGTGTAGCCGCTTATGCTTTGGGCGTTGGCCGACTATTGATAGCTAGAAGCCAGCTTGCTTTGGTGTGGGCGTCCATACTTTTAGTACAGCGGGAGCTCGCCATTTGGCGCCCGACCAGAGGCTAGCTACATTAGGCTTTGTTTACATGGTAATTCAATGATCCTCGTTCTCGAAAGGCCGCGGGTTCGACTCCTACGGGGGTAAGACTACAGTATATTGCAATGACCGGGGCCCGACTTTATAGGGACCCGTAGCGTATACTTCTTAGCGGAGCTTCGAAGTAAAGAACTTTAGGGAGAATGGCCGACTATTGATAGCTAGAAGCCAGCTTGCTTTGGTGTAGGCGTCCATACTTTTAGTACAGCGGGAGCTCGCCAGCGTGCTCGAGTCGGCCGCGTCTTTGACCTTTGCTCTTCCACCGCTTCCATCTCGAACAATAACCATTACTTTCCCTCTGAAATCATGGAGCCTGCCGTGAAACTGTGGGAGCATCTGTCTCTCCACAATTCGTCTCACTTGTTACAGCCGTGACGCCCGAAAGAAGCGTCCATAACTTGACTGTCCGGATCCGGACATTTTCAACATGGCTCGGATCAGCCTAGAGCGCGGCCGGAATATGAGAATCAGAAGTATCCTGGCCACACATACAGTCAGGATCTCATCAACACTGTACACCATTGTGTTAAACACCTTCTGGAGGATTGACCCTCGCCGTAAGAGCTACTGACCACAATTGAACGATTGATGGTCAACCACACAGAGGGGATGATCCGTTGGGGCACTTCCAGCTGGATCAAAAGTGAACACAACAAGCTTCGTGACGCGGACGCTGGTGCACTCGATTCTTGAAGATTTTTCCTTTGTCATGGATGCTTTCCTCGATTCAAATTCTGTGACTTCCGGATCCGGCGAGGTGAACTCATCGCAGCATGTTTCCATGTCCGAACATCCGTTGCCTGAACAGCACGGTATAGCTTCCACGTCTATCAATACCTGGTACAAACATCGAATCAACACTTTGCCTCCATCTCTTCGATCAAAATGGCACATAGTTATCTCTCTCTCATCATGGGAGCCCCACCAGTAACACTCTTCAACAAACCCGACCCCAAAGTCCTAGCCAAACAAGAATTCCGCAATCAAAAAACCGATCCGAATATTCACCGCCTCCCCACCGGTCACAGATGGATCTACGACAAGATCCTCGGCGAAGGCGGTCAAGGTGTCGCGCACCTCTGGAACCAAGTAGACCAAGACAACACAATCGTCGACCGCGTCGTGATCAAAAACTTTCAACTCCGTCCTTGGAGTGATGTTATATTCTCCGGCCCTGGCAAAGGGCAAATCAGGGAAGCGTATGTGCAGCAGAAACTTGTGGATGGGAATACGCTGCCGGAAGACCAGTTTACGGTTGCTACGTTGGCTGTGCAGCCGGTGAGGGGGACGAAATTGAAGGCTATGTGGAGGACTTATGCGCCGTTTTATAGTATGGGGAGCTTGAGTGACTTGATCAGGCCGGTGGGAGAGAAGAAACCGCATCCGGAGGCGTTTATTTGGTATACTTTTTGGCGGCTGGCGAAAGGGGTGGTTGCGATGGATGAGAAGTTTCGGAACCAGGACGAGATGGATCCGGTGGTTGTTCACAATGATCTCAAGCCTGACAATGTGTTTGTCAATCATCCTGGATCTTTGGGCAAAGATGCGGATTATATCATGTTTCCCACTGCGTATATCGGCGACTTTGGCCTGGCGTTTTTGACTTCCGAGAGACGACCTAAAAATGGGAAATATGGAGGAACACCCGATTTTGTCGTGCCGGAGAACGAGTTTGATACTGACTGTCACTCAAAGTCAAATGTTTGGGCAATCGCCTATATCATTTTACTTCTCATGGAGAGAACTACCGACAGACTTCGACCGCCGGCAACAGATTACATCGAATACAACATGGAGTGTTGGGACATGTTGGCTGTAGAGTTTCTCGGCTACAGAAAAGAATTGATCAGAACTGTAGAAAGCTGTCTCGCCCCTACAATGGAGGAACGCCCTTCTCCCCAAGAACTCTTGGAGACCATAGAAGGCCACCTGGAACAATACTCAGACGGCATGAAACGCTGGGGCACCCTCTCCTGGGCCACAGACCTACACAACAAACTACAAGCCGAAGCCCACCCATCCTCAACCACTTCCTCCTCCTCCGATGAAGGCGGCACTCCCATCCCAGCACCCTCGAAAGGACTAAAAGGCCTCAAGACCTCAAAATCCTCACCACCCTCCAAATTCTCAAAACCTCCCAAATCCACCATCCCCTCGAAGCGAAAATCCGACGCACCCTTACCCCCGTCCAAACGCCCAAAAGACCAAGATTCGCGACTAGACCGCCGTCTCACAAACCTCGCCTACCAAATCCTCTACGGAGCACAAGTAAAAACCCACTCCGAGCCCTTCATTTCCCACCCCTCCTTCATCCTCCAACCACGCACAAGACGTGTAAAATACAGCACTAAACACTTCCCTCCTATCATACGGCCAGAATTGTTTTTCTACACGCCAGAGCCAGAGAAGAAAGAACATAGAATTGAGCCGAGGGTATTTGTGGATTGGTTGCATGGGATGGGAAGGGAGGAGAGGGAGTTGGTTATTGAGGATAAGTGGTGGAAGAAGCTTTTTGAGGAGGGAGAGGTTATTGAGGGGGAGCCGCCTAGGAGGAAGGCGAAGAAGGGGATGGGGGTGTTGCCGTTTAGGGTTGCTAAGGATACTGGAGGGGATGATAAAGAGGGGGGTGGTGTGATGATTTGATGGTAGGGCGGTGGTGTGGGGTTTGTTGGAGGTGCTAGGTGTTGTTTGGAGGCGTGTGAGGACGGATGAGAGTGTGCATCAAATTGCTGAAAGGATAGTCAACAGACGCGGAAACTCTGGTCAACCTGGCCCCGATCTCCGTTTTTTACTGACCGCCACATTACCTACAATGTCGTTTTATACAATCATCAGGTACATCAGACGTTTCATCTCACTTGACACCCACATTTTGATGGTACCTCATCCATTCTATCTTTCTCCATCTGCCTAACACGGAGTTCCTCTAGTGTCATATCCGTACAGACACTTCAAATGGACTATGCACGAGGTTGTGGTGTTGTAAACAATATCGGAACACTACGCAGAGCTTCACGACACCAAGGTAGTTGACTTGATCAAAAAAGGAAATGACAAGTTGGAAAATTGTATTAAAGTGTTCTTTCATAGATTTCGTTCGTTTGCATGCAGAAGAGGGAGTTATCTAAACCCTACGCCCCTCCGTCTCCAGATATTCAACCCTTTGCTCCTTCTCCGCAACACCGCCCTTCTCGTCATCAAACAATGCAGGCGATGTCTCAACCTTAGCTCCATATCTACCAACCTTCCACCACGGCAACTCAAACACAGCGTCCAAACTCTCCAAACTACGTCCACTAGTCTCGGGCAGGAAAAAGTACACCCAACCCAATCCCAGCAACGTGATGGCAGAGAAGAAGAACATAGTGCCAGCAGTAGTCATACCGACAAACATCTCAGGCACAGCTTTAGAATTGCCATATTGGTTTACGAAATGGAATGCCATAGCGATAGACCCGCCGAGCGCGCGGAGGCGAAGGGGGAAGATTTCGGCATTGATGAGGTATTGGATGGAGTTCCAACCCATGGCCCAGCCGAAGCCGGAGAAGTAGATCATGACGATGGCGCCTTTGGCGGCGTGTTTCTGGCTGGAGGATTGGATGTCGCCTTTTGAGCCGATGGTGCTGTCGATGGCGAGGAAGAGGGCCATGTAGAGCATGGCGATGAATTGGATGGAGATGCCGATGCTCAGTGAGCGTTTGCGGCCGATGAAGTCGACGAGGAAGAAGGCACACATGATGGCAGAGATGAACTTGACGAGACCGAAGACACCAGTGGCGAGGAGCTTTTCTTGGGTTCCGGTTGTGCCCATGAGAGCAAAGTATTGAGGAGCGTAGACAGTGATTGAGCCGGCGCCACTCCATTGACCCAGCAGTTGAGCGCCAATGGCCAAGAAGATGCGGTAGCGGTTTGCTGGCATGACGAAGAGTTCGCGAAGGAGACCGACCTTGGAGGCGCCCATGGTGGCTTCCTGTTCGCGTTCCAGCTGGCTGTTGATATCGATGATTTCGGTCTGCACGAGTTCATGATCTTGTCCAAGTCCGCGCAGTCTGCACAAGTTCTCAACAGCTTTTGCCTGCTGCTTGGACTTGACTAGCCAACGGGGACTCTCAATGGCGAAGAAGCTGAAGGTGAAGATGATGGCGGCGAAGTAGAGGTGGAGTGTGTTGGGAATGACCCATTGAATAGGGTTGTGATTGCTAATGTGCAATGATGTGCCATAGGAGGCAAAGTATCCGAGCATGATGCCCAAGTAGACTGAACCGGAAAAGATACCAACACACAGTCCACGAATTGATCTGGGAGCCACTTCGGCGAGATATGTCGGGGCGACTACTGTTGTTTGTCCAATGCCCAGGCCAGCGATGAATCTACCAGCATAAACCATACCGATACTGCCATGGGCGGCAGCACCAAGGAAGATGGAGATACCAGCAACCCAGACCAAGCAAAGCTCACGAACAGCCCACAGTCTGCCAATCTTATCGGTGATGGGGAAAGCGAAGAGAGCACCAAAGATTGAACCAAGTTGGACCATGGATGTGATGTTGGAGAGAAGGTTGGCCTGCTCATTGGCAGTCAAGTGTGGGTTCTTCAATCCGAACTGTGTGACGAATGATTTTTGAGAAGTGGTTGTTCCGATCAGTCCTTCGTCGAGACCACGGGCAGTGCCCAGCAAGCCAAAGACTGAATTAAGCGTTAGCCACAAGGCTTGGAAAGCAAACTCAAGCAGAACCAAGCATACCAAGCACTGCATAGCCAAGACGCCAGTTGAGAACCTCTTCAGGTAGATCCTTGGCGTAGCGTTTGAACATTGTTGCGACTGAGAATCTTTTGACGGGAGAGAAAAGAGAGGAGTGAGAAGGAAAGAAGGAACAGGCAACACGAGGAATTAAAAAGGATACGAGTGCCTGCCTGACCCCATCCAACACCCTGCACTTCTCCCCGGCGTCCCCGTGGGACACCCCGGCAATTCGATCCATCCTCCTTCAGTGGAGCATCTGTGGAGTCTCCGCTTGAATTGAGTTAGGGCAGTCGACGGCTCGTCCGATAATGGCAAGCGATCGGCAAGAAATCGTGTCTGAGTCGTGCGACCGGTACACTGCGTGGGGCACGTGGGGTTACTTGACTACATATCCTCCGGTAAGAGAAAAGATTGTGACCGCAGGGAGATCTCCTCACCAGGCCTCGATGTCTACCAGTGCGAAGGGCATGATCTTGGGCTGCTGAATCTCTGTCCCGTTTACTCTGAAATGTCAAACTGCCAAGGATGCTTGGATGGTATTGGCTCTTGCTTGTGGCTGAGACGGTGCCAAACTCTGTTCCTTTACCGCTAGTGACGCGCAGAGATGAAGTTGCATCAGCTTGTCGCAGCATTTTCGCAAGGATGACCATCGGCTGCAACGACCGGGTTTCGGCAAAATAGAAGAAGTCTTGCTCCGTGGGCCGAGTACGGGGTGCCGATGCGGAAAAGGAGATTCGGAAGCGCCCGATTTCGGGAGCAAAAGCCGACGTTCAAGGGAAACATGTCCGCACCACCTGCCAAGGGCAGACTTTCATTCTCTAGACACGACCACTCTTCAGTAGAAATCTCATGACACGCATCCTAGATGGCCATTCAGGGCGTGGCAATTGAATATTACAGAATGTGGAACTTTCTCGTCTGACCGATGGATCCGGCCAGACACGGTGGGTAACGCGTTGCCAGAAATTCGCCGCACAAAGTCATTCTCTCCAGCTACTATGGCTGGACTCATGGCCCAGTCTCGCGGAATGTTACGTGACTACTTTCTTTCAAGCTCGTCGCGTTGTCATTCTTCAGCTTCCACCTCTGAGGATGAACATGGATCTTTGTGTCATAGTTCTGGGCAAGCCCTTCTTTGTTTCCTCATCACCGGATGCGGCATGTGTAAGGCGCTTCTTTTATTTCAGGACCATGGAAGCCCGAATGTATCAGAAGATTCCGTGCACATCTTTACCAATCTACTTTGACGATAACACTGAAGCATCCGTCGACACCTCGAGCATTTGAACAATGTCTAGTGACGAAGAACGCGCAGCCAAGGAGCTTATCCTCGACAACAACGATCCGCCAAGAGGACCCCTCCTACCTGGTCTTACCTGGAAGTACAAGAGATCCATCGGCAAAGGAGGTCAGGGACGAGCACATCTATGGGTCCTTGTCGATAACAGCGGTAATATAATCGAGCGTCTGGTCATCAAAAATCTCGTAGCCGCGTCCAAAGCTGAGGTCGTCCAAGACGGTCCATCAAAAGGACAACTTGTAGAAGCCTATTATTCACAGATATTGGCGCCAAACGGTGCAAAAGCAGAAGATGTGTTCACAGCACCTGTTCTCGCTTGTGAACCTATTGCTGGAACAGAGAATGGGTGGAGAACTTATGCGCCATACTTCAGCCTAGGAAACTTCGAAACCTTGGTCGAAAAGCATACGGCTTCCTCTCCCTTACCAGAACCCTTCTTGTGGTTTGTACTCTACCGCATGGCTAAAGCCGCTGTCGCTATGGACGAAGTACTCAGAGAAAATGATCGGGGACCAGTCATTGTGCATAGTGATATCAAACTTGATAACATTTTCTTGGCGCACCCAGGGTCATTAGGAAAAGACGCAGATTTTATCATGTACCCACCTGCTTACTTGGCAGACTTTGGCTTTTCATATACGGCGATCAAGGGTCAATCAACACAAGGTCAAGGTGGAGGTGCATTTATGTTTAAACCGCCGGAGATGAGAGACTTGAAAGGAGAACACACTCCATGCTACTCGTATACCGTGAGTTTTTCCACCTACTGCAGAGCGAATCTTGCTGACCCGACCTGTAGAACATATGGCAGATAGGATTCTCCGTCTTGCAAGCGATGGAGGGCCTCAAATACATGAATGTGGCCCTCGCCCAAGATCTTGGATACGAGAATTCAAAATGGCTTCCATTCATCAAGTCGGGCACATTTTTCGATTACAGCCAGGAGTTGATACAAGCAGTAGAAGCTTGTGTCCGGTTCAATCCTGAACATCGAATATCCCCACAATCGCTCCTCAAAAGAATTGAGGATATCGGAAATACTGACATGAAACGCTGGGGAACTGCTTCCTGGATCTTGGACAAACAAATTGAGCAAGCAAAAAAAGATGGAAAAGAGGTGGACTTGGAGGAAGTATACGATATCTTCAAGGACGAAGATGAACCCATTGCTGCAGCTATCAAGAGAAAACGAAAAGCTGAATCCACACTACTACCCAAGCCAAAACGGGTCAAGGAAGCGGCAACGATTGACCAAGATGTCTTGCGAAGAAGACAACAGCTAATTGCCAGACAGATGAGATTGGGCAGGACGAGTCAATCACTTGATGCACATGCAGATGATTACCAATATATTATGCCTGAAAACCTTAGGCTGCGATATTCGAGAGACAAGACTTTCGACTCCCAGGAATACTTCACTGGGTCGGATCCTGGTGTCGTTGTGTACAAGAATCTCAAGTCTGGTCTCAAATTGAAGTTGGGCAAGATAGTCGCCAAGGATTCTGGTCTCAAGCTGAAGTTGGACGATATCATAGCGAAGAAGTCTGGTCTCAAGCTGAAGTTGGGCAAGGTCGTTCCAAGGGACAAAATTAAGCCAAAGACAGTGTTGCCCCCAGTATCTGTAGGGACAGGTACGCCAGCAGTATCGGTAGCGTCTGGAATACTCGCAGCCCCTCCAGCAAAGGCAAAACATACCATCACACGACCAATATCTCCAGAAAAGAAGACCATCCTCGAGGGCGGCTCCAAACTAACGGGTGCCCTCCCTGCCATCAAAGGAAAATCTCCAGTCACCGAGACGAAGCCGCGCGATGTGTTTGCTCCAAGCACTGATCCTACCGACCCCTTGCAAAATGAGAGGATGCGCTTACTAAGTGCCCTTATAGAATGGCGTTCGGATTGGTCAGAACCCTGGAAAAAATCCTCCTCTCACTGGGTCGGCGTGAAGAACAAATGCAAAGCAAATGCCGATGAAAACACCACCGCTCCCGAATCACACTACTGGTCATCTCGCAGCATCTGTGCTGACATGAGCGCCCAGGAAAGATTGGATGCGATGCTCTACTCTAGGAGACAAATCAAGTTCTCGTTGCACATGTGGAAGGCATCTTTCTTGGATAGACAACAAGGGGGTGATGGAGAAGTAACCATCCTGAGGAAGACGCTACAAGAGCTATCCAAAGATGCGGACGAAGATGACGATCTAAACGGGGATGTCATACCTTATACTGAGGCAGTACTTGTTCTTCCGCCTTTCAACAAGTTTATAACCCTTGTTCCGAAGACTACACAGACGAAAGCAGCAGCAAAGACTTCTGGAAGTACCAAGGAAACGGCCGTGGACTTGACATCAGACCCTGCCAAACCACCGACTAAATCAGCCATGGGTCCCAGTGCAGCTGCTGGAGGACCGGGGCCCGCCCTCTTTCCACCGCCTGGAAAAGGAAAAGCGAAAGCGACGGACCCTGCAACGAATCCTGCGCCCAAGCCGACTCCGAAGCCTAGAGATCCCAGGATCAAGGCATTGGCCAAAAAACTTATGGCAAAAGACAGAGCACCCACCAAACCTCCGACCCCTCTTCTGCCATTCGCCGTTGCTAAATCACCACCTGGTAAACACACTGAATCAACAGGCGATAAGCCTGCCGAACCGCCAAATGGTAAATCTGGTCCATCAACCAACAGAGGTGCGAGAGACGGATAACTGGATAGTCCAATCAGGTTTCAACCCCCTAAGACAGGCCGAAACTCTGCATGTTAGTTTACCTTTTGGTTTCGAGCTTCGCATAGTCCTATTGCGTACTTTCGATCTTTTCTCGTGTTTTGTATTGTTTTCTTATCTTCTAAGTACTGGTGGCATTCTCTCACAGAAATTGGTGCATGCGCGTGGAAATAACTTAGTATTTCTTGTCGACAGACATATTTAGTAAGCAGAGGCATTATAATTTTTCCCTTATTCCAGCCGCTGAAGACTGCTTTTTCACGTTTCAAATCAGAACGCATTGATACCATGCCTTGCAAGGAATGGACTGCGGTTTCCGCGTATGGAACGACGGAAGCAGTGGAACTCCGTGAGGTCAGCGTTGAGAACGTAATGGCCCGCAGAAAAACCTTCGACTTGTCGACTTCCTCACTGCCTCATCCACGACGACAACCAAGTTGTCGGATAATCGTTGCGTATCAACACAGGTTCTCACGACTATATGTCACACGACTTGCCTATTGAGGCCTAGCGATGGTGATTTCAACACAACTGACCAGGACGCCGCGCGTGTTGAGGCGGGCATCAGAAACCATGCGGCAACGTGTCCTAGCAATACACTCTGTTGACCAGTGTTCATTTAGTAAGATGGGGCACAGCTGAAATTCTGTAACTCGTTGATTTTAAGCTCGAATGTGCGCTGGTACTAATGTTTGCGCCCGAGATCTTTTCATCAAAGATTCGACGGACTTGGCTGCATTGTGTGATTGTTCCATCCTTTCTGCTGATCAGGTTAACATGCGGTGGACTTCCGCAAACTAATTGAGACAATGAAGTGCTCTCAGCGACTCGGTCTCGATTTTTGGGACCAAAGACACTGCATTTCTTTTCAACTTTGTCGCTGCCGCATCCGGCAAGTCCTTTGTCTAGGCTGTCAACCCCTACCCCTATGGCTTTATTCCTCCAACTGCCTCACGAGCAATCACGAGTCCGACTTATCTGTACACTTCGGACCACCGACATCAAGCACTCAGAACTAATCACCACACAATCTCGACAAGCATGACAGATCGCGAAGCACGGCGTCAGGAACGCATGGAATACGAGCTCCGAGCACTTCCTCGCCGACCCACACCAGACGGACACAAATGGATGGTGGACAGTATTATAGGTGAGGGTGGCTTTGGAAGAGCCTATCTCTGGAATCTGGTCCGCCGTCGTGACCAGGTCGTAGTCGATCGCGTGGTGATCAAATACTGCGAACCAGATACCCACGATATCATCGCTAGACATGGGCCCGGATTTGGAGAAATCGCAGAAGTTTTCATGCAGAGATCTATGATGCATGATAGCGAGGATCCGCTGGACGACTTTACCGTTCCGTTGTTAGCCGCTGAGCATTGCTCATGGGCTCTGGATGCCTGGAGATTCTATACACCTTATTACAGCTTTGGTGATCTCTATAAATTCATACTCAAGCAAGGTGTAGAGAACCCGGCAACCCCCACAAAGGGCCACAGACAGGTTCCGGAACCATTTGTGTGGTATCTGCTACACCGACTCGCTTGCGCAGCAAGAATCATGGACCAAACACTCGCCAACGAGGACATGGACTATCAAATAGTCCACTGTGACTTCAAGCCAGCCAACTTGTTCCTAGGCGCTCCGGGATCATTAGGGAGTCGCGCACAGTTCCCGATCTATCCTCCAGTCTATGTCGGCGATTTCGGAAATGCGAAAATCACGTATACTGGAGATTCCCGACGACATGAAATGGTAGGGACTTGTACGCCGGGCTGGTCAGCACCCGAGATTACGCCATTCACAAGTAATCATATGCCCAAAAGTTGGCAAGCTCCTGCCAGCTCCAAGACAGTAAGTACAACCACAGATCCTGACCTGAGTGTTTGTGTTGCAAATCGATCGCGACAAACTCGTTGTTCCGCACAACGTACATCGAGAGATAGTGGGGCTGTTTCTCATCGACCGGGTTCTGATACAGCATATGTCACTCTTGAAACACATTATGTCAGAAGTAATGCTAACTTGATTCACAGAACATCTGGCAAATTGGCTATGTTCTTTTGAGCATTATGCAAGGCAAGGTCGATCATCCCGATGGCGATATTAATTGGGACACTTTGAGATCCATCGAATATGCGCCAAGATACAAGCCGTTGCCAAAACGTACACCAGAACTCGAAGCAGAGAACCCGCTCCGAGTCAAGTACAGTACTGAGTTGTTGGACACACTGCATGCATGTGTGCAGTTCGATCCTGAGAAGCGACCAACGCCTGAGGAGTTGCATGCGCACGTCAGCGCACACACACTCGACCACACTGATGGTGTAGAAGACTGGGGCACGTATGACTGGTTCCAAGACAAGTTTGAAGAAGTGGACCCCGATTCAGATCTGGACGAGGTTGACGAGCATGGTCGCCCCATAGCACGCGAAGAGCCAATCAAAGGTCAAGGCTCGGAATTGCTGCACAAGCTGATGCGCGCATTACACCTTCCTGGTGCTAGAAAGAGAAGTGGACGCAAGGGTAAATCGGGTAAAACTCCCATCGTCAGAGAGGAATCACCGGTGAGCAGAATGGCAAGGCGGCGAAAGGACTACAACCGCCGCAAAATGATTGTGGCACGTCAGATCAAGGAGGGTCTTGAACCGAAGCTCAACCGCTTCGTGAGCACTGAACCGAATGACGATGCCTTCAATCTCGACGACAAGTACAAGCTCATCCATCCTAGGGGTGACCACCTACTCAACAGCTACTGGGCTGCACCGGCACCTGCCAAGAGATCGTTCACATCATACATTGATGACCTTTTCAGCTACTATGACACGAAGAAGGCTTTTGAGCAAGCACATCCCAACGCGTTTGTCCCGCTCACGGGACCGGACTCGTACAATTTCAGGCTCAATGGTCAGCGAAAGGGAGAAATTTTCAGTGACGACGAAGACTATGAGGAGTCTTTGCAGGCAGCCTTAGCCCATCAGCGTGCACAAGAAGCAGGAGAAACGAATTAGTCTTCTTGTGTGCTGACGCTTGCCGCTTCCGGTCTCGCTCTCGCGGAGCAAGGCTCCTGTGGTCTTACTGTCACTGGACTACACTCGCAGGAAAGCTTAGCACACTGGGATGATACTTTCCAGATGACGTTGTTTTGTCAGTTACTACTTGTCATTGCGATATCTCAGTTCAGGTCCTATCTTTATACTGTTTCCGCCCACCGAATTTCAAGTTTCCGTTCTTGCGTAATTGTTTATGTATAATGAGTCGTTTTTTGTTTGATTTTGCGGCCCATTTCGCGGGCTACAAAGATTTGGAGTATCATAACTCGATCCACAGGTACATCAGTCCCAACTTCTCTACATTGTGCCTCTCGATGCCAGTCTAGAAGACCGCCTCGGTAGGCTGTAAGCTGGAACTAGTCCTGCTTCTGTGACCCCATGATTGCTAACGTAGATAATCTCTTATTCCTTTTTGGTGCCTCCTTTGTTCGAAAGCGTACCGGATCCGGGGATTGTGCTTAGCAGGTCTGGGTATCTCTGCTTTCCCAGCCTCGCTGGTGATCTTCAACTTCTGCTACTGTGGCTCCAGCAAGACTCCATAACTTCCCAAATGGCAGGCACAGCTTAATATGTATCACATACGAGACATCCGGCTCCTGCCAAACGCCCCGGGAAAGAAGGCGAATGGGAAGGGAAAACAGATCTGACCGAAGATACCGTCAGTACCAAAAGCCTTTGTCACCTTAAGGACTTCAATAACAACGCTCTCGATCGCTTTTCGTCATAAGGTACCAAACCCAAAGACCTTCCTGCATTCATGCCAGCGAGTCCAGGCGTCAATCAACCTTGCGAAGTCTACACCTCTCAAGTCACGGCTCGCAGTGGCCTGTCACGCACCGAAGTGATGACGGTACCTATCACGGAGATTACCAGTCCGTTAGGGTACATACCTGACACTTGGGTGGCCTATATGCCGTACTATTCCCTGGAATGTCTCACCGATCTCATTAGGACGCAGCAAGCAAAGATTTCGAAGGGGTCCTCGGGCGTAAGAGCAAGGAACACATAATGAATAGATCTGACTACGCGCCACCTGCCAGAAAAATTTATTAGGAGAGAGCAAAGATATACAACTCGCGTACGGCGGGCATCGGAATCATAATGTCGAAGGACCTTCTTCCATCAAAGCCCCTTGATTGTATTCGTCTAGCCCGAGTCTACCTCGTTTTTTGTCCTCACCAGCAAAGTTGCCCCGAAACATACTGTGGAAACAAGGGTACACTTTGCAATGCTATACCTTACTACTGACAAGTCGTTCACGATGGGGTGAAGAAATGTCGTCGCCTATCGTTCACTCCCTCGACTGGCTGACGATTACTGTAAGAACTCTACACATTCTAATAAAGTGAAGTAACCATGCTCCTAGAACAGATCCTCATCAACGCGTAGCCCTCAGTGAAGCTTCCCACAAGCCCTTCCAACTCACCAACCCACAACCTCCGCATCAACGACAAAAATGACGCCAAATACAATCATACTTGCCGTCATTATCCCCCTCCTCATCAGAGTTTTCTATGGGTGAAATTTAACTCCACTCTGGTGGATGATCATCTCCAGCCAAGATCCACTGGAGTGGAGTGGGTTCGACCCCTACTCCACTCCACTCTATTCATAGAAAACTCTGCTCCTCATTACAACTCTTCACTCGTGCGTCGTTGAATGATTGCGATGGGTTATTGGTTTGGGGAGTACTTCTTGGGATGTCAGGCTTGATGACCATGGCACATTAACTCTCGACCAAGCGCAACCACCACCTTGCAGGTCCTCTAGTCCACCACTCACACGTCGTCTCTCTATCTCGCATATCCTGCCATACGCCACTTCGCCCTTTCCCTGTGACCTGCCGTCTACAGTTGCTCCCCTTTCACTCAACTTCTCATCCACTCTCACTTCTCTTCCATCTCACCCAGGCAGCAGCGCTGTGCTTAGTCACGGTGCAGAGATATTTACGTCCTACAGCAACTTAGCGTCTTCAAACTCAGAAGCCAGCGCTTTCTTATCGTCTCTATAGCCTCCTTCTTTACTCCTGGCACTCTTCCGTATTCCTGTGAGGTCTGTCTGGTCATTCCCATCCTTAATCAAACATTGATTCCTAGCGAGATACCCCCGTAGATCTCAGAGCGCTTCCAACCTCCGTACACCACATCGACAACAACGAAAAGGTTCTCAGGCTTGGGAATATCCACATATCTGGAAGCTGCACACGACGGAGTCCTGAACTCGCCGGCAGGCAAATGGCCACATTCGAAATTACTAAGTATTGAAACTAGCAAACGGCCAAGATACACCAACCCTCGTATGATCCTCTGTTGACCTGTGATATCGTTACAGCAGCTGACTCTTAACAATTCGCCCAACGCTGCCGCGCGCCCACCTCCGGCATTGCACAAGTCCAGGCAGAAATTGTCACACTCGCTGAGTGTTCGACAGTGACATGACTGGCTGACGTCCTTGGAACACCGTTACCGCTATCGAGTTTGGTTGTCCAATCTACAATACTTGAGGAAAGCATGTGCGGATGGTTCATCATATTCCCCTTTTTCAAAAAGTCTGTCTTGCATAGCCGCCCTTTGACCCTCCCATCTCTCGAATCTTTCCAGGCTTTCTGACAGGATGCGGTCAACAGTCTCTTCGAGTGTGTCAGCATCCGTGAGTGAAACTTCAGACAACCGTTTTGCCTGGCTTGCGATCTTATTGCGAACACTAGTGCAATATAATCTGTATTGTGTCTCTCTGATAAAGTCCTTATGGTCAACTAGGACGTTTTTGTCGAGGAAGGATAGATCCTTGGGACATGAGTAACCGAGTCTCCAACCGTAAAGTATTATTGATATCTGGTCGCAGACCAGATCATCTGGGCAAAAGCCAAGATCCTCCAGAATAGCTTGTACAAGGACACGAGGATTGAAGGACACCTCATCATGAACGGCCGAGCACAGTTCAGAACGAAGTTCTGCAAGGCATCGCTTCTGATTACATATCGGCATAGTAAAGCAGGCAGGAAACATTGCAGCGAAGGTGGAACTTTGAAGTTTGCGGAATGTGAGTCTCGTGAGTATAGCCGACTCAGGGATACGCTGCCAGATTAGACTTTCCGTATCAAAAAGCGAGTTCTGATCGAGTCCAAGTTCATGGCGGAGAGCATTGCAAGGCACGATGCTCCCCCGTTCGAGCAGCGTCGTATCGATACAAAGTACGAGAACGTCAATGTGGCCGTCGCCGTACAGGGTCCTAGCGTGGTTCAAGGCCCTTAGGAGATCCCATGTGGTTGAGATCACAGGAGTTGCTATCCTGTTCATCAGATCTCCATGATGAGAGATATCCTGCCTCAGATCGCTACGGGTTATACTGTCCTTAACAGTCTTTCTTGCATTCACAACATTGTTGTCTACGCCGTGTTGGGAGGTTATGTGAGCCCGCCACTGATAACGTTCAACTTGTCTGCGTATCGTAAGTTGCCTGGGTTTCGATATTCTTTTTTTCCTGATGATAGGACTACGAGGTTGGTGTTGTGCTTCACCCTCAGAATCAGTCATCGCAGCTACAAGCTTGGGTGGTATGATCGATGCTGGCGCACATACAATCCGAGCTCTTTACACATCCCATGGTTATCAACGCTAGTTGATCAGACAGCTTGTTCATTATGGTGATTCCTGGTGGAGCAGATAGCGTAAACCGTTCAGTAAGCTGCGTTTGTGTGCATTTACAGATCACAGCATGTCAGATCCGTGAATCCAACGTAAACCCCGTCTGTTCGCTCCACGATGGTTTTCGTGATAGACAGATCTTGGCTGCGGCCCCACCCACTTCCGCTTCGTCCCAATCACTTGTCGTTCATCCGTGCGGGGTCCTCCTTCATATGTAATTCATCGTCATAACGGATCCCGAGAAAAGACATATAGAGCTCGGATAACTGCGACTGCGGCTGAGATGCTTGAGCGGCTTACATGCAAAATTGCCGGAGGGTCCAAACTAACCGGAAGACGTTCTTCCCCTATACTCATTGGCACTGACACTTTGAGGACATTGAGAGCAGATATGGCGTCTGTCTTCAGCCATCTCCCGCCATGGAGTCATGACACAAAAGAGTAAATTCCCAAGCGTGCATCGTAGATCGTAGTGGCAGTCACGTTATCAAGTCGAACGAGTGATTTCGCGATCAGAGTCAGGGCGGAGAAGACCCGATTCACGTGCACCTGAGAACTCAGTGGTTGCCTTATAAGCGGCACAGGGGATCTGAGACGATCTATGTACTCCAAAGCTGCCTGACCCAGCGGTTCAAAGATGGGTTCAATATCCGACGTATGATATAGATGATGGACTCTCTGAGTAAATACGCGATTAACGCACGACTGATGGGTTTTTCCATCCCTATAATTACTATTACATTAGTATTAGATTCTCAGCATACTGTTTAGCTTACTCTTACTTATAGATCGTTTGACCTACGATAATCTTTGTATTCTTAGAGGTGACTTTCAAGTTACTTTAAAGCTAGCGACGTCTCAATCTCTATCTTCTAGTCTTTAGTATCTTAGGCTTAGATAACCGCTATTAGTAGAGATTGTACTTGAGAAGGTTTGTCTTACTAGATCCCGTCTATGTTACTGAGAAGTAATAGTTGATAATGTAGTTTTCTAGGGTAGTACTAAGGGATAAGGTTAGAAAAAGGTAACAGTAGGAGGTACTAACTTCTACATCCTTATGGTGTTCATCTCTGATGGTGCGGCTTTTGTGGATGCACGCGTGGCAATGGCAGAAACAGGGGCATCACAACGACTGATCTAAAGTGGAGAGAAGCTACTGATCTGCAAACCCAACGGGAATACATAAACACTATCGAGAAAACAGACGCTCGAGCTCGGTCATGTCGAAAGTCATGATTAATACATGGCCATTTGGTCGAACAAGTGCTACTGTGGCAATGCCAACAGAACAGCCGTGGCGCGTGGGAGGTCTGAAATCAGTTGGTAACCAAAGTATTGGGGTGGTGCCGAGATTAATCCAGTTCCCCTTTATTGAGAGGAAGCAGCGATCATCTGAACATGAAGGGTCGTTGGACTGGAGTCGATGGTATCCAAGATCAGACTTGAGATGCCGCCCATCTTGCGAGAAAGAGAGAGACGTAATACACGGTCCATATCGATCCACAGTAAATTTTTCGACCAGTGTCCCGCTCTCTACGTTCCAGAGCTTGACAACAAAGTCTTGAGCTGAAGCAATCAGTTTTCCATCAGGCGAGAAAACAACATTGGCTTCCCGAGATAGGATCGAGTACTCATTTGCACCTCCAAGCATCTTATGCACGGTACGTGCTGTCACGTCCCAGAGTTTGAGCATACCGTCTACTGATACAAAGACAGCTAGTTTGCTGTTGGGCGAGAAGGCGATCCTCTCTCCATAACTTCCATGGTCGTCAAACCTGAGTTGGTCCTTTGTGGTGATATCCCACATATAAGAAACCGGGGTGTCCCACCAATGCACAGAAGCTAAGAGCATGGCGTCCGGTGAAAACACGACATTTTTGAGATCTGGGAGAGTACGGAGCGTCCAACATGATGTTTCCGTGGTCATGCTCCACAATTCGACGGTATCGTTAGTGCACACAATTGCCAAAAGCTTACCATCTGGCGAGAAAACAACTTCCAGGATTGCATGTGTGCAGCTGAACTTACGGCATAGCGCCCCCGTCTCAACATGCCATAGATTGACAGATTGGTCTTGCGATGCGGACGCCAGTAGCTTGTCGTCTGGAGAAAATGCGAGTGTAGACACGATTCCCGTGTGGTCATCAAGCGTAAAATTCGGTGTTCCCGTTTCCAGATTCTGCAAATTGATGGTGCCATCACGTAGTGCACAGGCCACCAATTCTTCGTTCTGGTTGAAAGCAACGGCATCGCCTTCGAGCTCAAGACGTCCAGTGCATGTACTCCATAGCTTGACCGAGGCCGGGTGACACGAAGTCGCTAATCTACCTCGAGGCGAGATCGCTATGGAATACACATATATAGAATCGATTTTGTTATGGCTTGATACTGTCGATACATCCCACAACCTGACTGTGGAGTGGTTTCTAGAAGCCAGTATCGTACTGTCAGGTGAGAACTCAATGCCAAACACAGATTCTCCATGGTCCGCAAGAATAGAGTGTACTGATCCTGTAACTGCATCAAAGAGCATGATTTGATCACGTTTCGTAGCGACTGCAAACAGTTTGCCGTCGGGCGAAAAAGTGGATATTTGACCCACTTCGTTGATATCGAGTTTGTTTCTCAATGCGCCTGTTGACGCTTCCCACAGATTGATATACCCAGTGTCGTCCGCAGAAGTAATAGTCGTGTAGTCATGTATGAATGCCATTGCTCGCACAGGGCGCGAATGGCCTTCATACACGCAGCGTAGCTTCCCTGCCACTGCATTCCACACACAAATTTTCCCTTTTCTGGTTCCCGAGGCGACCGAGTTGCCATCTTGCGAGACTGCAAGTGTCACAACAGGATTGTTGTGGCCTTGAAGGATGAAAAGTGTCAATCCTGTGGCCGTGTCCCAAAGTCTGACTGTGTGGTCGTCGGACGCAGAAGCAAGTAGCTCTCCGTTGCGTAAAAAGACGATCGCATTGACCATTTTTGAATGTCCCGTGAATGTTTTGCATACTTCTTGTGTTCCCAGGTCCCTTAACTTGATGGTGCCGTCCGAATGTGCAGACCCTATGAATCTGTTATTAGGCGAGAAAGCGATGGCTGTTGCAACATTTTTGAGATCATCCCGTATAACGCTATGCGTCACTCCTGTTCTGGCATCCCAGAGTCTGATCTCGTCTGCTGACGCAGAGGCAAGCAATTTGCCATCTGGTGAGAAGCAGACTGCTCCAATCACATCCTGATGACCCTCGAGTGTCTGGAGACACGCACTCCAACCATCTTCTACTACCGGAGCCACTTCCAACCACTTGAAGTCCTCCCAAAATCTCTGACGGATTATGCTGTGCTTTGGCGAGAATATCAGAGCGGAGAAATAGATTTGCAGTGGTGACTTGTCAATGAAATATTGGTTCCGCAACACGAAACGTTTTGCATCGTGGACAAAAGCTCGGATCTGAGTACTTTCGGCTCCCTAAATTTGACATTTATGTATCAGCACGAGTCCAAGATCCAATTCTGGACATAGTCTTACTTCAGCGAGCAGATACAACATGTCGAACATTTCGATACTCATTGCCAGGTCACCCATCAATGCAAGAGCTTCTAGCCAGTGTAGCATGTGCTGATCTAGGAAAGTGTGGATGTGATCCCCGTCGTAGATAGGGTTTTTTCCCTGATCGGCATGCTGTATCCAATATCGACAAGCATAGCGAAGCTCCGCTGGTAAAAACTTGCTCAAGGTATCTTGGCCAATTTCGCTCCGCATCGTGCCTGGTTTCTGCAATTGACATAGATCGCGATGAAGATGTTTGGACATCAGTTGAATACACATGGCTGCGATTTGCGCATGGGATTCAGGTTCGTTGATCCAGAACTCCTCGGGGCATTGTTTTCGATCAATCAGATAATCACGGAAAGAAAGATGGAAGAGGCGTACAGGCCTCTCCTTGCTCTCGGATGTATCCAAAACAGAGTGAAGAGCAGCTAGTGTAAAGGCAATGTCAAAGTCTCCAGGACCCATAAGACTTTCCAAAGACGCTATAGACAGCGGCTTGAAGACTGTGATGATGACACCAACGACTTTGCGGAAGTCAGATGCCCATTGATTTTGACCCTCTTTGTCGCGTCCGAGATACATCTGTTCAAGCACTGGTCTATAGGTAGCATCGAGTCTGGAGTTCCTATGACGTTGTTTCAGAATGGCCTGTAGTTGGTACTCAGGATTGCGCGTCGGATCCTTGACAAATTTGCACACAGTAGAGGCGAAGATGAATAGAGGTACTGCCATATCTACCAGTTTGCAGATGGTTTTGTCGCCTGGCCAGTCTGGTGGTTTCCTGTCGCTGTGTCTCGTTGTCAAGACGAGCTCCTCGAACTCAGACCTGAAAAAAGCCTCGATGTCATGTGCGATGATTTGTTGAGGGATGTTATGAAGAATCACAACATGACGAATTTTGTCTTGCATATCCTGGAACTCGTGTTGTATTGGTAGTTCTGGCCTGCTTGTGACGAACACTCGCAGCTTAAGCTTTTGGAGATCATTGAAAAGGACAATCAGTCTGAGTATCGTCCGGATATCGCTGGCATCGTTGCATTCATCCAAGGCATCGAGAACAATAACATAGACAGGTGTCTGAAGTTTTGCGCCGTCATCCTGCACACTGACAAGAGGCCGGTAAACCAGTTTCTCAAATTGTTCCTTGAGGGATTTGGATGGAATATCCGGCTCAGCTTCCAGAACTTTTAGTAACCTCTCTGGGACACCCGGTACATGACGCGCCAGTTGCCTTGCCAATGTTGGGAAAAGCTTCTTTGCGTTCGCACGATCACCATCGCCGCGTTTGAAGAAGAAGTTCGCTCCAAGACATTCCGCTTTGTTGAACTGCACAGCGACTGACCGCGAGATAGTAGACTTTCCAGCTCCAGCAATACCGTTGAGCCAAAAGATGCACTTGCTGTGAGGCGATGTACTCCAATCCTGAATGTCGGCCAAGAGATCGACTCTCGTTCCACGAAGGCACTGGTTGTTCTTGCGCTCGTCATATGAGTCGAAAGTGGCTTCTTTGATAGAGTGATCATCTAGAAGCGCTAGCTTCCGGCTTATCATTTGACGCTACATAACTGATTAGCACAAGTCATAACGCCCAAAACTTTCAACTTTCCTCGGAAAGCTTTGCGATACCCTCATTGGACAGTCCGACTGCCACTTTGATATCTGCGATATCTGAAAGGACATCAGCTATGTCTCGACTAAGGCCGTGAGGCAAACACTACCTTGCAGAGGCACAGAGCATTCTTTGACTTTGTCTATGGGCAGATGGAAGAAAAGCTGACGGGCATAAGCCGCAGCCACGGCTGATCCAAATCCATGCCAATCATCATTCTTGTGCGAGTCTGCATAATCCGAAATCCCACGCACGACGAGACAGGGGACTGATGACATTGCTCCTGCGGCCTCGCATTCGTAGCAAATGGCATCCAGTGGCTTGGCGATCGCATCTCGTTGGGCGCCGTTCTTCATCACTGTCTCTCCGGATAGGATAGTGCCTTGGTGAATTGTGATGTCGGGTTGCTCCACAACCTGCGAGTCAAGAGTCTCATCGCTTGGTCCTCGTAAGATCCTTTTGGTAGGATCACACTTCGCTTCGTCACAGGTAGCTCCTTTGACGAGATGCGTATATGATGGTTCGTAGACATGATCTCTCTTTCTACCAGGGAATCGATATCTTTTGAGCCTCCGTTTGTTAGTATCAATCCGGCTGAGGTGTTCCAGGAGAGGGTCATCATCCGTCAAATCCCGTTTGGCAAGCAGTGTATTCGTAGCAGCAAGCAGAACTTGTGGTGGAGGTGCAAGTGTGCCTTTCAGCTTGAAGCCGCTAGCTTCGAATTTGCCGCGGTCGTGTTGTATGACACCTTCGCTGACGACAACGTCTCCGAGTCGGACGGGACCGTCATCTGTTCTCACAGGTATCCCACCGCCAATACCAACCAAGAGATAGAACCTCAATGCCTGGAATGTGCGGCTCATGTTGGTCATGACTCGTGCGGTTGGGCTATTACCAGTCTTCGGAAGCGTTGCAAGGGCAACATTGTGTCCGTTGATACTCCCGAGAGTATAGATATTCTCGTCCGCGATGTCTTGTCGAAGGGTTTCATGCTCTTCATCCAGCATGGAAAGTGCCGCTGTGTACTCGACACGCATGGGACAAATCCAGCCAACAACATAGTCTTCATGCGCGAGCTTCTTCTTTGTAGTTGCCATGGTGAAAAACGATCAACGGTTTCCGCGAGAGCTGCCTGCCAGCAAAGGGGGGAAAACACCAGCAAAAGGGGGAAAACACCAGCAGCGAGAAGAAATGTCTAGCCGAGTCAAATGGGAGCGCGTATGTGTTGCAAAGTCTGCAGGACACTCCTAGACATATGTTTTGGAGCGGGAAAAAGTCACGCGGCGACGAGTAGATACTTCATCTCGGATACCACACAGCCTCGTGCATTGGCTGCCTGATGCGCTGGCCATATTTACGCCAGATGTCGTAATTAGTGACAAGGTAATAAGCTACATTTCTCTTGCAGAGATGAGGGGCTATGCATGCCAAGGGCGCTTGCAGTACAGCAAGCGAGGGCGGCCTTAAGGGGCTTTCGGAGCGCTTATCTTGAGGTTGTCAAGCATTTTCAACTCACTGCTGACATGTGGCGTTGAAAGAAAGCTGATTATGTAAGCCATCTAAATATATCACCACATGAACCGCAGAAACTCCTCCAGTACACTTCCTATTCCAAACATACGAAATGTCGCATGCCGCCATCAGCGTCAACATCGCGATCACGCCTGCATCTGTCGTGCTTGGCGCGCCCTGCTCAATCACCCTATCTGCCACTCTGTCACATTCGTCACCAATCACAATCTACACCTGGCCAACAGTGTTCAATCTCGCCCTAGCCCAGGTTCGCAAGAACTTCTGGTGCATCGATCTGTCCAATAATGATGAGCCCGTACGCCTGGAGTTTGAAAAAGGCGGCAAAAGATCAGGCTGGATCAGCCGCGTACTTGGCGGCAAACATGATCAATTCTTTGTGACTTTAGAGCCAGGAAAGGCTGTTGATATCACTGCGCCATTCATCCTCACAACTCGTCTGAATAAGCTATTGGTCGCAGGACATCGCTATCGCTTTGGATTCCGTGAAGGAGAGTGTGTGGGCAATTGGATGCACGGCACCCGCGAAGAGATCATGTTGCCGACTGGAGATAGAACGCCAATGGGTAGGGGAGGACCCAAGATCGTGCTTGATACAGGACCACCGATCGAGTTCGAGGTCTTTTAAGCTCTCTGGATCTTAGTCTCTTGGTGACAGATCGCGACAAGTATCTTAGTAACCTTGCAAGAACTCATGGTGAAATGATGCAGGAGGCAGATAGACCTTTCCAGGATAGCCGCTGATGACTTTTCTGAAGACCCACCAGTCCACTCCGTCATAGCAAGCTCTTTCTCAGCCACGGCCAAAATCATTGACTTTTGACGGTGACGTTGATACTGAGACGTCGAACATGATCTCATTCTCGAACAGGATAGAGGTATGCATAAGAATCAGAAGACGTATAAATCGTCGCATTAGAATCAAGTGTTTCTCGTCAACTTATCGGATATCCACCGCAGGTCCCTTTCCAACACCCCTCCTTCCTTCCCCTTCATCCCCGTCTTCATCACCAAAACTCTTAACCCTCTCCGTCGTCCTCGTGATATCCTCCAAACTCCTTCCTCTAGTCTCATCCAACCCCCACCAAGCCCCTCCCGCAATAACCAAATCTGCCAATCCCCAAAGCAAGAACGTGCCCCAGCCCAAATCTTTGATCATATACGGTGTGCTGATCGAATACACGAAATTCCACAGCCATTGCGAGGAAACGGCGATGCCTATCCCAGGCTCTCTGATCCTAGTGGGGAAGATTTCGGAAACGTAGGGCCAGGGTAAGGGTCCCCAGGAGAAATTGTAGGCGATGACGAAGAGGTAGATTAGTGCTACGGTGGCGATTCCTGAACTTGTTATTGTGGCGTCGCCGGGCGGTGGTTTTGCCTTTACAACAGCGGCGGTGGAGATTTGACAGGCGGCCATAACTAGTGCCCCGAAGGTAAGGATGTACTTGCGATTCACACGTTCGGCGACGAAAATGACGAAAGTCAGACATGCGGCTACTTTGATGGCGCCGAAGATAGCGGTAAGCAGGAGATCATTGTTTCCTTTACTCCCAACCAATAACTTGAAGTATTGTGGTCCGTAGGTCGCAAAAGCTGTGGCTCCAGTGGATTGTTGGGCAATAAATACCACAGCCGCCGTTGCCGTCCTCTTCAAATTATCAGGCTTGGTGTACAGTTCTTTGAGCTGGAAGCCTTCTTTTTCTCGCAGTTCAGTCTCGACTCCGAGGCGTATCTCGTCCATTTCGAGTTGCGCGGTCGGGCTGTTGTCGGCGCGGATCCATTGCAGAGATTCCCAAGCTTCCTGGTGGCGTCCCTTGAGAGTCAGCCAGCGGACTGATTCCTTCAAAGTGAACATTCCGAGACCCAAGAGAGCGGCAGGAAGGATCTGGATGCCGATGGGTATTTGCCATTGTTTTGCTTGAGAGGTGGAAATGTTTTTGCCGACGCCGTAGTCGATCCAGTAGGAGGTGAAGATACCTGTGGTGCAGGGTTAGAAAGGTGCCATCTCAGGAGACTGGACAGTGTTTACCCAAAGTGTAGAAAAGCTGGTAAAAACTTCCGATCTGACCACGCAATTCTTTCGGTGCCATCTCACTAGAGAACATAGGCACGACAACACTACTTCCACCCAACCCGATACCAGCAATAAACCGAGCAGTCAGAAAAGCGCTAAAAGAATGCGTATTGATCGTCTGAATAACAGCTCCGACGATAAAGATGCTCGAACACAGCACCAACGCCCACTTGCGACCGAAACGATGAGTGACAGGCCAGATGGCAAAGCACGCAAGGAAAGCTCCGAGTTGTTGTAAACCGACAGCTAGAGAACTGTTCCGCGTGGCTTCTTTCTTGGTATATCCAAAGTCATTTTCGAAAGATGCAAGAGTTAAAACCCCACCTTGATGGCGCGACGTCAGTGGATATCAATAATTTGTGTGTCAGGCGCGCATACCGATGATGCCAGAGTCATAGCCAAACAAAAAGCCGCCCATGCATACAACGCAGCCGAGCCAGTAAGCTCTGAAAGTACCCGCTCGTGTCATATTGGACTCGGAATGACGACGAACAGGTCGCTCGATGATATCGGAAGTCGAGCGAGACAAAAGTGCGACTTCAGGATCAACGACATCTTCAGGGTCATCCTCCATCTTATAAGGATTGTAAAGAGATCCCAAAGGCACGTAAGCCACGTGGAGAGGAGCACGAAACCAGAAATGATTCGGGGAAGCAGAACGACAGCCTGCTTGCCGTGCTACGGGGACAGGTAGCTCCTTCCGTATCGTAAATCGAACAAGAGGACGCTCAAAGGCTTCTCCTCCACTGACAAGCACATCACCTCGCCTTCACAAAGCTTAGACGTGCTTGATTGGATGCTAAACCTGCATCTTGGCATGCAATATCTTGTCGATCCCAGATGTCGCAAATTCCCAGGGCGATGGTGTGCTTTCCGGAATACTATATGCAGCAATGATAAGAACGCATTTACACGCAACATCACTTTTCTTCTCCAGATAAATCGATTCGAGTCTTCGAATTTGTGATCAGTGATTCTCTTGTTCATACTGTTGCGTAGCAAGGAACAATAGCAAGGCTAAAAGACAAGATGAGACTGGAGTTTGAGGCTAAGGGTTCTCCGCAAAGGGCACCCCGCAATCGCGACTTGCTGGATTGGGGTTGGTGTGGTGTTGCCAACAACACAACATCACGTACTTAGTAGTCTGGTCCTTCTTCTGACATGCTAGAGCAGCACATAGTCTACTTACTATAGGTTCAAAAAATGATGACGAATTACTTGCATGATAGAAAGGGGACCATCCAATCCTAAGTTTTCTCTCTATCTTTCCATCTCTTAATAGCACACAACAGTCCAAACAATACATTTTAATCTCAACCTTAACTTCCAATCAAACAAAAACTAGACTTCCATGATCAATAACCAAAATTTCCCTGCAGAGAAGTATCCTCTAAAAACGAGAAATGAATAAAACAGTAATTGTGATATTCTGAATATCCAAAGAAGATCTGATAGAAATATCAACGACGAGAAGAACGATAAGACCTTCCATCTCCATCCCTTTCCCTATCCCTTCTTCTCTCAGATCTATCGTCATCATATCTCTCCCTCCTCGACGACGATTTTTCATAATCTCGGTCTCTGGTTTTGTGATCGTGGTCGCGGTCTCTCGAGCGATCTCTGCGGCTTGATGATTTGTCGTGGTCGCGATCACGATCTCTCTTGCTTTCGCGATCTCCTGATCTTTCTCTTTTGCTATCGCGGTCTCGATCTTTCCGATCCTGACGGTCCTTGCGGTCGTAATTTCTGCTTTTGTCATGACGGTCGTACTCGCGATCTTTGCGATCGGAATCTCTTTCTCTGTCCCTCCTGCGTCTTCTTCTTTCCTCCTCATCATCAGAGTACTCGTCTTTGCGCCGTCTATTTTTATCCCCATCATCCCTTCTATCCCTTTTCTTATCCCTGATTTCCAAATCACTGACCACAAATCTTCGGTTTTCAGCTTCTTCCTTATCCCTGCGTATTTTTTCTTTCAATTCATCTTCGGTCAATGTCTCGCCTGTTTTTTTGTTCTTCATGGAGACAGGGATGAACATGGTGGGTTCTTTTCTGCCGTTGGCGCGGGAGGAGGAAGTTTTGCCCCAGGCGCCTAGTTCTTCTGCTTGGGCTGCTGCGTTTGGGTCGGCGCCTATTCCTAGCAGTGCCGGGCGTTTTGGGGGTGGAAGTGGTTTTTTGCCGTTTTTGGTGGACAAGGAGGAGGGGGTGGTGGAGGGCCCTTTCCAGCCCATGCCGCGGAGCATGGCTGCGCCGTATTCTTCTACGGGGACGGCTGCGTAGTCGGAGAGGGAAGGGGCGGGTGGGGCGGAGTGGAAGGAGTCGGCGAAGGCGTCTTCTTCTGTTGCTGCG
>JGI24891J29808_1000042_pt1 | contig 173656 bp, 173 predicted proteins | sample FreactcultuFSWF8_FD_29808 | JGI IMG/M metagenome (IMG submission 29808) | reverse complement strand
CAAATGGTGAGATGGCCGAGCGGTCTAAGGCGCCAGCTTAAGGTTCTTCCAATACGCTGGTCCGAAAGGGCAGGGGTTCGAATCCCCTTCTCATCAACATTGCTTTTGCAGTTTTGCGTGTGTACAGCTGCTACGAAATAAGGTGGAAGTGTAGGGCGAGGAAAACTAATTTTGGGATTTTCGAATTTTCGTTGGTGGAGAATGCTTTTATGCATGAAGCCTGGACCTTAATTTTGCATAGCTTGGCTTGGCGTTCCGCATAACTTGTGCCGTGCGACTTCGTGACTTCTAAATGCCAATGCAAATATGTGTTCTGAGACCCGGACAACTGTTGAGCGGAGAAGACTGGATCACAGATTCTCCCTAGACGTCACTCTCATCTGTATAAATCATATCAGCTTTCGACGATCTGTGCTTGCCAAAACGCTACACACGAGAACAAGGGTTTAGACTCGAGGGACTTGCACCTTGCCCATCCATACCTGGCACTCATTTATTCTTTCGAGGATAGATATGACAGGGTGTAAAGATCTGACCCTTGGGTTTTGATGATGAAGAAGTTGAAGTGACTTCGGCCCACTAAGTGTAGACTACAGATCATTTGATCCCGTGACTGATGATATGTCCCATTCCGATAGTGACAGTTCGGCAAAAGATCTGAACACATCAGCGAAGAGAGCATATATCCGACAACGATATCAAAAAGCCTCGATGTAGAAAGACGTACACATCGCTATAGCCAACACAACATTCCCACATCGCAAAACCATAAAAGGACATTTCAAAACATCACCTCAAAATTCAATCCAAGCATAGAAAAAAAACAATCGACAATCAACATTTCCATTCTATACTGAACCTCTCAAACATAACATGACATAACATAACATAACATACACAAAGAATTGAATCCCCATCCTTCACATTGTCTTCCTAAACACATTGCCAATACCAATCATTCTGATACTTGCAAGTGCTACCCTCGGCACATTTGGTAGGGCCCTCGTATCCATTGCCACCACATCTTCCGTATTTGGGAACTTGTGTGTAAGCAGGGCTGGGGACGGCGACGGAAGTTGTGGCGGTGTTTGTCGTATAGGTGGTTGGGATTGTAGCGGAGGATGCAGGGGCCGAAGTAATTGCTGGTGCCGAAGTTACTGCGGAAGCAGCAGCAGAGGTTGCGACAATTCCAGTGCTAGAGGCGACGGAAGCAGAAGAAACAGCGACGGAGGAGGTAGCGGAAGAAGCAGGGACACTACCGTTTGAACCACCACTGACCTCCACAGCAAGCACCTTCTTAGCAGCAGCCTCAGCAGCAACCATAACAATAGCCTGTGTATTACCCGTAGGCAAATCAGGGTGGAAGGACGCATCAACGACAAACAGATTGTCAGTGCCATAGACCTTAGTGTCCAAGTCGACGACAGCATCACCGCCCTTTCTTCCATCATCTGTGCCCATCTTAGCCGTGCCCACGAAATGACTGCCCGTGACGAATGTCTTGATCAAATCAGCGCCAGTGACGTTGGAGGAAGCGGTGAGCCCGGCGTCAAGAGCCAAAGTCGAATTTGCAGTTTTGGTAAACGAGATCAGGCGGTCTACGAAAGCGGCAAGGGCGTCTTTGTCCTCGGGGGTGTTGAGCCATGGTTGAGTGATGTATTCCGTGGCTCCTGCGCTTGTGACGCCGATCTCGCCTGTAGAGGTCAAGCCGTGGGTGAGGTAGATCTTCATCTTGATGGTGTCGTTGGAGGGAGAGTTGCAAGTTCCCTGGACGAAACGTTCGATTCCATCGGTGCCGTTGACGGAAGACCAGAAGTTTAGGCGTTGACCGCCTTGGACGAGAAGACCGCTGCCATGGGCGAAGAGATCGGCGTTGACCTGAGTGGGGTCGGTGAAGGCTGTGGTGTCGAGGGAAGACAATGAAGTCTTGGTCTTGAACTTGAGAGTAATGATAGGGTGATCTTTGAGGCCCTTGCCAACAGGAAGATCAATCCACTCAGCTTGGTCGGGAAGAGTAACAGCTACACTTCCGCTTTGAACAGTTTTGATCTGATCGGCAGGACCGATACCAGAGTTGATGAGGATGCGAGGTGTACTGAGAGCGCCACCAGCGAGAACAACTTTACCCCCAGTCTTGACATTAATGATCTGTCTGCTGCCATCAACAAGTTCGACTTCAACACCAGAGACGAAAGAGGATTCGCGGACGGCGCGGATGACAGTGCTGTTGAGTTGGATGTGGAAGTTCTTCTTTGCCTTGGCAAGAGGGAGATATGTCAAGACAGGACCAGCGCGAAGGCCGTCTTGAATGTTCCAAGGTGGGTGAGAGAACACATCGGTCTTCTTGTTTGGCTCCTCAAGTGCGTTGACGGATGACCAGCCATTGGAGGTGAAGAAGGAAGACAAAACGTCATAAGCGCCTTGATCATATCTCTGACCATCCTTGGAAGGAGAGATGGTACCAGGGTTTCTCTCATAGAAGCTCTCGGCTGAGGAAGAAACATCCGACCACTTCCAACCAGTGGGCCACTTGTCATCGAAATCGCGCTCTTGGGGACGGACGAACATGAGGGCGTTGATCATGCTACTGCCACCGAGGAGACAGCCTGCCATGTCGGCAGTGTCAGTGCAGTATTCGTTGGTGACACCTGCGGTGGAAAGGTAGTATGCCATAGCAGGAACATCATACTGGGTGACAGTCTCGTTCCAAGACTCAACAGCACGACCACCGCTGGCGTAGGTAGATGCATCACCACGTTCGATCAGGAGGACCTCGGCGCCAGACTCAGCGAGTCTCTCGGCGACGATGATACCAGCAGGACCAGCACCAGCAATGATGTAGTCATAAGTGGTGTTCAAGGTGGTGGCAATGGGGGCGGTAGAAGTGGTGTTCTTGCCAGTGTCAACTCCAACAGTGGAATTGGAGCTAGAAGTACCGTTGCCAGCAATAGGAGTGGTCACTGCGGGAACAGCTTCTGCCCATGAAGCCCAAGTGTCGTAGGAAGCAGATGAAGAGTTGGCAAAGATGACGGCAAAGGCACCGAAACCAGTGTGCATGTTCAGAGCAGTCTCCTCGGAAGAAGGTGCAGCAGGAGCATCGGTAGAGAAAGCCCATCCGAAAGCATTGCCGCTGACAGTGTTGGGGAAGCTGTCGTCCTCGCCAGTGATACATCCATTGCAGACGAAGGTATAAGCAAAGTGGGTGCTGTTGACGAAAGTACCGTTGGCGATGGGTGTGGTAGTAGCATTACCAGTGTAGACAGGAGGGGTAGTGTAGCCAGTGACCTCACGAAGGGACGACATGACTTTGTCGCCATTGGGCCAAGCCACTACGAGGATGTGACTTGCCATCTGGGCCGACATGTCGAGACCAGCCCATCCCTCAGTAGTGGGAGCAACAATCTGACCAATGAAGTCACTACCAAGAGTCTCCGGAGTGGCAACCGAGAATCTTGCTCCCGATTTCGAATCCTGATAACTCATGAAGTCAATGCCAGTGTTTGGGTCGTTGTATGCCACGCTCTGAGCAAAGGCGCCCAGTGCATATGCAAGAGGAAGAAGAGCTGCGAAACGAGCCATGTTGCAAGAAAGAATGTAATGAGTCGCTAGGACTGTTTCAAGGAATGAAGAAGATATGGACCGTCAAGGCCTTTGAGACGACTTTTGAAAAAGAGATACAGATTCCACCGGGGAACTGTTTAAACGAAAGACTAAGCCGTCAAGGCTGGAAAAGAGAACGAAGAAAGGAAAGGCGAGAGGTTGACCTACGAGACAGGAAGATAGAGCTTCCACATTCTTATGTACCCACCGAGCAAGAGTCTGGAAAGAGTTTTTGCTCCTGATAGCAAGCGCCAAGTCGGTAGCTGCATAGCCGTTTCGCAGGGGATAGCATGTTTCGCGACAGACACAGCGGGGCAGGAGGTGTGAACAGATGTTGCAGGGTTTGATCGGCCGTGGTCAGCAGTGGAGAGTGGGCAGGATTCTTTGGTAGAGAGCTATAGACGAGACCAATGAGATTCGACCGATTATGGCCGAGTTGGATAGATCGGGAAGTTCGCGGAGAGTCGAGAGTGTATGCTTGGTCGCCGAGATGGAGCTGTTATGGTCAAGGTTGTGCAGCAAAACCAGTTCCAATCAAAAAGGTGCGCTAGCGCGTCAGAAAGTAGAGGTAAGCGAGGAATCGAGGTCGGCAAGATCGAGTGTGCAGCATCTGCAAAGGTAAAAAGTCATCTATACCAGACCAGTCACGTTACTGTCATTTGCAAACTGGAGCACAGGGGATGGAGTTGTGGGCCATGTGGTTGTTTCATGATTGCGCCACTTGAGCGTAGGGCTGGATTTGGTTCATGCGGCTCTAGGCCGAGAGCGTCTAACCGACTTTACGACTCTTCCACCTTTTAAGGCCGAGATGGTTGTGCTGATGCAGCAAATGATGAGGCCTCCATGATATACATGAAGGATGGATGATGAGAAAAAGATACATGCAGAGAACAGGCAGAAGATGGATCTGCAGAAAGGATATACTCAAAGTTTGCATCTGAAGCGTGTGTAGCAGTCGAGTTTCAGCATGGTTATTCTTGGAGTCGCATAGCCACGAGGGCAAGACAATGTATAAGGGCAAGCGACGGCGATAGGCTTGCGTGCTCTCGGTTCGGACTTGTATATTGCGACAAGAATCGATTCACTGGTTGGCCAATGCCGGTGCGACTTGGGTGGTGCAGCGTGCAGTCGCTTGAGGTCGCACAGCCATGGTCTTTGCAGCATGCAGTCAGGTTATCGCGATATCGAGTAGACCAGTAAAGATCGACAGCGATTAGAGACTGTATGATATTCTCGATGACTGTTGGAACAGAATGACGACGAAGAGTTCAGAATCTCGCGATTGTCCTGCCAACGGAAGGGACGCGACACTTTCGTGAAGCACTTTACGCGTGATTTCACGCAAGCGGCCTCATTCCCACGGCCATCTCCAATCGACTTTCACCCTCCCAGTTCCACCTATACAGCATCCCCCTGCATAACTACCACATACATCATACTGCACAACATCGCCATGGCACATGTACGCAAACGCCAATTCCAACCATCGAACCAGTCTTCGATCAAGTCCTTCTTCTCTCCCGTCGGCGCATCATCTCCCTCATCCTCTGCCGAAGTCGACGAATATGCCCAGACGCTGAAGCCCGCGCTGCCCGACCATGTGCAGTCCCTCCTCATCAACGTCGGCATGCGCGTTCGCAAGTCGGTGCCTGAAGGATACAAGACCCACAAGAGTCTCCCAGTCCCGACCATCTCATACATGCACCCTGCCAGCATCTCGGCCAACTCGGAGAACGAGCTACCCGCCAGCAGCGCCCCTGAACTCTACACCAAGCCTTCTGAGTTGACACCCTTCTGCGGTCTGCACAAGATTGGCGGCTTCAGCTCACAACCCACGTCATCTGCTCCTTGTCTGTTCTACACGCAATCTTCCATGGCATCCTCAATCGACATGCCGCAAACACCAAAGACAAACACACGCAAGAGAAGCTACGCAGACGAGATTGACGAGGATCTCGATACCTTTTTCGACAACAACGACGAGCAGGAGCAGAACGACTCGATGCTGGACGACACGCTCTCCCCCAAGACGAAATACCCCCTCAGCCACTCTTCAATGCCCAAGCTCAGTGCTCAGAACGGCATCGTCAGCCCTCAGAGCAGACCCAAGGCTCGCATGAAGACTCGCTCGCCCCACAAGCTTGTCGAAGACTTTGCAGACGAGGATGTCGGATTCCTCCAGCCCATGGAGTGCGATTGAGAGAGAGGATGATTACATGTTGATGGCATTTGTTTTCCGGAGCGGGTATACCAGGTTTCGCATTTTGACTTGTCCTTTTCGTATCGGCGTCTCTCTATCATGGCTCTTTGTCTTTTCAGCTTTCGGCACACTGTAGAAGAAGCAATCTCAATTTCGTATTTCCCAAAGAGGCATTCTGATGATCAGTGACCGACTGGGATGGATGCGTGGAGGCGGGCCGGGATTGCGGGGGAGATGGGCTTGGCGCATCACATGCGACCTCGGAATGTGCATCAAAGAGCATCAAGTCCATCGAGTCTTGTGCTGCTCATGCATCCACCTGTTCCTTCATCAACGATACCTGATGCCTTCTCTCACAGCTCAACTACACGCGTAATGTGAATGTCAAATGGCAGCGCAGTCGACGTTACGGCATGGCCCGGACGAAGCACTCCGGGCTCTCCTTACTCGTCTAGTCGACCGCCTTCGTAAGCGACTGAAACGAACTTCTCCTACTCTCCGTCTAGCAGCAGCACTTCTCTTCACTCTCGGTCTCGTCGGTGGTAGTCTCGGCTCGTACAAGTGGTGGATTGAGAGTCGCAAGGAGAAAGAGACAGGAAGACGACTGCTACGACGCAACTCGGGCTTGAGGGCCAAAGACGGCACTCGCACCATCTATGTCGCATACAAATCCTCGACGGCCAAGGTCGTCATCAACCCTACCAAGCCAACCACCTTTGATGCCCACCGTCGCTTGTTCTTGCAACCTCCAAGAGCTGTTGGTCTCAGCGACAGCAACCTGCCACAAGTCCCTCCTCTTCAGACAAAACCTGGCTTGAACCTCGCCTTCTTACATCAATTCCTGAGTCTCATGAACATCTTGATCCCGCGATGGGGAAGTAAAGAGACAGGTCTACTGTTCAGTCATGGTGTCTTCTTGCTGCTCCGAACATACCTCTCCCTTGTAGTCGCCCGTCTAGATGGTGAGATTGTGCGAGACTTGGTTGCTGGCAAAGGCAAGCCATTCCTGTGGGGAATCGCAAAATGGTGCACCATTGGAGGTCTGGCCAGTTACACCAACAGCATGATCAAATTCTTGCAATCGAAGGTCTCAATCGCTTTCCGAACGCGCCTCACCCGCTACATCCATGATCTATACCTCAACGACAATCTCAACTTTTACAAACTATCCAACCTGGACGGCGGCATTGGCCACGGTGCTGATCAATTCGTCACTCAAGATTTGACGCTATTCTGCGACTCTGCAGCTAGCCTGTACTCGAGTCTAGGAAAGCCTCTGGTAGATCTGGTCGTCTTCAACTACCAGTTATACCGTTCGCTTGGCCCCCTGGCTCTGACCGGTTTGTTAGCCAACTACTTTGCGACTGCCACGCTACTCAGAAGACTTTCGCCTCCATTTGGCAAGCTAAAGGCTGTCGAGGGCAAACGCGAAGGTGACTTCCGGGCTCTGCATGCTCGCCTGATCGCCAACGCTGAGGAAGTTGCCTTCTATGGAGGTGACCAGATGGAAAAGCTCTTCCTGGATAAGGGCTTCCAAGAACTCAAGAGATGGATGGAGGGCATTTACAGCCTAAAGATCCGATACAACATGCTCGAAGACTTTGTCCTCAAGTATTCTTGGAGTGCTTTTGGCTACCTCATCACTTCTCTTCCGGTCTTTCTACCTGCTTGGGGTGGACTGGCAGAAGTGGGCGACAAGAAGTCAGCACAGCCAGCTTCGGAAGCCGCCCTCATGGCCCAGACACCAACAGACGAGTCTGGCAATCGCACTCAAAACTTCATCACAAACAAGCGTCTTATGCTTTCACTCGCAGACGCAGGTGGTCGCATGATGTACAGCTTGAAAGACCTGTCAGAACTAGCAGGCTACACGTCTCGCGTCTACACTCTAATCAGCACACTTCACCGTGTCCACGCCTTCGCATACCACCCTCCCCGCAACACATATCCTGAGTTATACTCCCTCGCTGACACCCAAGGCACCCTCCACAAAGGCTTCTCTGGCGTCCGCTTCGAAAACGCACCCGTCGTTGCACCAGCCCTATGGCCTCAAGCCGGCGAAGAATTACTCGATAACCTCAACTTCGTCATCCAAAGCAACCAACATATCCTCATCATCGGCCCTAACGGTAGTGGCAAATCTGCCCTCTCAAGAATACTAGCTGGTTTGTGGCCTGTATATCGTGGTCTGGTATCTCGCCCTCGCAGCGTAGGACAAGATGGCATCATGTTCTTGCCTCAGCGACCGTATCTTTCTCCAGGCACACTGCGTGATCAGATTATCTACCCGCATACGGAATTCGACATGCGTGCTTCTTCACGCTCGGATGCAGAGTTGGAGCAAATCCTCGAAGATGTGAGACTAGGCTACTTACCATCAAGAGAAGGTGGCTTCGATACAAGAAAAACGTGGAAAGATGTTCTTTCAGGCGGCGAGAAACAACGCATCTCTTTTGCGAGATTGCTCTATCATTCCCCTGCTTTTGCGGTTATTGATGAAGGTACTTCTGCTGTTTCTTCTGATGTTGAGGGTTTGCTGTACGAGACATTGAAGAATAGAGGTGTGACGTTACTCACCATTTCCACTCGGGCGAGTTTGAAGAAATATCATGATTTTGTTTTGACCCTTGGATTGGGCGAACAAGGAGATGAGTGGGAGATGCAGAAGATTGGAACGGAGTCGGAGAAGGATTCAGTGGAGAAGGAAATCGCCGAACTCAAGGAAAGACTGTCTAAAGTGAGCCAGTGGAAGAGACGGAAGGCGGAGATTGAAGATGAGTTGGCTAAAGTGTGGGTTGAGGGGGTGGGTGTTTTGGAGGCTGCTGAATACAATGGGGAGGCAGAGGAGGTCGAGGTGTTGGAAGAGGAAGAGGGTGAGGAAGTTGCGCTTAGTGATACCGAGACTGAGAGGGCTGGCGGTGAGGGAGAGGTGCAGGATGATGCTGCTACTGATGGGTATGGCACCGATACGCAGGAATTTGTCACGCCCGCTGCCACGCCAATGGAAAGAGCGTCACCGTAGAGGTAGATACGTCCGTTATGGTTTCGTTCCCACATGTGAGATGCAAAGGGCCTTGTTCATCCAGTATGACACTAAAGTTATAAAAGACTCTTATTGGTTGGAAACTGGTATTGGATCTTCATACTCGATTGTGGCATTCATACCACTGAAACCTGGATCTGGCACATCATATCTTGTGATCAGGTATTCGGGACGATTTGGAGGAGAGGGGGAGGGAGGAAGGGAGAATAGGGTGATCAGGTCAGTGAATCGTCCAGCTGTCTCATCGTCTCAGTATCTCACGAAAGGTCCATTGCTCAAATTGAATAATGTTATCAATATGAAGGTGGAGTCATGGACCTATCTTTCTCCCTTGCGTGGGGTATAAATATAGATCACATTACATGATCTCTCAAGCAACGCTTCCAGTATTCTAGGTTGGGTATGGGTTGTGACAGCAGACTGTTCATGCCCCACTAAGAACATTTAGTTGTCTGAGAATATTTTTGCAGAAAGTTAGTATCTGTACCATCGCATTCGTTTTCGAAAATCGCTGGAGGTGAACAATTTCCATCATATCGAGCATAGAACAAGATAATCACAACGACTAGATAGAGGTAATGCGCGAACTCGTCAATTACGAATGGATACACATTATAGGTGAGTGTTTCGTCTTTTGAACCAAACGAAGAATATACGATGCTTGAGGCTCGGAGTATAAAACTCTATCTTCACTACTGAATGCTAATGAGACACAATCCCATAAGCCCATTAGGCAGGAAGTGAGAATGAGATCTCTGTACTCTGATTTCCGATTGCTGGTGAATGGAACTTGTACACCGGAAAGAGCACCGACATGGGCAGGAAGAGAAGAAACTCATCAGGTCAATGATACTCTCGTCAACCTCCACCTCCTGGTATCTTAGCTAGGCGGACAACAATCTAATCAACCAACCTCTGATTGTAACTATACTTGGAGCGCTAGCCAAAACTACAGAATCATTAACCTACCTCCCTCTCCTACCTACGTCATTCGTGCCCTTCTTGATTATCTGTGACTTGTTGACCAGCGTCGCCGTGACTCGGCGGATGAGCTGGTGTAGGACTTGTCGTTTCACGTTTCTGCCTCGAGGGAAGTACTTGTTAAGGTTGCTAGCCTGCAACAGCCTGCGGGTCTCTTTGTCCGCAGTAGCCTTGTTGTTGCAAAATATTGCAGAGATAAACGCTACTTATATGAACCGCATAATCTGATCTCCAATAATGCAAGTACTAAAACAAGGGCAAGGAAGCCACTTCAGACTAGTTTCTACACAGCCCCTTCCGTTCTAAGCGGTAATGGTTAGATAACTTAATTCGTCAATTGTTGTTTGTTGCAGTAAGTTTTTTGGTATAAAATCTGCGCTTTGAGTACGAATTCTTGTGAGAAGCTCACTGCCCGCTATGGAAGGTGTCCAAATTGATTTGTTTATGTCTTTGTTATTGCGTGATCTACGCCAATTTTCCAGCGGCGTTACTTCTTCATCGTTAGAGAGGGGGAGAGAGAAGAATGATCAGGTCTGTGATTCTGCTACTTGCCTCCACTCTTCTTGTCTCTGATACTTAAGATAACTCTCCATTATCTTGTTCTGCAGGAGACCGCAGAAAATATCGTGTATTAGGAACCTATGTTCCTTGCCTGCTCATTGAGCAAGTCAACACTTGCAACAGACCAGGTAGTTGATCCGGCGGTCGAATGGTGCGTTGGTACAATTAGACGGCGAATCGTGGGTGCAAGTTGTACTTGCTTCATCAGATTTTCACCCGGTCGGAGTGTGCTGATGAAGCTGCTGTCGCAGATGTGGATCTCGGTTGGGTTGGGGTTGCTTGTGTCTGCAGACACTGCTTCGACCGGGTTCACGGCTTCGTTGGTCGACGTGGGTTTGGGGTGAGGGAGTTTATCGGTGGAATATGGCATGTTCGAATTCGTCCGGGACAGGGGATCTCTCGAGGCCAGCCGCTCTACTTACACCCCTCTCAGCCCGAGTTTCTCTGTCCCGAGAATCCTCTTTGGCGGCTGTCTGTTATGATCTGTTTAACGCTCCGATTGATGTGCGCGTAACTAATTGTTGTGAGATTCGAATTTGTGATTGATTTGCGTCCATATAGTGCATGACTTTCCTTTTCCACAGACTGTAAAACTGTGATACTGGTGTTCACTGATACATCTCTATATGCCTATGCAATTGCATATGCTAGTCATATATGTATAATGCAGACTTGCTTGATGACGAGGTGCAGGAATGTGTTACTGCGAGAATTACTTCTAGTTGAGTATAAAAACCACCGGATCTGTAATCATAATTGAGAACACCGTTCGACTCCGGGCAGAGTAGGTTCGTGGAGAAGTGATTCCATCGCAGTCAAGATCAAGACTGTGCAATGCGAGCGAATAATACCAATCCGGTGCAGGAGAATAGGCAGGAGAGTAAAACAGGCGGGCCCATAACACGGCACTAGTCTCCTGCCTCCCACCACGATACTTGCAATAGTCCATCACATCAGGAATTTGAAAGTTACATCAGAGGAGGATAGACTTCGGCTTTAGCGTCACAGAACTGTCTCCTCTCCATACTTATCCGAAGGCTGACCGTCAGGGCCAGGACAGAAAGTAATCAGTAGTAACGTGAGTCACCGCCCTCATGCTCGAGTCGGCGCTCCGAATTGGAGACAAAATATGTTCCACGATAATTGTTGACCCGACCAGACATCAAGACTCTATGCCCAGTCTGACGGGTTTTTTAAAAGTTGGCACTCGTAATACGGGCTGTTCGGGAGGCGTATGTGTCGTCGACGATGACATAGTCTGCGCAATGCAGGTCATGTAGAAGCTCGGTGAGAAGGGAATCTATGAGCGTTTTTTGCTCTCGATATGATCGTGATGATTCTGTGATCTCATGTCTTTATTAAGTTCGTGATATGTAACTTTCATCTCAACTCTTTCTCCAAGCTATCAAGTTCCGTGAACGTCGATCCGTTCTTGTATGGTCGTAAAGGTATACCACTGGCTTCACTGCGTGGCGATCCGCCCATGTCGAACGCCAAAGAGGGCTCGGGCGATTTGATATAGCCCATGCGCGTTGGAGTCGCAAAGCTGTTGCGTAGATTTGTTGTTCTTGAGCCGGAAGCATTTGAAGTCAACGTTTTTGCTCGCTCGGTGAAGTATTTGTAGATTGAGCGAGACAGTGCGAGGTTTGCGGCGATTATACCAAGGAAGAGCTCGGTGCTGAACTTGTCAGTAAATGAGTATGGGAACATTATTTTGGTGACAAAACATACTTTGCCCAAATCGCAGCGATACAGTATGCGTACGAGAGGTCGTCCGTTGTTGTTCCTAAAGAGGCCGCTCGTATGGCTGAGCAGATCGTAGCTCTGAAATATGGAGTCAGCCTTGCGTAGTTCAAGTGTCATGGTGATGGGTTACATACACCAAACCCATACTCATCAAACCACAGACTGCAGCTTTAGTCGACCATGGAATGCGTACGTTCCATACGACGTAGATAGGCAGCACAGTACAGATCACATCAGTGACGACGGCATATGCTAGGAGGCGTGAGTACAGAACAGCGAGTGAAAAATCATGTACGAACAAGCTTGTAGGTAGATACTGTATATCCGGACTTTGGCGGGCCAGCAATGATCTGCATAGGTGCCGTTCCAGTACGCTCTCAGGGGGGAGCATTCAGCCAGCAGTACAACCAGACATTCGAAGTTGGTCAGGACTAGTCCTGTGATGATGGCGCCCAAGGTGTATCTTAGAGGTCTTGTGTCTTTGATGCGCAGAATCAAGATGCAAATCGAGACCTTCATCAGACAGATTGTTGGAAAGAGCAAGACTTGTGTGTACCATGTGAGCATATTGATAGTCTGGTAGTCGTTGTCGGCAACAAATTCGCGGTGCTTTCCATTCCCATAGCGGACACTGACAATTTGTATCGACATTCGGGCCACCGCTAGGGTAGTGGTCACTGCCATTGCTCCGTCGTCGAAGCCTAGCTGTCGGTTGCCCCATCGCGTCCAGCACCGCAAACCAGTGGTCACGACAGCCAGAGAGGTAAGTATGCAGGTGAGTACAAGCAGAGTAGGACCTTTGTCGTCACTTGGTGAATGTTCTCCCATTCTGCCTGATCTGACGTGCAGCAGGAAACGATGGTGGGTGCGAGAATCTAGCAAGAAGACATGGCATGTACTTCTGCAGTCATATCAATAGCCTTTTCTTTCGGCCGGCTGTACTTACGAAGAGTGCCCAAAACACTGCATCATCCTAGCTCTGGCCCTAATCGACTCGCATTCGTGATCATTGTTTGCGAATAAGCAACACGGCTTTCGGAGGGTCGTGACTAATTTCCGTATAGCACATCAATCTTGGCCACACCGCGTCGAGGGGTTATGTTGCTCGCATCATCCTACGCTCACCTTGTACACCTCATAACCAGCGCCTTTTTCTTCCATCCCGGTAGTCATGTCATTGAAGAACAACGTCGTAGGAATACAATTTCTGGTCCGCTGTTCGCCACAGCTCGAGAAACATTGTCCAGTGTTCAACTGTTGATTGTAGTCGGACTTTCGGCCTCCAGCCACGAGGGCTGAACATCCTTGTTAAACTCTGCCGTGGACCGAGGGACTTGATCTTGCGACCAGCTTCTGGTTGGTCAATCTGGTAGTAGTCTTTAGACATCGTGGCCCATGACAAGAGTCAATCAAGGACTGAAAGATTCGAGAAGTTGGACCGTGAACGAGCGGTGCATTCATCCAAACTCGCACGGCTCGGTTGGAGCTCCGCCTCGTTTTGGTGTTGATGGACCCCTGCAACTTCTTGGATGGTTCGGAAGACGATGGGCCGCTCACGGCCCGCATCCACAAGTTTCACAAGTGAGCCATCAGAGACAAACACTCTGGAGAAGATGGTCGTGACGAGGAGAGAGACAGGCATTCCGAAGATGTTCGTGTCCGCTCAGGAGGGAAGCAACAATTGAGGTGGCTGGCAAAGTCAGCATTGCTCGGCGCGGCGAAGGAAATTGCCGGCCTTCAATGATCGACACCCCACCACTTTTCATGAAACTCTTCCTTCCTTCCTTCGCATTGTTGAGTGGCTATTTATCCTAGCGACCACGAGGTGCATATACTGATTTGACTCGAAGCTTAAGAAGTCGCCGATATTTAGGGCAACCAGCAGCATCTCGCGACTTGCGCTTACACGACTCATGCCATCTCAAACACCGACCATCGGACACGAGTGATTGATCTAGGGAGATAGAGTATTCTGTTTGACGACCTCGTGGAGTTCTCGAGAAACAGCATATACAGCTCATTGTAAGATATGCGGTGCCTGACGATCGACATATGGAATTCAGTGTATTCGAGTAGGATGCATCCGTTTCGCTCTAGAATATCCCACTCCCACCACCTATATGCACGCTAGCAACCAGATCTTGGCTGTGTCCATGCAGACCGCTCCAGTCGGGATTTCATATAAGCCCCATCTATTCTTTAGTCCAACAGTTTAGCCTACCAAGAACTCAACTACCGACAGTATTCGCATGACTTTGCCTCACCAGACTCACTGAATGATTCCGTATAAAGGCTGACTCTGTCCAACATAGAGTTTCTCCTCACGGTCTCATTTACCGAGCAGAACACTAACATGGCTCCTTCGTTGTTTACGACCGCTGTCCTCTCAGTCCTTGCTGCGTCGTCGTTGGCGCAAGCCACCAAAAAGACAGAATTCGACTTCGTTGTCGTTGGTGGAGGTACTGCCGGTCTCGCAGTCGCCAGCCGTCTGAGTCAGTATCTGCCTAACAACACAGTCCTGGTCATTGAAGCCGGTCCAGATGGCCGCAATGTGCCTGGTATTTACATCCCTGGTATGAAGGGCAGTACTCTTGGCGGCATTTACGACTACAACTTCACGACTGTTGCACAACCACACGCCGGTGGCCGCTCTTGGACCCAGAACCGAGGAAAGGTCTTGGGCGGTAGTTCTGCATTGAACCTCATGTGCTGGGACCGCGCTTCAGTAGCTGAATATGATGCTTGGGAACATATCGGAAATCCTGGTTGGAACTGGGACAATATGATTACCAGCATGCTCAAGGTCGAGAACTACACTCAAAGTGTGTATCCCGGACAGGAGATCGACCAAGGTGTTGGAGTCGATGGTCCCATTCACGCCACCATCAACAGAATTCAGCCTGCCGATCAAGATACTTGGATTCCGACAATGGAGAAACTTGGCTTCCCAGAAAATATGGAATCTCTCGATGGTAACCCTCTTGGTGTCTCAATTCAACCCAACAACATCGACACAACTAAGTACACACGTTCGTACAGCCCTGAGTACTTGAAGATTGCCGGAGACAACCTCTATGTCATGACCGACGCTCAAGTTGTCAAAGTGAACACGGAAAAGAGAGCTGGCCAGGTCGTTGCCACTGGTGTCACTCTCAAGAACAATGTCACCATCAACGCTTGTAAGGAGGTCATCTTGAGTGCTGGATCTTTCCAGTCTCCCGGTCTTCTCGAGCTTTCCGGTATCGGCAACTCCTCAATCGTCACTGCCGCCGGTATTGAGCCTGTACTCGAACTCCCTACCGTTGGCGAGAACTTGCAGGATCACATTCGTATCCAAAATAGCTTCAAACTCAAGGACCTGGCTTCCTTCGATGAGCTCAAGTACAATGCCACTTTCAAGGCCGAACAGCTTGCTCTTTATAACGCCAATGAGGTGTCCATTTATGATTATGCCGCATCTGGATTCGCTTACCTTACATGGCCCCAAGCTCTCGGTAATGAGTCTGCCAAACTGATCAACGTCGCAAAGACTGCTACCAATTGCAATGCCTCAATTATTGACAGGACCAAGCTCGACTTCATGACAGGCAACAAGAGCCACACCATCCCTCAACTCGAAATCATCTTCTCCGACGGCTACACCGGAGTCGGAGGCTACCCAATTGTGAACTCATCCGAATACGGCTCCAACTACTTCACCCTCCTCAGTGTCATCATGCACACTCTATCCCGCGGTAACGTCCACATCAACACATCCAACCCCCTCGGCAAACCCATCATCGACCCCAGATACTTCAGCAACGAATACGACCTCCAAGCCGCCATCGCCGCCACAAAACTCAACCGCAAAATCGCCCAAACGGCACCAATGAAAGACATCATCGCCGAAGAATACGAGCCCAGTGCTGATATCCAAACTGATGAGCAATGGAGAGATTTCGCCCTCAACCACACTTTGACTATTTATCATCCTCTGGGCACGTGTGCCATGCTTCCCGAAAAGGATGGTGGTGTTGTTAGTCCTGAGTTGAAGGTTTATGGTACGCAGAATTTGAGAGTTGTGGATGCTAGTGTTATTCCTGTGCAGCTTTCTGCGCATATCCAGACTGCTATTTATGGTATTGCTGAGCGTGCTGCTGACATCATTGCAAAGGAGTGGTCTGCTTGATGCACCATTGGAATTGCGGAAAAGGCTTACACATGAACCAATTGACTTTTTTCTATTACAACTATCTCTTCTGAATATTGCCCGACCTATTCCACTTCTAATCGTTTTGTGTCTGGCGAATTGCTCAAACCGGAGGAATAGCAGGCGAGTAAGGGTTTCTCGCAACATCAGCCTCAAAACTATGCACCTTCTCATCAACAGGCGACTCAGCCACCGACTCCGAAGTTCTACCCTCACCCATCTCATCAGCCTTCCCCTTCTCCGCCGCCATAATAAGCTGTCTTCTCTCCTCCTCTTTAGCTTTGAGTTCTCTCTCCGCAACAGCACAACGATGATTCAATGCAATAACAGCCAAAGGCAAGAACACAATCTCCCAGGTAAAGAGGATGGGCAAGGCCTGATAGAGACGGTCGACGGCGCCGCCTGACCAGATCTGGATCAGGACTTGCCAGACTTCGTGAGCGGGGAGTGCATAACCCCAGCGGTAGAAGCCGGGTGCTAGTTCAAAGGGCCAGATGGTGCTTGTGACGTTGAGGATGACCCAGGTGAGGACGAAGAAGGGAAGGAATTTCATCGGAATGAAGCCGGTAGCGACGTCAATCTAGGAGCAAGTTAGTATCGATGGCATCACGGATTTAGGTTGACCCCGTTGTTGTTGCTTACCACTGCGAAATTGATGTGCATGAAAAGCCAGATGATGACCCAGGTGCAGAAGAATTGACCTGCACCTACAGACCAGTCCTCGCGGAAAGCCCAGATGTAGCCGGCCCAGCACAGTGAGCCCACGAAGGTGTATGAAAGACTCAAAACCAGGCGGATAATGCCGTTGTTGAGCATTGGTAGGTGCGAGTATAGGTTGAACTCAGCACTGACACCATTTATGGCCATGAGGAAGAAGAACTGCATGATGATGGGCATAACCATAGCGACAGTGTTATACAAGACACGTGTGCCTTGAGTGGTAGGCATGATATTGATGTCTCCACCTTGGATGGGATTGAGGAAAGCTTGAAGAGCGGCAGGGTCGTTCTTGTTCAGAGTTTGCAGTGCTCCAGTGCCGTTCATGTGGTTGTATGCGATGCGAGCGACTGCCACAAGCTGGGACATACTGGACTTGATTGTCGCATCTTCCACGGCTGGATAACGAACCTGGTTCCAGACGTAGGTGATTGTGTTGGTAGGATCGTAAGTTGCTGCTGCATCTCCACCTTCGAGGGCGGCTGCAAGGCGCTCGGAAGCTCCAGCATGAGAGAAGACGGCAGCCCAGTGATCTCCTCTTCTGACAGCTTGCACAATGTCTTCAACCTCGGAGTACTTGGAGCTGCTCTCGATGTCGAAGGTGGGGAATGTGTCGGCCTTGAGTTGTGTGATGGCACCTTGTAGACTCTTTCCAATGACGCCGCCGTCATAATCGACGGTGAGGATGTTGAGGTTGTGGACTCTGTGTTCTGATTTGAACAACGAGCCGAACAAATATGACATGTTCACGAGGAACAAGATTTGTAGTAACATAAAAGAAGCAATAGCTGCAATCATGAACGGCTTCTTGCGTCCATTCCAGAATGGATCTCGGTGTCCAATGCGATGAGAGGACTTTTCCGGAACGAAGAGGCTGATGAAGCCCATGGTGAAGTTTGATGTAGCTTGGGGTTATTTGGGGTATGTTGATGGAAGTGGTAAGCAAAGTCGAGTTGTCCTTGGAGCTCCTACAAGCTGGTGATTGATAGATGTACTCGTAGCGGGGAAGGAAGTCTGAGTGGAGGTAAAAACAAAAAAGAAAACCTACAACGTCGCAGCGACTTTACCTGTACATATACACGTTCTATTCTCCTATTGATTTTTGAATCCTGACACAATGTCGGCTGGTCGGAGACCAACAGTTCCAAGATTGAACTTTTCAAGTCAGACCAGCGTCAGAGATGCAAGCGTGAAGGAGTCTTCGGCCTCTGGAGCTCCGATGTGAAGGCGCAGTCAGGGTTTTAGGGCTTCGGCAGGGCGTTCCGAGACCTCCTTCTTGTCTTTCGTCTCGGATCCGGAGGCACGCGAATCCGTTCCTGGCCTTCAGCATAGAAGGCGACAAGTCGTTATGGAAAGAAGTCACACGTCTATCTTGCGCTCCGGATGTCGATAGCTTCCAGTCTCCAGGTCATCGAGATTGCTTCTGGGCTTCTCAATGATACGAACTGACGGCCTACGCGTCTGCCGACCTCGATCGCGTCATTGTGTTTCGAGATGTTTTGTCCTTCAAGATCGATCCGTTGGTCAGGGAGGAATCACTTCCTATTTATGTCTTTGCCTTCGGACTCCGGTGGGGAGGATTGATGCTTGACAATTTGGTCGCAGGCTTTTCTCTCGACAGCTGATTGCTGATGCCCAAGTCAACTCGTTGCTCATGTCACCCTGATGTTATATACTATCATCACGAGACAATCACATTCCTGTGGCAATTGTTATATCTGAATGATCAGTGACTCTGAGAAGGAATCACAAGTGGTGCTTGCTGTAGCTGCACTTTACGCGCCGCTTTGTGCTACCTCGATCGACCAACAACTACCATGACAAAGAAGCAAGATAAAATGCTGTGAGGAAGGTCGGATGGTCAGCGTTTCAAAATAGTTGTCTGATGCAAGTGAGTGTGTTGTTATTCAAAGTCGTTATGCCATGTACTAGCCAATTCGGCAGTCGCTACCCAAGTTCATCCAGCTTCCAGTGCCATAGCCAAGTAGCGGCATCCTAGATTCCTGCCTTCGATTAACCAATTCTTTTGTTGGCAGAGTAACCATTGATCTGATCGAGAGTGCCTTGGAGCATCTTCTCCTTCTCCTTGCGTCCTTCATCTCTGACTGTCTGTAGTCGATCAACTGCAGAGCTGATCAAATCAATATGCATCTCCAAGGGCATCCTCTCCTTGTCAACGATGGTAGGTGCTGCTACGTCATCTCTTAGCTGGCTGAGGTTGTTCTCAATATCCTTGAGCTTCACAAGAGTTGAGATGACATGTTGCATGGCTACCTTGCGATACATGCCTACATCGTTCAGTGTCTTCAGCTGTCCCTCGTGTTTCGCAAGAGCGTTTCTGTTAGCGCCCAGCTTGGTCCAGAGAACGCCCAACAGATCATTCTTGGCGTCTGTGACTTTGAGACCCTCGCGATGCGCGATGTCTTGGATCTGCTGGAGGCGTTCGTCCAGGTTGTCCAATACTTCGAGAAGTGTGTTGGCTTCCAGGATACACACCTGGATCTGCTCTTCGACTTCAGAGGTGTGTCGGATGTATTGGTCGTAGATGACATCCTCGGAAGAATGCTGGGGGACGGCCAAGTGGAACACAGACAGATACTGCGAGAAGAATTTCGGAATGATCCCTTCTGAGTCTGGTGTGGCTTCAATACCCTGTAGCACTTTCATGGTCCAACGATTAGCCGACAAAATTCCGTCCAGTGCTCGTGAGATCCTGGAGTTGAACTGCGACAGACCATCGCTGGCGTGACGCGCTGTCTCAATGAAGCCGTCGAACTCGTTGACGAGCTCATTACGCGAGCCTAAGCTGGAATGTCTGACCACAGTGCGAAGATCACGGATGGACAGCTCGGAGTTCTTCATTGCCATGGGAAGGGCAGCTTGATGTACAGAAGCTTCCAAGATTTCCTCGAAGTTCGATTGCGTGACCACCAGCTTGTCAAATTCCACTGGGCCTCTCGCTCCGGCATGATTACTGAGACCACAGAATGGGAGGTTGAGGTAACCGGCTCCTGGGATGTTGCACAGTGGAGACAGAGCATTGGTAACGCTGTGTACAACCATCGTCTTTGCAACACCCATGCCGACTGCCATCATAACAACTATCAAGCCGTAGCCGAGAAGTGGTTTGAGAGCATTTGCAGCGATGAAAAATACAGAGAGCACATACTTGAGCAGAGGTAGGACAGCGTTTTGCCAGACATAGCTAACATAGCCTGGAGACGAGTCGTTGCTGGCAGTCTGTGCAGTTTTGCGTTTGCGTTTTTCTGGTTGAGCAGCTGGGCTGGCACGCTTGATGGGAGCAGATCTGCGAATCGCTGATGCTCTCATTGCCGGTCTCGGAGATTGCCTTGTTGTCCTCCTCTGAGGGCTCTCAAGATACTCACTGGCCTCGGGAGAAGGCATGATGAACTCAGGTTCTTTGCTTATCTGTGACGCATTCCGTTTGTGACTTGCTGAGGTATGGGCAGGTGGTGGACCTTCATGAAAGTCGTTCGGAGTTTGTGATTTTGACAAGGTAGTAGATTTGTGGGAGTTGTAGTACGCTTCTCTAAGGCGCGGTTGGAATTCGTCCTCTGATGGAATTGATGTGATGTCGTCTTGAGAATCTTCCATGTTTGCCCAAGATTCCGATAGCTGGGGTTGGTTGCCTCGCGTGATGCGTGTCATGTTGGCTTTAGACCAATCGCAATACGTCTGTGATAGTGCGACGACCAAAACTTATGCCTTGAATTCTGGGAGGCTTGATGGATAAGAAGTGTAGCGAAAATGTATCAGTATTAAAAACAGGGAAGTGGAATTGTCCTTGCGACCTGGATCAATTTACAAACGCGAGACTGAAGGTGACGCGAGGGGGCCGCAAACGCGCGACTTGATTGGCTTGAGATTGACGTCACCGCCTTCCTCAAGTCACGCACCCCAAACACTGAACCTTCTGTTGATTCTAGCCAGCTGTCATGAAACCGCGACTGAACTGCTTGTTCGCTCGCAATGCTCGACACAGCATATTCTTCAGACAGGCGGTGAGCGCACAACCCGGACGTGGCTTGTTCACCACGCAACGTGTTCCTCTACGCCATAAGCTGTCTCGGCGCAATCACGTCTCAATCGTCCAAAGACGATGCATATTCGCAGGCGTTTCTCCCTTTGTCTTGGTTCCGAGTGTCTTTGTTGGCTTACTCATAGGTCACTGGCTCCACAAATGCCTGCTCATGGTCTTGTTCCAGAACAAGATCATCTATATGCCATCTTTACCCCCAGGCTCAAGGCGCGAGAAACTAGAAGACTACTCCAAGACATGGGCTGGCGTCTCCTGGGAAGAGAGGCAGATCCGGTCTCTAGATGGCACAAAACTCGCTGTTGCCATCGCACGTCCGGGAGAGTCATCTGCTGCAGCACAATTCAAGCGCAAACAAATCGTTGTTCTTTACTTCCAAGGTAACGGCGCGTCCATCCCGCCTCGAACGCCCATGCTTTCGAACATAATCAGAGCTGCAGCCAAAGACTCCCCACATGATTGGACCTTGCTTGCCTTGTCTTATCGTGGATATTGGACCTCCTCTGGACGTGCTCATCAGCGAGGCATTGAGAAGGATGCACAAGCTTTCGTAGCCTGGGCGGTGCAGACATACGGTCAGGATCTTGAGAACTTCGAGTTGATTCTTTGGGGCCAAAGCATTGGAGCTGGAGTTGCTGCTTATGCTGCATCGAAGCACCTGGAGTCAGCAGAAGATACCAATGTCGTTGACAAACCTGCCATCTCCCGCCTCATCCTGGAGACTCCCTTCGTCAGCATCAAAAGCATGCTCGCGGCCATCTACCCGGACTGGTGGGTGCCTTACAAGCATCTCTGGCCATTCCTTCGAAGCTGGTGGGATAGTGAGGAGGCCCTTCTAAAGGTCGCCCAATCACGGCAGCCGCCAAAAGTCTTGATGGTAGTCGCTTCCGGAGATGAGATTGTTCCCCGAGTCCAGGCCGATCAGCTGGAGACACTTTGCAAAGATTTACATCTGGACGTCACCCGAAAAGATGTGCTTGGTGCCTTACATACGCAAGCAAGCACTCTTGAGCAGGGGAAGAGAGTCATTGCAACCTGGATGCGAGACGACAAGGCCCAGTGATCATGGCACCCCGGACCTTCCAAGCTTCTGCCGTCGAAACACACGACTATGTCACGTCAGTGTGTATTGTTTTGAGAGCATCTTAGCAGATCGGTCGCCCTGGAAGGTCACACTTGTCTTGGAAGTGTCCTGTCTCTCTACAGCTTTCATGCCACCAGACACGCTCGCTGGAGAAGCGCGGCGATGACAAGACTCTACGCGCCGGTAGGGACTAAGAGGTCTTTGATACATCAACAGTGTATCTCGATACCTTCGTTTCGATCATCATGTTCGTCGTTGAACAAAATCACTGCGTCGGCATAACTCCGGTTCATTGTGGAAAATTTTGCTTATGGCCCGAGCTGTCCCATAATCAACGGCAGTGGCTTGCTCTCAACAACGAGTTTCTATATCCACTCAACCGAATTCTCACCATCAACCTGGTCGGTTAGCTCAGTTGGTTAGAGCGTGGTGCTAATATCTACCCCCTCAATGACTTCGGTCAGCACGGGGGACATATCTGGTACGCCAAGGTCGCGGGTTCGACCCCCGTACTGACCATCATCTTATCCTTTTGCTCATCCGAGCGGTACAGAGCCCTCTTTTTGTGGTATATATATGACTATCTCAAACTTCTGGTGAGGTGCAAATTTTGGCCCGAATGCCAAGACACACTGGGAAGGAGGACAAACGAACCACGCATCTGGGAGATTCATCTGAAGCTAGAGTGGTTTGCTGTTTGTATCTTGCTTCCGCTATTTGCTATCCTGGGAATAGAAACTACTATCCACGTTTGACCTTTCATCGGACCGCTCTCGCGAAATTCCAAAAGCATATTGCATTTTCATGAATATCATTTGAGCCTAGCATAGGGTTGGGACTGTCTCTGCCCTTATTTTGAGCCCTGTTTTCTGGCTTGACCAAAACACGAACGAGAATCGGAACGCATGACCATGCTCTAATTGAATCTATGGCGCTATCTGAAAATCATCTTGGACTATATGGTACGCATGGTCTAGCTTTCTTCCGTTTTGAACAACTCTGCTTTGCGCAACGAGGCTGCGAGAAACCGAGTCCGGCATTACAAGCCAGCCCTTGCCTTCCATTAAGAGTTACGAGTGTTTTGAACATCCGAATGGCACCTCGAGGAAGAGACTCAGGTCCGTGAATCTCTGCTGCTGACTACCTACCAACTTCCAAGTAAATATTACTGCTATCGAAAGCCTGAAAGGGTCACCGAAGCCTCGTTCCACCGCAAAGATAGTTAAGGAGATCGACAAGGTCAGGTCCGTATCATAGACCTGATGGCTTTGCTTGCTGACCCCTCCGGCACTTTCGAGTACGAACCGCAACATTCGTACAACACTAGACCAGTTTATTGCTCTCGCCTCATACAGACAACACAAACAGACCACCAGACTTCTCATACTCGAACAAAATTCGAAGTATTTCAACATGATCGTTCTCGATTTCTGCCTATTCTCGTGTAGTTGATGAAGATTAAGTCTTCTCATAAGCACCTTCTTGTAGTGTTTGCTGAATTAGCGAAGCGAATGAGAGCCAGTCGCGACTGGTCTCTACATGTTCCAGATGAGAACTTGTGGGGAGTATCAAGGTCAGAAAGATCTATGCGAGCAAAAGAGACAAGTGTTTTCGTCAACGCGAGGGTCCTGCAGAGTGGCATTTGGTCAGCAGAGTCAACAACGGTGGACATGTGATTTGGTACACGAGTGTGTTCTTACTGGTTCCTTCTTGAAAACTACTCACCAACATGCATCTAGTATATAACCCATTACGAACCATTCTCAGGCCGATTATCAAAGCTTGAGGCAATGGACCAGTTGTCACTGCGTAGTTTCGACTCGGAGTATGTGCTTTCTGGGTCAAAGATCTCTTAGAGTTATAAGGGCTGTGAGAGGTAGAGCAAAAGAGACGCCAGGTCAACGATACTCAGGTTCAGTCCCTGACTCCCTGCCTTCCATAGCCAGGCATTTCACGGCTATGAAGTTCTTGCATTCTTAGTAGGAGATTTAGGGGAAGAGAGGAATGCTGAGAAGGTTCTCTGACCTGACATCTTCCCCTTGCGGTTTTGTGTTGCCTACTATCTTTTCTGACTTTCGCTCTCTCACCATACCCCTCGTCTTGAGATGCCTTACGGCGGCGTACTCTTCACTGTAGTTATCAGTGGCACTATGTATATACAAATCGAAGTATTTCTCTGATCGATCCGTCCTATGTATATGCACAACTCCAAAATAATCGGGTGAACGTTCTGCGGCAGAAGCTACTCCGAGTTGATCGTACTGTGTTTTGACTGATGGATGTTCAATAAGAGGAAGTCAATCTATATGTGAACGTAAAGGACCATTCCATTGATAAGCTACTTTCCTTTGCTTTAGTATACGTTAGCAGATCTCTGTCCACCACAAAACCGGTATCAGCACACCCGCTGACAGATCACCTGCGCAAAGGCTCGATGCAAGACAGCAACGAAAGTCGACAAAATGCCATTTATAAGTTTCTCCACCATGCCCCCAATTCGAAACTCGGGAATCTTCACCAAATCTTGGGAGCACACGAACTTCGATCTGGATAAGACTCAACTGTTTACTCTGCAGTCGATACGTAACGAGAAGCAGTCAGACAAAGCAGGCAGGTCTATGATACTCTTGTACAGTCTCTGTGTTGCAGTGAAGCGGCATAGAGCTAGCAAGTTCGCCGTAGCTTGACCGATTCTACTCAGGAGAGAGAGGAATCTGACTGACGATTCACAGACCTGATGATCTTGCTTCTCGGCAACTCATGAGAGAGGCATCGTTGGCCATGTTCATCCAAGTGTCGTTTTTGAGATACATGAATCGAGAACAGATCACTTTGAATGCGATCCTCCATACGGAAGTTTCGACCTTCGGCTCAGGCATACATTATATGGTCAGCGACCGGTGGAAGTTATATAGGAGAATGTTAACAGCAATGATATCGATTTGTAGAATGAATGTACAAACCAAGGCTTGGTGAAAAAGATACAATAAAAACTTCCATACTTGGCTCTAATTAAGAAGGTACAATAATCGCCAACAAGTAGAACGTCTCTAGCACCACCTTGGCCGTCCCGTCATCAAGCAAAGAATAACCAAATGTCTCTCAGATTCTGGAATACAAATCAAGCTCTGTAGATGGAATTGAGAAGAAAATACACTTCTCGGCCATTTGATTGCCGCACAACAGACCATGATAGCGAAAGACACAGTGGTAAGGTTTGTGGTGCTTTGAATTCAGCTTTGATGATTCCACAAAAGAAGGGTGGAGGAGAAAACAAGAGACACAGGTCAGTGATGCCCATTCCGAGTCAGAGTATCTCCCTCAAAATACGTTCAACACAAAGGACAAGATAAACTAAGAGCTTGCATTACAGGAGATAGTGACTTAGACCTCGACATCACAGATCTCTTGGAAGACACCGGAGAAGGCTCACAGACCTGATGACCTTCTATCTCCTCCTTAGCCCTAAGATGAGAAGTTGTCGCAGACGGAAGTAGCTCTCCGACAGATTGGGTAATGTGATAAGGGATAAAAGCCAATCTGGGTCAATAGCACTGTGTTCGGGTTGATACATATTCAACGAAAGGTATACTTTATATAGAAAGATGCCGCCGGTAACGTCACCTCGTCTGCACATGAGTGTGAAAACAAGCTACGTTTCAGGAACAGATGTGGACACCCAAAGGTAGTGGAGTCATATGAAACACAAGAGAGAAAGGGTCATAATATGGAAACATCAATCAACATTTCCAAGCACAAATTGAAAGAAGAGTCTCTCCCCTCTGTGGAATGAACAAGCTCAGTGAATTGATGTAAAGACGTTTCTAGTGCACTCGTTCGATAAGATAATTACCACTTTCTGTAAGGACCAAACTATACGAGGCATACTCTATAAGAGCTTTGCTGCTGCACTTGCCACTCTGCCGATGAGCTTTGAGTTGTTCTGTGGTACCGTCGGAGTCGGAGTCGGAAAACAAGGCCCTGGTGCAATCGAAGCACAGTCTGATTCATGAAACGTGTAATGACCTTGATCAGAAGAGGAAAGAATAAAGAGGCAGAGATGAGACACAGGTCAGTGATACCTTCATCCATTTGATGAGCCCATATTTCGAAGACACGTACAAGAGAATAGCTGCATTGACTTTGGAACACAGGAGATAGCGCCTCTACACAAATATCATCGACCTGATCACTTCTGCTCCCCAACCTTGTCCTCCGTTCTAGCGAACAATACTTGTACCACAATGTCCAAGAGCTACCGTCAGACTCGACCTTCATTTGAAGTTTCTTCAACTTTTCTTGAACCAGCCCAAGGACTCCTGAAAGAATCAAAAAAGTAATCGGGAAAGATCAGTTTTATAATCAGCGAAAAGGCAGTGTTCTCACTTGATTCCGATCTTCTATAAGAGCATTTCACAGAACGCGCTCTCACTTCCGATCTGGCACAGATCATGAATTGTGCTAGTCGTATAACTACCCTCTCCCCGAGGAACCACCATAAAATCATCATAAGCGTAACCATCCACAAAAAGCCCATCAGCATAAAAGAACAACCTACTGTAGTGCAAGAACTGTTCGGATAAGAAAGGGCGACACATGAAAGAAGAAGAACACAGGTCCCTAGCCCTATAACCCCTTTTCCTTATCTTGCCAAAAATGAGCTAGATGTTGACTATTCAGGCTGGATGGGTGGGGGAATAGAGGCGAGGAGACTAGAATCACAAAAGCAGTATCATAGACCTGACTGCTTTCTTTGCCTACATACACACACCTACGCAAGCCAGTTTCCACCACTGATATCGAACGAGTCATGTCACGACTGTGGAAGGATAACGAGAATGATATCGATTGTACTCGAGGCGAGAGAAATAAAAAGTCCTGTATATCTGCACATACAATCGAGGAACAAGGTGGAAGAGAACAATAGGTAGCAGTGAAGAGTAGAAAGAATTGCCATTATAAAACAACGCTCAAAAGAGGTGACGGTAAGGAATAAGCAAGGGATCGACCTTGTAGTTCTAGTCGCAGAAATAAGAAAAGACTGATGACGGTCTATACCGAGCCGTTGAACAAGCACTCAATAGCACCTTCCACGCTGCCACCGCTCATACGCAGAGCGCGAACATTGCGGTCGAACTCGTAAAAGCCCATTCCGTTGAGTTGTTCGAGTTGGGTGGCATATTGCTCCTCCGGGGGACGGCTATCTTGCTGTTGTTGCGGTGCGCCGAAACCTCCCATTCCTCCCATACCACCCATACCACCCATGGCGGCAAATGGATTCATACCACCGAATGGGTTGGCGGCTGCTGCACCGCCCGCACCGCCTTCACCACCAGCGCCTGCATTGTTGTTGCCGCCGTACATGCCTTGCATCATGTTCATCGCTGAGCGCATCATCTCAGGGTTCTGCATCATTTGTTGAGCCATTTGTTGAATAGGATCTGAGCCGTTGCCGCTCTGAGCACCACCCATGCCACCGAAAAGACTTGCGAAGGGGTTTGCTTGTGCTTGAGGTGCGTTGGCACCGGGAGTTTGGGTTTGTGCGGGAGTGCCTTGACCGGCTGTAGGAACGGGAGGAGTGCCGGCGGGTGTTTGGCCTTGGGCAGCACCGGGGTTACCACCAAACAGAGCAGCGAATGGGTTTGCGCCGCTGGCACCTCCTTGGCCACCACCGAACATGGCGAAGGGGTTTGGCGGAGGTTGCTGGTTCTGTTGTTGTGTGTTTTCCGAGGCATTGTTGGACTCTGTGGTATCTGTGGCACCAGGAGCAGGGAAAGCACCAGCGCCGCCCATGCCACCACCACCCATACTTCTTTGCATGTTCATTTGCATGCGGATGAAGTCGGGGTTCATCATCATGCGACGGAGCTCGGGGTTATCGAACATCTGTTGGGCCATGGGGTTGTTACGGAGCATAGGGTTGTTGCGCATCATGTTGATAACGTCCGGGTTGTTCATAGCTTCATTCATCTGTTGGGCGAAGTTGGGGTTCTCGAGCATTCGTAGAAGGGCATCCGGGTCCGGGGGTGCGCCCATCTATGTCTGATGTCAGCTGTAGTTTAAGGAGTAGAATTAGAACAGTACTCACACCACCGTCAGCGCCGAACATGTCGGCACCGGGTAGTTGGTGGAAACCAGCATAGCGTGCGCCTGTCAGTTGGGCCAGGGGATTGTGAGCGCCAGTACCGGCGGCGATGTTGGTGGGAACGTTTCCAGCTCCAGGAACAGTCGTCGAGCCTCCTTGGTTGGCAGGGTTCTGGCGGTTGTTGCTCTCAGCACCCTTGACAAGGTGGATCGTGTTGCCGTCTTTGATCTTGTAACTTGCTAGCGTCTCGTTGTCCTTGAGCACACGACCCGAGTAGATCAGACGTTGGCGCTCGGTCGGGATGTCTGCGAAGTCTGATGTCGACAGCTTCTCCTTCAGTTGGCTGACAGTCGAGTTGGCGGTAATTGTGATGGCATATTTGGCGTCATTGGACGACTTGACGGTGAAGGTCAACTGCTGCTCGCTCTCGTCGGCCATGATGGTGGCTGGACTATGTCTGAGTATGGATGTTGGTTGGGTGTAGCAGGTGTGAAAGGTGTTATGCCAGACGTGGAAGGGACAGATGTGAATGGATTGTCGTGAAACAGTCCAGCCCGCCCTCTCAGTCACTTCCCTCTCTACCAAGACAAGCCACTGAAGCCCGCCGGCCGCGCAGAAGGCCGCAGAAGCCAATGACGTTGAGACCCTTGCCAAGCTGCTCTTTGACAAGCACGACAAGCACGACCCGCACGAGCTGCACGAGTCATGGACCGAGGTGTCTTCTCCGCCTCCGCATTTCGGTAACTCCTTGTCTATCGTTACATGCATGCAACTGCTTTGGACATGTCCTTCTTCTTCCATCGTCTTACAAGTTGTTCAGTAAATAGAGACAGATCGCCAACATGAAGGGAATTCAAGTCAAGGAATATGTCCAGGTATCGTACCCGCAACACCTTCTTATGCTCAAAAGCTGACTGCCCATCAGGGTCCTCAAGACCTCAAGGTCACTGACCTACCTGATCCATCTCCCAAACCGAATCAATACTTGATTGCTGTCCATGCTGCTGCCACGAACTTCTTCGACCTGCTTCAGATTCGCGGAAAATACCAACATCAACCACCCCTACCATGGGTCTCCGGTGCCGAGTTCTCGGGTGTTATCTTGAAGGCCCCGCAGTCATTGCCAGGAGGAAAGAAGCCTACTTTCAAGGAAGGAGATAAAGTGTTCGGTGCTTCCCAGGGTGCTTATGCCACCAAAGTCTGTGCCACCGAAGAACAACTCCGACCTATGCCGAAAGGATGGAGCTACTTTGAGAGTGCTGGTTTGATGGTGACTGCTCCGACCAGTTATGCTGGTCTCGTAACGAGAGCTGGCATCAAGAAGGGTACGAAGATATATGCTTTGAGCCCTTGCAGGATCTGTGCTGATCATCACAGGCGATTGGGTATTAGTTCATGCCGCTGCTGGAGGTGTAGGTCTTGCCGCTGTCCAGATCGCAAAAGCATTTGGAGCTACCGTAGTCGCCACAGCAGGTACTCAACACAAGCTCGATGTCGCAAAGTCGTTCGGCGCAGATCACCTGGTCGACTACAGGCAAAAGGACTGGCCGGATATGGTTAAGAAGCTTACTCCAAAGGGTCGTGGTGTAGACATTGTCTATGATCCTGTTGGACTGATCGCTCAAAGTATGAAGTGCACAGCCTGGAATGGCAGATTGCTGGTCATTGGCTTCGCAGCAGGCGATATCGAGAAGATGGCCACCAACAGAATTCTGCTGAAGAATGTTTCAGTCATGGGTCTGCATTGGGGCGCTTATGCTATCAATGAGCCGGATATGATCGAGGTTGTGTGGAAGGGCTTGTTCGATCTTATGGAAAGTGGCAAGTTCCGTGGAACTTGTTATACAGACAAGGAGTTCGTCGGCCTCGAGACAATTCCCGAGGCATTGAAGGCTCTTGGAGCTCGCGACACTTGGGGTAAGGTGGTTGTCAAAGTGCCGCAAGAAGGACAGAGCAAGTTGTAAATGGCAGGTGCCGAACAGGCAGTCAACGCAAACATGCACTTCTAACTCGCACCTTCCTCTTGACGCGCGCTAAGAACCCATGCAATCCTCGAACTTTGCGCATCTCATCTCAATGTCTCGTCCTGATTCCACGCCTCCACTTTCGTATCTGATTTCTTTCTTCACCAAAAAGATGGCGTCCAACGATTTCCAGTACGGCCTCAACGAAAGAGAGCGCCTTGAGCTCGGTCATCGTATGCTACTCGCAGAACAGCAGCGCCGTCTCGAATCCCGCAGGATCTTGGAAGCATCGACTCGTGCTCCCGTCTGTCCCAACTACAGTGTGGTTGGTCATTCAGGCTGCTGGTATTGTCGCCAGAATGGCACTCCTCAACCAAGCACCTCGACCGACAATCTGCTGAGAAGCCTAGCTCGTCCCCAGTTCCAGGTAACGTTTCTGATCCATGAGAGTGACCGCAGTAGCTAATTCTTTGAAGACCACTCCCATCTCTGAAAAGCCATATGCTTCCTACCTGCCATCCTCGGGTTCCACAGATGGCACCATCAATCCTATCAAGCAGCTCATCACGCCTGCCTCAACTGCATCAGTTGTGCCTCACACTGATGACCGTACTCAGCGCCAGAGCCCCAGCGACCGCATGATCTACAGCAAGCCCCGTGGCAAGGCCGTTACTCCAGCTCCTGCCGCAGGACCAGCACTTGCTGCCACTCCTATTGCCAAACCTGTCAAGCCCAAGCCTGACCCTGCACGCCCATTCACCGAGCTGCAACTCCCCAAGGACGTTGTGCGTCCTCTCATTCCTGCAACCTTCTCTCGCTTCCTGTCTCTTCCTCTCGAGATCCGTCATGTGATCTACGCTCTCTTAATCGACAACGGTGTTCACGGTATCCTCGTACCATCCAAGGACGTCAAGGTCTATCATCAGGCTGCAATCACTCGTGTGAACCGTCAGATCCGTCGTGAGTCAATCGGCATGGTCTACACCAACAACGCCTTCAACGCCACCAGCCGCGATCTCATCAAGCGTGGTCTTATGCTCTCACAGAACGTTGGAGATGACAAGCTGAACCTCATCAAGAACTGGTCGTGGATCACAGCAAAGCGCAGCCTGTTCATCTGGTTCCCAAATGGAAGAACTGCTATGATCAATCACAATGGTCCCAACAAGGAGGTCTTGACTCTTGCTCTCGAAAGACGCATGCAAGTCTGCGACTATCTGAGAACTTTGGGTCATGATCCTACCGGTCTTGGAGCTGAAGATGTCAAGGCCATCACCGAAATCGTCCTTCGCATCACCCCAAAGATTAAGGCAAAGAAGGAAGGAGATGCTGCTCAGTAAGAGAGATGCAGCGAAGGTTGATGACAGAGGCATGACCATTTGTTGGTCGTTGACGAGAATTTTATGAAGATATGGCTTATGAGTATGGACAACTGCTGGTGCCTGGGAGGATACGATGATATGATATGCTGTATGGGTTTTGCTAAGTTACACGGATGACATGGTTATAGCTGGGTGGGGTTTGATGGTTGATGATTACAAGAATGACATGGATATAGCCGTATGAAATACAAAGCTTGATGACTATACTCCGGTCTCTAGAACAATCATATCTTTGCGGCTCTCTTGGTCAAGTGTGTCGTCATAAGTCCGCGAAGTAAATCGTAAGATGAAGACTTCTATTTGACCAAATATCTCTTTGTTTGATTTCGAACCAAAGGAGCTCTTGACAAAAGGAACTGTATCTCAGGACAGCATATCATGGCTTGTTTCTGCCCAAGACGTGCATGTTCTCTTCTATTTCCAACAACCCATCATGTTGTTGCAATAGCTCAAGAGATAAAACAGTATCATCTGGGAATAACAGCCGGAAATCACTCGGCTCCGACATCGCTTCTTTTTTCCACGTGGCCGCCACAACCGGCACCGGACCGGCTTTCCGTCCTTTCCCTCTCGAAAACAAATTGGCAGTGACGTCTGAGTAGGAAACAAATTGGTCAGCGAGACAAGGCCACAATTCGGTCTCTATTCGCGAGTTTTATCTAATAGGGCGTGCTGTGTAGACGTGAGGGTTTTCGAAACATTTGCATAGGAAGCCTGAACCTCCGAGATCGGCCTCGATAGCAAAGTAGGTCGTCAATTGGGATATAAAGGTCAACAGCTCCCGCCATCAAGGTGAAGCTTCATAACTTTACAACTATTATCTGGAGCTACAATATACCAAAAGAACATACCTCCGATCAATTGGATAATCTGGAACGAGATTACATACATCGACACATCAATCCAAACAACGCAATCATCATGGCCATGACTGGAGCAAAGCGTTTAAGGGAGATGTTGAAGAAGGAGGATCATATTGTCGTCGCACCTGGAGTCTACGATGGCTTGTCCGCTAGAATTGCTCTCGCTGCTGGAGCTGAAGTTCTCTACATGGTGCGTCTCCAATCTTTCAAGCCCTTCCATTCTATGCAATGCCCCACTATGCCTCTCTCAATGCTCTCAATGCATCATCAACTCCCACCCCAATCTCACTCACACTTCTTAACACCCTGACTAACACCCCGTCTCACAGACCGGCGCAGGTACAAACATGTCCCGCCTCGGCGCCGCCGACCTCGGCATCGCCACTCTCCCAGATATGCTCTCAAACGCCTCCACAATCGCCCAACTCTCCCCCTCTACCCCCGTGATCGCCGACGCAGATACCGGCTACGGCGGCCCCATCATGGTCTCCCGTACCGTGCGCTCCTACGCTTTGGCGGGAGTAGCAGCCCTCCACCTCGAAGACCAAGTCCAGGAAAAACGCTGTGGCCATTTAACCGGCAAACAATGCGTCAGTAAAGAAGTCTACTATGCACGTCTCAGAGCAGCAGTGAAGACCAGAGATGAGATGGGCTCAGAAATGCTCATTATCGCCCGCACAGACGCGCGAGCGGACTTGGGATTCGAGGAAGCCGTGGAGCGTCTCAAGGGCGCCGTCGAATGCGGCGTCGACGTTTTATTCCTGGAAGCCTTGCAGAGCGAAGAGGAGTGTAAGAAGGCTGTGGAGATTTTCGCTCCCACGCCTGTCTTGTTGAATATGGTGCCGGGAGGAAAGACACCGCAGATGGGAGTGAAGAGGGCAAAGGAGATTGGGTTTAAGCTTTACATTAACCCTACGCTTGGTCTGGAGGCGGTGGTCAGACCGCTTGAGAAGGCGTATAAGATGTTGGTGGAGCAGGGGACTGATGAGTGTGAACCTATTGGTCCAAAGGCACTCTTTGAAATCTGTGGATTGAACGACGCAATGGATTTTGACGCCAGCGTTGGTGGAGCTGCCTTTTCAAAGTAACATGTAGCTGTCGGAATTGATCAAAGACCACCCCGAATTATCATCAACAAGACTTTACGAGATACAATTTTCAACGTCACATACAGAATTCACATGATCACCAGACATCAGAGAAACAAACATTCAGGGAAAAACTAGGATTGATATTTCGACTAGCAAAAAAAAGGCAACAGACTTACCAGGAAAGACTTTGAGATAAATGTACGATACGACACTCAAGAATGGTGCGCTCTAGCAAGAAGTTAACAAGGGCGATCTTGTGCTACAGACCAAGTCTGAACCTGAACAATCTACACGCAGTAGACGAGACAGGTATTTCCCTCGTGGGCCATCGTCCACGACATCACGTTCACGTTCACCTCCCGCCGAAACCTCTTTCCAAACAAGGCCGAAAGGAAGCAAGCGCAAACGTGATGTCGAGGACAATGGTCTACGAGAAAACACCTGCCTCGTCTACTGCGCGAGCAGATTGTTCAAGTTCAGACTTGGTCCGCAGCACAAGAACGCCCCTGGACAACTTGTTGCCACCCTGCCTCTTCTACTGCGAGCAGGTTTGTTTGGGGTTTGGGGTTTTAATGACAGCGGTCACAAGCCCACATGAAGAATAAGCGTGACCAGTGCATTTGACCCTTGCATGTTGGACAACGGGGAGGAGAGGGGTTGCTGGGCTTGGACATTTTTGTTTGTGGTTGGTGGTGTTTTGGGTGGGTTGGTTGGTGTCTGTTGTGGGTGAGTGTGCTGTGGAACTGTTGCTTGGTGAGTTGAGGTTAAACAGATGGAGGAGGGTGGTTATATACTATTCACCTCACTTAACGGGACGAATACTCGATCTACACTGACAACAAAGAGACAAAGCATACTCACTGAGTTGAAAACAAAGATATGGTAGTTGGTCAAAGAACACGGGTTCTAAGAACAATGCCTTGATTTCGAGCTTCGAAGCCTTGGACAAAGGCATAGAAACGAGGGAGTGTTGTACTCTTCTTTTGGCATCAAAAGTATTTCGTTGTCTGTGCTCACTCCATCACCAAATGCTTCCTCTCACTCCTTCTACCCAATCCTCCATCGTGTCCCTTCCGTTGATGTACATAAACCTCAGATGACATTTTGAATCCTGTGTCCAAAGTACAAGGTCACTCACGCCCGACAAACACACAAATCCAAGCCCTGCACTATCATCGAACAAAATGGACCCCTCACAAATCCTCCTCATCATTCTCTTCACCCTTCTGGCCATCAGATTGACATGGAGAGATGTCGTAGTTTTGTTGGAGTAGAAGGTTGAGATGCTGAGCATTTGAATCATCCCATCTAACCTATTCGTGGTACAGGACTCCCTGCTTCCTAGCGAAGTATTGATCTGATTAGGCTTTATGGGTGAGTACCTTGCTTTCTATTCATTTCTTCTCTCGCCTGTCCAAGGCGAATATAGTGTATAGCCTAGTGCTCACACACAAATTCAATTCTTTTTTCTCCCGATTCGTATCAACTCCTATTGCGTCCCCAACTTATGCGCACCATCGTTTCGCTGTCTCTTTGTTTCTCATAACCTCGTCTCACTAATGTGACTTTGATTCTAATCCTTATTCCAGAATGGATATCTTGGGATCTCAAAGTTCTTCTGGCTGCCAATGTAACCCTGTCTCGAAGTTTCAACATCATCAAAATCGACGACGACGTTGGCTTAAGAATCCAGGACTTACTTTTGCCGTATAATTATCGCCATCGAACGCTCTTTGGAGACCTATGGCATTGGAAGCTATAGGTGGTGAGAATCTGCGAGTGATGTGCTGTCCATGAGTGATATGAAAACTACTGAAAACGCGCGTTGATGGGTGTTGTCTGGAGTCAATGGAAGATCGACAGTATCATTGTCGTTTCCTCTGCGTAAGTAAAAATTGGTCTGATCATTGAGCTCGTCAGGGCGCCTCGTGTATCCTTAGAGTGTCAGAAGATAGTCGAGATAAAAAAAAAAAAAAAGCCTCTGAATCTGACAGACCAGTGCAGCAGTATGTAAAAAGTTAGCCACAATGACGTCAAAGAGATTCGGATCACGAGTGATCTAGTCATGTTGAAAAGGAGAAGCGTGGAAGAAGTATGAGTTTTTTGCAAAGATGTGATTAACTTGGTTCAGAAGTTATATATGTACAAGGGTGTCAGAACCAGTGGATGACTATAGATATACAAAAGAGTAAAGGAAAAGTGAGTTTCGTCATGCAGCGCTTATCCAAAGCGGCTTTATTTGTTGTCGTCGAGAAGAAAAGAGCTTCAGCAGTCTATGCTGGAAAGGAGATCAATCTCGTGTCATCAAGAGAACGTTATTATACAACATGCGAGCTCGACTCGTTTAAGAGCAGGCAGGCGAGGTGGGCTTGGTCTTAAAGTAGACCTTGTTGTAGACGTTGTTGCCAGCCTTGGAAGCCTGGACAGAAGGTGAGTTGATGGGACCACCGGTCTGGCTGGCGCTGGGGAAGAGGATGTCGGTCTTGTCGGGAGAGAGGACGGAAGAGGGGCAGCCGAGAGCACCAATACCGAGGACGGGGTCGAGCTTTCCGAGAGCCCAGCTGATGGCGGTAGCAGCATCCTTCTCAGTTCCGGCGATGATCAAAGGGGTGATGGAGCGAATGCCCTGGAAGACATCACAGAGAACGTTGGTGACGTTGAAGTTGGCAGTGCCGAGCTGAGCGACCGCAGGGACAACAATGTTGGAGGGGTAGATCTGGGTGAAGCCGTCGGTGAGAGCCTGGACGGCACCGTAAGGGTAGCTACGGCGGTACCAGTTCTCGGGCCACTTCTCGGGGACGTACTTGAACTCGCCGGTGGTCTTGTCGAGTTGAGCACCAATGATGGAGGACACCGACTCGTAGTTGGGAACACCACCGGCGCCAAAGGTACCGTTGCTGAAGAACGAGGGGTAGAAGGAGAAGGCGGCGACTGAAACAATCTGGGGGAAGGGGAAGGCGTAGAGGAAGGGGTTGTTCTTCTTGCTGAAGTCGGCGTTCAAGGCGTACTGCTGAGCCATGACCTGCATGTCAAACTTGCCGCTACCAGCTTTGGCAAGAGCAACGTTCTGCTTGAATCTGTAGGAAGAAAGGTGGTGGTTGTCACCACATCCGTTGTAGTAGTCCTCGCGGTTAGGCGAGATATCAGCCTCAGCGGTAGAGTGACGGTTCAAGCCACCAACGTTGCCAGGGCCAGCACCGAGGTAGAAGGACTCGGTTGCGAGGTCACCGTTGGCAAGGACGGAGAAGACACCCAGGACCGTGGCAAGGTCGGTGCCCATGTTGAAACCACGTGCGGTGGCATCAAGGATCTGGCCGAAGTTGACATATCCGTTTCTGGGAAGGTAGCCGTAGTTGGCGAGAAGGTTGAGACCGGGGCAAGGACCACGGCTGTCACCAGCACCAGGTGCTTGGAAGGTGTAGCCAGGCTCAGGGCGTTTGTCGTTGGGGTTAAGAAGACCACCAGCAACTGAACCAAGAATGCCATCAACATCGCTGACGACAGTCTTGACAAGACCACCGACAGTGTTGAGGAGACCAGAGACGAGATCGGGCTCTCTCTTTTCCAGCTCAGCTCTCTCCTTGAGCATGTCGAGCATCTCCTCCCTTGTGCCACCCATCATTTGGGGGAAACCAAGGGCGAGGGAAGGGAGCACTGCTCCGGCGATGGCGAGATTAAACTTCATTGTGATAGACGTCCAGAGAAGTGATTAACTGAATGTATGAGTAACACGACAACAGAGGAAGGGGAATGCTCAATATATACACCTTTGTACGAAGATCCTATGGCATCACGAGAAAGAAGCGTTCCCTACGAACCAGATCCATGTCGAGCCGTTTTTGGTCAAGCCGCACGTAACATGCCTATCAACAAGGGTGTTGAGTAGTTGCTGCACGTCGGAAGGATAGGTTGACGCAGATCGTGCTTGGAAGCTGAAGTAATGATCAGCGGTGACATAGCTGATGGGGTCCGCAAGAGATCAATCCAGCAGTGCAGAATCAACGCCCTCGACGTCTTTGTGCAGGGGAAGCGTTGCTGCCGAGGCTCGATTGATGATTTGACAGCCACTTAGAGCTCGATGACTGGTCATGCAAAGGAAGCAAGGACTGTATGTGGTAACGCCGGGTCTCGCTCTTGAACAGTGCCCACATGCCAAATGACGACGGCGTGGTGAACTATGCCTTCGCTTACCCAAAGTTTGGAGGAAGGTGAGCGGAGCGTGGTAGCCAGATCTACAACGCGGTTTCCTCGAGCGTGTCACGGTTTGAAGATCCGTAGTCTCCATCATCCCCACAGCCGCCACAGCTACTTGGTTGCCAACGCTTTACAGATTAAGTGTCGGAGCGCGCTGCCGCGGCAGTTGTGCCTTGTCTGCATCTCGAGTCCTGAAGCTTCCGGAGTCGTTGTTGTGGCTTGCGGGTTGGGCGTACAACGGGTCGACGAGCCTCACTCTCATACTTTGAAATGGCGTATGTCTCGAAACCCTCAATACCCCTTTGACGCCATTTGTGCTTGCTGTTCGTTTCCCCTCCGTCACAAAGTTGAAAGAGAAACGATGACCGAAGACAAGACGTCGCTGCCAAGGCTGGCCTACCGACCCCACGAAATCTTCAGCCGCAGGAGCGACGATCCTTCTTTCCGCTTTGGAACAGCACATCATACCAGATCGAGCCATCGGAGGATAAATTAGGCCATGACCAAGCCTTTGTGGATACCATGCTGTTGTTTTCCAAACAAAAGATCTGTTGCCAGCTTGCCATCATCGTGTTCAAGAAATCCAATGACGACGCAGCAATTTGTCGAAATTTTCTTCCTGTGGTCCATATCACTGGTCAGAGGCTTCTGACTTGTCCAAAGCAAAAGGACGAACCGATCGTTCCCATCCCTGCAGAATCACCGATCCGGATGTAAACCCAATTTTCTCATCTTCTGGTGCAAAAACAGTTGTCTCACGAAAACATGGAGTCATAGGTAAGCATAAACTCAAGGTAATGGCTTGCGTACCAGACTTTCTTAAATTCCTACGCTGTTCTTATCCTATTGCAGTTTGTGCATAGAATTCGCCTTACGATGATCGAGACTGCGAAGACTGTACATGTTCACCTTTGCTTAGTGACTCGAGACCATGATGTGATGCCGTAGGTTGACAAATTGCGAGTGATATGCTATGGACAGGGTCGTGGGCATTATTGCAGACAAGTCGTTTTGTACCGGTATGCATGCAAGGTGTTATGCGATAGCTGAGACACTGTTTGCGGAGCCTCAGGGGAAAAGCGATGCACGTATTTTCACCGTCACCGTTTCGCGAGTCACCCACCGGCAATTCTGCCATGACAAAAACCACCTGCATGACACTACAGTTGTTCCTCTCCACCCGTCAAGCCTTCGACGTGCTTTGAAGCAAAGGCGGAGTAAACGTTGAAATCCCACACGCTGACCACGTCCAATTTTTCGATTGGCTCAATCACCACAATTTTCCAGTGAGAATCCAAAAAGATGTTTGTGGTAAAAGAGCAACGCGGGCGCAGTGGAAGAGAAAAGCGGCATCCTCATCGGGAGAGGCTCCTCGGATGCGCAGCGGCTGAAGCGCAGTCGATCATGGGGATCTGCAAAAACCGACATCATGGATTTCCCGATTGCCCATCACTTCTCCCGCTCCTTCGGAATCATATCTCGAAATCTTGTTTGAGTGAAAGATCTTCGCTCGTTCCTTTCGACAGTGGTCATCAAAAAAGGATCAAATGGTTAATATGGTTATTGGTCAAGCCACACTCGTCAAAGCAGAAACACACAATGTCACTCAGCTCTCTTCAATCCGTCAGTTCGGAGTTCTCTTTGTTGAGAAAGTCAAGATGCTAGATTTGGCAAATCTCGTGCTGCTGTTTAGAAAAGGTGCGATTTGTGCGTGTTGCCATTGGGTATCTTGCCAGTGTTTGAAAATGCGAAAAAGAAGCGAAGAAAGAAAGCAGAGAAAACATGCCACCCGGAAGATCAAAATCCCAGCGCCCCAAGAGATGCAGACACAAGAACGCCATTTCGCGATGCAGACCAAAAATACACACCCCTCCTTTATTGTTGTTGACGCCAGGTACGTACTGAAACATGTGTTGAAATTGTTGTTGTTGTCAAGGTTGTGAGAGTCGAGAGTGGTGAGGGTTGTCTCTGGCCATCGTCAGTGGGCCGCGTTTGCCCATGAGATCGATACCGCTATCCATCTCGCTGCCGACGCTTCGTCTGTCAGGCTCACCGAAATCAGGTAAAGCACCGGGCTGCTCATCAAGACTTTGAATGCTCTCAGCATAGTCGACATGAGACGACGTGTCATCCACATCATCACCCGAGAGGATGCGGCCACCGAGCTTGACTTCTGAGGATGCAACTTGGTAGTCAAGGGCTTTTCTTCCGTCCTTGATCAGACCTTCTGTCCAGTAAAGACAACGTTGCAACGACTGGTTCATGCGTTGGGTATCAAGAAGCAACTCACGATGCCTGCTAAGGTCGAGTCGTAATCGACTTTCGTCCTCAGCACGCTGTGCAGCATCACGATCGGCTTGAGCGCCTGGAGAGAGTGGCACAGCGGAAGAGTTTGTCGAATCGTCATCCGAGAAGTCCTCTTCAGGCTGTGAGTGGAACGGACTCGAGGGACGAGCACCTTCATCATCATCGTCAAAGTCAGGTAAGTCGGCTTCTTCGTCCAGTGTCGACAGGTCTTCCTCATTATCGCTAGACCTTTGAGGAACAGTAAACTGGCCCGCTCTGCTCAGACGACGGAAACGTTTCAGCTCTGCTTTCTGCTTCCTGAGCTCACGTTCCAGGGATTTGTTGATTGCTAATAAGGAAGAGTTTGAGATTTCGAGGTCGAGGACTTTCCGCTCACGACGTGCTTCGGCGTACGGATCGAGAGGCATGATGCCGGGGTTTGGAGAAGCATCAGAGACAGCCTCGATGGGGTCGTCATTCCCGTCTTGTGGTAAGGGTGTCGGCGAGTCAAGTATATCATCTTCGATGCCAGGCTCCGCGATTGCAGGGATAGGGTGAGATTGACGGCGAACATGATCAGGAGTGCCTATGTCAATCGACGACAGACTGGTAGTCCTAAGGTGAGAGCTGCGCAGTGAAGCAGAACTAGTCTTTCGCTGCTGGGTAGGCTGAGCTGGATGAAAAGGTAAAGGAGGACCTCCAAGAGCAAAGATCTGAGAAGCGCCTTTCCTGTAAGACAAGTGTATATTATTTTTCGGAGGAGAGTTTGGACTCGTGAAGTAATTGGAGGCGGAGGAAACAGCACTAAGAGGTGGTGAGACTATCGTCGGCGTGTGGGACGAGTCTGAAGGCACAGGTGATTGGACCAAGAAATGAGGAGAGCGTGAGTCGGTGGCGGACGAGACATTAGACAATACTGGAGAAGAGCTTCGATGGGAGAGCGGCTTTGGCTCAAGGGTTGAGTGTTGACCGTTGGCGTACAAGAACGAGGGCGTCTTCCTCAGCTTAGGAGCGTGTATCTGAGCAGGTGGCTGTGACGGGGGTTGTTGTTTTGCGTCACTGGCATGGAAGAACATAGGACTCGAGTCCTTTTCTGTCTTTGCCGAAGTAGGACGAGAAGATGGAAGCGGTGAGATGTGTGGATGAGGCGAGACATGTGGTTGGAGAGTCGAATTGATTGACCTTGTTGTCGTGTCTGGGGTTTTGACGAAGCCTCTCACCGTCGGGGCAGGTCTGCTTGTTGTGGTTGGGCGGGTGGTGTTGCCATTTGCAGGTCTTACAGAGCCTACCACGCTCTTTGCTCTACTGGAGGCGGCTAACTGCGGTCGACGCACAGCAGGCTCGCTGTTTGTGGGAGAGATCATAAGAGGTCTCTTTCTTGCATGACTTGGAGTATCGTCGTTCGGGGATTGCGACGTCGGGGTGGAGTTTATGATCTGGCCAGCTCGCGTCTTTCCAGTCAACGAGTGCGGTGTGACATGCGAAGAGGCGACCTGCGCCGTCGGACGCGATGTAGGTTGCGGTGAGGGAGTGGGTTTGTGGTTGTTTAGTTTGGGCCGGAAGTCTGATTCTTGCAATTTGGGGCGGAATGGCGGTGCCGATGTCGAAGCTGAGTCTTGAGCGAGACGAGGGGTATGAGGCACCCGAGACAGAGCTGATTTGGCAGGAAGTGCAGGGCGTGAGGAAGGAGCGGTCGAGGGTGGATTGCGAGGGTTGGCCATGATGGCTTATTGTTATGAGGGGGTTGACTGTCGATTTGTCTGCACCAACGTTGTCCACCACCATCCAATCATCTCTACAGCAGTGTACGGAGACCTTTGCTGAAGTGCCGGTGCATGGTCTGGCGAGATGAAAGACCGGCTTCTGCCTACTTGTATTTGACCGTTAAACGTCGGTTGCCGTGGTTGTCACGCTTTAACGACCTTCGAGTCCTGGAATCTCCAAATGACGCTCCAGCCCGCCAAAGCTCGGTCCCACAAACTTTCTTGCATTCCCGAAACATTTATTTCTTCTTTGTTCTCCCTTTGTTTGCGCGCCTTCCCCACGTTCGCGCCTGCCTTGCGATTCGCCCGTTGGGAAGAGGCAATCATCTCAAGCCTTGCCCGCTTTGTCTTCTGCAAATCTCTTTGCCATCTGGTGACCATCACCAGATGTGCAATCACACGAATAGATATGGATGGCCCTGCCCGCCATGACAGCATCCCTCCTGTTGCCGAAAAAAGCGCTGCTACTACCGTCGACCCGTCCGACCCCGAATCGAGTCAGCATCATACTCTAAAGTACCATCTCCTGGGTCCATCCCTCACAAAGTCCGGCCAAGATGATGTCGACCAGAAGAAAGTCTCCGAGATCATATACGAGGCGTCCAAAGGCAGCAAGTTCTTCAACAACGAAGAGGTCAAGGACAAGAACTTGACCATCAAGATCAATCGCATCCTCGCAAAAAAGCGCCAGCTCGACAGAATTGACTTGACCCACGACCTACGCAAGGCCGATGAATACGTACAAAAGCTCGAACTGAGCCGCGATCTGACACAGACCATTGTCCATGTCGATTGCGATGCCTTCTATGCCGCTGTCGAGGAATTGGACCGCCCTGATCTGAAGGATGTGCCGTTCGCTGTTGGAAAGGGTGTCCTGACAACATGCAATTATCATGCAAGAAAACATGGCTGTAGGAGTGGAATGGCTGGATACATTGCCGACAAGCTCTGCCCACAGCTCATTCACATTTCGCCCAACTTTGAAAAGTACTCCGCCAAGGCAAAAGAGATACGTGCCGTGCTGGTCAAATACGATGCCCGCTTCGAGGCTGCCAGTGTCGATGAAGCCTATCTGAACATCACACCATACTGCGAAGAACACAACATGGATCCAGACGACGTCGTACAACAGTTGCGCGCCGAGGTACACGAACAGTGTTTGGTCACTGTCTCAGCTGGTATTGCTGCAAATGCGAAACTTGCAAAGATCTGCTCCAACAAGAACAAGCCTAATGGTCAGTTCAGACTGCCTTCGGATCGCGCCAGCATCATATCATTCATGAAGGATCTGCCCACCCGCAAAGTCAATGGTATTGGCAGAGTTTTCGAACGTGAACTTGATGCTATCGGTGTCAAGACTTGCGGTGACATCTTTGCTCATCGTGCGTACATGTCCAAACTCTTCGGCGAGAAAGCTTTTCAATTTTTGATGGCCGTCTATCTCGGACTTGGTAGAACAAACGTTCAGCCCGCAGAGGAATACGAACGCAAAAGTGTCGGTACCGAAAGCACCTTCAAAGAAATGTCAGATCCACAGCAACTCCGAGACATGCTCCGCCATGTTGCAGAAGAGCTGGAGAAAGACTGTGAAAGAACCCAATTCAAAGGCAGGACCCTAGTCTTGAAAGTGAAATTGCATACATACGAGATCCTAACCCGCCAAGTCGCTCCTCCGAAAGCAGTTCATCAGACTGACGGCCTATACAAGTACGCCTTGCCTATGCTTGTCAAGCTGGAAAAGGAGATTCCCAAGTTTACTTTGCGTCTTATGGGGCTGAGGCTCACGTCACTAATCAGCATGAAGAAAAGCAATATCGACTCATTCTTTACGCCTAAACTGCAGTCTGTAGCAAGAAAGCCATTCATGCCTGCCGGCGAAGGCGAATGGGAACAATGGCCTGACTCGGAGTTCGAAGAGGCCGCGCGCCAAGAGAAGCAGGATGACTTCGATACCCTTGAGAAGATGAGTCAGGAATACAAGGAAGAGTACAATAATACTCCGAAACCATCGGCGGCTGCGCACGCAGGTACAATAATAGCCAGTGTTCCTGCAGCTATACCTGAAGACAAAGCCAAGGAGGAACAAGAAGAGCAGGAAGAGAGATGGGACTGTCCTATCTGTAGTCAGCCACAGTCTGCTGACCCTGTGCTTTTCAACCAGCATATAGATGGATGTCTCTCGAAGCAGGTAATAAAGGAGATTGTTCGTGAAAACGCGTCTCCGTCGGGTTCGCCGCAGCCAGAGAAAGCCTCTGGGCTTGGGCAAGGCAAGAAAAGAGGCCGACCAAAGGTGGCAGACCCACAACCGAAGCGGCCCAAAAGCGCCTTTTTCTCGCGATGATGCCCACTGTATAGACAAATTTTAGCTTTTCATGAGATATCCCGTTACTTGCAATCTGACTGCTATACCAATATATCGCAAGATTACAGAGTGTCTTTCTCCAAGTCCGAAGCGCGCTCGCTTGAGTTGTCTGTATCCACGCATTCAGCTCCCATCTGTCCAGTCGAACGGCACGCAAAAGTGGGAAGGAATCCCAGCTCTCATGTGCTATGCAGTCTATACGAGAGTAAGAATCCTACCCATGCCGACATGCAGAATCTCCACTATCGAGCCCTATGCGATTTCCGAGACATTCGTTTGTGCTGTCGTGGTGGCTGTTGTTGAGCCTCCTCCACAAAACATGATGAGAAGCGGGGTTCTTCGCGAACACTCTTCCATGTTCGAACTGACGACCTTTCTGCCTTCTGTCTGCCATACTACATGTCCACAACACCCTCTCGTGGCGCGTGTTCCTCTGTGAACCTTTCCATGGTCTCCTACAGTCGTGGTGCTCGAATTGGCATTGCCTTGAGCTAACAATGTGTATGCGCGCCAGCTTTGCAAACCTCCGACGAGCTAGACGCGTTTCGGGCATGGCGTTCATGCAGGTCCGGACAATAACACAACCCAATCTGGCTATATCAGACAGATTTGGATGTGTCAAGTATGGTTCCGACCTATAGATGGAATATTGTCCGAAGGACTTGACTCCAAGAGACCGGCGCCACAGGGAAGGATGACCTTCCATGCACTTTTCAACACGCTAAACAGGGAAGGTGGCAGATTAGAGCTTGGCTGCTTCTTCACAGGCTAAATTTGTATCTGCACATGCTGCAAGTAACCGACATGTTGTCAAACCATGCTGTGTGACACATGGTCTGCAGAGACACGCTTTGTTTGAAACAGCAACGAAAATAACTCTTTAGCATCTGTTCGATAGACGTCTGAGAGGTGCGCAATGATGGCATTGTAACAAGAGCAGCTTGGACTCGATCAGAGAGGTCTGGAAGCGAATCTTACACACATCTCAAGTCAAGTGCATCTTGCCAACACATCGAAGACAGTGCTGATATCACGGCATGGTCTCGCCGGACACTAGTATGGCCCGCCCCGTATAAGCCCCTCCCATACCACCGCTTCGAACGGCAAGCTCTTGGATATGTACCACGACTGGCTGAAAGCGAGGGAGACGTACCATTGCTTCGTAATGTAGGATGCTGACAAGCAGATACGATGATCCGTAGGAGGAGTCCTACAACCTACTATACCACAGATATAAAGACTGGCCTTTCTCCCCAAGATGATCAGCAGCAGATCACTCCACTCCTCCCATCTATCCTCTATACTACCCCACAAACATGAAGACCGGATTCGCTCTTGCGGCTCTTGCCTTTGGTGGCATGAGTCTTGCTCAGTCCAGCTCTGCTGTTGAGGTTGATGGCGCAACTACAACACTGGTTAGCAACATTGACCCTTCGGACATTGCAGCTCTTCCCGAGCCAGAGGTCCTTGGACCTCCAATTGGCGTTGTCGACAGTGTTCCTTCAGCAACTTACGATCCTGCCGAAGCCACTGCTTCCGTTCTCGCTCTTGTCGAGGCAGCCACCGATGCTCAAACTGCCGTTATTGCTGCTGTCAGCACTGCCATCTCCGCCTCAGAGACCCCTGTTGCCAACAAGCGCTCATATGTTGGCGGCCTCTCGGGAAACGTCCAGCGTCGAGACCTGAGTTATCCCATTGATACCTCCAAATATGTATGTATCATACTTGAGATCATGGTTAGATCCTGATATGCTAACAAGACTACCAGGGAGTTCCTTCTGGCTATACTCCAGCATTTGTCAACTACCAGGGCGCTACCCAAGCCAACGGATATTTGACTTACAAGACTTTGTCAACTTATGACCCTAAGCAATGCACTGCCGCTTGTGACAAGATCAGCTCCTGTCAATTTGCCAACATCTACTACGAGAAGGACCCTGACAGCAAGAACAACCCCGTCGATGTCATCAAGTGCTCTCTTTACAGTATGCCTCAGACCAACTGCACTGCAACCAACAAGGGACAATGGCGCGGCACTTTCCATGTTCTGGTTACTGGCAGCAACGGCTACAACAAGGCAGCTGCACCCAAGACTCCAGCGGGATACTCTCTTGACACCCTTCCTGCTGCCGTCAATGCACCAGTATATGATAGTGTGGGTCAGTGGAGATTCATCCAGCCCGTCTACCTCAACTCTTACGACCCTGCTCTTTGTGCTGCTGCTTGTGACAAGCAAACTGCGTGGGACAAGTCTCAAGCTTCGGACGACTGCAACTACAAGACTTGCGTGTACGCCAACATGTACATTCTGTCTCAGAACGGTGTCCCCAAGACTGTGGTCTGCGCTTTGTACACTGAGGCTACTGATGCAAGCTACGCTAACAACTACGGATACTCCACCGATACCGACTCTTACCAGGTCTCAAACTCGATCGCTCTGACCAACACCTCTGCTGTCAAAGCCGGCTACCCGCAATTGTGCGCAGCTCTTCCTGGAGATATTGACTATCTGAGCAAAGTTGGACAGGAGTTCTGCACAAGCTACCTCGGATATGTTGCTCCCACTGAGACTGCAAAGCTTACTATCACTCCTGCTGCCTCTACTGTCCACGGAACAGTGACCGAGGAGGTGACTGTAACTGAAGTTTACTCCACATCGACTGTTCAAGTCACTGGAGCTCCCAAGAACCGCAAGCGTCAAGATGCAACCAGTATCATTACCACTACCGTCGAGCTTCCAATCATCACCGTCAGCGACAATGAGACCATAATTGATTACATGACCAGCACTTTGACTGTCAATGCTGCCTCGACTCAGGGTGCTGTCATTACTCCCGCTGCAGCTGATCCTGCAGCTTCTGCCGTCGCTCTTGCCAAGCGCAGTGCCATTCCAGTCCCTACTTCCATCGCTGGTTGGCCTTCCCAGAAGATCTCCTCCGCTTGCTCGCAGATTGCCACTGGAACCGTCACCGTGACGCAGACTGCTACCGCCTCTGGATCCGTCGTTACTGCCACCGATGCCACAGCAATCGCAACAAAGGTCACTTCAGTCATTTCAACAATCACCGTCACCATCAGCGAAAGCATTCCTTCAACCACCTCCTCATCTACCACCAGCGAGACCGCCGCACCCACCTACGTTCCCACCTGCCCCAAGACAGGAAACCAAGGTCAACTCAGCCTCGGAGGCTACTCCCTCGGTTTCCCCACCCCCATCGACTACAACCACGACCCCATTTTCTGGACCTCCCTCGGCTCCTTCGGCGACGAATTCATCTATCAACCCGCCGGCGGCTACCTCTTCCACGTCGATACCGGCTACTGTCTCACCCTCGGCGCCCCCACCAAGAACAAGTCGCCCGCCTATGTTGATAGCCCTCTTACCCTCAGCGAATGTTCTTGCAGCACCAGCAACACTGTTACTCAAAGCTTTGAGTTCTTGAGCTACAAGGTTGGCAAGGGCAAGGATAGAGGTGTCAAGAGCTGTCTTGCTGCTCAAGGCGATTACGCTGCCAACAAGGGACCTTACTTCCCCAAGTTGGTTGATACAGGTGATGAGGAGTATCCTTTCTCTGCTGTCTACGCTGGAAAGAACTTGAATGCTTGTGTCACTTTCGAGGTCGACTCGTAGAGTAGAAGTGCTTCAAATTTCTGGACTTTGGAGTTTGGGGAACGGAATCAATTGTTTTTAGCTTGGTGTTCAGTTTGTCGTTAATTCAGTTCTTTGTTTTCTTCTTTCGAAGCAAATTTCATGCGTTTTTGCACTTCAATGATCTCACTATCGTCTTTGGGTGCTCAAAGTGACTACATCAAGAGCTTTGCTCGTGTAAAAAATCTCCTACATCACATCAAAACTGCTGTCAATCCCGATCATCAGATTGGCAGACCTGGTGCATAAAAGAATGTGTTCGTAGAAGCCCTCATCTGTGGAATCCATGTATTTATCTCTTGCGTGTTGACGAGCAGCAAAGCAACACAAACAGGACCGTCAAAACCGTTCATCACTTCCGAGATGGAGTCGAAACCGCAGATTATATAACGACTCGCTGGACATACACGATAACAATTAACACCGCTCCTAAGCCGAAATGCTAGGAACTTGGCTACATGACGTCCTACGCGCTGTTGAAGATCCCGTGGTCAGAGAGAGAATGCAAGATCTCCCCCCTTTGAGATGAAAGAGGTAGGTCAGTGATACCCAATCAACCACCCAGATTTTCTTCCAATGGGGCAAATCTTGGTACGAGGATCCCAGGTTAGGAGATAGGGGAAGGAGGAAGGAGCGTCACTGACCTGTGTTTCTGCTTTCTGCACCATGGGTTGTGTGAATCTCTAAGTCTTGCGCTGTCAAGGCATCTGAGTTCCCGCTGAGAAACGCGAACAGGGCAGGACGTGCAGCGAATGCTTCATGTATCTGGTAACTTGCGACAGCCGTCTAGAACCATGCCTTATAAATACAATTATGTATGAGTGTGATTGGAAGAAGATGCTGTCACAACTGCAGACACTTGTCCTTCGTAATCACTTGTTGGCTTTTTCTGCTCGTCAACCGTACGTGACTTGTTACTTGATGACCTTCCTCTATCTCATATTTGGTGCCATCTTTCCTTTTCTGCAAAGCTCTAGACTGATATAGACGTGTGAGAGCTGAAAGATTGTACCTATGACCTCATTTCCAGTTAAAACACCTTGATGACCGAACTATCCACAGTCGCACGAAAAACAACTTTCCTTGTCGCAATGAGTAGTGCAAATATGCTCCTTATCTAATAAGGCAATTGTGATGATCGATCATCGATTGGATCAAGAAGTATCTGTATCCATCTCATAATTAGGATTGGCCCTAGAACTGAACTATCAAACACGGATACGACACCTACTACACTAATCCTTTCATTTCGACTATCATATAGATGGTTCAGCCATTCCCGAAGACGGTATTTGCCTATCTCGGCTTGATGTAAATATAAAAGGATAGACACATCTGTGGACTTCAGATCCACCACTGCCGATACAGAAGGCTGCTCATTATACAACTTCGACCGTTTTTGGTAATCTAGAGATTAACTCCACAGTCAAATTGCAAAGTTGGAAGAGTCTAGTTTGGGCGGCAAAGTATGACTATCAGGCTTTTTTTCGAGGAGCTGTGGTTGTTCACCAGTACGGTCTTTGCACATCAGATATAAAGAAACTTCCGTCCGCTTGGAAGCAACTTCTCATGCTAGAAACCATCTTCATGATGTGGAGCGATGAACCAAACGAAGAAGGGGATGACGTCTTCGTCCAATCAACTCTATCACACAGGCGAGACAATTGACAGAAATCCGAGCATTTATAGTTACGAGCATCAGGTCCGTGATGCTGATTCTCTTTCCTCGAGAAGTAGAGCTGCATAATTCACATGTGTATCACAGACCTGTCTCTCTTCCTCTAGTGCTTTCCTTGAAGGGATTTGTGAACGTCCTCCAAGGTCATACTCTGTTGAGCTAGACGGGCTTGGGGGGCTGGAGTGGATCTTGTGAGGGTACGCGGTTGAATGTCTTGCGGTCGATGGAGAAAATTTGACTCTCTGTGCTAGTTCTAGTAACCATCTCTGCAATCTGTGATCAGTAGCAACATTGACCTTCCGGATAAACGTCAACAGCAAAGGACTGTGCACATAACGGCGACTTTACTTAAGATACGATCTTCAGCTCAACCTTATAAACCAAGAGACTATCTCGAGATTGTTTCTGTTGACGCAGGAAATGGCCAAGCTTGCCCAGCGTCGAGATACGTATCGAAGTCGTCCTGACAGAGCGTGGTTACATGACTTATAACTCTAGAAAGTCGAAGGGTGCTATCGATTATTGTAGTGATCTACAGGGGAGGGATACTAAAAGTAAAAGAAGCTGACAAGGTCAGCGAAACAGTGAGGAGTGATATCATCCCCAATATCTCTTCTCAACTCGATATCTGGAGTAAGGATAAAGAAGTTCAAGTAGGAAAGTCGGAAAGGAAGGTGTCAGTGACCTGATCACTTTCCTTACCCGCCTTCACAGTGTAAAAGAGGCTGGGTATGGCGTCAAAGCACGTGAACAAGGATGAGACAAGGACGTAGTAGTTCAATCGAGAGCGATGCTTGTAGTTGCGTTTAATGTACCATTCGTTTACCCATGAAGGTACATATATACTCAGTACCGGATGCTCGATACCAGATATCCACATCTTATGACTTCAAGCCTCAGATGCTTCGAGAATCCGAAGCGAAACATGGCTAACTATTTTCTAGCACTTCCATCCATTAACCACGTCCGATTGGTGAGTACAAGATTAGCAACATGATTGCCCTCATAATTGAGGCAAGATGATCTCTACATAGATGACTCGGCTATAAAGCCAGCCTCTAGCATTGACTTTTGCACTTTGAAACAAAGGATGCAACCAGATAGAATTGCCAGCGGTGATTTGATGAGGTTCACACAACATTCAAGATTTCAGGAGGGATGGGGTTCCAGAGAAGTGGGAAACGAACTACTCAGGTCCATAACTCAAAATCCGAAAACGTATTTCAATTCACCGAACATTTTATCAATGTCTATAGCGACAACAGTATGCTACTGAGAAGACAAAGGAAGGTTTCAAGGTCAGTGACCTGATGACCTTGTTGCCCGCGTGTGCTGCAAAGATATGACCTGCTATGCGAACTTCAGGAACCTCAGAGGCTTGGTATCGCGAGAATTTCCGGCTTCCTGTGAGGAATGATAAGGTTACATAAATAAAAATTGGGGAACCTTCAGTCGACTTCGTTTATATACTACACTAATCTTTATCTACACTCACCTGTATCATATGGACTTATTCTGTAGCCCCTAGCTATAGCAACATCTGCCCTCCTCTTTTGCGTCCTCTGCACACACACTAAGATTCAATCTTTCTATCAGACATGACCAGCTATAGAAACTCGCTTTTTCACGGACAATCACAGAACACGAAAACCCCGAGCTATGGCAACTGCCAATCTGGTCTTGATCTTTTTTCCATGGATGCAACTACTTCAAACCACTGGCTCCCCAGACAGGAAGAAAGAAAAATACCTAGGTCCGTGACTCCGATCTCTGACGAGTATCCCTCTCTTAGCCACGGCTTTTTTCTTCGCTATATAGTAGCGAGCTTCTGAACGAGCAATGGCTGAATGAGTGAAAGCAGATTCAAGAGTTACAGACCTGATACCCTTATCTCCCTACTCCCTATCTCTTGTTACAAGCAATGAACACACACACGTTAATGAAAGGTTGTTGTTATTACGGCAACGTGAGAGACATTTTCACGTTTCTGCCTCGAGGGAAGTACTTGTCAAGGTTGCTAGCCTGCAAGAATGAGTGTTCAAGATACACTAGTCAGCTATGAGTAGATCTTATATACCTTTGTCGATCTGCTGTTCAGAGCGTGCACATGCCCCAGTCTAAAGTGTGTTGTCAATTCTCCATAAAGTTGGATATGTGTGTGTCCGAGAATGGTATCAGAACGGATGGTCAAGTTAAAGCTGGGCAGGACAAGATCTATACCAAGTATGCTGCACTGCAGAGATTGCACTGGTGAGAGACACGCCGATTTTCGAATCAAAGTAGTGGTTCACCTAGTATAAGGTCGCTTTTATTTTCTCAATAAAACAACACTCAGCTTGAAACACTTCGCTGAAGAAAAGCGAGATTGCACGAAAAGGGGTCTTATGATGATTGTTGATTCAAATTGGAATTGATGCCAAAAGTAAGCTCTGAAGCTACAGGTAGTGAATAGTAGTATAATAATCGTACAATGAGGAATGTGTCTTCCCAAGAAAAGAATGGTAGTAGTAAAACAGACAAAAAAAAAGCCATCGCTATGCAAAAAACAAGTCCACAACATGCTCAATACTATCGCACACGAGGACGATGGCTGCGATCTCTTCCGTGCTTGTCTAGTCTTCCTCTGCGAGATTTGTCAGGAGGAGGAATGTACTTGACATCCTTGAGTGCCCAGTCCAGGAAATTGAGCATATATTCATCCACATGTCCGACATCCTCTTCGCCATCAAGTTTCTCCACGTCTGCAACGTCGATGCCATCAGCAGGTTCAGCAGGTGTAGCAGGTACACTGGTCTTTGGCGTTCTCGAGTCTCGGCTTTGAGCTGCGGTATTGTTGCCACCACCACCACCATCAAAGTCGAAATCATCAGCCGTGACTTCCTTCGCCTGCGCATGAGCAGCGGCAACATCCTCTGCATCTTCAACAGCTTCAAGAACCTTCTGCACGTTTCTCTCGCCGACGTTAGCGCCGAAAACTCTCTCTACTGCTGCGCCGGCGAAAGCGTCGCCAAGAGCTTCGTCGTCGACAGTGGCGGCAGGAGCGTTGAAGTAGTCGGTCGTGAACTCTCCTTCTTGGATGACGACCTCATCGAGCAAACGCTTCTGATTCGACTTACGCAAGATGTTGACTTCGATGGTGTGCTCGGAGACAAACTTGTAAATGTGTACGTCGCGAGTTTGTCCGATACGATGAGCACGATCTTGACACTGCTTGTCCATCTGTGGATTCCAATCGAGATCATAGAAGATGACTGTATCCGCACCGGTCAAATTCATGCCTACACCTCCAGATCGTGAAGACAAGATGAATACATCGATACGAGTGTCACGATTGAAACGCTCCATCATATCTTGACGCTGTTCAATCTTCGTGCTACCATCAAGGCGGAGGTAGCGGTAGCCGTGGATGTTGAGAAATTGTTCGAGGATGTCGAGGACAGAGGTCATTTGGGTGAAGATGAGGGCGCGAGAGCCGCGGGATTGGAGGTCGCGGAGGAGGTCTGCGAGGCGTTGAAGTTTGCCGCAGTCGTACTGGAGCAGGCGCTTGTCCGGGAAGGCGATTGAGAGGCGTACGCGAGATTCGTGGAAGGCGTCTGGGTCGGGGGATCGTGAAGCTGATTGAACGCTGTAAATTGTCTTGCGAGGAACCATGTATGGAAGGATGCCTGATGCCACTGCATTCGGGGTGATGCATGCGAACTTGCGGATGAGCGTGTTCATTGCCTCGGAACGTTGATCAACACTCTTGACCATGTTGTGGACTAGAGACGAAGATTCCAAGTACCACTCTGAATGAAGAGCTTTGTCGCGAGGAGGCGATTGCCTTAAGCGGTCGGATGTGTATGTCGTGCATCTCTCGATGAGGTCGGTACCATAGACAGGTGCAAACTCAGTTCGTTGCTCTGTCAAGAAAGCACACTGGCGCAAGCGATTCAGCTTATCCATAGCAGTCATGTGATTCTGTTGGCCCATGATAGAGACAAACGAAGAATTGTCAGGAGAGTGGTTGCCTAGCCTTTCAACTTCTCTGCGTACGATCTGGTCCATGGCCCGGCTGGCTCTGAGCTGCTTGCTGCGTCTGACGTGATATCTCGATCTCGACTCTCGGCTTGTGAGGTTGAGGCTCAAAAAGTCCAAATCAAGCACCTCATGAGGGTCTTGGTTCAGCATCTTCTTGCGCAAGAACAAGTCTTTGATCTCGAAATCTGCTGCAATTGATCGTGGTTGACGGGTGTAAGGCTTCTTCATGGCGTAAGAAGTAACAATAGGACGCTCCTCGAAGAGATCCGGGTGGTTGCAGACCTTTCGCAACGACATCAAGGCTTGCGACACACTGATCATGTTACCAGAAGTCAACTTCGCCTTGGTATCAGAAAGACCCATGAAAGCATCGTAAAGCTGACGTTGACGTTTCGACAACCTGCAGATGACGGTATGTTCGTATTTGCCAGGCAATTGCTTTTCGACGGAAGACTTCAAGCGACGCAGAAGGTACGGTCGAAGTGAATGATGCAGCTTGTTGACAATGTCTTGAGCTTCGTTGCCAAGCTTGCTCTTGCCATCCACAAAGATCTCATCCACAGGTCTGCGGAACCACTCCGTGAACTCTTCAAGATCACCCATACCTTGTCCATCTTGACCGGCCGTTAAGAAGGTAAGCAGAGACCACAATTCGATGATGCTGTTTTGAAGAGGAGTACCAGTCAACAATAGTCGGGCATGAGTCTTGAGTCTGATCATGGCTTGATAACGTTGCGAGTTGAAGTTCTTGATGTTGTGCGCTTCATCCAAAATCATGTAATGCCACTCGGGTACTCTGATAGCTGGTAAGTCCTTCAAGATGAGCTGGTACGAAGTGATGACCACGTTCCAGATGTCTGGGTTGCTCCAGCCTTTTCGTTTTTGTGCTCGCTCCTCAACAGATCCGTAGTAAGACAAGACTTTGAAGCCAGGCAAGAACTTCTTGAATTCCATCTCCCAGTTGAGAATGACCGAGGTAGGTACAACAATGAGATGAGGACCCCAGATGTGGTGCTCTTCCGCGAGGTGTGCCAAAAGCGCAATCGTCTGGATGGTCTTGCCGAGACCCATCTCGTCTGCCAGAATACCATTGGTCTGGTTGGCGTATAGTTTTGCCAGCCAATCAAGACCCTCGTGTTGATACTCTCTGAGAGTACCTCTGAGCAGAGAAGGGATTTTGACTTTGGTTGACTTTCCAGGTTGAGGGGTATCGCTGGTTTCGGACATGCGGTCGGTTTCGTCTAGATCAACACTGGTAGTTGATTCGGCTTCTGTGGGCTCGATTGTGGTATCGTCCTTTGGAGAGGTCTGACTGCTTCGATCCTCTCCGTGAGAGTCTGCTGATAGCATGTTATGGTGAGGACTGAGCGATTGAGGATGGTTTCGCAGAGGTCTGGTCTCCTCAACATCCATATCCACAGATAGTGCAGGCGGATGTTCTTGTTGAGCAGAAGCAACCGCTTGTTCCTCCAGAACGACTGTCGGCGCGTCAGCATTCGTGGCGAGCGGCATCGTGACGTCGCCCTCGTCAACCTCCATGGCCTCTGCTGCATCCACCTTGCGGTCGTTGTCAAGCTCGGTGTTGACAACGACTTTCTCAGAGGTGACTTCATTCGACTGGACAAGTTCAGCTTGGTCGGAGGACTCCTGAATAGCTTTGACTGATTCGTCTTCCACCGCGGCTTGAACATGTTCAACTTTTTCATCTCGTCGCTCAGCCAACCCCTCGACCTCTTCAGGCTTGTCAGCATCCTCAGTGGGCTCAGTCTCTTTCGCGAGCGCTTTTCGCCCACCAAAGAATCCGAGCAGACCACCATCATCTTCGTCTTCACTCTCGTCTTCTTCTTCTTCCTCCTCCTCCTCTTCATCATCTTCTTCCTCGTCGCTCATATCTTCGTCACTCATATTGGTAGACTCATCGCTGTCGTCAAGAAGCGCGTCATCCACTTCTTCAAGCCGAACCTTCGAATAATCCCGCTCTTCCTGGATTTGCTCGCTCTCGGCTCCGGTCTCATTTTCTTCGTCCTCGTCTTCGTCTTCGTCGGAATTGTTATTCGTGACTTTCGACTCTGCCAACTCTTGGTCTTCGTCTTCATCGACATCTATGTCGCTAGCTTCATCATCGGATTGATCTTGCGGTAAGTCTGGTATGTTACTGTATTTCCGGCGCAACGCTTCAGGTGACAAGTTGACATCATCATCATCTTCTTCCTCATTGTCGCTGCCTTCGGATTCAGAAGATGTCATGCGATGGTCTTCGTCTTGTTCGGGGCCCGACATGTCTGATCCTTCTTCGTCGGCAGAGGCGCCTTCGCTCAAGCTAACATCATCGTCCTCCTCGCCATCTACAGATAGACCAGAATCCAGTAAAGCGCGACGCTTGTCCAGCAAAGTTGTCGACTTTTCCAACATGCTCTGCATCTTAAGCTCTCGTTCAATCCTTTGCTCTTCCTCATAACGTGTCGCTCGTCGACGATCGATCTCAGCACCAACAAGCTCCCATTTTCGCTGAATGTCTTTGACGGTCTGTCGATAGATGAGTCTGTACCACTCATTTTCCTGCTTTTCCTTTTCTTCCTCAGTCTGAGGTTGCCTCTCCTTCCATTTGGCCAAGCAAGCGTATGCAACTCTTTTGGCACTTTCCATGTGTGAGCGTTTCTCTTTCTCCATCAGTGACTTGAAGTAGAAGCCATGAGCACAGAGATGGTCCCAGTGGTTGTATTGTTGCGCGGGCTCTTTCTGGTCATCAGGCAGGTAAACCGAACTCTTCTCCTCGCTCAAAGGACCTCCAGGTTGAGCAGCTTCTAGAATCCTCAAACGTGCCAAAGCTTCTTTCTCAGCTCTTTCTTCAGGTGCCTGTTCAATCCTTTCCGGCAAACGGCGCTCGAGACCCTCGTATCTGTCATCCTCTCTGCTCTGATATGCAGAGTCTTTGCTCTTCTGATCGTAATGTGCGATGATATCGTCGAGAGACTGGAAAAGTGGTGGATTGATGACATGACTCGGATGACGAGGCAGGAAGGAGAATTGTGGTCGCTTGAGCTTAAGCTTAATGCGCGGGTTCGACGACGATTTGTCGGGTGAAGCAGGAAGCTGTGGTTCGGTGAGAGGCTGTTGCTCGGCTTTTGCAGGACGACCAGCTTTGCGCTTGACTTGTGGAGAAATGGGTGTTGGAGCGGGCTCCTCTTTCTTGACGACTTCCGGAGATGTTTCTAGATTCTTAATCCGGGCAGATACACGAGAAGGGCGAGGAGGAGTCTTTTCGCGCTTGGGAACTGGCGTTTCCTTCGGCTTTGCATGACTTGTCTGTTGAGCAGTTTGAGCATTCTTCACGACTGAGCCTTTGCTTGCTGGCGTCTTTGCAGCTGCCTTCTTAGACTTCGGCGTGGCCTTTTCAAAGACTGGAGGTGCTGGCGCATTCACGCGACCCGATCTTCTCTTTCCATTGTCCAAAATTGTGGTAGGACCGTCGGCCGCAAACGACTTCCATGGCGGCGAGATGGGTTTCGAAGCGGATCGGGAGCGAGAGTCGGGTTGAAGGTCGGCGAGCTTGCGCTTCTTGCCGTTGGTAGCAGGTGGTGTCGAAGGACGATCAGACGCGTCGAACTCGATTTCGTCCTCGGAGCTAAGGGGAGAGTCAGAGTCGACGGCGAGCTTGTCGGTTGATGAGGCTGGTCGGGATGCATCGGCGACATGTGCATCGGGGACTGGGGTGTCGTCGACGGCATCTGTGTTGTTTGCGGACGCTTCGTCGACGTCTTTTTCTAACTGATGATTGTCGGGCGGAGGCGGACTGGGGCTTTCGTGGCTATCACGGGCGCCCTCGTTTCGCGTGACCCCCTCAATCTCCATCAACGCCAATCGAGCCTCCTTCAAAAATTGGAGCGCTGGAAGCTCAGGTTGCACTGGTTATCATGCCGCTCTCAGAATCGTAATATCGGGCGGCGTTGTGTAGATAATGGCCAAAAGACGTCACAAGGCCGGATTGTAGGTGTGTCGAGCAAAAGTTCCAAGTCGTGTCAATCTAGCGTTCAAGGCTTGGCGCGTCACCGCTGGCTTCAACTTTATCCCATGGAAGTTGCCGCCTAAGGGCAGCCCGCCCAGCCAAGAAGCGCGAAGCTGATGACCGCAGCGCATACCGATTGAAGGTGTTTGGAGGAAGAACATCACATCACAACGTACGCATTGGATCCGACTGCTCTTCGAACACCCATTGACACCCCTCCAGATGCTCTCCCGCAGAATCGCCGCGGCACGCCCGCTTTCCAGCGCCGTACGATCGGTTGCTCCCCGCACCACCCTCACACAATTGCGCTTCGCTTCCGAGAACAATGCCAACAAGGAGAACTTCGTTGGCGAGATGGCCGTCGAGGACATTGGCATGGTGCGTCAGGGAAGACTCTCTGGACGGAATACGGACACGCATTGACAAGGCTTTACAGAACGGAGGATACGTCAACCCCCCGGCAGTCAAGCGCGCCTTCCGCGACCCTTACGGTGACTGGTGGGACAAGCAAGAGCGTCGCAACTTCGGCGAGCCCGTTCACGAAGACAACGACACTCTTGGTATCTTCTCGACCGAACCCTACACCCACTTCCAGCCCGGTCACGGTGCCGTTCTCCTCGGTACCTTCATCGCATCCGTCTTTGTCCTGATGGGTGTCGTCCGCCAATACTACCCTGACAAGGCCTCCGTCCCCAGAACATTCCCCGGCGGTCTTGATAGGGAACTCGGCGGCGCCGGCGCTGTCCCCGTAAGTCTTGACTTGCATGTTCCGAAGGTCGAAGTGCTGACATCTCCCTTTACAGGCCCGTTCCGACGAGAAGGAGCCTTTCTAAATAAACATTTGTCCATACCCAATTCTACGTCTTTTCTTTGTCATCACCCTAATAAAGCACCACAGCATCCGTGACATGCACTAACTCGGGACTGTTGCCCCTAGTTTGATTCTAGCAGTCGAAGTCTCGTAAGCTTGGGCATGAGGTTGTTGTAGTTGGCGGTCCCTTCTGTCGGAACCAGATCTGGAAAGTAGGCACGGCCAAATCACCCACAAAGAAAACTCGCACGCGATCGTCTCTGAGTATCGCAACGGTCTGCTGTAAGTAGCATTGGCGTCGAAAACAGTCGTGAACAAAGTATTAGGCTGGCCGTCGACAGAATAACAGCAGCTTCCTAAATCAGATTTCGCGTCTCACACTGCATCGCACCTTCCTAGAAAAATCCGTCACTCACACCAAAGACATCACATTCTAGCCTCTTGTCCAATCAATACATCAACCTCAGCGGGCCTGCACACAACACAAAGATGAACGAGGAGACTCATGGATTACTCAAGCGTCTCCAGGGCCAGGATCTAGCCACCCTCTGGATCAATTCTACGACTGACGATGTCGCTGAAATCGAGGCCACTCTGCGCGCCTACCGCCGCCTACTGAGACTACTGGATCAACACGTTGATGATGCTCCACAGACAAAGATGATCGAAGGTGCCGCTCACACCGATAACTGCGCGCGACACGAGCCCCTACAACTTCAGGCCCCGAATGAGCCTATTCTTCGCGAGACTGGCGATGTCCACCAACCAGGATTGGCTTACGAAAAGGTCAACGCTACATCATTGATCGTGTCGCTGTTCGCACCCGCCGCTAGAAACCCCTTGCCTGTCATCGCCACATCTGCGGAACCGCTTCACCAACATCCCGGCTTGCCCGTGGTCCGTCTTCCTCGCTGTGCTCCGTTTCGAAACGGCAGCATGTCCAGAATTAGCTCGATGAAGAACAAATTAAGTCGCTCTGTTGTTCGCCTTCCATCTCCTGTCCCTGCCCAAATCACCTCGAAGCCTTCCGAAGATCATCTGTTGGGTTTCTGTTCTCCACTACTGAAGCGGGCAACTATGACTCGGGGAGATGATGTTCAAGCAACGCTCGACCAAGAAGCACTGACGCGAGCCAACGAGATGGTGCTTTGGAGACCACGTGAGGAGGCAGCCAAATCAGAAATACTTTGTCTCAAGGGGACTCTTGAGCTGAAGATGAAGACAATTGCATGCCGCGTCTCGCCCGAGAAGAATACAGCTTGCGATCGGATTCATTCTACGCTCAAATCATCCGCCAGTCTGCCTGCTGGCAGACCAAGCCCACAAGCATCTGTCGAAATGCTAGGCAGCAGTTTGGAACCCGTGCCGGAGCACCCAAGATCCGTAGCATCGTCCCAGACTTCGAGCAGCCCCAAGCTTGACAGCCACGTTCTTGCGGGGCCAGAAGTCTCTTGGTCGTCTATCTGGATTCCACGCGATCGTGCAAACTTCGGTTCTGCGACCAGCGCAACCGCCACGAGCTGTCCCATGCCAGTCAAAGAGTCCACTGCTGAGCCGAGCGTTTGCGATGTGCCATCTCCTTTTGCCAAGTCTGTTTCTGAATGTCCAGGATCCTTGAGGGATCAGATCGTTACTTCGACATCGTTGTTCAGTCCGGTCGCCGATAGCAAGATAATCAAGCTTCAGTCCGGTGGTCCGCGTGAGCTGTGTCCTGACTCACCCTCAACACCCCCATACATCGAGAACATGTCCACGGACAAATGGAATGAGGATTGTATTGTCTGTCACTGTACTGGATGAACCTCCGAGATCTACCGAATGGCTTGTGGACATCATTACTGCTACAAGTGTGTCAATTACTGTTTTGACTTCGCTCTACGAGACGAGAGTATGTGGCCTCCACAATGCTGCGGAAAACTCTGGCCTAATTGTTCGGAGCTGAAAGATGTTCTTGAAGCTGACACCTACGATCGCGTTGCACTAAAGACCATGAAGTTGGCAGTGCCGATGAGTCAGAGGGATACATGTGTCGGTTGTTCGTCACAGATACCAGATGGTTACGTCACCGACGAAAAGGAGCCACTGTGTACAGAGTGTGATGGAACAACATGTATTGGATGTAAGGCACCTATGCACGACGGAGCATGTGTGGCGGACAACAGCGGACTTGAGCTCTTCTAGGCGCTTGCAAAACATGAAAGGCTAGAGGAGACGATACGACAATGGATGGTAGTCGAACCTCAGCAGATAATGTAGCTTCACGGATTCAAAGACGTTTCACTCCATAGCTCAGAGTATGTTTATGGACCGCTCAATAGCTGATCTCTCTCGCTGGACGTTTTATGAGACTCGTCGAACATCTCCTGGTTCGTCCTAATTTTGCATCACCTTCCCTGCCTCCATCGCTCATGCCAATCTCATCTTCGCTTGCCTTGTGATAGCGACCTAGAAAGTCTGTCCTTAACGTGACTTCCGGAGCAAGCACGTTTTCTCTTCCAGCACAGCTTCGGGCTCGTCGCGCCTTCCATAGCTGCTCACTTTAGCACCAGCTGTCTGCGTCTTAGCGCTCGTCTTGCACCTTCGTTTTTTCGCATTTACAAACCCGCGTCACTAAGTGACTCTACAGTCCAGTCCTGATTCCTTCACTCTTCCGTCACCTTCTGCGCGTCTATCAACACGAAGACCTCAGACATCGCCACGATGGATGACGAAGAATCACACAGACTGATCCTGCGCCTGCTGAACGAGGATCTCGTCTCAATCCAGGCATTCAGCCGTCATAGCATTCACTCGGACACATTTGTGGCCGCCACCTTGGCTCGTCAGGAGCTTCGTACTGCTCACCAACAGATCGACGACCTGTGCATCGCTCGGATCGTTTCTCGAGAAGAAGTCTCACAAAGAGAAGCAGTTCGCGCTAATGAGATATCGGCGCGCCTTCTCTTTCGTCAACTCAATCCTGATGAGCCGCTTCCGGACCCTCTCACTGATCACCAAATAGCTATCGCCGAGGCCTCGGACCAGTCCCCAACTGCTATCAAGGCTGAAAGCAATGCTTCGCCATGTCCACAACCTACGAGTAGCGCCCTTCGTTCTCAACCTACTACCTTGTTCGGTTATCCCAGACCTACTCTAAAACGGTCGGCAGATGATCTCATTGACGCGGAAGTGCCGCCATCGAAGAAACATGAAAGCGACCAGATCGGAGTAGATGTCACATTGCCTGGTCTTTCTGATACTGCTCGCCATGATCAGAACCAGTCGCAGTACCAACCAATCTATTTTGGAAGATATCTGCGCGGCTCTTTTGAACACGACAGGCTGTCTGGTGTCTTCGGCGAGATGCCTGTTGCTCCGAGTCCCGTGTCAGAACAATTCAAAGGACTCAAACGACCCGCAGAAGAGGAGACTCCCACCTCCCGACCTACGAAGAAACAAGACTCTCGTCATGACATCTTTCAGCCGCGTCAGTCTGACTGTGGGGACGCTGCCGCTCCATCATCTCTTAAGATCTCCAATACTTCAGAAATTGACGCGATGGCTGAGGCCTCTCACGGGTTTAGCTTCACTTCTGTTCGCCTGGCTCCTTTCGAGTATCCTACTGTGTCCGAAACACAATCGAGCACACCACCAGCTCCTTTTTGTCTCGATGCTCCGCTCCCGTCTGCTTCTCCGCCCAGATCACTTGTCCTGTTTGGGAATGACCTGACGGCAAATAAGACCAATGGACTTTCCAGCACTACTTTGTCAGTGGATCACCTTCCTGTGCCGAATCAACTTCCAGCATCGACTGTGCCCATCGTGTCTGCACAGCCGGCTCATGTTAGTCTAAGCTTACCTCTCGAGCTCGAATGTATAGCTTGTGGTGACATGCATTTACGCACCCAAAGCTATGAAAATGAATGCAAACATGCATACTGTGCGAAATGCATAAATAGGCTGGTTGCAAACGCACTGCGCAACACTACACACTTCCAGCCTCAATGCTGCAAGTTGAAAATGGACATTTCGAAACTTCAACATCTCCTTCGTGAAGCTCTGACTCCCCTGGTCAAAGCCAGACAACTTGAGATGAGTGTTCCGATTCAGGACAGGCTCTATTGTGCAGACTGCTCTGCGTTCATTCTGAAGCCTTTGCTTGGAAGCGAAACAGTTGGATGCAAAAAGTGTCCCTGCATCACCTGTACAACCTGCAAAGAAAAGGTCAATGAAGGTAAGAGTCATCAAGAGGGTTGTCAGAGCAAGCTCGAGCAAAGTGTGAAGGAACTTGAAGCCCTCGCTGAAAAGAACGGCTGGAGGAAATGCTCGAGGTGTCAGATATTTGTTGAGCACAGAACTGGATGCAACCACATGACGTAAGTCCTGCATCGGTCAGAATGTTGACAAACGCGAATTGAACTGAACATCATCTGTAGGTGCCGCTGTAAGAACGAGTTTTGCTATCTATGCGGCACAGAGTGGAGAGGGTGCCGCTGCGCGTTCATCATACCCAGTATGCTGCTCGAGCGTGAAGAGCAGAGAGGTGTCGCCGATATTGGTCTGGACGTTTGCACCCACCGCGGATGGACACCCTTCTCGACTGCCGACTTCTGCGATTGCTGTGGAGATCACCTGCCCAACTATCTCAATAGATGCAGTGGGTGTCTTGTACAGTACTGTGATTGGTGCACCCTAGACCAAGGTTATGGTGATGTTCGCAAAAGGAGGAATACTCGCAGGGGAAGGGCCCCAAGGGGGAGATACGTTCGGTGATTGCTTTCTCTGATGAGGGTTTCTTTCGTTTCGCTCCTCGCTGTCTCTCGACAGTCTGTTCTTTTCTGGTCCGGTCGCTTCTCACTCATACGATTGATCTTTTGCTGCATTCTCGTCATATCTGTTTCTGTACAACATGCCTTCTGTTTCTCATCGCTTTCATTCAAACACAAATAGCTAGATAGTCAAGATGGGCAAGATAGCTTCGCAGCATACTCTTTCACACGGTCTCAATACTATGCAAAAAATAACACAGATACGAAGTAAATCTCAAGTAGCTCACTCCACCTTGCAGTGCTGATTAAGAAACGGGATTGTCAAAAATGCACAACCGTTCTCAGCTCTTGTGAAATGTCCGACGAGAGCATTAGTCTACCACACCCTCCGTAGACATCTACATCATCTTGAACATGTTTCTTGATTTCTAAAGAAATACACAGATAAGTATGGGACCACTAGTGACACACTCAGTCCTCCAGTTTTGGTCAAGAAATGGTACTATCGAAAAGCAAGATCAGTTTTTTTGCTTTTTCTAAGATGTCCAAAGGGTATAACAATCTACTTTCCCTGCCGTGGACATTCATATAATGTCAGATACATTTCTTGCATCTCTACAGCTTATTGAACGGTCACATCAAATCATGGAGGAAGTGCAAAGAAACCAGTGATTAGAAAGTGCTATGGAAGAGAAAAAAAGGCAATCACAACCCGCCATCACTAACGAGACAAGGTTGGACAATAAGAAAAACTTCCAGAGCGCCGATGCGGATGAAACAAAGCAGAAATGCACTAAAGCCGAGAAGAAAGAAACGAAGCAAAAAGCAGAAAAACATTGGAAGAGTGAAACATAAGCGGAGGCATAGACAAAGAGCCCGTGGCTCGAGTCTTGTTTCTCTACCCAATCCGGGTGTAAGCTTCTGATTTCACCGGTGCGTGACAGAGTATGGTTGCTGTTCGATGTGTGAGAGAAGTCATTGTTGAGGATTGAGCAGGCTTGGGGAGATGGTATGACAGCCATCGAGGAGAGTTGTCCGGTGATGAGGGGAGGAGATTATGAGAGAGAGCTGACCAGGGGTGGTGATTTAACAGAGGATGGGGCGTATTGCAGAAGGTCGTTGATCATGAACGGTAGTGGGCTACGAGATGTAATTTATTGCCGGGTTGGTCGAGACGGGGTTCAACGTGAAGAGATGAGCCTTGAGTACTCCCAACTTGCCAGAAGGGCTCAATCGCCTTGGTCTGTCGTTGGTCGTGGTGGTAATCGACCGAGAAGGTTTGTTGTCCGAGACTGACGGGAAGGAGACGACGAAGAGAACAGCCAGGTCTGACAAGACAATCGAGGAAGGCTCTCGCTTTATGCGACAATTCTTGCATCCGTACGCCTGCTCAAGCAGCCGAAACACACTGCGTAACTGCAGTAACGACAAGCAAGGTGCACCTCCTCGTCGACGTCGCCGCAGTCGCGGCAGGTGCCCTGAGAGTTGTGCTGTCGGAAGTGTTCAGCACCGCAGCGAGCGTGTCTCTCACGACGGAGCTCGTTGTTGGAGGGTCTGAATATGGATGAGCGAGGGCGAAAGAGGTGTTCCAGCTCTGCAGTGGTGAAGTGGGGCCGTTCGACTAATGGGGCGGCCCGGGCGGCTTGATGAACAGGTTGAGGAGTCATTTGATGGAGGCGTAGGGGATGCTCAACGGCTGCTAGGAAGTCGTCCATTTCGGGGTGACGAGGTCCTCCCTGGGCACGTAGGAGCACCACGCTCACCGCAAGCAACTCTTCCATTCGTTCGAGATGATTTCGATGCCAGAGAGGTTGGAAATCGTCATCATCAAGGGCGGTATGCTGACATCCACCCCTGCAGTCCTTCCAATCTCCCGAACAGAGATAGCAGAACTCATGACTACATCTGCATCTTCAAGATATTAGCATTCGTGCCAGAGAAGCGGAGATAAGGGTATCAAGACTTGCTTTATGTGGTTGCAGCCATCGATTTTCTCCACTATGTTGTCGCAGTTGCTGCATTTCTGGAAATTCTGTTCCTCGACCAACTCTTTGGCGACAGTGACATGCTCAGGTATGCCACATGGTCCTTCATGAGCTCTTCCTCTGCAGGAAGTGCATGTCTTTCTCAGGCACTTTCCACAGGAAAGTAGGTGTTCCTCGCCGCCTGAGGGTCCAAGGAAGGTCCCGCAAGCGGACGAACAATACACTCTTTCCTTTGGGGGGCAGCTGTACTCGACACCGGCAGCTGCGTATTTCTGAGCTAGGCCAGTTGAGAAGAGCTCCAGGGCGATCGCAAAATCCAGCTCCTGGTTGCAGCAGGATGCAGGATACTTGGTCTCATCTTTGACGGCGATCTCGAATTGTGTTGACAGACATTGACCACACCAGACATGGTCACACTTGGCCACAAGAGTCTTGCAGGAGTTGCAGGTCTCGCCGCATATGCCACAAGAAACGCTCTGGTGTGAATATTAGTATCAAAAAATCAGAGTGTAGGCGCCCTGAGGATGAACTTACACGTCCATTTGGGAAGAACACCATCTTGTCGCCGATAGAGGGTTTGTATTGTGTCTCCTGGCAGAAACTGCGAGCTAGAAATAGTTCGTAGCAAGGCGGATCGTTATTTAGGCTCGTCGAAGGGGATCAGGGCGGTGTTCTCAGAGTCGACGTTTGACAAGGAGACAGGGGTGGTGCTCGTGAAGAAGAAGAATTTGTGATAACAAATGCACACGAGTGGTTGCCTAGCCGAGTCGACGTCTGCGAATATGCCGTTTTTTACGGAGTGTGAAAGTCTACAAACAGCAATGGTGGGAAATTGAGTCCCGTGGCGACTCATCTTCAAGACCGACTGCTACCAATCCCTCGGCGTGCACCAAAATTCAGCTCCCGATTTCCATCATCGTTCTTTTTTCTGCAAACCACTTCTCGATCACCTTCATCACAATCATCGACGGTATGGATCCAGAACACGAACACGTAGATCAGGTACGCATACTCTTCTGATACATGATACCTCTGGTGTGTCAATCATGACATCCGTCGGTGACTGACTTATAACAGAAAGGCACCGCGCGGTGTGACTGCTGCTACGAGCCTGTTTCCTCAAGGGGGTCCCTGTGCTTGTCTACCTGCAAGCACACTTACTGTCCTGGTTGCGTCAGCATAATGTTCAGTAATGCTACCAAAAACGAGGCCAGTTTTCCGCCGAAGTGCTGTGGACAAGAGATCAGTCTGAAAGAGGCCGCATGTTGTCTCCATCGGCCACAGATCAAGTCCTTTGAACAGAGCGCACGGGAGTTCAATACTCCAGACGCCTCCAGACGCTACTGCGCGAATCCAAAGTGCTCCTCCTTTCTGGGACGTGGAAACAGGGACATACTTAGATGCAACAGGTGTACTGATCTCACCTGCAACGGTTGCCTTAGGCATGCACATCCTGGTCAGTGCTCCGTGGACCACGAATCCAAGCACCTCGAGCTGCTCGGCAAGCTGGCGAAGGAGGAGGGATGGCAGCAATGTTCTGCCTGCGCAAGATTTCTTGACAAGAGTGCAGGATGCAATCATATCACGTTAGTTACCATATTGCTCGCCGGAACGTGACACGTTATTACTTCTGCTGACCTACTGAATAGTTGCCCTTGCAGTCACCAGTTCTGCTACGTGTGCGGTGCTAGCTGGAAGACTTGCGGCTGCCCACAATTCGATGAGCGCGATGGTAGATTCCGCGATGTGCGTCCTCCTTTTGGTGACTTGGCCTTCTGGCCTGTTCGGGGGCCTCATCACGACTTCCCTTTACCCTTTCAGGCTTGCGGTGCCCTTCGGTGAGAGCACGACGGTCAACTTCTCGCTTTCGAAAAGGGCGGCCGATGGCTCTCCTAGAAGCACTACACTTCTGTATTTTCCCCTTTTCTTCTATCAATTCTCCGTTTTGCAATCAGATTGCGCTTTTGTTGCGCTGTATAATGGCAGATGGTTAATAGCGGACGGACTACGGTCACACAAATGCAAACTCACTACAAACCAGAAATGTGCTCTCACAATGGCGTGAACGACGTGGACACGGTTAAGTAAGATGGAAAGATTCGCTGATGATGAAGAGCAATATCTTAGATGAAGGCAACGAAGAAATTTGAAGTCTCGGAGCAACATCTCTTGTTCATTTCGCAACTCTTGCTCTATCCGTCATGCCCTTAGCAGTTTTCGCATAGCCATATGTTTAAGCTAGTAGTGCTTGCAACCTATCGGTGGCTGCTTGATCGACTACTCTTGGAGCGACCAGATGTCAGGATGAATGACGTTCCGACTAGCTCACCGTCCACACTCGGCCATCCCTTTTGTTGAAATCCTTCTCACGGGCGCGGTCTTTGGCCAGTGTTCCTTGTCGCACAACTTTGGGCAGTGCTCAGTAGGTTTGATGGTCCTGCGACGAGGTCACGAAATACGTTGTTCGTTTTCGTTTGCCGTTTGAGCTCTTCTCCGAGGTCGCCAGAAGCTAAATCCTCGCGTTCCTCGCGCTCCTCGTGCTGGAAGTGGCGCAACTGGCCCTGATGGTATGGGTCTCTGAAGCTGAGCTGAGAACTGTTCCGGATCGATTGGCCTGAGACTAGCCGGGCCCACCAGAATCGGCACTGTTCCACGTTCTGTTTCAACTTGCTCGACCTCTCTTCTTGCTCTTTGGGCTGTTTGTTGATCTGTTGATTCTTCTCCGAGTCCATATTCGCGCAACATTGCTAGGAACCGATCCATCTGTCTCTCTTCTGCTCGCACAGCTTGTGCAGCTCTTGCTTCTCGTATTACTTGTTCTCTTTGTGCTGCTTGTGCTACTTGTGCTGCTTCTTGTGCTGCTTGTACTCTTTCTCTCTCCATCCTTGCAAATCGATATCTTCTTTCTAGTTCCTCTCTTTCTGGTTGAAGCCGATCGAGTACATCATCGGCAAGCGTTCGCATGTCTTGCTGCCTTGCGTGGATTGGTGGAGCCGCTGCTATCTGGTTGACATGTTGTTCTTGTATCTCTCCTCGATGTACGTGTTGTCTTGGTTGGTGATTTCTCGGTTCTTCTGCTTGACGTTCTCTCGCGTGTGCTTGTGCTTGACGTTCTCTCTCGAGTATTTGTGCTACTGCAGCTTGTGCTTGTAGCCGCATAGGGAGCTGATCTTCCCTGCGCCTTTGGTTTATCGCGAAATTCCGGAAATCATCGAGGACGTCTAGACTGTGCTCAACTCCTGGGCATCCATTACAGTCGTAGATGTTGCTGCCACAGTGATAGCAGAAGTCGTAACCGCAGACGCACACCATATGTGGGCAGCCTCCGTCTCTCTCGCACATCTGACCGCACCGGCTGCAACGTTGCCATCTGTTCAGGTTAGATAGCTTCAGCGTCTGCTGTTCATCCTGACCTGGAGGTGGACAGCTTCGTCCAGGGTGCGCGGTTGCTTTGCAATCAACACATGTCCCAGTAAGACATTCTTTGCACCTTACGGAGTGGTCGTGCGCTTCCTTGCGAGAGAGTAACTTGCTGCAGCGAGGGTTTGCGCAGTAGAGTCGTTCTGAGGGAGGTATCTCAAACTCGTCGACGAGGGTTTGCAATCTCTGGAGTTTATCCGAAGTCAGGTATTTGGTGACGGCGGAAATCGGCACATGGCATTCGCTGGAGCACCTCACTGGCCATTGAGACTGGTAATGGATGTTGGAGAATGCTCGGACTAAGCAAGATGAGCACCATCTGTGACCGCAAGGTAGTTCAACCACATCGTCCGCTGTAATGTCGAAGCAGACCATACAAGGTCTCGGTGTTGGCTCGCCTGGGCGCGCCGTCCTTATGCCAGCCATCGAAGCTCTTTGGCGCCAGTTTCGGTCAGTTTCCATGATGGTTGTTCGCGTACTGGAGCATATGAATTTGGAGGTCGAGAAATTCCGTACGGCGTCCAGATGAAGAGGGACGATTAGATGGGGAGGAGGTGAGGTGTGTCAAAAATCAAAGGCTCCAAGTGAAAGAGGCATAAATAGACGAGTCGCGGCGGTCAGTGAGAGACACGTCATGTTCCCGGCCTTTGAGGTATTTCTGATACAAAGCCATGTGACTCGTCAGGTATTTCTAACTCGCCAAGCCAATCGACCTTTATCGTTGTCTGTGCCGGCAACGATAAAATTATTTACCATTGGTTACCCATCTGCTGCTAACATGACTTTTAGTGAGCTCTCTCTTCGGCGAACCCTTCGATCTCGAGAGCCCTCTTGCGTTTTGATACGGTCGTTACCTTGGAGTGTACATCCTCCTGGGACGCGCAAATCTCAGTGTGTTCTCTTTCTCACTGGATGCCATGGAAATTCACATCGAAACTCACGATCTTCTCTGGCTCCGCTGAGGTGTCCGCCGAGAGCATGAGTAGTGAGCTCTGTTAGGACAGGCACTCAAGTCTGGAAACCCTTCTTGTAGTTTGGCAAGCTCGTCATCTCGATTTCTGTGTCCTTGGAAATGAAGCGAGATGATTAGATCTGAAGAAATAAAAATGGAGGGGAAAAAAAGAAAAAAGGGGCTAACGTAGGTGTATTCCAGAGCAGTCAGGTCCAACATACTGCACTCTCGATCTGTACCGCCTGGCTTTCATCTCCAGCTCTAATATCAACGCTGCATGTGTTCTGTGAGCCAATTTCCGCGTAGGTCGACGACGGAGAGCCTCGACCTACTTGGGAATTAATTGGTGTTTTTGAGAATAGTATACTCGTCCATGGAGAACGTTGTTGATTTCCGCCCTCTCTGGACCTTTTCCGAATAGCAAAAATCATCCGGCATTTTGATAGTGTTCAAATCGCTGCTCGCGTGGCTGGGAGCGCGAAATACTGGGTCATATCAGATCCATACAATCCAGCTATTCCGAACTCTCTTCATTTGTTTCTTGTTCATCAGAAGCTGATTGGTCATCTTTCCGCGCTTTCCTCTCAGCTTTCTGTCTGTCCTTGACTTTCTTTGGCTTTTTCGCGCTTATCGGGCCATCAGCATTTCTGTTCTTCCACTGCATCTTGTCAGCTGGAATCCCTAACCACTGTCTAGTTTCTTCATACCATGCCACCATACCGATAATGCGGATATTGATCATTCAGACCGCGTGCATCTTCTACGCCTCCGGACACGGACTTCCAGCATGCTCCGGGGCAGACGAAATGCCATTTTGCGCTTTCGTCAATTTGACAGCGTACTAATACGTCTCTGGGAGTAGAGCAGAGTGTACAATCTTTCGTCATTGTGAATTTAGATGTTGTTGAGATAGATGCGAGGCAGAATGGGGCTCTCAGAATAATGATGTTTACAGAAATCAATGACATCATCGTCAGCGTTTTTGGCTTCTTTTTGGCGACAGGTCACCGCAGTCCTTCCTTCTTCTTTTCGACTCGCGATTATCACGCAACGTGCAACGATCTTGTTCAAGACTCATCGACTGCATTGGATCAAATACATATCTGATTGACAGATTCTGTCTATAAATGTCGACGCCAGGACTCAATGATGCGCAGTCTTGCACCTTCCTAGATCATATACCATCCTTTTTGTATTCGATCGGCTCCTCATAGCCAGGCACATCTTTCATATCAATTGGCCAATTCAAATTCCAAGTCGCCATCCTTCTCGACCATTCATGGGCAGTCTCCGCCGTGGTATCACGATCGCCTTCATTGCCACTGCCTGGTTGAGTTGGCTGCTGTCCAATCTCTATGAGTCGGTGTCTCCAGAAATGCTGCCTTGCAAGACTCAAGCCGTCTCTAGTGACTCCACCGGCCAATGCTAGCTCCCCGGGGTCAATGCCACTTCCACAGCCTGTCGGCGGCTGTTTCCCCTCCTTGATCGCTCGCTCGATGATTGGCAGCATGACTTTGAAGAAAGAGTATGATCTTCCGAGCCATAGAATCGCCGCCGGCAACAATTCTGCAACAGACTTATGACCAGCTTGACTTTCAGTATTGCCTGAAGACAGAGGTCGAGGTTCTTCCAAAGTTGCTTTGATGGTCTGAAGACCGAACTGCATCAAGTCCATGCCAGTCACTTGAGCGAGGCCTGACGCGAAAGCATTGAGATTGGTCCACTTCTCTTTCGACAGATTTGCCTCATCCGCCCATGCATTTTCAAGAGCGTTTTCGAAAAAAGGCAAATCTTTCCACAAGATTTTCCCTCCGTCGGCGACATAGGCATCCTGTGTTGTACTCGGCACTGTTCCACGCGCTCTGGCTCCAGCGACCCAGGCGATCAGTTTGTACTGGCGTCCGTCATCGCCGGCAGGATACAACTTCGCTGCCTCCACCGTTTTCCACCACGTCTGTTTGAGTTGACTTTCGAGTTGCTCGTCGGTTCTTTTCATACCATGCTGCAAATACACTTGTTGTGGGTATTCGATGCCGAAGCGTATGTTTTGCATGATCCAGTCATAGTCAGTGCTCCTGTCAATAGAGTCCAGAAACCTCTGTCTGGCTTGTTCGCTCTTTTCTTGTCGTCGCTGGACTTCCGAGGCTTGTTCCAAGTTGCTTGCCATTGTTCGGGTCCAATTTTCAGTATGTGACTGTTCTGAAAAAGTCGGCTTAAAGCTTGCGAAGGCTGTGTGAGAGTGCCATTGATATCAGGGAAAGGGTCAACCAGCATGAATCCTTCCGCCTGATGGCGTCACTCATCCGGAACAGGAAGGATATGCGCAAACGACGCTCCCTTCCTTCCTTCCAGAGCTAGGAAGTCCACTTCCTCTAATACAAGTTTGTAGCCCTTTCACTCCTTTCTCCAAATCGTGAAGTAAGCTTCCTCGCTTCGGAAGTCAAGCACCGCAGACGAGATCCCGATGAGGCAGAACGTCAGTAGCTACGAACCAAGGATGCATCACGGATCTCTGGAATCTACAACGTTCCCCAAAGTACAGTATAACAGACAGTGCGACCAGACCAGGGAAGCAAGACAGCAGGTCAGTGAACCGTTCAATCCATTACCCTCCTCGGGTATCCGAGGCATCACGGCTGTGATCGAGCATCAGAGGAGAAGAAATATCTACCTTGCAGCATCAGTGACCCGATCGTTCTTCTCCCCTTCCTTTCTCTTGTCTTGGATATTCCTGCACGCATAGTTGAGGCCAGTCTCTGGTTTGTGGTCGTACACTATATATACTGGACTTGTGTTTCCATCTGTGAGATGCTATCATCGTTTATCATCGATGCTTGTGAGCAGAAGTGTTCTTATTGTTCTTATAAAGACTCGGAGCAAGGATAAATCCATCCGGTGTCCAGGCATATAGTCTTCTGGGTGATTATACATGTAGCATTCGATGATTACTGTGGTCAAGAGCAACTCGAAAAACCAAGACTTTCGATAACACACATATCTCTTGACGCGATCTCTTCTAGATCAGTCATTGATACGAGTCCAAACATATGTGCAAGACAGGATATCGGAGATAGGACGATATGAGTGGCTGACTCAAGACCAAGTTGTATATAAGGACTCCACAATAGTGGTAGATTGATCGCTGGCCCATGAATACCGTGGATGCACGAATGATGTTGTTTGTCAAGTCAACTCTGAATAGAGCTGAGCAAGGATAGCTCACAGGTCCATGAATCTGAACTTCGTCCTGCTTCCTCAATATCCTCCTATCTGCTACCAATCTTGCATACCATGCTCGGGAAGAGAAGGACGTCTGCGTGTGTGTATCACAGACCTCTCACTCCTCTTTACCCATCTGTCTCGCCATCCTCCATTCTGCGCAGGAGGTTCAAGACAGCGGAATACCAGGCACCCGATAGAGCCCACAGTATGTCCTTTGCTGTGACTCAATCGGTACGGTTGCGCTTAAAAGATTACTCGTTCGTATCATCATCATATGCATCCGCGCACAGGTTATAGAGTAAGCTTTGGTTTCCAATACAGCTGGGATCTCGTGTAAGATTAAAGTCTTGGGAACATTGCTGGGCGTGTGTTTATGTGTACTATAGAATCTAAGATATGCTTTTGTGCTTTTGGGATGACAGCTTATCCAGACAAGTATGAACATGGAATCATTCCGCCTATTCCATGATAAACAGAATTATCACATCTACACAGGATGTATAAAATAACACTTTCTACTTGTAGTTTCGTCGCCGACTGTGGTCATCGGACTTGGCACACTCTGCAACTTCCACTGGGTCTCAACATTCTCCACCGCTACATTCGACTTCTCGTCCGGAAGTAAGAAGCAAGGGGAAGAGGGGAGAGACACAGGTCAATGATCCTACTCTTCCCCCTCCTCTCCTTCCTTCTTCTTCCGACTCCTTCCTTTCCATATTCTCCCATCCCTATCGACCCTTCCTCTCAGCCTTCTCACCACATGTCAACCAATCTCAGAATCACAGACCTCCCTCCCTCTTTCCCCTCCTCCTTCCCCTCCAGCACTGCAACTGGCTCCAAAATGTCACAGCCTGGTACACCCAGGTAGTAGCTATGTTTTGGAAATCTGTTGTTTATACAAGACAGATGGAAGCGGGTAACGGAAGGATTTATATCCGTAGTCCTGATAGCAAAATCACCAGGTTCATTTGAGTGATGGTTTATGTGCCATGGATAATGGTCCACGTAGCATATGTCGACTTGTTGCTGTAGTCTTGTGTCAGTGTGCTTCAATGTTTAAATAATGTAGTGATTTTGTTCTGTCCGAGGAAACCTGCAGTGGCTGGTGTGTCAAGCGACAGGTTATCAGTATTCATGACCCACGGGTATTCATAGACACCTGCACATCACATACACATCATCGCGTCATCACAGATGCAGTCGACCAAATATTAAAGTATAGAAAAGGTTCTTGAATCATCTATTCACCACAAAGCAACAGCAACACAAGGAAAACCTTGGCCTCCTCCTCCTCCCAGCCAGATACAAAAAGCCAGGCACAAAGCAACGGAAAAGAAAAGTGTTCCGTCCATCCCATGAAGAAACCCAGCCAGTCACGCCAATTGAGCCAAGAGAGAAACAGAAGTGAGAAGTCAGAAGAAAACGGAGAAGAGAGGAAGAAATGAAAAGTACATGCCACTTTTTCTCCATCCATATTCCGTCAATCCAGCCATCAGCAGAGAGGAGAGAGAGGAAGGGAAGTAAAGATACATGAATGGCAAAGCAAGCGCTAGATGGCCATCTAGCTGTGAGCAAAAGCACCGTGCAATGCGACAGCAGCATCAGCGATAGAAAGTGCGTCGAAGGAGCAATTGATCCACCAGACGCTGCTGCTTATCGATCCGCTTGAGGGCGGCATTGACAGCGCCAGCGCCACCGATAGCTTGCTTCTCCTCAGACATAAGCTTTGCATGAACAACACCGCAGGACTTCTATCCCTGTTGAGTGCCCTGTGTGCCCATACCAGCTAGACGCTGCGAGAATATAGTCAAGTCCTCGCGTGCTGCAGGATCGGAAGCGAGTATATCGCGCATGTTGAGCAATACGTGCTCCTCTACGTTATTTCCAGCAGCACTCAAAATCTGAGCAACGACAGGCGTATGAGCTAGGGCGCCTAGAATTCCATGAACCATGGGATTCTGATGGGGAGGCAGCTGAGGTGAGGGCGATGGGTATGCTCCAGCGCCAGAGTTGGGTGCGGCATATGCCTGCTGCGAGGCAGGAGGTTGTCCTGCATAGGGGTTGGGAGGCATGGGAGCACCGGCAAACTGCTGTTGAGAGTGACCATTCTGCATGGGTGTGAATCCTTGGGGAGGACGAGGCGAGAATTGCGGGCCGTGTGTGTTGTTACCATTCACAGGGCTGGCGCCGATTGGCTGGGGAGCGTCGCGTACCGCAAGGTTGTCCCAGTGATCGGGCTTGTTGACGACAAATGTAACAACAAGCATACGCTCGGGGACGTTGGGATCCAGTGAGTTGTACTCCAGCAGGTTGATGTGAGGCGGTAGATTGTGGCCAGGGCCGACAGGGGTGATGTAGACATCCTTGACAATCGAAGACATGCCGCGACCCTTGCCAATAACAGCGTAACGACCGCGAGAAGCGAAGTAGTCAAAGATCTGGTCGAAAGCAGCACGATTGTCGTATGGCGTCAGAGCGAGTACAGACACGTCGCTCTTCTTGCTCCACTGCAGACCACAGAGGTAGTCGTCGGCGCGCTTTGCGTCCAGACGGCCCTCAATCTCGAGAACAGGAGGAAGCACCTCAGTCCAGGGCATGAATTGGCCGAAGTCGTTACCTGCAGCGTGTCGAGCACAGGCGGTAAACTCGGTAACTCCGGGCTGTATGAGCTGGCCCTTCCACACGACACCGTCAGCTTCAGGTGGAGCATAGTCGGTTTCATTGTCGTCAGCCAGCATGCGATCAACATCAGCATCGTGCTTTTCGCCCTTCTCTTGCGGAGTCTGAGTCTTTGTGAAAGAGCTGCGTCTACGTGTGGGTTGTGCTTGCTGATCAGCCGGTGTCTTTGCCCAGACTGAGTTGATGTCGAAGTTTGACTCGCGACGGTCAATATCCATGGCATCGGGCGATGCAGCGGCACCGGCAGTGGTATGCGCATCGGCATCGGGGGTAGGTGGCTTGTCCGTCTCTTCTCTTGAACGTACAGGAGCTGATGTGAAGACGGATTCGTGCGTGTTCTCGGCTTGGTCATCGATGTATTCATCGCCTTTGTGGGTGCGACGAACTCTGGGTTTGTCGTCTTCGTCATCGCGCATCATGACAGCCTGCTTGTCTGCCTCTTCCTTGAGGAGTTGACGTTGCTTCTGCAGTTCTTCGCTGGCCATGTCTTGGGTTGACATTGTCGCGAGACCATGGGCGGTCAGGGAGCCATCGAGCATACGCTGTACGAGCATGGGGTTCTTCTTCATGTTGGCGTGAATGGCCCTGAACTGCTGGGTGTAGCCTTGCGACGAAGGGGGTGCGCCATAGACTTGGTACAATTCGTACTCGATGCGTGTAGCATTGTGGTGGCTGACTGATTCGGCGTTTTCGCCTTGACCAAGACTGTAGGAACTGTTGAAAAAGTATGGGTTAGTCATGGTCTCGAGTTGATGCATGAATCGTGAGATTTGAGAATGCAGGACTGAGGGAGAGGGGAAAAGCCTCGAGTCCGATACTCGACAGTAGCAGGGGCAGGGCAGCGCAAAACGTAAATGGAAGGCACGACTTACCCAGAAGTAATTCTTTCGCGCACAACATCACCAAAGACCTTGATCAATGCCTGAGCAGGGTTCTGTCTCTCCTTGGGTAGATGCTTAATGTCCACAAGGGCTGTGTCGGCGTCAATCTTTTCTTCCTTCTTTTGCTCCGACTTGCGACGCTTCGACTGCGAAGCTGATGAAGATACTGATCTTGTCGGTTCCGGTGCCTCGGGTTGAGCCTCTGCTGCTACAGCCGGCTCCTCCTTCTGAGGAGTCTCCTCTTCGAACTTGCGCTTGCTGCCAGCAGCAGGTGCCGAGTCTTGCGAGGTAGGAGGAGGAATCGATGCAGCGGGTGCAGGCGTAGGAGCAGGAGCAGGGCTGGCCTTCTCGCTGGCGGGAGCTTCGGACTTGACTTCACTCTGACGGGCAGCTTTGCTTTGGCGACTCTTAGGGCGCTTCTTCTCGTTGCGCTTGCGTCGCTTCTCGGCCTCGTGGTCATTGATGCGAGTCTGCCACAGCTGCTCTCCACGCGCCATGGCGTCCAGCAACTCCTTGTGGTCTTCTGGTCCGCATATCTCGCAGAAGTAGTGTTCGGGCTGCCTCTCTTCCTCCAACGGCACACCCATACAAACATTGTGCTGCCATACTTCGCACGTGTCACAGCTGATGTATTGGCGGCCAATCTCGTCGTCCTTGGTGTCGCCGCATACACAGCGGATCACGTCCTCGGCGGCTTCTTCATCGCCTTCATCGACATCGAGTTCGGGTTCGGGCTCTGCCGACTTCTTATTGCTCTTCTTGTGGGAGGCGGTGGCGGTGCCTTTCTTGTTCTTGGGGGTTGTTACTTCGGCGGGCTCTAAGCCTTTGTGTTGACCCTTGGTCGCGCGACCACTACGTCTAATATCTGCGAAGGCAGCCACATTAGCTGACATCCTTCCAATGTATCCCATCGAAGCGCATGGCTGCGTGTGTAGGGTGCATGTGTGTGGTATTTGTCTTTGCTTACCGGACATGGCTGTCGTGTCTCGTGTCGTGTCGTCCTTGCAATCACAGAGGCAACCTTTCAAAGGCGCACAAACGAGTCAGACACAACAAGGTGGTCGTGAGTGAAGATTGGGGAGGCAGGCAGGCGACGGGAAATCACTCTCTCGTGCCAGCGGCGGCGCGTCTGCAAATCACGAAGCTCTTGTTTTCAGTGCTTCCGGCGCCGACTACTATGTGGCGAGCCTGTGTCTGTCTCTTCTTGCTCTGTCGCTTTCTGATCTTCTGCAAGACGGGATGCGCTGAAATGTCTTCTTTCGCACTCGACACGCGTATGCAAGTCAAACACGCGCGGTAGATGAGGTGATGGATGTTTGTCTAACTTCTAAACCCCAAGTGCTTCTCAGAATGAAAGCTAAGGTATCCTCCCTCGACAAGCTGTACTGTCGATGTCGTCGTCGTCGCGTCGCGTGAGTGGGCGCAAACTTGGTCAGTCGCGCGCGCAAGTTGCGATAAGCAGATCTTGAGAAGTCGCGTGTCTTGTCGCAAAGCTTGAAACGATGATAGTTCGAACGGTGGGTGAATCGCGCAAAGACGTGAAATGAGGTCGTAAGGTGTTGGATGTCAAGGAACAAGGAAGGAGAGAGCTGAGACCTTTGCGATCGTAAAGGAAGCTTTGCGTTCGGCCGTGTCGCGTTGCAGCGTGGTGGGTGACAGATGCCGCCGGGAGCGCGGGAGAGGGGAAGCTTCGATGGACTGACCAATCACACGACAGCGGAATATCCTTCCTTTTTCTGCTCGCTTCTTCCGCCATCCAGGCCGTCAATTGGAGTTGCTATTAAAGTGCACGAATTGCGGTGTATGGAACGATGGTCTACTGAAAGTGTGCAATATTTGAAGCCTCAGCAGATGCCGTAGAGAAGTTGTGGATTCCTGCAATGCAGAAGCTACCTACCTAAGCACTATCCTGCTACTAGTAGAGAGCATGATTCTATGAACGATTGTGCGAAACTGATGGTACTACGTGCTGCTTTATGCCCAGGACTTCTCGCCTGTTGCAAGTGTGATATAGCTAGGAGTAGACTATTAAACTATGGGAGCATCTCGAGTCTCGAATCTCCTCTACACGGGACTCGAATCCCATCATATACCCCTCCCAAGCCATAGACAGAAGGCAAAAGAACACAAGACCTCGAGATCATACCCGTACCCCCAGCTCACGACTGCTACTCTACTCTGCCAACAACAAAAGCATGCATCTGACCATCAAAAGAAGAAACATCATTGCCGCTTCTGTGGATCGAACACAGTGCCTCCAGAATACTCTTGCATGACACAAGAAGGACAGAAGTTGACTTCAGTCTGGCGCTCTCCCAGATGAGCTAAAGCGGCTAATGTGCTTGGCTCGTGCGTTCTGCCCAATATAATCTGCAAGAGAAAGAGTACTGGCCAAGGGACGTCGATGAGAGGGCGAGAAGCAAGATCGTGTGTCTCAATTACATCCTGGAGGGTTTTTGATAGTAGTCAAAAAGGGTTGAGGGGGTTTGGTAGCTCAAGAGTCTGTTTGAAGAAGCGGTCGAGTTGATGAATTCTGTGACCAGAGCTTGCTTGGAAATCGTGTGGTCAGCGTGGAGACTCAGGTAATTCCATCTGTGTGCAGGAGCGTGATCAACAATTCATTCTCATCATCTTCTACCTCATGAAATCCAAGAGAAAAGGCCGAAGTAGATGTTGGATAACTAGTGAGCATCCTAGATCTTGTTTAAGGTCAGATATGGTAGTTGATCTGCTGGCCAGGGTTATACCATTTGCACAAAGTCTTGGCACGAATCCTCAAGAGCATCAACAGAGTCTTGAAAGATGGAAAAGAGGAAGGGGGAGTAAGATATGTATGACAACAATACCTATCGTATTGCGTGACAGCTCTTGATAGAGACAGAAAATTATGAACGCCCCCAAAACCCCAACGCCTTACGCTACCGGAAACCAACATCACTGAAAAGGAAATGAAGAGAATGCATGGAGACCACATTGAAGTGATAAGCAAAGAATGGAGAGAAGAACAAGAAGGACCAACCAGGAAAGAGCATGATTACTATTCAATGCTCATCCTCATGATACCTTCGTTCGTATCCACCATGCCTTGCAAACCTATCCTTCTAGGTGCAGTACCACTAGCTCCGTTGCTGGTACTTTTCTCAAGGGGAGCACCGTCCCTAGGCAGACTCTGGTTACGTGCTGCAGCAGAGGCAACAGGAGAGGCGACAACTGGACTGCCACCGTGGACACTCATGCTAGGACTGACGGCTCTACGCTTGAAGCTCTGCATGTCAAAGTCGTCGTCGCGGCGACGCTTACCAAACGGTCTGCGGAGAGCGTCTTGGCTCACGTAGGTGGAGCCTTGTGTGTCTGTCTCGGCGGAAGAAGCGATGGAGGGTTCATTCATGCTAATGACGGAAGCAGAACGGAGAGTTGAGTTGTCGGCAGGAGAATCCATGGCAATGTCGCCAGAAAGTGATGAGCTGCCACGGGTAGGAAAGGCAGGTGGGGGTGGGGTGTGAAGTTCAGTTTCGAGTTTGTGCCAATAATCGACGCCACCAGAGTTGCGATGGGCATGAAGGTTGAAGCTAATGGGATTGTTGTTGATGGTATCGGGTTGAGGGTCGTTGGGATCGTTAGGGTTGGCATTGGGTTGTGAAGAAGAGGGGCCAGGTGAAGGACCATCGAGATCGGGGACTGGATCATGGTTGTGAACTTGACGCATCGTCTCTGCCTCACGGCGGACTTCACTATCGACAGGGGCAGACTCTTCAAGCAGAGCGGCACGGATGCGCGCAAAGTTCTTTGTCTTTGGCTGGAGAGGAGTCAGTCTAGTGATGGAAGATGTGTCAGCTTCGTCACTTACCAGCAAGTTTCCACGACGAGTGACGGCGCGGCGCACAACACCTGGAGTTGAAGAAGAGGCAGCGGCTTCATCACCACTGTCGTTACCAGATGAAAGTGACGGCTGCTCCTGTCTGTTCTCTCTCAGGCGCGGCCAGCCGAAGTGAGCCGAGCCCTCAATGCTGCGCAAGGGCGGTGGAGAAGTTGTGCGTGGACTGGGCATGGCAGAGTTGTTGCTGGCACTGCTTGAACTCTTTCTGCTCCTTCCTTTCTTCAAACGAGAGCGCTGGAAAGTCTTCATCAAGCTGGCGTGGGCTGGTGAGAAGTTGTTGCTCCACATGACAGTGTTGTGATTGCCAAAGGGAGTGGTAGCCTGGGGATTGGTCGTCTTACGGACTTGTGGGGTGGTGAGGATCTGGTCGTCCATATCGTCCATCACATCATCGTCACTAGTACTCTCATCGCTGTCCTCATCGGCAAGCATGCTGACACTGCCCACACTGCTACTGACAGCACTGCGATCGGCCTGCATTTGTGGCCAGAGGTTTGGCGAGTCGAGCATCATGCTATTCATGCTAGGTTTGCGCGCGCTTTGGGTAATGATGGGAGACGAGTCGGGGGATGGATGTTCGGCTAGCGTCGAATGGTGGAGGTTGGTGCAGGCTCTGGAAAAGTCCAGCCCTCGCGAGTGGCGCGGTAGAGAAGTCTGTGGCGATGCGTAGGATGTCTGAGTGTCGAGTTGGGGAGATAGCGGTACGCGTTGAATCGTGTTGGGAGCTGCCATAGACGTGGTGGCTGTTGTCGCCGTCGTCTTTGTCGGCATCTGCAGCGACAGTCCTCGTCCTAAAAAGTCTGGCCTCCTGGGCGTCTGTGGTGATGTCGACAGCAGACTGTCATCTTTGGTCGCATTCGCCGTCCGACTTGTCAGAAGTGGTGATGGCTGGAGTCGCGCTGCTGTGGCGGTAGCATCCGAGACGGACCGCTTCTTGGAGGGCGTACCCATGAAGGTGTCCATAGCGATGTCTCTTCCTCTTCCTCGTCCCTTGTCGACTCCCGAGTCTGGTCTACTGCTATCTCTTCGTCGTCTTCCTCTAATGATCGAGCCTTTATGGATGGATGGTCATGGTGCTTCGGCCTATTGTCCTATTGTCGTCGCAGCGGTCTTATTGTTGTCTCCTAAGTCATATGAGTCTAGGCCTGCTGTGCTTGTTCAGCTTCTGAAAGCAATTCTGTCGTGTTGAAGCATGCAACAAAAGTCACGGTCCAAAGTACGACCGTTGCTGTCAACCGCGAACCTCTTCTTCCCCCACATCTGCCCGAAACCTTACCGATATCATCTCGCGTCACCACCAACACTTGCAGATTCACCATCCTTGAGTATTGAGACATGTCAATCATGCTGGTAACGACACCAGACTTGATTCACAACTGTTTTCCTCAAGTCCTGAGACTATCTGGTGGGTTTGTGTCTCTTGACTGCCTCTCTGACCAAAGCTTGGTATGGAGCACCTCAAACATGAGCCTCACAGCTAAGGACACCCAGAATTGCCAGAGCCCCATCGTCCATCATCCAAAGCTCATCATTCAAAGCTCAGCCCAAAGTTCCACAAATTTCTAGGCATCACCTTACCATTGCCAGCGACCATGACAAGTGACTCAAAGCCCACAATTCTGCCTTGTCTAATCTTCATATCCACAATAGCATGTCCTCTCACATGTTCAAACAATGCCTTTGACCTTCTGAAGTACAAGACCTTGACGTCAATAGGTCAACAGGCCAAGAGCGACCCATGTCCTACACATCCCGTCAGTCCCGCCCCGGCACATGTCAGAAGTCTGAATTCCAAGCCGCCGAAATGTCAGGCAGGTATCCTAGACATGTATCTCTCCTAGCAGCCTTGATTGACCGCCCCGGACGGCTGTGTCCACTCCTTGATGGCTCGCAGTAACACTAGCTAGCTATGAAATTCCACAGACGCGAACGGGGTGCGCGTGCCGCTACCCGCGACAAACCATGTTCGGCACGTTGTTTTCGACAACACCTCAGATCGGAGTGCGGATGTGAAGAATCCGTGAACGTCTCTCATCACGGCAGCAATCATCCTCGAGTCCGCTGTGCAAGGCGCAGTTGTCCATTGAAAGTGAGCCAGCCACGCCTGTGCCCCGCAGCCAAGTTCCTTCACCGGAATCCGGAGCCGCAAGGCCACAATCTCATCCATGTCACCACCGTGTCAGCAATTGGTCAATTGACGAGCTGAACGTCTCCATGGCCATGCTATTCCAGTTTCGGCACTGTTCCTGAGGGCTAATGCGTTCACGAGACTCCTTGTGCATATGTCGCCGTGAGTCACGAACGCGGCCGTCCGGGGGAGCCAAGAGGGTGAGGTAGCTCGTTTACGATTGACGGTCCATCCTCTTGCGTATCTCAGCCTTCCCAGACGCTTGGAATGCAATCAAGGTTTTGGTAAACATGGTCCCAAGCCCTTCTAGCGTAGCTTCTCTTGCAGTTGCTCTGCATGCTCGCTGGGGCAGTGTGTCGCAATGCACGGTTATACGTCGCCGCAGACCATCGGCGTCCCTTTTGGGTAAGGTATGGTCTGCTTTGCATTTGACCTTGACGGGTTGCGCATAAATCCAGGCAGACAGCTGCTGCTACCCTGAGGTCGATAAGTAAAGGTCTCAGTCTCTGTCCATTGTTCTTTCCGTTTTCACCACTCCCTCCTTCCACATCTGCCAACCACAAGCAAACTGCGTGTTGATCAACACTCCACTCCAACAAACATCTGCCACCACCATCTTGCTTCACCTTCAACACAATTCAATCATACCTACTCCCAACATCCTCATGACGAGACGCACTCCATCAACGACCGCCGTGGTCAATGAACCCATCCCCATCCGCTCAAGGAACATGCTGCACACTGCTGCACCTGCTGTCCAGCCTGCTTCTCCCCCATCACCCAGAGTGCACTTCTCGGAAACTCACATCGTTTCTGGCTTCTCACGACCCCTTACCCAGGAAGAGGCATGGTTACTGTACGACTTCGAGGTTCATTGCCGCGACTGTCGCTATTGTATCTCTCCCTACAAGAGATTCCAGTCCGGCGCTCCGCTCTGCCACAAAGGAAAGCACATGTCAGAACGTATCTCTGAGTCAATGTACATGCAGAAGGGCAATGTCTTCGAAAGATATCATCGCCGCACGAAGCCAATGCGTATCGAGATACCCCACACCTACACCTACCTCCGAGAGCAACTTCACGCCATGGAAGATGCTGCAGCCATTCGCCACGCTCGCAGACAGACGGAAGAGGAGAGACCTCGCGTCAGAGTTCACAACGACAGCCAACGCCGCAGGGACGAACCCCGCAGATCTAGCAGCACCGAGGTCGTCATTGAAGCTGCCCGTACCGATGATCGCAGACGGGACAAATACCGCCACGAGGAGCCTCAGCAAACACAATACCACGACCGTGAGCACAGACACAGTCACAGAGAACATCGCTCAGACTATCGCCATGAGGAACCAAGAGACCGAGAGCGCCGCAGAGCAGCAGAAGTCACCACCACCACGGAAGCGAACTCTCGCGAGAGAAAGTACCGCACCCAAGAGAGGAGACCGACTTGGGCAGAAGAGGATATGAGGGCTCGTCGATGACGGGCATGATTCATTGTTACGTTGCTTACGAATTCATGATGTGATGACCTGTTTTGCTTTGGCGTTCTGGCAGGGACTTGATACCCAAGTACTGCAAACCACTGTAATGTCTTTTCGAGCCTCATTATTGCTCACTGTAATGCCTGCTTCTAGTATTGTCATTACCACTATTACCTTTGATGCCTCTGAGCATCGCCACATTCTCATGAGATTCTCCAATCTTTCACACACCATCTTCTTTCCCTTGGACCGCGATCTCGACTCGCTGGCTTCTCTTTACACAATCTGTCCCGTAGTGGTATGAGAGGCGGTGAATGCCCCGCTTTCTACTCGGGGCGAGACTCAACCTGGCCTATCATGCCATAGCGGTACCTGCATCAACAGCTGCCGTGTCATGAAAAGGCTAAAGCGCATCGAAACGCACCACTCACACTTGCCGGCCTTGTTGTACAGATCTAGCGGTAAACGCGTTCGGTGACATGGTCTACCAGACTCTGTCTATCCAGGAAAAGTTCTATTGGTCCCAGCCTCACACGTGGTAAAGCCTTGTCGTTGCCGTGATATTTGACCTTGGTATCCTCGCAGCCTTCTCATCCAGCAAGTACTGCCACGTCGTCTTGCTCAGTTTGAGTGTACTCACACACCTCATGACTTCTCCCAAAAGCATGTGAGTCTTGGATGTCTGCCTGAACTTTCAGTCCTTACCAAGGTGCGTTGGATTAGAGTTTACTACACCGTCGCTTACTTACCGAGTGTCGTGCATACAGCTAGCGGGTAGAGAGGTGCGTTGGAATCTGCTTACTGCGAACCGTGGTCATTGGTCCGCTGTTTCCTTTTGATCACTGCCATTGGTGCGCATAGTGATACTGAATACGGCCATTAGTCCGACATTGGGATGATTGTTTCTGCCTGACATCTGAACAAACAGGTTTGTCTGCAACATGCTCTACACCTCGGCGTTGACTTCATACCTCCTCCATCGACATAGTGTGTGTGTGGATCATCAGCCTTGTCGGTCGACTTCTCTATCTCCCTGCGTCTGGCGAGGACTGTCTCGGCTTTTGCCTCGTTGGTCGATAATCACTTTGGGAACTCAAACGCATCGACATACAGGCTGCATGATCAGCTGTCACCCTTTGGCCACGATCTGGGTCCATGGCTTTGTGTACTACTGGTCCCTCAGATACAACCATATCAGCATCTCTAACCGACAACAAAGGCCCCAAAGTAGAACTCTGGACACTAAAACACCATGCCACACCTTGGACGAGATTAGGCAGTTGGTTTTACACCGCCACATCACCCGCGATCTACTACATCTGTCAAGTATCTTTCGCCCTTATGTCCACCAATGACCGAAATAGGCAGATGAAACCAGGCTACCGGTAGCAAATGAGATCAGAGAGTGAACCAGGCGACTCCGGGATATCTTCGTTCAACGACAAAAGATGAGGCTGACCGGAGGTACCCGCCATCACTCTACGGTTACCACTCTGCCAACGAAATGTTCCCGTCATATACTGCTATACCACATTGCTGCCTTGAGTCATCCACGGAGGTGACCGATGAGGACTTCGAATCTCCGGACAATCACCTTTCGTGGGCCAGTTCACGACTCTAGTGGCCTTAACGGATAATTTTACCATTTCCAGAGAGCACAACAGTAGACACAAGGCTCTTCCAGGCTCCGGTGTCGCTCCTCGCTGACTAAAATTTGTGTATCTTTCTGAGCAGTCACATCTTGCATTTTGCACTCGTGCGTAAGAGCACTGCTCTGTGTCATCCGATATCGCATCGCATGTGAGATGGAAGTTCACCGGTGCATTGTCTTCCGTTACAATATCTCCTACACTCTTGCCTGACCACTACAATCAAGTCGACGACCTGTGGACACACTTTCCTGAGCACCTGATGAGTTGCGAGATTGCTCTGATAATCAACGCGAATGTCCAGTAAGACTATCAATGTGTTTGACTTTCTTCAGGCGTGGTTGAGAGTACAAAACAGACATCTTACTATCTGATGGCTACACAAACGTGACAAGATGCACTCGAGACAGATGATCCACAATATCCAAGGAGAACCAATCTCTTAACACGGTTTGTATCTTCGTCTCTAACTCGCCAACGTATTTTCACAACCAGTTCAAACATAAAGAACTGTCGAGAGATGGAGAGCAGGTAGTCATTATATATCTATTGCCGAAGTTTTTCCATCGCGAAAACACGTTTCACCGTCTCTTCTAATTACCATCAACACTATCGTTTCACAATCATCACACCTGAAAGATCTCTACCACATTCTTCTCGCTATCGCAAGATATTCACATACTTCCACCAACAAAATGTCCGCCTCTTCCCCATACAAAGAATCTAATATCATCGCCCTAATAACACAATACTACCACCTCCTCTTCCAACTCCATTACATTCCCCCCTCTTCCGTCTCTTTCCCTCCGCCCACTGGCCGCATCCTCAACCTCCAACTCTGCCATTCCTTTTCCCTCTCACCATCAGTGATCTCTCTGATGCAACATCTCCCTTGCCCTTGCGACGAAGGTATAATGCTCGAACACGATATCTTCATCCCTGGAAGTTTTGCGAATAGTTTCGTCAACGACAGATTTATAAAATTAGGCAGAGATCCGGAGATTGGTGAAAGAGAGGACTTTTTGGAAAGCACAGATATCGCGTTGAGTATCATGGGAGATGAGGGAAGTTTTATTGTGTTGGATACGGAGAAAAGTGAGTCTTTCCTGCTGCTGGGATGTCTGATGGAAGGAGGGTTGAGCTGACAGGGAAGTAGATACGATAAGGGTTTGCGATTTCAACGGTCCTGTTGATGAGGATGAGGAAGATGAGGTGGAAGGGCAGGAGTTGAGATATGATTTTGACCCTTCATGTCCTTCTGATCACTATACGAGGTTTCCCGTCCGAGATCCCGTGGTGTTTTTTCAGGGTTGCATTGATAACATCAAACGCTTGGAGTGGATTCCTAGGAAAATTCATGGTATGGGTGTTATCTCGGCGGGTGGTATTGAGGTGAGTTCTACCTTCTGTGGTTGTTGATAGAAGTATGTGAGCGCTCACTGACCTGGGGCCCAAGCATGAGAGGCTGAAAACCATGTTGATAGAAGAGTATGGATGGCCGAATGAATTCAAGCAAGAGGCGTGGGAAAAAGATTGTGAAAGAGTTTGGCGTGATAATGCTTGAGTTTTGGGACCTGGAGTAAGTCGAGGGTAAGGTTAATGCGATCACAACTCTATCAACAGATCGCTGACAGTAGAAGAAAGCATAGTCGCTTTTGATGGAGCCGGAATAGACGCAGATGATTACACCTTGTGGTTACTAATGCTTCGATTTTGTTTCTCAAATCGGCGATTGCATAGAGAAGGGGTTGCCGTCTCTCTGCCTTGCAAACGCTGCCCCAATTCTTTTCGGCACAGCCATTTTATCCTGAAAAAATCGCTCGAGATATCGTCCGGATCGCGATGTATCTCGTTGGATGGAACGCTCGAAAGATTCGCGAAAACAATACCGGAACTCCGGAAAAATAAGCTTTCTTGCATATGTTTGTAACAAAGTACAGATCCACACAAGTGATCCGGAAAGCGGAAGGCAAGACGAAGAGGCCAACGGCTATCTAATGGAGAAGGAAGTGTTTCTGCTGACCCCGCATCTCAGCACTGATAAAGGAAGGAGCGTCTGTGGTTGATTGGCCCATCAGCACTTCCGTATGAAGCATCTCTCAATCCACGGTTGTATACAAACCATTAATCAATCGACATGAATGTCGACAAACACGACAAGCAAGCCATGACAGTCGAAGATGTCGTGAATGTCCACGGTTTCAAAGAATCAGAAAGCTATGTGGCCGACATCGAAGGTGCTTCGCAGACCAACGTCAAGACCGCCAAAGATGGACACACAGTTCTGATACCTCAACCCTCTGACTCTCCATCTGACAGTCTGAATTGGAGTTGGACTAGGAAACATCTCATCTTGATCATTATCAGTCTTGCTTCCTTCCTGCCAGACTATGGAAGCGCCACAGGTGCTGTGACATTGCTTCCTCAAGCAGCGTAAGCTGTCTCAAACATTCTGAACCTCATTCTACCATGACTGATATGTAAGCAGACAATGGAAGATATCTCCAGACACAGTCAATCACTCACAAGTCGGCAATGTGTTCATGCTAGGAGCTGGAGGTGTTGTTGCTGTGATCTTGTCCGCCTGGGCAGGTCGACTGCCAGTACTCTTCTACTTTCTGGTTCTTTCGACGGCCACTGCTGCGTGGTGCGCTGCAGCAACCACTTTCGAATCTTTTATGGCAGCCCGTATCTTGAACGGCTTCTTCAGCACTGTAGCGCAGGGAGGTGGTCTGATGTTCATATTCGACATGTTCTTCTTCCATGAAAGAGCTCGAAAGATCAACATCTGGGCAGCCTTTATCATTTTGTCACCATATATGGGCCCCCTACTTACTGCGTTCATCATCACTACGCAGAAGTGGCCCATCGCCTTCTGGGTGTATTTCACAATGGTAATTGGACATGTCTTAGCTGTAGCTCTGCATTTAACTGACTGATACAGAATGCTCTCGTTTTGGTCTTGACCTTACTCTTCGTACGAGAAACATACTATAATCGACAAATATCGCCTGCCGACCAGCCTGCAGAAGGTACTCGTCTCGAACAACTTGTCGGGATATCCCAATTCCGTTCGCGCCACCTTCGCAACACCCTCGGGCAAGCCTGCATGCGTACCATCCGTGTATTCATCAAACCTACTGTCCTTCTGTCAGTTGTCTACTACTGCCTCACCTTCGCCTGGGTCGTAGGCATCAACACAACCCTGGCCATCTTCCTCACCCCCCTCTACAACTTCGGCCCCAAACAAATCGGCTTTTTTTACTTCACTCCTATCGTTGCCGCCATTCTCGGAGAAGTCTGCGGTCACTGGCTCCACTACGGTATTGCAAAGAGATATATCAAAAAACACAATGGTCACTTTGAACCAGAAGTTCGACTCAGGACAATCTGGCTAAGTACGTCATTTATGATTGCCGGACTTGTAGGTCTGGGCTTTGCGCTTGAAGAGGGTTATCATTACATGTTGACATCGTTGTTTTGGGGGTTGTATGTGTTTGGGATCATGATAAGTACTGTTGCTCTGGTTGCGTATAATCTGGACAGTTATCCTGAAGCTTCTGGGGAGGTCTCGGCGTTGATCAATTTTGCTAGGAGTAAGTCTGGCTTCCTTTGTGTTGTCTCTGGCTTCGATGACTGACAAGTTTTTAGCGACTGGTGGGTTTATCATCAGCTATTTTCAGGTCACTTGGGCACAGTCGACTGGAACCAAAGTCAGCTTTGGCACTCAAGCGGCGATTTGTGTTGGTGCATTCTTGATCATCGTTGCACTGCAGATGTATGGAAAGAGATTGAGGGCCAAGAGTGGTACATTAAATTTCTCGACGGCTTAGGGTGGGATGCGACATGCGGCGAAGCAGTGTTCCGACACATGATTCAATAAAATGCTTGATGATATGATCAGTCTGACATGAATGACAATATTTCACTTGTCGCTCTCTGTACTCGTTCAAACATCTATCTCTTGGAAGTAAACATTATATTGGTCATTTTCGCATCTTGCGAAGTGCTGCGTCATCTACTGGAACACACATAAACGTTACTGGGCACAGAATGTCTATTGAAGACAGTCGGACTATACTCTCAACAGACTTGGAGTCAAACTCCTTTTCGTACGCGTGATATAGCTCATAGATCAGCCCTTGCAACATCCCCAGCCCACGCTCTACGAATCAACTCCCTGATACCATCTTTCTCCATCTCCCTAGGATTGGCATACTGCACACCCATCGCAATCTCCGTAGCCTTGTCCACATCTTCTTCCTTCATACCATAATCCTTCAATGCCCGAGACACCCCCAATTTCTCAAGCAGAACGTTCAAGCCCTTAATCGCATCGCCTTCACTACCAGGCAACACCGAAGCCAAGTTTTCCATCTGCTCAGGAATAGCAGGAGCATTGTACGAAAGCGCATGAGGTAGCACGACAGTATGTGTCTCGGCGTGAGGAAGACCGAAGGAACCGCCAAGGGTGTGGCAGAGTTTGTGGTGGAGAGCCATGGCTGATGAACCCAGACATACGCCGCATAGCCATGCGCCATATTGGGCTTTCTCGCGAGCGGATCTGTCTGTTGGGTCTTGGACGATTGCAGGAAGTGCTTCTGCTAATGTCTTGACTCCTTCCAGGGCGAGCATGTTTGTGATCGGATTGGCGTTCTTGGCGTATAGTGATTCCACTGCGTGGGCAATTGCATTGACGCCCGAGGTCGAGCAGATAGCTACCGGTAATGAGAGGGTGAGATCGACATCGTATATCACAGTATCAGGAAGGATCTTGGGATCCGAGCGGGTGACCTTTTTGCCATTGTCTGTTTCGCCCAAGATGGGCGTCATTTCGCTGCCGGAGTATGTTGTGGGTAGACAAATATGTTTCAGTCCAGTACGTATTGAAAGTGCTTTGCCCAATCCAACAACGGAACCACCACCGATGGAAATGATACAATCGGTATCTTGCGATTTCAGCGAGTGGAGGGCTTGTTCGGTGACTGAGGTGGGCGTGTGCATCACTGCCATGTTCAGAATACCGGCAGGAGTGATTGAGGCATCTTCCAGAACTTTGGCCAATAACTCCCCGTGTGATTTTCCAGAGTTTCCTTTTGAGGTGAGGATGATTGGTGATGCGCTCTCGAGTCTCTTGATCTCATCGGGTAGTTTGTTGATGCTTTTTGAGCCAAACACGACTCGGCTGGGGTTGATGTTATATTCGAATGAGTTCATGTTGGAGTGATACAGCTTCTTTTTCCTTCCCGAGGTTGAAAATAGCTATGAAAAGATGTGATATGCTCTCAGACAGAACATGAGGTCAATGATACGTGGGGTCAGAGATTCGGCTGTCCGGGCCGTAACTCGGAAGGCGGAAAACAGATAGAATCCGGAAGATGATTGAACTTCCGAGTCTTGCCGGCAAATAATTCATCCGACCACTTGGTGGCTGCATTATTGTAAGCATATTACCATGCTGGTAGCACTCTGGTGGACCATTCTCGACATTGTCTGTCAATAGTATCCGATCATCTTCATCTCATCATGGACACCGTCTCAGTACCCAGTCTGAAGGATCTCACCATTGAAAATATCACCGAGAATGTCCACGCCATAAACTCGCAATGTTCGGATCAGAGACTAAAGTTCTTGCTTGAAAGAACTGTCTCACACCTCCACGATCTTGCACGAGAGACGAGACTGACCACGGATGAATGGATGGCTACTCTCTTGTTCTTGACCAGAGTCGGCCAGATCAGTTCAGATGTCAGACAGGTAAGGATTGGATGCTTTGCTTTTCGGCGACCTTGGCGGACTAACGTACATGCAGGAATTCATCTTGCTCTCTGATGTCCTCGGTCTTTCTCTTCTCGTCGACTCCATAGATCACCCCAAGCCAGAAAACAGCACTGAGGGCACCGTGCTCGGACCCTTTCACACACACGAGGCCGAGCACAGCCACAACGGTGGTAGCATCTCTCAAGACGCAGATGGCGAGCCCTTGCTTGTTGTTTGTACCGTCAAAGACGTTGACGGCAATCCCATCAGTGGGGCCAAGGTAGATGTCTGGGAGACAGATTCGAAAGGGTTCTACGACGTCCAGCACGCCGACAGAACCGGTCCAGATGGAAGAGCGGTTTTGACCAGCGATAGTGCGGGAAACTTCTGGTTCAAGGCCATCTTGCCTGTGCCCTATCCAATTCCCCATGATGGACCAGTTGGAGGTCTGCTGAAGAAGCTCAACCGCCATCCGTACAGACCAAGCCACATGCACTTCATGTTTGACAAATCCGGATACGACCCTTTGATCACGTAAGTCGTCAAAAGCAGGGCTTGGACGTAATACTGACTGTTACAGCGCGCTGTATTTGAAGAACGATCCCTACGAGTCGACCGACGCAGTGTTTGGCGTAAAACAATCCCTCATTGTCGAAGTTGGAAAGGTAGACGATCAGGATCAAGCTAAGAAGTATGGTGTGAAGACAGGAACATCGCTGATTACCTACGACTTCGTCTTGGTGACCGATGAGGCTGCCAGAAAGTTGCGTCGCAGCAAGGCGGAGGAAGCAATGAACAGCCAAGGGCGTAAGGTCAGATTCATTGATGATCTCCCGGTACCGGATGTAGATTGATGAGGTGGTCATGATGTAAAAAGAGGGTCCTCAAGTATCAGGCAGGCTGAGAAGCGATTTGCTCCGCCTGTCAATCCGGCTTGTTCTTGCATCATATGCCAGCTCTTGGGACGAAATTGTCTCCAACATCATGTGACCCATGTCCGGCGTCATACACTGGAAAAGATGAAAAGTCAAGGCCCGCCCAGTCATTAGAGTCTGTTGTAAACTCCTGAAGTATGTTGGGATCTATCAAGGATGCCATGAATGCTTCCGGATCCTGGATGAAGTCTGGTTGAGCGAAATCGACTGTCGACGACGAGATTGGTTGGTATACGGAGTTTTCGGACGCGTCTTCAGCATGACGTACAGCTGGTACACCAGATGCGTTGTTATGTTTTTGTTGAGTGTAAGCAGTTGCGACATCGAGAACCTCACTAAGAAGATCTGCACTGCGACGAGCCACACTTGCTTCCTCCATCGACCGCAGGATATCTCGGCTCTTCTTAACGTCTTCCAATAGCACATCGTTCGGTATTGTACTGTTACCGAGCATGATGACATAGAGAACTATCATGCCAGCGTATAAGGTGTAGGTTGAATTGTACCACCAAGTGCGGAAATAATGCCTGTTGGCGTATGAGTCGTAGATGACTTGTATAGTCTTGCGGGCTGCACTGAGGCACAGATCGACGTGTTTCTGCCGCTCTGGAAGGTCAAAAGCCACCGGATCGGATAGGAATGGACGGTGTAGAATGACCCGAGCATTAAGGTAGCGCAAGTGGAGGACAAGCTTCTGTTTAGCAGCCCATTCTGCTTCTCGGAAATTGACGGCATCGAATCTATGCCATAAAGGAAGTTTGAGCTTCCATTCGTCGAGCAGGTTGTCTATGGCAAATGCGATGGAGGACTTTTGAGATATGGCAGTATCTTTTGAGCTGTGATAAATGTCTTTCGAGATACGTCGAAGCACTACCGCAAAGTCGACCATCACGGTGACCATAGAGATGCTCGGCTCCTCTAGCTCTGCGGGATCAGCATTGGAATCTGCCTCCTATCATACACAAAGAGTCAGTAAGAGCATCTCCAAAACAAAGTTCTTTGAACTAACCAATGTCTTGATCTTTGGCAAAGGTATGGAGTACTTCCGTGGTTTTCCGAGGCTATCGAATCGACCAGCGGAGCAACACATATCTCTGTGATAGACAATCAGCATTTGCGTACTGTATCGGAGGCAAGCTGCTTACATCTCGTGGGAATAGATGCACCTGATACGTGTCAGCAGGGGAGAAGCAACGGTATAGGACTGACATACCACCAGGTTTTTCGCGCAGCTTTGCAGCTCTCGACCGTGCCCGACATGGATTCGGAAGGTAGTCCGATGGCAAGAGCTGTTCGAACAGCCATACCGCAGTACATGTAACAGGCATGTGGTTTCAGAGAGTTTTGGCAGTATAGAGACTATTCAATCAGAATCGAAATCGGAGGAATCGGGTTCGAGACACATACCATGAGCAAAAGGGCCTGAGCGCTTTCTAGAGAGCATGCTTCAAAGACATCGCCAAGCAGACTTCGTGACTTCCGAAAGTAGAGTCTTGACAGTCTCTGTAAGGGAGCCTTCGCGAGCTCTTGCAGATCTTTCTTACTCTGTAAGACCACCGCGATTTCGCGAGCATACTCCTCACTCAAGTCTACACTGGCCACGAGTGCCCCAACAGCAACAACAATGTTATAAAGCGCAAAAAAATGTCTTAGATGTGGAGATCTCTCGGGAGGATTGCTTGATCCTGTGACAAGATCGTTGTAGCGAGCATAGAAGATATTGCTGTCAATCATGGGATGCAGGTAGTGCAAGTTGTGCATGAAGCTGCGAACGAGGGCTTTCTCGAGATGTGACTCGGCAACCTGTTGCTGAACAGCGGGTGAAGTGTCGGCAACACCTGACAAAGCATTCGAGATCGAAGGCCAGGCCGTAGAGGGGTAGTTATTTGAAGGTGACTTTTCTCTTGACGGCGGGAGCAGATCATCTTCGTTCGCGAGCAGATTGACTAGAGAAATTCTGTTATTTGGCGTATTCTGGTTCTGGTCTGAGGCTGGTGCAACCGCGGCGGATGAAGCAGAAGTCGAGTCATGCCTAGCGTGACCGTGCAACCGAGCATGAGAGAACAATTGATTGAGCAGAACATAATTTGATGATGTACCGTAGAACTCGGTACCTTGAGTGCGCTGGTTAACATCTCCTATCACATCGCGATTGCCTGGAGTCATCGTTTCATCTGCGGATGGTTAGAGCTAGATTTCAAAGTGCTTGCCCAAGAGTCATTTCCACGTACCTGATCTCACAGACTCCATGTTTGCTGCAGGACTCGTATCGCTTTCGGAAACAATGTCATCCATGTTTGCAGCCGTATAGCGAGTAGAGACAGGTCGATCTCCAGTCTGATAGGAAGCTTGCATTTCAGTATCATGCTCGAGGTCTTCGCTCGTCACGCGACAGTCTGTGTTTTTGGTTCTCTTCCTTCTTTCTCCATAAACACATGCTGACCCGGCCCGAATACAGGTCGAGCAAGGCTGTTGCTGATTGCACCTTCCCTTTTTCGTCCTGCATCGTTGACAAGCATGTGACGCACGAGGCAGATTTCGCCGTCCGAGCGGGCGGACGACAGAAGGCGGATCCTCCATTGCTCTATCAGCAGATTCTCCTTTGACGCTCCTGTATCTGGCTCGGATATGTCGAATCTGATGTTCAATGTTGCGGAAATGGATGCGGCCGCTCTGCTCGGAAAAGAGTGAGCATCCCGGAAGCTCGGCTTGACTCCGCAACTCCTCAAAGTTAAAATTTCCGGCTCGGAAGTCGATACCTTGAGTAAGCAACCATCAACGACCTTCTCGCGACCTGGATTGCATGTATGATCAGGAGACAAGCTCTATAACGTGAAATCTGCTTTCTGTCGACTCGTTCTAAGATTCGCTCTTTGACTTCAGAGACATTCGCAGCATCAAGCACAATATCACGACGCCATCATGCCGGTCTTCGAAGAAACTGGCACAGAATATAGGGATCTGAGAATCCTACCGTCACGAGCCTTACCATTGCCACGACTCTCGCCTAGAGTGTCAACATCAGAGAATGACCGCGAGGTCGTCGTTGTTGGTGTAAGTTGCCTGTACTCGAACCTGAAGCCGCACGCTGATGACGTAGTCTAGGCCGGTCCAAGTGGTCTCTTCCTCACCCTTTTGCTTGCCCGGTATGGCATCACAGGATCTTCACTATTGTGTTTGGACTCCAAGCCAGGCACTCTGAAAGCAGGTCAAGCCGATGGCCTGCAACCTCGCACACTTGAAGTTCTGCAGAGTCTTGGCATAGCTTCAGAGATCATCGCAGAAGGATGTCATATGGAAGAAGTGGCTTTCTGGAATCCTGCTGAACCGACCGAAGGTACGAATGGAAATGGTCCTGTTGGAATCAAGCGGACCAACTTCGTACCTGATGTCAATGTCCCGGCACGTTTTCCCTTCGAAGTGACCATCCACCAAGGACGGATTGAAAGGATACTCCAGGAGAATCTGGATGTCTACGCATCGAAAGACACTATCCGAAGATCTCATCACTTCATTGATTACACGGTCGACACAGCCAACCACCCTGACTATCCAGTCCTTGTCAACTATGAACACGAACTCGAAGATGGAACTCGTGTGCCAGGCTCCGTTCGTACAAAGTATCTGGTTGGAGGTGATGGTGCTCGCTCAAAAGTACGCAAGTCTATGGGACTTTCGTTGGAAGGAGAGACTTCCGACCATATCTGGGGTGTTTGTGATTTCGTCGCCGACACGGACTTCCCCGATATCCGCAACAGATGTGCCGTCCACTCAGAATCAGGCTCTGTGATGGTCATTCCAAGAGAGCAGATTGCTACAGGGGAATATTTGACTCGATTGTACGTCCAGGTTCCAGGCGATGTTGATGCCAAAGCAGATCGTACTACGACACCAGGAGACGAGAAGAAGAGTTCGGACAAGAAGAAGCGTGCTGAGGTTACCTTGGAATATATCTTTGGCCAGGCAAATGCAGTGTTCGCACCGTACAAGATCAAGATCAGAGAGGGCACTGTCCCGGACTGGTATGCTGCTTACCAGATTGGACAGAGGATGTCGCCGAAGTTCTCTTCGAGGACCGCTGATGGTGTTGATAGAATCTTTATTGTCGGAGATGGTAGGTTGCAACAACCGAATGGGTATACAGTAACAATACTGATCTTTACACAGCATGTCATACGCACAGTCCTAAAGCCGGACAAGGCATGAACGTCTCAATGATGGACTCCTTCAACCTGTCCTGGAAGCTTGCACATTCTATCCTTGGACTGACGCCACATGCTTCTGAAAACGGCGCCGATACCGTTTTGGAGACATTTGAAGCAGAGCGGGTTGATACTGCTCGTCAACTTATCGAGTTTGACGCAAAGTTCTCTCACATGTTCTCGGGCAAGCTCAATGCTGAAACAGGATTGACACATGATGAGTTCTTGAAAGTCTTCCGAGATGGAAGTGGTTTTACGAGTGGCTGTGGACTCGAGTACAAGCCCAACCGACTTGTCTGGTCTTCGCAAAACTCTGACGATATGGTTGTCGCAACAGGAGACCCAATTAATGGCGCACTCACTGTAGGAAGAAGATTCTTGAACGTTGAACTCAAGCGTTATGCTGACAACACAACCCGCCAATTGCATGATGGTAGGTGGTTTCCTTCTACAACGTTTCATCTACACATCCAACTAACTTCGCATTCTTACAGAGCTTCCATCAAACGGACGATATCGCTTGATGGTACTCACAGGCTCAGACCTCCTCGAGCCAGACGGCCAGTCTCAGAAAGCATTGGAGGCATGTGCGATCATCGCCGACAAGCATCCTGCCGGTTCAATCGATTTCGCAGTTCTACATCCTCTAAAAGAACGCTTTGAGTGGACACAGATCCCACCCTGTGTCAAGAGACTGGCAGAAATGAGAACATACGGACTTGCAAAGACAGAGGATGCTTACAAAACCTACGGTATCACGAAAGAACAGGGTGCGATTGTCGCGATCAGACCAGACGGATACGTTGGTGCTCTCTGTCGCCTTTCTGCCGTCGACACTGTTGAGAAGTACTTCCAAGGATGTTTGATCACGATCTGAGTTGTTTTTGTATGACACTTGACAAGCAATCTACCACATTCTTGAGATTTTGCCAGGCAGGACTTCTGTATTGCCAATTGTGAAAATGTAAAAAGTTCTCCTTGGAAGTCGGATTGAGCTATCAATAGAGAATCGAAAGATTTCGCTTTCAAGGTACAATCCGACAGAAGAGAAGACAATACTTCACATTGCTGCTTGAAATGTTTCACCAGCTAAATCTACTCCGAAGACACTTCCCACCTCTCTTGTTGTACGAGTAGCTGATCAATGCTAAAGTTCACACATATCTTGAATTGACGAATCTTGTTCTGAACTTCAAGTTCTCATATCTCCAGAGCTTGAATGCACGCTCCAGATACTTTCTATGAGGATATCGAGTCACGTATAGCGAAAGTAGCATCTACGACTGCTAGAGGCTCCTCATGATACATCAATACATCAAATAAGTACACACTTGACCAGATCTGTAACGTCAGTAGTGCTGTTAGTAAGCCTACTGATCACTTTATTTCCAGATGTATTTCTAGTGAGAAACTTATCGCAATTGAATCGAACGAAATAATGTGACCATATCATCTCATGGAGAATGCGCCAGAGCGACTCGGATAGACACGAAACAGATAAACAGCATACTGTGCAATCTCTGCTAAAGGAAGATCGAGGACGTAAATGAGAAACAACAGGTCTGCAATCAAAAAGTATTGAGGCGTGCCCCAGAATATGGGGTTGGCAGACTATAGGCCAACTTCAGAAAAAGAAAAGGATCAGAGATCATCATCAAGCTTAAGCAGTCTTGTTCCATTGTGCCATCAGACCAATCAGCGAACTGACGGCACCAGCCAGACCGACCACACCGTCATCGACGTTGATGTATCCAAGGGCCGAGACGGGAATGAACAAATCGCAAAGGTCGGAAATCAGTTGTGTCTGGGCGGCGCTTCTCTCGCTGTGAAAGTGTTAGGAATCGTCCTCGTGTGGAATTGGGCGTGAGATGGACATACCGCTGCAACTTCTTAACCTCAACAGTCTTCTCAGCAGCAACAGCCTTGTCTGTCTGAGCAGCCTCCTCGTTCCTACTCTTGTAGATGGTGTAGACGCCGTTCAACACACTGAAGCACAAACCCGTCATCCAAGCCTTGTATGCCTGGACCTGCAGCTTCTTAGCGGCAAGACTGGGTCTGACCCCTGAAGCATCGAGATATGTCAAGGTGTCGGTGAGCATGTAAGCTCCGTAGCCCAGCTGGCGACCAGTGGTGCAGAAACGGATGACGGGGTCCAAGGTCTTGGAGTCGTATGCGGTCGCGGCAGCGCGGAAGTGCTCGACAAACTTGCCAATGCGCATGGCTTTACGGACAAGTCCTAGGTTGGCCTTGAGCTTGCTCCATTGCACGACAGTGGTTTGCGGGCTGTTGGTGCGGAGCGTGTACCAGGCGAGGAAGCGGGAGAGGTATTGGACAAGGCGGAGTGCCTTGTCGCGACCCACTGAATCACTTTGTCAGTCCCGGATGTACTCAGTTGCATAGAAGATGAGGGTCGACACACTTGTCGTCGCGACATATTTGTTGTAGTGCGCAATGGCGGGGTGGTAGATGAGAGCGTCGGCGACCATTGTGTATTGCAGAAACGATTCTATCCCAGTGACTTCCAGTTCGATAGAGAGTGGTGTTTGATGGGGTTGATGCGATGGAGATTCTCACACGACACGAGTATCACGAGCAAGCAGGGGAAAAAGAAGTGTAGAATGCACTTTCCTCGGTCGTCCGGCTCTGATAACAAGAGGCAGGCGCATGACGCTCACCCTCCTTTCGTGCCTAAACTCCGGTATTTTTGCTATGCTATTGCCGACAAGAACCTTATCCCTTCGGACCCTTCCGTTCTTCCATTCCACATTTTCTTCAGAAACCCAACTGTCAGACTCGGGCGCAGAGGAAGCCACAGCTACTGCTACAGACTATTCAGTCCGTCGACAGTTGTGCTCATTGCGCTGCTGCTGACGGCGCAGTGAAACCCACACGGAAACCAATCACCCGAGCTTGGTCTTCGCGTCGATTGCCGAGGCACAAAAAAGTCGGCATGTGAACTTGCTCTCCTGCACAACCCTGGACAGTAAACACTTCCTCGCCGAGTTCGACAGAGGAAGGCCCCTCCGAGAATCACATGGCGATCCATGAGAGCGAGTTTGCGATTCGAAACGTCACTTGTCCGTTGCTTTCGAACCATTGAGCATTCCTTCTGTCTTTGAAAAGAGGACCGCCTCTAGTCATGTTCTCTGAGCAAAACTCGGTGTCTTTGCTAGACTTGCATACATACTCGGTTCGACCGAGAATAGTTCATTCCGAGATAGCTGGTGCTCATCGTTGAGCTCGTCTTCCGAGTCAGTCTACGCGAGCTTCCCAGCGGGTAAGCTATACAGGTAGCTACTGTGACATGACCTATCTTTTGCGTTCAGACAGCGACTTATCGCAGGTTTACACTGGCCATCGCTGACAGCAGTATCATTCGTTACCGTACACTTCGAAGCATTCCAGGAACATCTTTCTGAACAATGACATATCCGCATTCGGAAATATCGAGATTCGTTTTCTTTATGCCAACCATTACGATCAAGGAATTCTGCGCTCGACAGCTCTTTGTATGCTTCGAACTCATAAGCCAGCCATCCCCACGTCAACCCTATTCTTCAGTAAAGATACATTTTTCCAACGAGTCAAGCCAACATGAGCTCAACAGAACACCAACCTAGTCGACTTCGACGATGGCTAGACTGGGCCATTGGCAGAACGACCAGCCCCCCAGCTGAGTCTCAACCTAGCGAAGCGACAGCGCTGCTCGCATCAATCGGTGCAATCATGGACAGAAAGCAAATCCCGCCAGAGCTTCGCCTCATGATATTCGGTTACGTCCTACAGGACGAGCCTGCTTGGGACATTGCTAGTCACAGTTCGATTCCAGATTGGGTGACTCCAGACCTCGAAGTCGTATGGTTCCAAAATACCAATTTCTACTTGCCAGTTCCCAGTGGCCTGGGTCGTTACCAGTACAACACTGATGTCACTTTGGAGACCAATGCAATCAGGTTTCTGAGGAGGCTCTCCAATCGAAAGAATCCTCATCCAGTGACAGTCGAAATTCTCATTGCAGAAAACTCAAAACTCAAAAACAGTCATGCATCTTTCCACAGATTGTTCCTCGCCAGTTACCATCTTGGAGACCGCCAGGATCTACTCGATATGAACATCGTCCTCGAACGCCCCCGTGGTGGGAGGTTGAATGCCTCGCCAGAAATCGCGGACGCTCTCAGAGAACGTCTGCTGAGAAGTTGCGCAATCATGAAGCAGTTCAAGGACGGTATTCTCAGCTTGAAGGAAGTTTTCGAAATGGTCGGAGTGGTTTTCGACCCGACCGTTGTCCAAATCTTCTCGCCCGAAAGTCTTGTGGCAAGATTATTGTCACGGGAGATCCCTAACGCTTGTCAAGGTCTGAGGAAAGCTATACTCAGGATGCAGGAAATCGCGTCGTATGAGGCAGTGGCACGTGACTTAGCGGCAGCGAACGAGAGATAGATGGAAGTGTCACGAACGCATCTATAGAGATGTACGAGGATTTTAGTGGCCTGAGGCATGCACACTCAGAGTCTGCCTCCTTCGGTACTTCACTAGAGAGTTGCTAAATCCGATATACATGTGTGCATCAAAACATATCGGCACGAAGACCCGGTAGAGACGATACCGTTTTGCAAGGCATCTAAGATACAGAATCAAACGTCATTTCAGCCCGTTGCGTGCACTCTCACATGTTGTATGTTTGTGAAATGATCAGTCTGATGGCGTGGTATGGAAGCCTGAGGCAGAAGCTTGGCGTGTGACGCAACAGAAGCTTCCCGAACTCGGACCCAGTCGAACCATTTTCTTTGTTTCACTGTGTTTCGCTGTTTCGTCGTCACCAATCTAATACACAAATACACAATCAACATGGCCAAGGGAGAGAACAGTAAGAAGGCCGCCGGCAACGCCAAAAAGGCCGAGGTCGCCGCACAAAAGCAGGCCGTCGAGAACCAGAAGAAGGCAAAGGTCGAGGAGCAGGAATGGTCAAAGGGCGCAAAGGACAGCTCTAAGGCGTGAGTTGTGCCTGTCACTTTTACCTCGGATCTGCCATACTAAAGTCGTCCTCCTCCAGTGCTGCCGCCGCCGACAAGAAAGCCGAAGCCGATCGCAAGAAGGCCGAAAAGGCAGCTCTCCTGGCCGAAGAAGACGCATCCCTGCCATCTAAGAAAACAGGCAATGCCAAATCCGCCCAGAAGAAGTCCCGCGGTCTCGATCTCTCCGGCCTCGATGCCCCCTCGTCTCTGTCTTCCCTCTCCGCAACCGGTATCGACAATGCCCTCGACGCTCTGTCCTTGACTGCTGGTGGAAACACCGACAAGGTCGACCGTCACCCCGAACGTCGCTTCAAGGCCGCCTACACTCAATACGAAGAACGCCGCTTGGAAGAGATGAAGGACGAGAAGGGTCTCCGTCGCCAGCAAAAGATCGAGCAGATCCGCAAGGAATTCGAGAAGCACCCGGACAACCCTTTCAACCAGGCCAACGCTTCCTACAACAGCACAAGAGACGATTTGCAGCAGATTCGCGACAGCGAGAAGGAGAAGATCGAGAAGAGACTTGGTGGTCCCAACTAAGACGAAGGACGATGAGGCCCGAGAACGAGCGGAAAAGCAGACGTCTTGCTGGTTTCCACTTTGATTGCGGAACGATTACCTTTTTTTAACGATACCCTATGCATAACTTAGATACATGAGAAAGAGATGCCGGCGCGAGATATGCGTCTGGCGAATGATCATGAAAATGCCTACATACATACTTCAGCCGATTCTTCCAACAGCCATTGAAGTTGCGAATGTCACGAGTGCAAGACAGAAGCATGGATCAGCATCCACTCCAGCCACTGAATTCTGGTTGGAGCCTCTCCCGAGTGTCTTTCACCATGACGCCCATTGGCATGTGTCTTGGCATCTCCTCCGAGTCAATCGACTCCGTCTGATCACCTTGGTGCCGGAGTAGCATTAACCACTCCAAGTATGGGAAGCGAAAGCAGTTTCATGTGGCTTGCTCTCTTATCACCAGCTTCCTAACTCGTCAAGACATCCCGCCTGCATACAATTTTAGACCAGCTTCAATCCTTCGTAAATGCTGCAGACGCGATGATTGGCTGCTGCACATCCAGCTCCTGAACTTCGCATCACTACAAAACCATGCAACACCTCTCTTGCCATGTAGGTGTTGTTGACATCTGATCAAGATGAATTCTGCTGTTTGCTCGCCTACTGCTGACAGCGCTTTCGGACCTGCGGTCGAGGGTTGCCGACGAAGCTTCGACTTTACGTTCGCTTTCGAGTCGTATTTTTTCTCCATCGTGCCTTCTGTCCTGTTGCTTTGTTTCGCTCCTCTGAGATTGAAGACCTTGAGTCGTATCCGACCTAAGATTCAAGCCAATGCTTTCAAATATGTCAAATTGGTAGGTCACCGACTTCCTGGTCTTTGAGCATTGGAAGCTTACAGGCTATCGTAGTCTGTTATTGCAGTTCTTGCTATCCTTCAACTCACCTTGATTGGTCTTTTCGCCGATAGCCCTCAGCTGCAAGCATGGAAACCGGCAACGGCAGCTTCAGTACTTTCTTTTGCTTCCAGTATTGCCGTTCTTACTCTATCGTACATGGAACACTCGCGATCACTGCGGCCATCAATGCTTCTCAACGCCTACCTCTTCGTCACCACGATCTTCGATGCTGCAACCCTTCGTACCCTCTGGCTCCTTACACCTTTCTCGCCTCGCATCCGCAACATCTTCACGGTAGCCTTTGTCATCAAAGTCGTTGTTCTATTGCTCGAGGCAAGAGGGAAGAGAAACTATGTCAAGACCGAGCAGAACAAGAGCCCAGAAGATTTCAGTGGGCTTTATGGGCAAGCTTTGTTGTCATGGTTGAACGGGCTGGTTTGGAAGGGTGCGAGACATCTATTGAAGCCAGAAGATCTGTATGACATTAGTGAGGACGTTGCTTCTGAGAGGTTGAGTAAGCGATTCGCGGAGGAGTGGGAGAGACGTGAGTATCAAGTTGATTGCAGTGGCCAAAGCTAACCTAGCTTTCCTAGAATCGAAGACTGGACCGGCAGATTTGAAGAAGGTCATCTTTCAGCTGCTCAAATGGCCGATACTGGTACCGATAGTTCCTAGGCTGGCACTTCTAGCTCTCACACTCTGTCAACCCCTGCTACTTAAGCGACTCCTTGACTATCTCAACAACTCGGACACAGAAAGCGTGAACATCGGGTATGGGATCATTGGCGCGTATCTCATCGTCTATGTTGGACTTGCGACGACCTCCGCCATCTACTGGCACCGACATTACAGATTTCTCAGCATGCTTCGAGGAACACTGATAACGGCAGTCTACGGCAAAGCAATCAATCTCAGTACTGTTGAGAAAGACAACAAGGCATCCCTCACATTGATGAGCACTGATGTCGAGCGAACAATTCGTGGCCTCATAGATCTGCACGAGATGTGGGCAAATATCTTCCAGGTTGCAGTCGTCACATGGTTGATCGAGATTGAGCTGGGTGCTGCTTGTGTTGGTCCTGTCATCATTGCTCTAGGTTAGTTGATGGGTTGCAAACTCCTCCACCTACTATGCTGACTATCGTCATAGCTGCTACCGGAACTACCATATGGTTCTCTGGATACACTAATTCATTCCAACTCCTCTGGATCGACAAGGTCCAAGAGAGAATTGGTAATATTCCATCAAGAAACTTGTGGTCTCCGGGTCCATCAAAAGAGTATGAGCTGATACATTGCAGGCATAACTAGTTCTATACTCGGCTCCATAAAGGCTATCAAGCTTGCCGGATTGAACGCTCGCGTGTCAAATCTATTACGTCGGTCTCGTGTTACCGAACTTGATGCTGCGAACCGCTTCCGCACACTCTCAGCCGTTTCGGTCGCGATAGGCAATGTCCCTCAGCTCATTGCTCCGGTTTTGACATTTGCAATCTACATTGGCATATCTTCCAAGGGCCACCATACACTCGATACGATCAGAATGTTCACTTCGCTTGCTCTGATCCTTCTTGCCTCGGAACCTCTATTTTTGCTGATCGGTGGTCTCATAGAGCTACGGTCGGCAATTGGATGTTTTGCACGATTGGAGACTTTCTTGCATTCTGAATCTCGCAATGATACTCGGACTCTGATTTCTCCTCACAGCAACCACAATCAAGCGAGAGACACAACCATGTTGGCTGGGTCTGATGCTATTTTCATGCACAATGCATCGTTTGGCTGGAAAGAAGGAACTCCAACTACTATCAAGGAAATTAGCCTTCGCGTACATACATCGAATTTGGTCATGGTTACCGGTCCCGTAGCCTGTGGTAAAAGCACGTTGTTAAAAGGTCTGCTTGGCGAGACACCTCTGTCGAAGGGACGAGTCGAACTCTCGAGCTCCAATATTGCTTATTGCGAACAAACTGCTTGGCTCATGGTAAGTTCTTTTGCACTATCAGCACTCAAGATTCCAACAACTGATGTTTCCAGAACGCATCCATTCAGCGCAATATCATCAACTTCTCCGAATTTGACTCCGAGTTTTACTCGTCAGTGATACACGCATGTGATCTTGACAGTGATCTGGAGGTATTGCAAAAGGGCGACGCAACCGTGGTCGGGAGCAAAGGTTTCGCATTGAGTGGTGGACAAAAACAAAGAATCGTAAGTGCGCTCGCGACCAAGCTTGTTTGCATGTTCTGACATTCTGGCCTCAAGGCTTTGGCTCGTGCGGTATATGCGAGATGCTCCATCATCATCCTGGACGATGTCTTTAGTCAACTCGACTTGAGTACTCAATCCATCATATTCGAACGTCTTTTGGGTCCGCAAGGTTTGTTACGCAGGTGGAAGACTACCGTCGTAATGACAGTTGGAGCATCCAAATTCTTCTCTCGAGCTGATCATGTTGTGGTACTTTCCTCCGAAGGTACTATCCTTGACCAAGGTACCTTCCAGGAACTATGCACTCGGGACAACAAAGCAGCCAGAGACATCATTTCAGCCGAGGAAAGTGCTCCCGAACAAAGCTTTACAGAGTCTGCCTATAACGAAGACTCAACCAAAGCTAGAAAAGTCTATGCTAAACATGGCGACAGCAAGACTGACGACAAAGACCTGGATGCTGCTCGTCAAAGGGGCGATTTCAGCATCTACCGATACTATCTAGCCTGCATCAGCTGGACTGTGGCAGCCATATTTTTGCTTTTACAGCTCACATATGCATTCCTCTCTACTTTTCCTAGTGAGTGCTTAACATGTACTGGATACACGATGTACCAGCTAACATAACAAAGCAATCTGGCTCAAATGGTGGGCGGACGCGAACATGCAAGATTCTGGTTCACGATATGGCTATCACATTGGTGTCTACACGATGCTGCAAGTTGGAGCTTTGGCACTTTCTTCTGCGGTTACATGGTGAGTTCGACATGAAATTGATATGAGCCCATGCCTCCTCATCAGTCTCTAATCCCTGACAAATGACTAACTTGGACTTCAGGTGGACTTTCAACGTCATGGCTGTGAAAACGGGCATACAGCTTCACAACGCTCTTGCCAAGACTGTCATGTCGTGAGTGTCCAAGAGCTCGACACGCGATAAATCCTTCTGTGATACTAACATACTCACAGAGCGCCCTTGGCTTTCTGGAGTAAGGTTGATACTGGAAGCGTTTTGACAAGGTAAGGAGTGCTTAAACTTGTATACCCTCGTATAATATGTGCTCATCCAAGCGTAGGTTCAGTCAAGATGTACAATTCTTGGACATACAATTGCCGCCAGCTCTCATGATTGTCACAACAAGTAAGTCACACTGAGGGACGGGGAAATAGATGGCTGACTCTTGATAGCTTTACTTGTTTGCATTGCTCAAGTAGGACTCATCGCCACCGCTTCCGCCTGGATAGCTATCAGTTTCCCGGCGCTTTTTGCGGTGTTCTACTCAGTGCAAAAGTTCTATCTAAGAACATCGCGTCAACTGAGATACCTGGACCTTGAAGAGAAAGCACCGGTCTAGTAAGTGGACACCGAGCTCTGAGTACTGGCACGTGACAGCTGACGTGTATTGTTTCTGTAGCACACAGTTTTTGGAGACTCTTGACGGACTGGCGACCATTCGTGCATTTAATTGGAGTCAACCTTCAATCAAACACAACTTTGAGATTGTCGATCGCTCTCAAAAGCCCAACTATCTCACATGGGCTCTCAAGAAATGGCTCGCCTTGGTACTCGACCTCGTCATCACTAGCATTGCCGTCCTGGTAGTTGGAGTTGTAGTTGGCTTGCGAGACAGCTCTTCGACTGGTTTTACTGGTGTCTCGCTTACACAGATCATCTCGTTCACTACCAACGTCAAGTTTCTCATCATGTTCTGGACCCAGCTTGAAAGCTCACTTGGAGCTGTGGCTAGAATCAGACAATTTGAGAAGGATACCATCGCCGAAGATCAGCCCGAAGAGACCCATAACCCTTCATTCGATTGGCCTAGTCGAGGATCTATCAATATCAACAGTCTGTCTGCAAAATACAGGTAAGTTTTTCCCTACAGAATTTTGACCTAGCCTAGACTGAATTTTGTTTTCAGCCCCGACAGCGAACGATTGACACTCGACAACATCACCATGTCCATCCCAGCAGGCTCGAAAGTTGGCTTCTGCGGCAGAACCGGAAGTGGCAAAAGCTCTCTGCTTCTGACCCTATCCAAGCTGCTCACACCCGGATCTGGCAATATTACGATCGACGGCCTCGACCTCTCAATTATTCGCCGTGAGACCTTGCGCTCGCGTCTCATTTGTATTGCCGAGGAGCCATTCATGTTCCCCTCGAGCGTTCGAGATAACCTCGCCCTCGATTCCACAGCAATCACAGACGAACAAATGGTCTCAGTTTTGCGACAAGCCGGGCTCTGGGAAGCTGTTGAAGTCAAAGGTGGTCTAGACGCGGAGATGAAAGAGGTGCATCTGAGCCAAGGATCCAAACAACTGTTCAATATTGCTAGGGCGTTATTGAGGAAAGATCAAGGCAGAGTGTTGATCATGGACGAAGCTACGAGCAGGTAAGCCATTACTAGTCACTGGTCAAGGAAGCTCGTACTGATAGATGTGGCACAGCATCGATACACAGACCGACATCAATATCCAAGCTCTTATCCGCAAGGAGTTCTCCAGCCACACGATCATCTCTGTTGCGCATAAGCTAGAGACAATCGTCGATTTCGACTTTGTGGGCGTGTTGGACGAAGGCAAATTGGTCGAGTATGATAACCCGAAGACTTTGTTGAAGCAAGAAGGCTCGAGATTCAAAGATCTGTGGGATGAGAGATGAAGTAACAACGAGAGTTGCAGGCCGAGATCGTTAGTCATTCCGCTCTTGTTCGCCAGCTGAATCGCTTACCTCTTCTGTTGTCTCAAGCCCCGATTACCAAATCACATATGTATGTGTCATAACTCCCTCAATCATCCGCACTTCTTTACTGCAGACTCGCTGCCGCCCATCTCTGTGCCTACACTTATATACTAGATATTACTTGCCTCTTATATAACCAGCCGTGGTGGTGTAGTGGTAGCATACTTGGGTTATGTTCGGGCACGTGCGCATTCTTTCATCCAAGCGTGGTCCCGATGAACACAGGTGGTCGCAGGTTCGAATCCTGCCCATGGTGTATTTCTTGTTTGATCTTGAGTGTTGAGTTAATTTGTTTTTTTTCATCTGGCATTTGTGGTTTTTTGTTAGTGTTCGTGTGTGTGCGTCGCTGCTTTCTCATTTCGTCTGAGAATTTACTGCCGCTTTCGTTTGTGTGAAATATCATCTGCGTTGTCTCTCAATGACGGTGATACTGATAAGAAATGAGAGGGATTGGCGAACGGTAATTTGGCAGTAACTAAGACCCTGCCATGTGTCGAAAGGCATAATGCTTGTGGCCTTGCATATTCGTACAAAGGGATCGAGAAGCAGCGTCGCTCTTGATAGAAATATGCCTGACTATCAAAATCACCCTGTATCTTCACAGCTAGGTTTGTAAATCTACACCTCACCCGCGTGGTGGACATTGTCACATCGACTCTCAAGCTGGGGCGATGCGCATTAATCTGCATATCAGAATGCGCGATAGTAATGAGCAGGAACACATCGTTCAAATAGAGCACCAATCCGACCAAGTGACCAGCGAATCCATCAAGCAGGAAACACAAAAAGAATCACAACTTCCTCACCCCTGAATCGAACCCTGGTCCTCACGCACCAGAAGGGACATAATACCTCAGGTTTGATTTAATCACCAAGATCCTCTGGGTTGGCGCAATGGCTTAACCACACTCACGATTCTGTCAAAACTCATTCCGAGTTTCCGCTTTGTAGTCTTAAATCGATTGGAGCCAGAGAGTTGCCTTCTCTGGTGGCATAGATCAAGGAGATTTCGTCTGAGGGGTTTTCCCAGGAGCTCTCGGGCTTCTGGCTTTTTGCTGTTTTTGGAAGAGTGGTTTGGTTCTGGGATGCTGGGGAGGTGTGTGGGAGTCTGAGACGACCATGCCTGCTTCTGAACTTCTTCACTTTATTTTTGTTCTTGTCCCTTCCGCTTGTGGATCAGCCCTTCACTCGTTGACTCGTTGGTCCCTTCCTCGGTCGACACCTCGAAGCGCTCGACCAATCTCCTTCCCAGTAACTATCGTTCGTCATGGGGCCTTTGAGTCTTGGTCCTAGAGTCAACGCCACTGTCCGCTACCTCGCTTCGTCCAGTCCTTCTCTGGTCCCTGTCGTCAAAAAGGCAGACTTCAACGTCTGGGGCTGTTTCAACAACAGCTCTGGCCTCAAGATCCCTCGTCAGCTCAAGTACGAGACTCTCCAGTACACCGAGATTGGGATAATATCCCTGTTGGCACTGCTGTCTACCGAATTCGAGATCGTTATTGAGGAGCGCATTTCGCTAGCTCTGGGCCACCATTGTAACCTTCGTCGACTTCCCGGACAACGTTAAGGAGAAGTCGGTCCATTTCCAGTATCTCGTCTCGACCCTCGCTCGGATCTCCTCGGATCTGGCATCGCAACATGACTCGTCTGAGGGCGCACTCACTCGGAAGACGTCGACTGCTTTGACCGAAAGTGCGGAATCCCCCCTATACCACAAACAAGTACAGAAGACGAAGAGCAAGACAGAGGAAGACCTGGAGTCAGAGGTCAAGGGATTCAAAAACGATGATCATACACTCGGCAACCCCCCAGTCGCTCACTCCATCGGGGAGAGGAAACGATTGGCGTACGGTCTGGGGCGGCATCATCACAAAGGCCCCCAAGGTCAATCCCGCAAACGGAAGGCAGTGCGCCTTCCTGATACAAGAATATTCTGTGAACTAGGAGTTTGACAAGTGAAGAAACACATCGACACTCCCGCCTTCTGTTGGCCTTTGTCTCTTGTCGAGACCCCCGTCCTTTGACCAGGCGCGTCCGGTCTTTGCGATGTAGGCTACGACGTTACCATTTTTGTCGATACATCTTACTCTACAAAGATAGTCTCCAGAACGCCTTGTGGCTGTCCAACACAGCTTGGAGGGAGATCCGTCGTTGCGGCTAATGAACGACCAACAGGTTTCCACGTGCCCGGACTTCATAAAGGAAGGTGCGAACGCGGTGCATCTCTGATCCAGTAGAGCTCGACCTAAGAGAGATAGATTGTCTACTCGCTCTCTATGGACAATTCTAACTCGGATGACAGGAGGAGCGTGACCGCATATTGTAGCGGAACGAGAGATTGTGCGACGAAGGATCTTGCTCAGGAAACTGCCAACTTTTTAAACATTTGGGGCTTGACATGAAGGAAAGAAAGCTCGGCTGCCACCACTGGTATGCACACAACCGCACCATGTCAAAACCAAAAATTATGAAGTTGTTGGCGAAACCTGTCACCATCACGTGATAGCACCAAGCCATCACACAATGGGGTTGTGGTCTAGTGGTATGACATCTTCTTAGCATCGCTCTGTCTCGAGCATTACTGAGTGGAGAAGGTTCTGGGTTCGATTCCCAGCTACTCCATCCTTTTTGCCCTCTTTGCTGCTCATTCTGCAGTAGCAGTATCTGTTGTTTTGCTGCGTTGGCGATTGGAGATGGGAAGTTTGTGTTTCATGCCGGATTGGGGAGGTTGATCTTGGGATTGGTGCTGATTACGCTTCTGGGTATCTGCTAGCTAGGATTTGCTGTAAAGTGGGAAGCTAGTTGTAAGAATGCACGAATCGTGTGTAGGTTGGAAGATTGTTCGAACTTGAGAGCTTTTGACGCTTGAAGTGAGCCAGTAATAGGTTACATGAATTGGCCCACGCATTTTGATATCACTTCCACAGGCTGGCAAGTGCGAGGAGATTGAACTGGAAATATCATGACATATGTATATACACGTCCTCCTTTTTTGATTTTCATAACATCATTTCGACAATCTACTGCTTGGCCGAGAGAACGCTGGTGACGGCCTCAAGAACCTTGCCGTGGATGGCCTTGGGAGCGGCAACAACACCCTTGTTGTTCTTCAATGTTCTGCCAACAGAGAAGTCAAGCTGCTTGCCCTGAGAATCGGTGACTTCACCACCGGCCTCACGCACAATCAAGTCACCAGCGGCGTGATCCCAGATCTTCTCCTGGTAGTCCTTCTTGACGGGAAGGCGGAGGTAGATGTCACCGGCACCACGGGCGATGGATGCGTACTTGGCTTGCGAGTCCATGCGTACTGAGGGCTTGGTGATGCCGAGCTTGGAGGCGATTTGAGCTTGGTCGCCGTGAGCGCTGTGGGCGGCTTCGACGGACTCGCAGAAAGTGGCGCTGCTGATGTCGTCGACGCGCTTCATGGAGATGGTGGTGGCGTTCTTGAGGGCGCCGCGGGTGAGGGGACGAGAGTCGGCGCCCTTGCCCAGGATGGCGGACATGAGGACACCCTTGCCCTCGGCGTCGCTGGCGTTAGCACCGAGGTCTTCAGTCAGAGGCTCGCTGTCGTCGATGGGGAGGTTGGGGCATCCGAGGACACCGACCTTGACGTCGCCGTCGACCATCAAGGCGAGGCAGACGGCGTATTGACCGCCACGGAGGAAGCCCTTGGTGCCGTCAATGGGGTCAAGAGCCCAGATGCGGCCCTTGTTTCCACCCTGGCTGTTGCCCTGGTCAAGGACCTCGAGCATGCGGTCGTCGCTCTCAATGGGACCACCAAGTGTCTTCTCAGCAGCCTCATCGTCGAGCTTTGCCTGCTGGACCAAATCCCAAACAGTCTTCTTGAGGTCTGCGTTCTCACGCAAGTCCTTGGCCTCCTCTTCACCAACAACCTCATCGTCGGGGAAGTTGGCCTTGATGGCAGCGATGATCAAAGCTTGGGCACCAAAGTCGCCAATGGTAACGGGCGAAGCGTCAGACTTGTTGAGAGTGCCCTTGGCATGGCTGTGGAAGACCTGCTTGGTCAAGATGGCGGCGCGCTGGACGGCGAGGAGAGCAACGTTGAGCTCTTTTGAGTAGTCGGTCGACATGGCGGTGGTGGTAGTCGTGTAGGTTCGTGGAGGGTTGATGTGGCGGGTTAAGAGGCGGAGGCGAGGGAGGAACGGTGCGAAAAGTGAGAATGCCAGAGTGAAGATGGAGACAAAAAGAATTGGATGTCGACGTAGTACCCTTGGACACGCCATACGCTAATGAATTCTGAAGCTCCGACAAGGGAGAAGGTGGGGCTGAGCTGAGATGGTGGGGGATGTTTGAGAAACGACTTTTATCTGATCGATCTCTGAACTGCCTGTAACAAAGATGCCGAGTCGAATTGTTGCTAGAGTCAAGCTGGAGCTGCATGTGCTCTAATCGTCTTTACGAAAGTGACCATGGCGATAGTGTTCAATCCTTGATCCATTTCTATCAAACATGAAACAGGCACAAGATCTTCTGCCCTCACAACCACGCGGCCCTTGGCTTGGACACATCACAGGAGTTGCACTTTATCGACCGCTATGAGAAACGCATATCACAATCTTCTCCTACATGAAGCATGCAGAATATCATGGTTCTCATTTGCGTTCTTCCAAGCCTCTCGCTACCACTCAATTGCGCAGAAGAAGAATGCTGTTTCGTGTAACTTTGCCGACCTCCATGACGCAAGCGGCTCTGCTGCTGGTCGCAATCCTGTTTGTCCGACGGAGCAGCATCCATATCAACCCAGCCTCTCCCTGACTCTTGTGGCTGATATACTATTATCCATCTGTGGCTCATTCTTCCCTTCAATAAGAAAATCAATCTTTTCTCGCAATCTAATTCCCGATCGTCCAGAACCATGACATCCTCAGAAGTCGCGCAGAAGCCAGCAAAGGGCCAGCAAGTCGCTTCAAGTCAACCTCAATACGCTCGCGAAGAGAAGGAGCAAAGCGCAAGTGCGAGTGCTAGCGCTGGTGTATGTCGTCCCATGCTTAGTTTCTTACGGAGGATAGAGCTGACTGAATTCACAGCTCAATCTGAATCTCTTTGGCGCCCTCTCAGGAGCCTTCTCCAGCAAGTCGAAGAAGGAGAAGCAGCCGGATGGTAGCGAGGTCGAGCACAGACAGGACAACTCGCATATCAAGGGTGCGGCTATGGGTAATGGTCAAGCAGCCGCAACAGCGGATGCCGAGTCGCGTGGAAGGGAGATGCGTGAGCGAATCCTGGCTGGAGAGAAATAGGTGATGTAATGAGAATCATGAATCAACGACCGGTAATGGGACGAAGAGGGTCATAATAGTAGACAGGTTGTGGTAATGGCATCAATCATCGAGATCGAATTCCAGAGCATCGTACATGGCTTTTTGTATTGTGTCGGTGGGTTGAGCTGTTTCTGAGGCTGAAGGCTTCTCTTGCTTTGCAGGTGTGTTGGCCGTCTCCGAAGTTGTTTGGACACGAATGTCGGACAAAACCTGCTCCATGCGGTCCTTTGCCGAGTTTACGCTCTTAACTTGGGCCTTGATCTTGTCCAGCTGATCTTCCATAGTCATGATCAAACTCTCGCGTGCTTGGTGAGGACGGTAGCGGTTGATCAGGTCGTGCAGGTTGTAGAAGAGTGTCTGCAGGTGCTCGACCTTCTCCGGGCCTTGTGTAGGATTGACAGACAGGGTGCCGACCAGTTCGAGAAAGTTAAGTAGAACGGCGCGTGTCAAGGTCTGTAGATGCGGTGTCGGATCGAGGTGGGCAGCGTCTGCAGGGAACAGTTCTTGGATTCCTGCTTGCGCCAGTGATTGTGCCGGTTGCGCCAACTGCGATCCTTCATCAGCCCTTGCTCCCTTTTACTAATGAGTATATCCTCACATCATGCTGTGCTCCGAAGCTCTTGTAGCGGCCATCTGCCGGTGGCTCGGGTGGAATCAGGTAGCGGAGGTCTGCTGGCAGCGAGCCCACGTCGACTTGGTCGCTGTTTATCGCAGCCTCTTTGCGAATCTGGCGGACTTTTGTGACATTCTGCTTGGTAAAGTGCTTGTAGTACGGCGGGGGTGTCGGAAAGGCCGCCGACAGCATGCGCGCCTGTGCCTGTTCTGCCATGTTGCGAAGAGCGTGTTGATGATTGAAAGTGGAACTGTCAAAGGTCCGAATCTGGGGCAGGCAGCCACACTCGTCAAGCCACATCAAGGAGTTGACGCCCCTTGTTCTTTTCGACTTTGCAACTGTTGTTCCATCCTTCACTTGTGAAAGTCAAATATGCCTGGATCCGAGTCCCATACAGACTCCAGAAGGAGGCCCTCTGACGATTCTTTTACAGGGACTGTGATCCGCATATGGCGGGAGAAATGTGTACTTACACCGCTACCTATCCTTATATTCTGAGTCCAGCTAATATATTATAGCAACCATATGCTGCTGATTACATCGGTCTGGCCATCATAGTCCCAATCTGGATATGTCTACAACTCTTCATCTTTACCGAACCTTTTCATCGAATGTTCGCTCTGGATGACCGCAGAATCCAATATCCCCATGCGGAAATAGAGCATGTGCCTGTTACCTGGCTTCTGATTTACGCTGGCCTGTTTCCCTTCATCATCCTACTGATCTGGAGTTTTGCTTTCTTCAAACCGCACAAGACTCATGTTACTTTACTCGGCTTTGGCATAAGTCTGCTCGTGACATTATTCGTCACTGATGTATGTATATCCTGAACCATACACTGATGGCTCGTTGCTAATAACAAAAAGGTCATCAAAAACGCAGTAGGCAGGCCCAGGCCCGACCTAATCGCCCGCTGCCAACCCAAACCCGGCACTTCAGAACACGAATTAATCACCTACCTCGCCTGCACGAATCCAAACCATCACGTCCTCCACGACGGCTGGCGCTCCTTTCCTTCCGGCCACAGTTCCTTCGCCTTCTCTGGCCTTGGATACCTCTCCTTCTTCCTCCTCAGCCAATTCTCCATCCTCCACCCTCGAGCTGGTCTCTACAGAACCCTGGTAGCTTTCTCGCCTTTCCTTGGTGCTGCATTGATAGCAATCTCCAGATTGGAAGACTACAGACATGATGTTTTTGATGTTGTGGTGGGGAGTGTTCTAGGTCTGAGTGTTTCGTTTGGGGTTTGGAGAAGATGGTTTCCTGCTTTGTCGAGTAGAGCGTGTGCGGAGCCTTATGATGCTATTGAAGGCGAGGGGACGTCATCGATGTTCGAGAGGATCAGAGATGAGGAGGAAATGGTGGGAGCAGATGGGTTTGAGATGACAAGTAGAGAGGGTGGATATTTGAGTACTGCTGTTCGATAGTTGACTTCAGCTGTAAGCGAACAAAAAGCGACCTTCCTTCCCCCTTTCCGTATACCACTTGCCAAACGCAACGACGGTCGGGGAATGGCAAAATGGTGAGCACGGTGCTACAAAGCAATCGAGATCCATAGACCGAACATTTGTGTAGAAAATTGTGTATTCATCACTGCCTATTCTGTAGCAGGTCCTATGTGTGGCCGCCGAAAGCATGGAGTTCCAGCCTCCATACAATCTGAGCGAACAGGTCGTTACATGCGTTATATTCTTCTTCTGTTTTCCTCCTTTTGTTCAAACGGCTTCTTGGCCTGTTTACTTTGCGCCAAAGACTCTCTCAGCATGACCTCCATGATATCCAGTCTCGTAGTCGAATTGCGATTCCGGGATAGTGTAGCCAGCTCTAGTCTTTTGTGATCCGCTGGTAGGTACTTCGAAGGCATCACCAGTAGCCAAGTGGGGCAGACTCTCGTGAGAGTGTGTAAGATTGTCGTGCGAGTTTGACTGGGAGTTAATATCGGCATAGGGGCCATTCATGGGGATGTCGCTGGCCTTTCTATCGCCGCGGAGGTTGAGACGGAAATGTTGACCGCGAAGAGTGTTCATGCGGCTGATGTGAATGTCCAACGCTACTGCCATCAGAGTAGAGATCCTGTAGTCGGTCAGTATGCGTATTATCAGACTGGAACGGATTATCGCTTACAGTCCAAGCAGCGCGAAGCTGAAGAGGGCCTTGTAAATCTTGCACACCATGATGCCAGTGCCATCATTCCAGTGGCTGACATCGCAGAAGTGTGTCAAAGTTCCCCACATCCACCATGACAGCATGCCAAAACCCATAGTCCAGATCACGAACACAGTGCCATTGAAGATGAGGTTGAGACGAGGGTTCAGGCCGCTAAGCAGATGAAGCGTGATTGTGGTGGCCAGCATAGCTATCGTGATCCAAGATACGCTCATAAGCTGTCAATATGTGTTAGCATTTGCGTGCGTCTAGAGCTGTATATCCATGACGTACCACTTTGAATGTCCATGGTGTTGGCCAGTGGTCGTGTTGTAGGTGATAGATGAAAAAGGCCATTATACTGCCGACAATGATGCTAGACACCAGCTGTGCGGCACGAATCGCGTGGAAAGGTACGCGAACTTTGTCATAGCCATAGAGCTGAGTTCGCGACCGACTCAGAAACAAATCCGAGATCATTATGGAGAGCGACAAAGTGATGTCGTTATTGGGTATCAAGGCGAGAAAGGGAAAGGAAACGGTATTGAACAGCAGGTGCGATTGTTAGGACAAAAAGGAATGTGGCTCGTCAAGAGTGATGAGAAGAAAGGTCGTCACAGGCAATGGCTTCAGCTGGTCAACTAATAACCTACCGGCTGTGAAGGAGGGGACGGAATGCCTATGTAGGCGCGCCTATTGGAAATGGTCTGCAAGGTACGAGGTTGCCGTCTGGGGATCCTTCTTGGGTGATCTTTTTTTAACCACAGTGGCTTGCGTCGCAGATGTTCATTGGTGCACTGGTGAAACCAGTTAGAGCCAAATTGCTAGATACGAGAGCGAAGGATAAAACTCTGTAGACGACCCTCCATGATGGATATGATGCAAGATCCACATGGCATCTAAACGTTAACATTGACCGAGATAGCTTGTAGGTTTGTCGGCCGAAAATGAGTTTGCTGGAAGATGAGAATGAGGATAGAAATTGTGCGAGAGGCAGCTTGCTGGATCTGCAGTCGGCTTGGCACTAACAGTCTGCAAGAAGGGAGGCACGCTTCGGGCATTTTTGTTCCGTTAGGATTCGCTGCTTATTCTCCGATATCAGGGAGCGCGAAACGACTAAAGACCTCTCCGACACTCGTGGATCAAACATTGTCAAAACCTCAAGACAGCGACTTAACCCGCCTCCATGTTTGTTGCTTCACGCTACGGAGTTTCCAAGATGTGACTTCTGAAGCAAGACTCGACCAATGATAATGGCTTTCGAACATGAGATCCGGCTCTCGGAATAGATATCGTACAGTAAATACAGAACACAATAAGCGAATCGTCTATTTGATCTTCTTGGCCTTCAACTTGATGGTTTCATCGTTGACAAAGATACCCTTGCCCTTGTAGGGCTCAGGTACTCTCCACGCACGGATCTCTGCCGCGAACTGCTTGACGACCTCCTTCTCAACACCTTCGAGCAGAATACGCGTGGGTTGAGGAGTGCTGGCCTTCACACCCACAGGAACGCCAAGCTCGATGGGATGTGAATAGCCGACCTTGAGGGAAACGAACTCCTGACCAGGGTACTCGGGCTGTTTTGTGACGGCGGTCTTCTCGACTGTTGCACGGTAACCGACGCCAACGAGACGCAGAATGGCAGAGTGACCTTCGCTGACGCCCAGAATGTGATTTTGTAGATAGGCGCGGCAGGTTCCTTTATGACTTGTCAGACGCACAATTCCAACTCTTCGATATCGTCTTTCACTCACCCCACATCTCCCTTTGTTTTCTCTCTTCTTGGTCCAGAATGCTCAAGCTGTATGTGCGCTTCGCTTCGTCCGAGACAATGTTCATGTATGCGGGAATGGGCATCGACAGCTTTCCGAGAGGACCCTCGATGTGAATGGTGGCGCCTTCTTGCGTACGGCTGACTCTAGCACCCTTTTTCTGCACAGGAGCTGCGACAATGTTGAAGTTGACATCCGGGGGCAATGATAGCGGCGCGCTACCAATCTTCGAGTGGCATGGCGACGATGTGGAAAAGGACGAAGATTGCTGTTGAAAGGCCGGGAGGAGGAATCCAGGGATCGAGATTTCGGAGGAACGTGTGTTCTTTATCGCGCTGATACAGCGCCGCCTTCCTGGAGTGAACATGATGTGTAGTGTGGACGAGTGGTGTATCGCGACAACTGCAATTGTTGGCTGGAGAAACGCATCAACGGCGAGTCGACTTTCGAGCTCCGCCGAGTGAACAAATCTTGGCGCTTCACATGCCCTCCGCTCTCTCCGCTGCCTCCGCTCTTTTCGCACATTGGTGCTTTATCAATACAATTGTCAAAACCACAATTACAATTCGGAGTTCAATCAGACAACTGATTGTTTCATTGTCCATTGGGACAAGCATTTCACTCAACTCTAGACCTCCCCTTCTCTCTTCTGCTTTCCTTCTTCCACTCCTTCCCCTCTCAACCACAACACCTCTCCATGCAATCAACCAACGATCTCAAGCCAACTTCATCCCTTCTTTGGTCTTGATCATGAACGCAACCATGCTGGTCATGATGATGTTCTCCTTCCTCTTGCTTACCCCTTGCCTGGGTTTTCAACAAGCCTACAAGGGGCACGATCTCACCTCTGATCTCGCAGGCATCGAGCTGTCTCCAAACAAAGTCCGCATCACCGAGGCCATGCATACCATCATCAACACTATGAACAAGGTCGAGAAGCTTCCATCATGTCAGAAGTTGGCTTCTCAGGCTCTGCTCAACACTTGCTCCGAGATCGACCATGCTACTAGTCTTGCTACTGACAAAGGGATTGATGTCATGCTGGAACGCTCCAAATCCATCTATGCCACCCGTCTCGCCATCTGCGAGTTGATGGACGCCAACGCTGTCATTCCCGCTTCCTGTTCTCCCTTCAGACCTGTCGAGAATGATTCAAAGTTCAATGGCTTCCGTGGTTTCATCGTGAACGGCTACTTCACCAAGCCTACAACTCAGCACAAGTTCGAAGATCACGGAGATCTTGATCAATGCTCGGCTTCACTCTCGTCCAACCCCGTGTGGTGGACCAGCTATTCTAATGCCCGACAAAACGCAGTGCTTCTATGCCACTCTATGAGATCCGAGCTGGACAAGGGTAAGTCTGACTGTACTTCTTTTCCAGGTCGCGGGTACTGACTCCTGCACACAGACGACATGATGGAGAAGATGAGACTCATGTTTGAGGCCATTCTGGAAGCGTCCAGTGTCATGTCCGACACTACCGAAGAACACCACACTTTCCAGAGGCAATGGACGGAGATGGGCAAGGGCATGCAATCTTTCCATCTCGCCTTGAACACAGATCGTGAGATTCAGAACCGTATCATGGACCAATGGGCTCAATTTCAAGCCGGCGTGCACGATCTTGGAAACAACATCCAGGACCTCGGCAGGGACGTGGAGAGAGTCCGCCAGGTAAGACATGGTGATTGAGGATCTCGTTCTTGACACTGACTTGGAGCAGGCTTCTTCTGGCATCACATCCGATCTCGAAGACCACCGTCTTAAGGCTCAAACCGCGCACGCTGATGTGACAGAACATCTCAACCAAGTCCTCGATGTTGCCATCCAGATTGATAGATCGCACGACAACTCGCTGGCAACCTCCATGGCTTTGGATCAGCAGAACCAAGTAAGTCTTGATTGTCCATCATTCCTTTCTACAACCACTGACAATGATCAAGAACCTTGCTTACACGCTGGCTCGTAACGCCGAGGCTGCACGAGCACTCCATTACCAGACTGAAGTTTTGCTTGAGGCCATCTTCACCGTTACCGAGAACGTTACAGACGCTGCAAGAACAGTTTCCGAGTTTCAGAACGACATTCAGAACTTGCCTACCAAGGTCATTCAACAAGTCCTCGCAGCATCGATCGGAGGCTTACCTATCGGCATCCTTGCGATTGTGCTCCTCTCTCTTTTCTGGTGTTTTGCCTTCGCTCTTCTTGACACGTGGGGTCCATTCCGCGCAAGAGGCTCAGTTGTTTCTTCGCTCGGCATCTCGATTGGTAAGATCTTCGAACCTGACATAGCGATATTTCTCTGACAAACTACAGCACTCACATACCTCTTCTTCGCAACCCCTCGTATCTCCACTGCCCCTACGCTCAGTATCTTGGGATTCGTCGGATTCGCGATCGCAGCAGCCTTTGCTTGCAAACTTTGGTACAAGCAGCAGGCGACCTGTAACCAGCTGGCAGACGACTTCGATCAAGATGACAAGCCTTCAGTCCTTTTGCCTCAGACAACTTACGACACCGAACCGCTCCTCTCTTAGGGGTGGCCATTCGACTTTCCACTCAACGACTCGAGTCGCCAATCTTGCCGTCATCACCATACCCACGGCTATCATCGCCACATAGCTTTGCAGTATTGCGTTTGCTAGAGCAACCACCATGACCCCATCATGAGTTTACGACCTGACGAGCTGACGAGCTGACATTTGGAACATTTACATGGCTTTTTCTTTTCTCTGTTTCTTTATTTGCAGCTGCATCTCTACTCTCTACACTGCTTATTCACATTCAGCATCTTGATCCGAGGGTCTTTAGGAGGCATCTGCTTGAGCTCGCTCTATTTTCTTGTTACAATCAATTCCGCTCAAGCATACCCATCAGTCTATCGCTTTTCTAAACTCATATCATACTCACCAAACTCCGTCTTTTCTCCGACTGATTGATCAAGTTTAATGGTTGAGAAGAGGCTCCATCGTAATCTTTGGGTGTTTGTGTTGAGGCCATTGGGTGAGTGTCCTTCTAGCAGTTCCGAAGCATTGCACCTCTTGGATACCCTCTTTGTAACACTCACTGCTCGTGAACTTTTCAACCCTTACGATCAACCACCTGTGCCAAGATACGCATTTCGATGCAAGGTAGATCTATTAGACGAGAGTCGTATGCATGGAAGTTTGACAGCTGTGACACTCTTCAGACAACTTCAACAGGTCCCAGGCATCATGGGCATCACGGGCATCACGATTGCCACGTCCAAATATTCCAGCACATCAACAACCCTAGGTCGACATTACCGGAAAGCAGCATGACAGAGTTATTAGTGATGTACATTTGACTCGTCAGCCCATCAACAAACAGTGGGGAGATGTAATATTCTGATCGTCCCGCCCACCCAAGCACCTCTCAACACCATTCGACAAGACTTACAAGGGTTTCGAATCAGCGCAAATTGCGGGCCTGAATAGAGGGTTTCAGGCTTCCTGCACCTGCTGCACCACCTTTTGCTCAGCCATGATCTACCTTTTTTCATGCTACATAAAGAAGATGTACTACCCAGAGTTTTTCGCCATTATCGCAAATTCAGCGTGCTCACTGTTTTCTATATCAATTGCCTGATAAATACCGTCTGAATCACAAGGTATTTTTCTCCAATCGCAATACATAAGTGTTTCATGTTTCTGACTTTCTGTAGAAAAACATCCATCGTATATGTACTATTTGGACGAGTTTGACAACCTACATCAATACGACCAAGACCAGGCAGAAGTAATCTTCACGCTCGAAGCTTTCAATCGCGCCATGGCATACGAAAACGCAATCCCAATTGGCGTCATCATCGGACTCGTGTCATTCATCGTAATTCTGGTCTTGATGTTGCGCTGGCTCAAGCACAAGAACGATCAGAAAGACGCACGCGAGAAGGATATCGAGGCTGCGAAAGTCGAAGCTTCGGCATTCGATGATGGAGCATCGGATATCCTGACACCAATTGCGTCGCCGAGAGATGCTCTCTTCCATCCCGATGTGCGGGAGAATGCATCTGTCACAAATCTCCAGGCTGGACCAAACAAGACGGAGGCAGAGTGGAGTGCTGCTAGACGGGCTCAAGGGCATGCGTGAGTGGAGCCATAGAAAGTGGTGGGCAAAGTCAGATAATGAATTCACGACATCAATTCACCCTGTTGAGGTGTTTCCTGAAGTATAACATGAATTGATTGAGCATGTTTGTGTGTGGTGGTAAAACATAAGACGTCGCAGTGATTCGGAAAAGTCAAGAAGCAATCTCACCGTCCTGGAGAAACGTCGGGAAACACTGCTGACTTGCGGCGTATCGGCCAAGCTTGAAAGTTGCCTTCGAAACCTTCAAGGTGTTTGGCACTTCACCCGTCTGTACGATTGGAGATCACGATCTATTCTTTGGATACGAGCGCATAATCACGACCATATTACTATCTGCCTGGAGGGGTTGCGCGCCGACAAGATGACGTCCTACGAGGATAGTGTGACGGGCCATGCATACAGCACTTTGATGCGCCTGGGACTGCCGGCATACACGATGCACTTTAAGAGTCCGACGTATATGAAGGAATCCATGCTGGAGAGGCTGGACCGGACAGTATGTAAGAACATACTCAAGGCTTCAGCGCAGCAACCCGAAGTCAGGTTAGTCATACCCACGCTTCATCTTCCAATCGCTGTCAACTGACACGCTTGCCTCTTTGTAGAGAAGGTCTCGGTACCGATGACAATGTCTGGAAAGATATGGTCACCTTATTCCGCGCCGCCATTCCTTCGCTCGAACGCCGTTCTTTCGCCGTCTGGGACCCATCCGCCGTCGATTACGAAAGTACCTCGGGTGCTCTGATCGCTCAGAACTACCCTGGACTATGGAAAGATTTGGAGAGATTGAACGATTTGGTATCCATACTACGAAACACTTTGACGATTGGAGAAAAGGTTCAGGATTTGGCTGCTGAGTGCACCTTCGACCAGGAAATCTTCAGGCTTATTAATTGCTGCGTTAGAGTTACGGCAAGAGGGTTTGACGGCGATGCTGGCACAGGCGACGAGGAAAAGTGGCAATGGATCGTGAATGCATACAAGAAGCTTCTCATAACTTCGCTTCAATTCTTGAACAACTTGGTAGCAAGGAATGAGAGAAGGAAGCTGATGCTGTGGGTTGCGCTGTTCGACAACTCGACCGAAGGCATTCTGGCTGAGGATGGCGACGATACCCCTGGCCAATCTGCGCTGGGTGAGATGCCCAAGCCACCTGTTTCAACCGGCGACATTCTGGTTGCGCTCGGTGAGACTAGCAAGGCCACTTATGACGCTGCTCAAGATGCCTTGAACGCGAAGCGATTGCTCGCCAACAGGGATCAGATGAAGCCGCCATCACGACCCGTGTCTGGCTACGTTTTGTTCGTCAGACAACACCAAGCAGAAACCAGGGAAGCCCTTGGCCCCACCGCCACACCGGACAGCGTCGCAAAGGCATTGGCCGCTAGATGGAGCATTCTGTCAGACAAGGAGAAGACGACATTCAACAAGCAATATGATGCCCTGGCTCAACAGTATGAAAAGGATCTGGCCGCTTACCAGGATGCTCGACGTCTCAATCAGGCCGAAAAGGCACAGTCGGATAGAGCACATGCTAATCAGGTCGCTGCACGTATCGCACACATTGAAGAGCAGCTCGGCGATCGCATGAGGCCCGAAGGTACCAAAGTCACACCACTAGAACCCCCAGTCTACAACTCAGATGGAGCCATTGCATTCCCTGACGAAAAGACATCTACTGGACCTAGACCTGTGGCAGAAGACGACTACAAGATGATGTTCACTGCTTCGGCAGGAGCGAAGATCTTGGAAAGTGGCAAATCAGAACTTATGAAACGACTAGAAAGCTATCCTGTCCCACCTCAACAAGCTCAAATCGCCAGCCCAGCTTCGCCGATCGCTTCTCCAGCCTCTCCGGTATACGACAACCGAACTGATGAGGGTGATGAAGGTCTGGACGAAGAGAGTGAGGAAGAGGAAAGCGAAGACGAGGACGAGTATCCTGGCTCTAGCGAAGACGGGCGTGGGCTTTTGACCGATGTTCCTCTGATTCTAGGTCCGTCAGAGATAGAAGTTCTGCCGATGATTGTCATGTCTGGCATTGTTCCACCAGCAAAGTCAACACAAGCCGGCACATCAACGGAAGAGACAAACGCTATCGTCAACATGCATACAGTCAGGTGTCATCTACTTCTGGCCCAGGATAATGGCAAAAATCTGTTGAGGGAACTCTTGATATTTGTTGCTGCTTGGGACCTGCGAGAAGAAGAGCTCTACTTTAAGTTCATGGTCAAAATCATGGAGGCAATCCTGGTAAATGGCTTGATGCCATACGCATATCATGCTTTCAGGGACAAGTCCAGATCAAAGGATATCATCTCACCGGCTCAAGCAGTCATCATGAAGTTGCTCACAAACATTTTCAGATCCAGGGCAGAGGCGTCCAAGACCAATCCTCAGCCTATTGAGTCATATCCGCTGAGAGTTGATGTTCACATTGTTAACTTCATTTTCACTGAGTTCCGTCAGCATATTATCCCGCAGACCTGTGCTCTTATCTTCCTGCAAGGCAAGATCCACCAGAATCTCGCATCGCCTGAAGACTTCCCGCTCAATTTGTGGGATATGGAGCGCATGTACGAAGGTGTTTATCAATATCTGGAGCTTTTCGCCGTGCTCACCGAAGAGAGCATTTGGAAGGATGTCATGGCACAGTGGGAAGTCGCGAGCGAGCTAGTGACGCTACTCAAGGAATTGGAAGCTGCGATCCCTAAACTTGGTCCTGGAGGCACATCGCACGTGCCTGGTCCCAGACGTCCGGCTCATCAACAAAACCCTCATGGGCCTGGAAACCTCCCACCGAGTGGGCCTCCGATGGGCAACTACCCGCAGCCGACCCCTGGCTCTATCAATCCTCAACAGTATCAACCACCCTATGCTCAAGCTAATCAACAACACCAACCGCCTGGACCACCGCCGAGCCTCAAGCCCTTACCTATAAGCGTGGAAAGACCATTCGACCTGTCTCCGGACTTGGCTAACACGCTTCCGCCACTACCCATTCCGCCGACGGACACCAACACTCAGCCTCCCAACACCACTATTTTCGAGGCCGAGACCCCGTTGGCATACCCAGAGGATCCACAAGACGAGCCGTCCGACTTTGAATGGCGCAACCTCAAGAAGTTGACTGTACTCGTACTCTCTTCTTTGATCTGGAAGAACCGCAAAGTCCAGGATCAAGTCCGCGAGTATGGGGGCTTGGAAGCGCTCGTAGGCTGCTGCCGCCACGACGAGCACAATCCTTACATCCGCGAACACGCCATCATGTGCCTTCGCTTTGCTGTCGAGAACAACGAGGACAACCAGGCAGTGATCAAGAACATGGCCGGTATGGCAGCAGCAGGCGAGACACGTATGCCCACATACGCTGAGATCCCGCACGGCAAGCTCACGCATCCTGATCAGTTGATCCCTTTCCAAGTACCCCCCGTGCCGCAGGAGGTGCTTGATACCAATGGCTACGAGACATTTATGGACACCAAGGGCCAGGTCGGGCTTAGAAGAAAAGATCTGGGACAGCCGTCTTCAGGACCGCAAAGGCCCAGAACACAGGTCAAAATGACTGCGGAAAAGGCTGCAGAGCTCATGCAGACCGCACTGCGCGATCTGCCGCTCGGCGACAAGATACTCTTGGACAAGGAAAAGAAGGAAGCACTTGCCAAATTGGACAGGGCTTTCAGCTAGAGGCGATTACCCTGGCTTCCGCCCAGAAGAGGATCAATAAGGCTTTCGGTCAGACATGGATTTTGCGGCTAGGAGCGCGAAATCGCCATCATGCTCGGTGACAAGAGTTGGGTGAACAAAAGAGCACTTCCCAAACTGCACAGGGCTTTCAGCTAGAAGCACTATCCCTGGGTCACGCCTATGACATGGTCATCGCGCCTCGATAGACATGGTTATGGCTTCTGGGACCGCGAGATCGCCCTCTCCAACGCGTCCTACTTTGCGTCCAGAATTTGGACGAGATGACTTGTGGATTCACGGATATAGGTTCATACGTTACGTTTATGAAAAAACCATTCGATCCTATCATCCATAGTCGCGTTTGTAAACTGTAAAGGTGACTGAAAATGATTGAGTTTTGCAATCGAATGACATTGGGTATATGGTTTCACTACTGTACTAGAGTACACGCAGGCATGACTTTCGAGACATGATGTTTCGCCTCTAAACTCGCCTCTGAATTCGCCCCTGGAGTCGCCTCTCGTTTCGCCTCTAAGTTCGCCTCTAAAGTCGCCTCTGAGTTCGCCTCTGAATTCGACCCTCGAACTTACCCTTAAATCGTGCTCGAAGTCGTGCCTCGAATTGACCCTCGAAATCAACATCGAAACGAGAGTCATATCGAGCCTTAGCCCGAGCCCCGGTGCCGAACAAGACATTGCTTATGCTACAGAGATGTAAGAGCAGGATTTAGATGGGACGATCATGGCGTTCTCTCCCTTTATCTTCCTCAATCCCGAGAAGATATGAGCCACGCTAAACTGGATATCAACAAGTAAGTACCGCAGTGGTGTAGACGTCGAAACTTTCGCTGCCTGTGAGGGCACGTCATGTAGCGTTATGAATTGATCTTGTATCAGAGAGCCTCGAGTGATGCAAGGAGGATACCTCTCCGAACTCTTTGACTGGCGTGTTGACAATCGGAGTATCGCTCGCAGAAGATGAAGTTAGAAGCGGCAAATCAAACTGTTCTGTGGTCTGCTAATTGGATGGAAAAGCTCCAGGTCACAATGTTTCTCGTCATCACGTACGTGTACATAAAATCACAATTGGGATCATCATTCATCGAAAGAATCAAAAAATTGTATTGCTTTTATAATTAAAAAAGACATCTCAATAACCGAAGAAAAAGCATTCACCCAGAACGCCCATGAGTTACTTCTCTGATCTTACAATTTTTCATCATCAACACACCTACCTCAATCTGTTTCGATTCTCGTTCTTCCCCTTCACCGCGTTCTTGTCAGGTTTGGATACTGCAACACTTTAGTAGTCAGCGAAAATACCGCAGAAAGCGCAGTACCATCTCTTGTAGTAGGGGTTCCAGCGTAAAGGCAAATAGCACATACGACAGGCAGGAATAGTGTTGACACGACGACTGAGAGTGAAGGTGTCAGTAGCGGAGGAGTTGGTGGAGTTGGTGCACATTTTTGGTTTGGTGTGTGGGTGCTGTTTGGGGTGGTTGGGTGTTTCTGATGTGTTAGTGTTGTTGTTTGTTGATGAGAGATGTGATTTCGTCAAAAGAGGGCGGTCTGAGTCCATTTATACTTATGAGTTGGTAGACGAGGGTTTATCTCATGGAGTGAGTGAACTGAAAATAGACAATGGACTTGTCTGAGGACAAAGAGTTGAGAGCTGATGATGAAAGGATGCTGCAGTTGTGGTGAAAGATGGAACAAAGAGACAGCTTTCAAGATGAATGGGATAAGTGATCAAAGAAGCCGGCCGGCATGTTGTCGTTGTCTGATTACCTCTAGCACAGCTGCAGATTGACTCCGGGAGCTTGCAATGTTTGCTATGACAGTACCTGTGACGTGGCGGCAGCGCTGATGGAATCACTACCCACGCACTCAAAACCAGTCTGATCCTCTGTATCGTCGTGATGTGATCAGACATGTTACTGTCAAGCCTACACACCACAATGTGAAGATCTTCATCTAGTCGAAGGAAACACTCGGGGCAGCAACACAGAGTGCAACCAACATCCCTTCACTACCCTTATATACCCTGCTACCAATTCCCCTCACAAGCAACACCACTCCCGCTTTATCGCCAGGCGGGGTGGCCCAGCGGTTACCCTCGTCAGCTCGTGTCTGGCGACCCCCTGAGAAATTGCCCACAGGTCGTCGGTTCGATCCACGGCATCATAGATCCCGATTTGACCAAGAGTCTTGACACTCCACAACTTGCGCTGAAACGAAAATCCGTTGAAGGATTGGCTTTCCACCCTCTCTAGGAGGGTGTTTGTTTTGCAGATTTTTGCGGGTGTGAGAGGATTGACTGCTTCTGTTGTTCTTGGTTTCGATCCTCTTGTGCTGTTTCTTGTATTGATACGCGCCTTCTCTATTTGACTCTCGGCACATGGTTCCTCCACCGGATGTGCTTCCCTCAAGCAAATTGTTCGCGGCGCAGGTGAGGAAAACCCACCTATGTGCAGAGAATGGCATCTAGAGAGAAGATTCATGCTTCTGGTGTCCCAAGTGTGTCATTCGACAGCACTAAGAACAAGATTCGCATGCAGTATGGCGCTCTGGCCTACCACTAGGCGACATGATCAGATTGACTTGCTCAGGTGCAGGAGAGAGTCAGCTCGGTGTACACTCGTTCTGAATGGACCTTTCAAGGACCTTGAGTCTTCAACACTGCAAGATATGCTTCGTCTTGTGTTCGCTGGCTTGTTGGACAGCCGCAATAATGGCGGTGCCAGTAGGAGTGGCAGGGATGGGATGGTATCGATCCTTGGGGCTCCAGGAAGATGGTAGCACTATGCACCATGATCCGAAACTCTTCATGTCTTCTCGTAGCGCTCTTGACTGCAGGGTATGTGTTTGAGCAATCCGTCTGCTTCTCATCTTGCTCTGACAAATCCATGGACTGTGGAGAAGCATCTGCATCGCTCTTTCTCTAGCATTCTTCGTCCTTTGTCGTCTGCTTTGTTCAGTCCCCGTCAGTTTGCTGCATCAAGCTTGACTTCCCCATCTCGCACAGCACTTCAACTCCCTCATCAACCTCACTGCCTTAGAAAACCCCTTAAACTCCCTCAACCCCCACCTCTTTCCAACCAATCAAACTCTTCCCACTGATACCGCTCTCAGTCTATATATTCCAGAAATTCTTTACCTCTTTACAAGTATTCAAGCCGTGGTAGTGTAGTGGTTCAACACACCCGTTGGTCTTAACACGTGCGCGGTCATTCGTTGTTACTCAACGCCGTGTCAGTCTAGATCCGAGGAGGTCGCGGGTTCGATTCCTGCTCATGGTGCTTTTATTCTTTTCTTTTCTTTTCTTTTTTGGTTCTTTGGTGTGTTATAAGGTTAATCGGTCTTGTTCGTGGTCGTGGTAACTTTTCGGGCAAAGTTCATCTAATATGCTGCGAATGTTGTTTCTTTTCTGTCGGCGTTGTTGCTTTTTGTTCAAGTGTAGAGAGTTGTTACCTCCTATTTGTCTTTATGTTTGTGTTTTTTTGATAATGGTTGTGCTTTCGGGTCGTTCGTCCGGTCAACTCTAGATTACTTCTTTCTTCCTGATGTTTGCTGTTTTCCTTGCCACATTTCACGGTAACTCTTCCCTCGCTCTCCCATGACATGAAAACATCATCAATTTTATGTAGAAGCCCCAGGTTGTAGTATCAAGTTCGCCTTTGCAGGATCTATCTATTCTAATCACCCCTGCCCAAAAACTCCAATATGCTTGTCGGAATCCTCAAGCCAGTGGTATGACAACCAGTAAATACTTTTTCTCCTCCTCGCGCTTTTCACTTCCTATTCAACTTATTATGCAAAGTGTGCTCTTTCATGAATAAACTGACCACACCACCAATACCTGCCATAATCACAATGACAATCCAGACAGCTCTCAAACTCTCAATGTAGGTATCTCTCACACCTGCTTCCCAACCAGGGGGTAGGAAAGAGATGTCGCCGACATCGTCACGGATGCGGGAGATGACATCTGCAGAGCCGGGAAGGTGACCGAAGCGCTCGTAGAGGCCGTGGGAGAGTTTGTTTTGGAAGACTGCAGAGGCGATGGTGATGCCGATTGTAGAGCCGGTGGAGCGGAAAGCGTAGGAGGCAGAGGTGATGACGGCTTGATGTTCGTGACCGACTGCTGAGAGGAGAGCAAGGAGGGTGACCGTAAGCATGGCGCCATATGCCATACCGGAGAAGAAGAGCCAGACGAAGGGTAGAACGCCAATGACGTTTTCATTGAATGTTGTTGCGATGAGGATGGCTGCGATGATATACATTGTCAGCGCGGCCGTTGATAGCCACCAGTAGCGTCCTGTGGCACGCATGATCACACCAGCACCTAGAGAGCCACAGGCTGTGCCGATGGATTGAGGGACTAGTCTTGTGCCAGCTGCTGTTGCGGAAAGTCCTTGGACGATTTGGAAGTAGATTGGGACATAGTAGAAAAGCGCATAGACGGCCATGGTGAGGAACCAGTTGGTCAAACATGCTGAAGCCACGGTGCGGTGGAGGAGCAGACGAACAGGAATGACAGGCTCCTTTGCGACTCTGTCTTCAATATAGACAAATGCTGCAAGCGCAACACCAGAGAGAGGCAAACTGACGTAGACCAGGGGATGGTTCCAAGGGACGATGTTCCCACCGCTGTTGAGTCCAAGAAGCAGGAGAACAAGAGCAGTGCATAGGGTAATAGCACCGAGGAAGTCCACACGCTTGATACGCTCTTTTGCATTACCTTCCTTGACAGGGATGTCGATGAAGAACCAGCCAAGTAAACCAGCAATGACGATGAAAGGTACTTGAATGTAGAAAGCCCAACGCCAAGAGAGATTGTCATTCATGAGGCCACCGAAAATACCTCCCAGACCCATACCAGTTCCGTAGATCAAGTTGGCAAAGCCCTGCCAGAGTCCGCGCTTCCTAAGAGGGATCAAATCACTGGCGATGAAGGTAGAAATGGTGTTGAGACAACTGTGAATGATCAGCATGACTCCTTGTAATACCCAACCTCCAGGGTTGAACGTACCCTCCTCCAGTACCAGCAACAACACGACCGAAGATCATCATGGGAGCATTCTGAGCCAATCCACAGATCAAAGTACCGATAGCAAAGAAGCTGCTCGCGAATATGATTCCAGCCTTTCTTCCATAAATGTCCGACATCTTTCCCGATAGAGGTTGGAACGCGGCGTTCGCAATGAGATATCCGGTCGCAATCCATGAGAGTAGTGTTGACGAGTGAAAGTTTCGGCTGATAGGTGAGGCAAGAGTAGCGACAATCGTAGAGTCTACAACATCCAAATCAGTATACCGTTCAAATGACTCGCGCCAGAATGCACTCACCCATGGCAGCCCAGAAACTGCCTACCCAAAGACACAACATGATCACCAGCACCTTTGTAGTCATGGGCTCTTCAACAACATCTTCTCCACCCTCCTCTTGTCCACCAACAGCATCTCCGTCAATAGTTCCATGATCCTGTTGCGCGCCATCTCCTCCGAGCAGGGGTTGCTGCTCATCGTGTATCGGTGACGGTGGAATCACCGTGATATCGTCTCGTCGTTCCGCCATTGCTGCGATCGTATGCAGAAGACAATATGTCTAGTGTCACAAATATTCGAGGTTGCGGAAAATAATTGAAACTCGAAAGTCCCCACGTAGCGGTGACACATGCGCGCCGCCGCGAGAGCCGTTGTCGGCGATAGCGATTGTCTAACGCCGATCCTCCATGTCGGCTGTCATCGACAGCGACCATTTTGAAGCACCCGATGACTGATAGTGGTTTTGTTCGAAGGTTGACATCACTTTAGCAGCAAGAACGGATTATATACCGGTATCATGTTACACGTCTATGTCAAGCAACATGTCGTGCAACCGAATTGTCAAACACGCAACGGTCCGCAGACTGAGTCTACCAATCTTCTCGGTGTCGCTTCAAAAATGTAGAATCAACACCCGGCACTCGTTCAAGATACTCGCGCCCACTTATATACTTGAGATGCACAGACATACCTTTGAAGCAATTGGGACGTGTCAAAAAAAGTCTCATGTCTATTGTGCACCGTCTAATGGACGCAGATACTCGTGACAGGGTGACACCAGTAGCAAGAACATCTTCAAAATTCAGAAAATGCCTTTCGCTACAGCCATATATTCATAAGTGTCGTTGATACTCGGTCTTGTTATCAAGCGGTAGGAGGAGCTCTCTTCTTGAAGCCCAAGACTGTCCTCAGGCGTCTCAACTTCGACATTCTCTCCTTGTCGTACTTCTTCGTCTCCGCTCTTGTGAGTTCAGGCATTGATGGCATGCTTTCTAGAGCCAGACTCTCCCGGCCGTCATCAGTCGCACCTGCATCACTCTCTACCTCGCTACCGGCCGTCACAGGCCCTTGGATTGTGCCTCTAGACCTGCGTCTCTGCTCATCGATATAGCGATCCAACACATCAAGTAAAATGGCATAAGCGGATTTGCCAGCATAATTGCCGGTCGCTGCTTGCATGATCGGATTGCGCCAAGGGCAGTGCTCGCGATGCAGTTGGATGAGGTCGAGAGAGCGGTCTTCTTCTTCGTCTCCATCGTCATCATCGCCAAATCTGTGAGGCTTGTAGTCGGGCTGGTACATCCAGAGACCGATGCGTTGGAAGCAGGCTTCACAGGCTAGAAGTTGTGTGCTGGATTCCGTCGAGCCGTGCCAGCCGCAGACAGCGACCTTCAACACTTTGTGCTTTGTTTCTTCCGTGATTTCAGACTCTTCGTTGGTGTCCTCCCCATTCGACTTGTCTTCTTGCTTGTCAAGCAGTGATGTTGGAAGGTTGGCAAGAATCTTATTTGGTGAGGGATGGAGCTCCGCAGGTTGCAAAGTCAGCTTCTCTAGGAAGGGCGAGAGCCGTAGGAGTGATTGATAGCGTGTGCGTAGTTCGGGTTGCCAGACGGTCGACTTGACAATAGGCAAGCGGTATATGTCGTCCTTGCAACCTGCCTTTCTCCACAGGCAGTCATCCGAGTGTCCCTCAATGATGAGTTCCTTGTATTTGTCTACCAATGCCCGTTCCAACTCTTCCTGATTGCCCTCATCATCTTCGTCATCCTCTTCCTGCTCTTGATCATCTCCCTCGGGCTGGACGCGACGTCTCTTTACAATGGGCTCAACCTTGACAGCGACGCGCTGCTGACATCCTCCTTTGCAACCAACTGTATTCGTATCGACACACCACCATCCGCGTTTGGCCCACTGTACCTCATTGATAGCGTCAGGCTTGGGATGCCAGTTGGTGACGGGGCCGAAGCTGCGCAAACGCTTGATAAAAGCGTCATGCGACCAAGGCGCAAAGTTTGGTTCTCCTCTGACCGGGTTTATTGATGTCGCGGGTACAGGCTTATTGCGCAGACTTGCTGCCAGGGAAGTTGTCGAACCGCCAGATCGAATGCGCTTGGTTGCCGGTTCGCTGATTGTGCCCTGCGATACGGGTCGAGGAGGAGTTGCTGCTGCTGGCGCCGAAGGAGATCCGAAGCGGCTGTCGAGTAGTTTGTGAAACTTGCGTTTCGTCGTCGCGAGTGCTTCGGGCATTTTGTGATGATAGACGAAAGGACCAGAGAATGCGATCGAGTCCGTTGTCTTTTGGTTCGCGCCCTTCTTTGTTGATGAGCGCAACAATCACATGCAGCTCGGCTTCGGCTCCGCTCCTGCTGTCAGCAACATGCGCCTTCCTTCCCGGCAACCACACTTCACAACAAATGTCATCAATCACGGGAAGGCTTGTAAGCCAAGCACAATAGCACAACAGTGGGCATAGGAGAGAGACATATTTGCACAGGAGTTTCGACTCTAGCTCAGAAAGCCCTATGTGGACTTCGAATCAGTTGTCCTCACAAATGCTGAGCAAGAATATAAGAATTAAGCATTATATCGTGTGGCGTCTGCTGACCGAATGGGAGCAATAGTCGGGGCTAAAGCTCCTTCTCTGGCTCTTGATTGTGATAGCCATTGACGCTGGTAAGATAACCCTTCTCCCACTTTCGTCCCAATGCAGCATTGAACATTGTGTCCATGTGCGCGTTCCTTTCACTCTTATTACTACCCGGAGTGCTGCGTGTTGACCTCGATCTTTTGACTCTTTTATCTGGCGTCTCATATCTTACTGTTGATGAGCTGCGGCTCTGAATTGCTTTGACCCCTGTCGTCTCAATTGTCTGCTCTATCCGAGCATGCTCGGGGGCTGGATCCGAGGGTTGCGGCGGTATGGAAGTTGGCTTGCTCCTCTGTGGTGATGGTGTGCGCCGTTGTGATTCTTCATCATCAGCTTCTGGTTCTTTAATCCCCAACTCCGCATGGATCTCTTTGTCCGCGTGGAAGATGTTGGCAGAGCAAACGTCCCCGAACAACATCTCCATTGAGACATCATACGTGTAAGTTGATGGATCAACCGTGCAGGGATATATATCCTTCGGCCTCAAAGCTTGAACGAGTTCGCGGAGCTCTAGATAGGATGAGTGGCGAGAGAATGGAAATGTCTGGCATTGTTAGTAAACAATTTGTGTCAAGTGTTTTTGCAATACTCACAATCTCCCGCTGTTGCTCTCGACGATCTTCGGCTTCCTGATCCGACTTGCCAGTGATCAATCTTGTAAGTGCCGGCACCAATTTATCGATAGGCAGATTGTCCATGTCGAACTCGTCCACGGGCTTACCATCTTGACTCGTGTGTTCAACCTCATCGCGTAGGATCTCCAGATCGAGGTCAATGGATTCCTTACCACTCTTCATGAGAGTTGAGAACCACTGCGTCATTTGATCCCTGAGATCAGGTTGAGCTTGAAGGACCCTGCGGCATATCATCAGGAGTTGTTGGACGGTCCCCTGATCATACAGCTCCAGTGAATGCGTCTGGTTGAGATCGCCTTGGCCTCCACCAGCGCCTATCTCAGCGATCTCGTGACCTTTGTGCCGAACTACGATAGGCGTAATCCATACCACGCGTGCTGCATGGGAATTGTCAGATCAGTGTGTTCATAACGCGCTGAGATGAACCTACGATTCTGAAAAACCTCACAGCGAGTTCCTCTTTCACAACTGTGGATCCGGACTCCTTCCAGCGAATTTGTCAAACATCCAGGGTGCTCGTGGTTTCCAAGTTTGTAGCCTACTAGAGGCGCAGTCTGCGGCCCGTAGCAAGTCGGTTGATCTCTTTGAGAAGAGTAAAGCCGCCAACGATAGTCATCGAGGTGCACCCGAGTCCTCAAAGCAGCGGCAAGAGCGATCCAAACTTCTTCATACCCAAAAGTCCATGTGTTGAGGTAGAATACTGTATCGGAAGGATATTGAGAGACTTTTTCTATTAGCTCGCTCAAGCCTTCGGCCTTGGTAGGCATCTCGAATTCCAGGGTATCGCTGGAGGTGAAAGTGGTGTCAAGGTAGATATTGTCGAGTCTTCGCGTATCCTTCGTGTATGGCAGAAGAACCGGATTGCGTATGAGAGTGTTCACCCACCATGTCTCCGATCGAAGGTCGCCCGTATATAAGATGGCTTTCCCATTGCCTTCAATGAGAAACATACATGATCCCAAGCAGTGGTTGGCATCAAATAGAGTGACGCGGATGGAATGGCCAGGAGCTAGCTCAATCTCGGTTGGCGTTTCCAAAGGGATGGGTTTGATGTGATTTTTCAGGCGACGATATGTTTGCTTTCTTGATTCTAGAATGCCTTTTGCGAAGTTCATCCGATGAGGATATTTCTCAAGCCGTAGTAGTAGCTCTCGAGTTTGAGCAGTGCAATAGACAAATGTCGATTTGAACGATTCGAGTCCTTTTAGGTGGTCACTGTGGACATGGCTGAGGAAACACGCGAGCGGTGGCGGTTCGTCTGGGTAGTTTGTAAAATTGTCAATTCGAATGGAAGGAAACTCCCTCACGATGCCGTCAAAGGTCGACATCTGGTCGTGCTCTTCATTTATCCATGACCTGCATGTGGAGGATCATCAATGGTTCTAAATTGGGACTTGCGCATGGGCGAGACGCGTCGCAACGCGGCATCACTCATGTGGAGGTTCCGATGACGTTCGCTGAATTTGACAGCGCTTCAGTGTCTCGAACGACAGGGATGCGCCCATTCCACACTATGAGTGCTATCAGAGGCCGCTGTCAAAGCCACAAGGTTGGAAGGAGCAGCTTGACTGGCTCTTGTCATATGCAACTCGGGAGCAAACAGGGAATATAGAATAAGTGCAAGGCGGTAAGAAGAGCTACCCCGCTGTGTACGTCACAATCAAGCTCATCTTGGCAGAAGCTTAGCTTGGTGTTGAGCTCGTGGTGACGATTGACGGGAAGCTCGTGAAAGCAGCCGATCTGTGCCGCTCTCTGTTTCCTCTTGTTTATATGCCGCAGATCCTCCTCCCTTTGCTGAAGCCTCCTTTTCCCATTCTTCACCTCCTACTCCATAACACGTCAGGCAACATGGTTCATTTAGGTCAAGTCACAAACGATTCCGAGGTCCAGAAGGGCAATGCTGGAGGCATCGATGAATCCCAGCTCGGCCCACAAGGTGCTCAGTCTGGTGATTTCGAGACCAGCATCTATGGCAGCAGATTTGCAGCAGAGGACCTTCCGCGTCATGAGATGCCGTCTGGCGAAATGCCCGCCGCGACGGCTTACCGTATGATCAAGGATGACCTGACCCTGGACGGCAACCCTACCCTCAAGTGCGTTGTATATCAAGCAACCTCTGTTACTGCTACTGCGTACTGACAAGAGTATAGCCTTGCGTCATTCGTCACTACATACATGGAGCCCGAGGTGGAGAAGCTCATGACGGATGCCTTTTCCAAAAACTTTATCGACTACGAGGAGGTGAGGAGTAACAGACTGCTTTATTCTCTGTGAACTATGGAACTAACTAGCTTGAAAAAGTATCCCGTAAGTGCCGACATACAGAACCGCTGTGTCAACATGATTGCCCGTCTCTTCAATATTCCCACCCACGACGATAATACCAACGCCATGGGCACTTCGACTGTCGGCTCATCTGAGGCCATCATGCTCGCAACTCTGGCTATGAAGAAGACTTGGGTCAACAAGCGCAAGGCAGAGGGCAAGGATTATTCTCGTCCCAACATCATCATGAACTCGGCTGTTCAGGTTTGCTGGGAGAAGGCAGCTCGCTACTTTGACGTCGAAGAGAAGTACGTTTATTGTACCAAGGACCGCTATGTCATCGATCCGAAGGAGGCTGTCGACCTGATTGATGAGAACACAATCGGTATCTGCTCTATTCTTGGTACCACCTACACCGGCGAGTATGAAGACACCAAGGCCATCAACGACCTGCTAGTCGAGCGTAATCTTGACATTCCCATCCACGGTAAGCCTTCTCCAATCCTGAAGCCCATCTTAGTGCTGATCATTCACAGTTGACGCCGCATCCGGTGGTTTCGTTGCACCGTTCGTCAAGCCAGACCTCATTTGGGATTTCCGTCTTGAGAAGGTCGTCTCAATCAACGTTTCTGGCCACAAATATGGTCTCGTCTACCCCGGTGTCGGCTGGTGCATCTGGCGTGACCCCAAGTTCCTTCCCACAGAATTGATCTTCAACATCAACTACCTGGGTGCTGACCAGGCTTCTCTGACCCTGAACTTCTCCCGCGGCGCTTCCCAGGTCTTGGGCCAGTACTACCAGCTGATCCGTCTCGGCAAGTCGGGCTACCGCGCCATCATGTTCAACTTGACAAAGACCGCCGACTACCTGGCTGCCTCCGTCCAGAAGATGGGCTTCTTGCTCATGTCCAAAACTCGTGGTGAGGGTCTTCCTCTGGTTGCATTCCGTCTTAACCCCGATGATGGCCACTTGTTCGATGAGTTTGCTATTGCCCACCAACTCAGACAGCGTGGTTGGGTCGTTCCTGCTTACACCATGGCTCCTCACTCGGAAGGCCTCAAGATGATGCGTGTTGTTGTTCGCGAGGACTTCTCACGCAGCAGATGCGAGGCATTGATTGCCGACATCAAGCTTGCCATGGAGACCCTTGGCAAGATGGATGAGCAGAAGGTCAAGGAGCACAAAGAGCACATCAAGCAGCACGGCACCAACACCGGTCGTCATAAGAAGATGAACCAGCACTTCACAGACGAGAAGCACTCGCTACAAGGCAAGACTGGCAAGACCCACGCCGTCTGCTAAATGCGAGGATGATCAAAAGCACGACAGATCCTATTACATAGTTTCATGAATCAATGACCTTCTCGAACAACACCAATCTTTCTCTGGGGTAAACCTGTTTCTGGATCTAGAGCTGACGTTCATCCTTACAGTCAGTCCGATACTGGTGATGGCATTGCCTGGCACGATTGGTCTTTCTAGACATCTCTTTAGACCACGAAGAGTGGCTTGCGCGGCTTCGTATGTTTGTAGAGGCTTATGGCTGAGCACAACAGCATTGGATTTGTTGTCCTTGATTTCATCCTGGAGGCATTGGCTGGGATTGCGTTGACCTTGCTGTTCTTTGTAGGAACCTTCTGAGTCAATGTCGAGGTTACATGCCTTGGTCATTGGTGTATGGGTACGATATCGAATCTTGGATCCAGTGCAGACATTGCATCCTTCCCTTGTGCTTAACTTTGTCACTTCGACTCTCAGGGGGTGGCGATGCGCATTGTTCCACTTATCAAAATGCACAATGATTTTCAAGGAAGATACGCTGTCCACAGAGAGCGTTTATCTGACACCCTCTCCCTGGACCCAGCTCTACATTGCATCCTCCCCTTGTGCTTAACTTTGTCACTTCGACTCTCAGGGGGTGGCGATGCGCATTGTTCCACCCATCAAAATGCACAATGATTTTCAAGGAAGATACACTGTCCACGGGAAGCGACTATTTGAAGCCCTCTCCTTGGACCTAGCGCTACTGTCGAAAAACATTGTGCATTTTTACAGGCCAGACGACCCCCAGCGTGGCCGCAGGGGATGGTTGGAAGTGTCAGCTTTCCATCACACAACAGGGAGGTCGTATCAACACCTCAACTGCGTCAACATAGCTCCAACAACTTACGAGCTCAGCGCTCGTGGAAGGATATTCGACGGACTGTTTGAGAGAGCTAATGATCGTGATGAATTCGATGAGAGCGAACGCCTCTGCCACCTCTTACTGGATTATCCTGATCTTGGTGATTACCACAAGGCCGGTTGCCACCGCATCCTCTCACTCGGCGAGGACAACTTCCTGTAAGTCCATGCACCCAAGTGTCTATTTGTTTTAATATGCTGACCACGGTCATACAGTTGGCACGCTCAGCAAGCTGTTGAACTCTACAAAAACCTCTTCACCGTCCGTCCTGGAGGTTCCTATTCCGGCAAGGTCACACCGACTCAAGCAGAGCTCGACGCACAGCAGACCCTTATCAACCTAGCTAAGAAGTGCCTCGCGCACGCAAGCAAAGACCACAACGACCTGCAGGTCGACTACAAGTTCCAGCACCACGCCTTCGAGCAAAAGCACTGGCGCAAGCCTACCAGAGAAGAGTTGATTGTAGCCCATCACTTGCGCCACAACAAGCAGCAGGTAGACTTCGTGGTGACTTTCGAAGACAGATATGTAGAGTGTCTACAGCCTAGCATGGAGGACGGCGATGATGAGGACGGTGACGATGAGGACGAGGGCAGTCAAAATGCTGTCAATGACGAGGACGACGACAAGCTTGATTCTGATGGTGGTGACCCTCTTCCCGAGTTGAACTACGACTTCGACCTGCCTACACCCGAAGCTTCGTCTCAACCCGAGCCTTCTTCGTCGCAACCTCGACCCGCTGCCGTGACGTCCCGAAAGGGGAAGGCAAGCTAACGCCGCAATCTCTCGCCCTTGATGGAAAAGGACCCGGAAAATGATTGAAATGTACGATCTGGTATGGTTGACATCCTGGGACTACACAAGTCACAACCTTCGGGAGGAAACACCAGAAATAGTAAGAGGAAAATGGAGCATAACAGTAATGATAAGAAGAAGAAACCAAAAACAAATACTGTGGAGAGAGGCAGAAAAGCACTACAGCGACGTGATGTTGGGCCATGGAATACCATTATCGAAGAGCAGGTGCACGATAGCGAGCAAGCGGCTTGTACATATGTCGACTCAGACTTGCCTTCCTGGGTTGTGCACCTCCTTGAGGCTTCTTGAATACATAGTCGTTGGCGTGTCGTTGAAGAAGGGAAGTTTGCGGGAACAACAGATATACTGGTTTCTTCATATCAGCTGCTGACAACTCGCGTTGCCGGTGGCCCGTCGCGGTCTCGACTTTCGAGCATGCTTCACGCCCATGAGCGCCACCTCGCAACGCTTCCGTACCACAATGCTTGTCCAACAAGCTTAAGAAAGCCATACAGCTTGGCATGCTTGTAGATTTTGCTTGGCCGGAAAAGATAGGCAGACAATCGCTATCTCATTGTCAACTCAACAGTCTCGTCGACTTGTACTTTTTCGAATCAGAGGGCAGCTCAACACCGACAACCGTCGGCGGTATCACCAACATGTACACAATCTTCTTTGTCAAGACGTTGCGAAGGATGCGGGTTACGCGTGCTCCTCCGCATATCGGCACGCGCAATGATCTTCGGGTGGCCCATGACATCAGTTTTTGTGTGTAACAAAAATCAGTTACTTCTGGGGCAACCGTCCGGCGAAGAGACTATCTTTTGGTCATCTTGAGGGGTAAGATATCAACCTTTGGTTCTTAAAAGATCCTCGTCTCCCTCTGCTTTGTGTTCTGGATACTCGCAATTTCATACTTTTCGCCCAGTTCGAGATTCTCGCGTTGTTGGAGCCAAAAGAGCTGGAGAAACACAAAGGATAAACAGCAACAACAATCTCCATCACCATGACTGGCGGCGGCATCTCGGACGATGCCCGTCAACTCGCGGCTTTGGGTCATACCCAGGAATTAAAACGGACCTTTTCCCCGCTGGCTATGCTCGGCTTAGCATTCGCCATCTTAAACTCATGGACAGCATTGGCTACCTCGCTATCACTGGCCTTGCCTAGCGGTGGACCGACATCCGTTCTCTGGGGATTGATCACAGCAGGCATCTGCAACCTATGTCTTGCAGCAAGTCTGGCAGAGTTCCTCAGTGCGTACCCATCGGCAGGTGGTCAGTACCACTGGGCTGCTATGCTCTGTCCTAACAGTCGCATGATCTCGTGGATTACCGGATGGATCAATGTGAGTAGTTACTCCATACCCCGGACAGCCACCCCCACAGCCTGATATTGTGCTGACACATAGTTTTACCAGGTCGGTGGATGGATGGCATTGACTGCCACTGGCGGCTTGCTCGGATCGCAACTGATATTGGGCATCATCTCATTGATGAGCCCTTCGTACGACCCCAAGAGCTGGCATCAATTCTTGATTTACATTGGGTACAACATTTTTGCATTCTGCTTGAACGCTTTCGCCAACAGAATCATTCCTCACATCGACAGAGGTGCCATTATTTGGTCAATCACTGGATTCGTGGTGGTGTCTATCACTATTCTGGCCTGCGCTTCTCCCAACTACAGCTCTGCTGAATTCGTCTTTGGTGAATTCATCAATGAGACTGGCTGGCCTGACGGTGTTGCTTGGTTGTTGGGCTTGCTCCAGGGTGGCTTCGGACTTACCGGCTACGATGCTGTCGCACACATGATTGAAGAGATTCCAAACCCGAGAAAGACAGGACCCTTTGTCATGATCACCTGCGTTGCCATTGGTACTTTCACCGGTTTCATTTTCTTGATGTGCCTTCTCTTCGTTGCTGGCAACATCGACGATGTAATTGCCTCACCTGCTGGACCTCTTCTCCAAATCTTGTACAACGCCACAAGCTCGCGCGCCGGAGCCATCTGCCTCCTCATGTTCCCCCTGGTCTGCACCGTCTTTGCGACAATCGCCATTATGACTACTAGCAGTCGTATGGCGTGGGCTTTCGCGAGAGACAGAGGTCTTCCTGCATCAAAGTTCTTCAGCAAGGTCCACAAGGGTCTTGATGTACCTGTGAATGCGCTTGCCCTTACTTTGGCTCTTGTCATCATCTTTGGATGTGTCTTCCTCGGATCCTCGAGCGCTTTCAACGCCATTACCAGTGCTTCGGTCGTAGCCTTGAGCATTACGTATGGTATCCCAATTGCTCTGAACGTCTTGCAGGGGCGTAAGGGACTACCAGCAGACCGCGCATTCATCCTGCCCTCCTGGTTCGCCTGGTTCGCAAACCTGCTCGGTCTGGCTTATGTCATCATCACCTCCGTTCTCTTCCTGTTCCCCCCAGAGCTACCTGTCAACTCGAACAACATGAACTACTGTGTAGTCGCATTCGGCATCTGGTTGCTGATCTCGTTATTGACATGGATTTTCGACGGCAGAAAGAACTACACTGGACCCAAGGTGGATATTGTAGATGAGCATGTGCTTACAGCGTCGCCTTCGCCTGAAGTCGTAAGGACGAATAACAATGACCTTGATTATTCCGAGAAGGGCAAGGAGCCAGGTTTCTAGATGCTATTTAATGTTCAGGCTGTTTGTTGCCACAATTTAACGATTATCTTGTTCTCTCTCACTGTTTGACGGATTGAAATTGTGAATTGCATAATTCGTGCTTCTCAATAAGGCATGTTCTCAACATTGCAGCTCTAACAGATTTGAGCAAGTCTAGGCGAAACTTTCCAATGCAGGAACGACGATCGATCGTCCATCGCATGATCTCACGAGTCTCGACTTTCTAGCTGCCATCGAGCCTGTCTCTTGACTCTCTTCACTCCACCATCACGATGGACGAAAGACTACAAGCAGATATAAGGGAAGTCGACCCCGAGGTCGCCTTCCCAGTCAATTCGCAACACGTACACTCAACATGGGCGCGCACATTCCATTCGCGACCGGAGCTGTACATGCAGCCAGAGACGACTGAGGAAATCCAGAAGATCATCAAGCTCGCACGACGAAGCAGGAGGCGCATTGTCGTCGTTGGCTGTGGTCACTCGCCCAGCGATATCACCTGCACATCATCATGGATGGTCAACCTCGACAAGTACAACCGCGTACTGAATGTCGACCGCGAAAGCAAGCGCCTCACAGTCCAGGGTGGCATCCGTCTACGCGACTTGAACCTGGCCGCCAGCAAGCATGGCCTCACCATGCCCAACCTCGGAAGTATCCACGATCAATCCATCGTCGGCGCCATCTCTACTGGCACTCACGGCAGCACCCTCAAGCACGGCCTCATGTCCGACTCAGTCAAGTCTATTCGCGTCGCCCTTTCGGACGGCAGCATCGCATACTGCTCGGCCGACGAGAACCAGGATCTGTTCCGCGCCGCCCTGACTTCGCTGGGAGCTCTTGGAATCATCACCGAAGTCGAGTTCGAGATGACGGATGCAACGAATATCGAATGGGAACAAACACTGAAACCCCTTGACTGGGTGCTTTCGCGCTGGGATAAAGATCTGTGGACAAACAAGGAGTTCACACGTGTCTGGTGGCTGCCGTACATGAAGAGAGCAATCGTTTGGTCTGCCTCCAAGACAGACAAGCCTGAGAGACCTCCTGTTTCAAGCTGGTACGGAGGCTCTGTCGGTTTCCACACCTACCAGATTCTGCTCTGGGTGTCAAATTACGTCCCTAGTATTCTTCCCGCCATTGAGTGGTTCGTCTTCGGTATGCAGTATGGCTTCTCTGACCATGCCGTCACCAGCGGCATTGAGCCTCAACGCACTGGTCTGCTCATGAACTGTCTGTACTCGCAATTCGTCAACGAGTGGGCACTTCCCCTCGAGAAGGGTCCTGAAGCCATCACTCGTCTCTCTGCATGGATTAACGGCGAGGAAGGTTCCGGTATCCCCTTCAGCAACAAGGGCCTTTATGTTCACGCTCCTGTCGAAGTTCGTGTTTCCGACACCTCCCGTGTTCAGCCCAGACCTTGGATGGACAACACCAACGCAAATGGACCTACTCTGTATCTCAACGCAACTCTATACCGCCCCTTCCTGAAGGATCCTCCTTGCCATGAACGCTACTACGAGGCTTTTGAATACTTGATGAAAGAGCTCGGCGCAAAGCCCCACTGGGCAAAGAACTTCTCCACCGTCACCAACGATGATATGCAGAACATGTTCGGCGACAATCTCACCTCTTTCCTTCGCGTTCGCGACGAAGCTGACCCTGATGGTGTCTTCCTCGGCGCATGGCACCGTCGCTACCTCTTGCCTGCCAACCACCCTCGCTACGCATGCGAAGAGAAGGAGATGGCAAGGACAAAGGCTGCCGACGGTGGTAAAAATTGGTTTGGCGAGTTGACAAATAACCCGAGAACCGCGGACGAGAAGACCGCTCTGCTCTCAACCACTCAAGGTCCTGAACATGACGATCTGGAAGATCAACGTCGCTTCAGAGAGACTGCTGCTGAAAGCTTGTTTGGTACAAAGGTGTTTGATAAAATGTAATGACTATGCATGCTATCGTGTAACTTGTATATTCTGTTCATTCGTTTTGACTCGCCTTGCTGTTTTTGTTCGTTTTGCCATCTATTCTCTTTGGAAACGTTAACCGTAGGTTTGAGTCTTCAAAGGCGGAGGGCGCGATTTGGCAATCTGTTCGTCCTGGTCGCGACTTCCGACTTGCTTTGTGTTTGACCGCAATCTTCGCATCTTCGCAGCTTCTTGGCTTCCCGTATGCTTCAACAGCCTTTCCGAGAATGGACGCTCGATGTTTTGATCACTCGACTCCCTACCAGATCTACTTCTTCCTCGATTCTATTCGCTAGAGGGCACGCTCTTGTCCAGGACGTGTTCCGATTACCTGCTCCTAGATGCGAAAGATTAATACTCGATACTCAATCCCCTACATACAACTCACGCAGCTTGCAGTTGCGCCAACCCGATCTCCAAGCGACATTCCTATCTGTCAATTCCCATCTTCCCCTCCGTATCCCTCATACATAAGCCGAACGCCCACAGTCCTCCCGTGTCCGACGTGTCACCTCTTTCTAGCATGGCGGAATCAAAGGGGACAGGCAAAGCGCAAGTTATGCCTCCAACGCCACTCGTCGATACAGGACTTCCCTCCGATGAAAGACGCGCTCAAGAGCTCGACCAGTACTATACGCCAAGTAAAAAATCGGCATTGCGTTTGACAGATCGAGATTCCGCACTGCCGGCTCACATGCAGCTCATATGCTGGCGTCTTGGTATGCGAAGGGCACTGGTCAGTCTCATCGACCGAGATACGCAATACTATGTTGCCGAATCGACAAGAACAATGGATCTTCACAACCCAGATTACTACGAGGATGAAAACGATGGGCCTCTATCTCTCGTAGGTCTTATCAGATTGAGGTGTTAATAGTGTTGCTGACACACAGGATGCAGAACGCAAGCCATCCCAAGACAGGAATTCTATGTGCTGAAACAATCAGAGCTATCATCGGCTCCGAAAAGCAGCCCGCCTACTTCGAAATCTGCAACCTCGCCGCAGATGATCGATTTGCTCAGCTCAACATCGTTGAGGATTTGCATCTTGTCTACTATTGTGGCGTGCCGATACGTACAAGCAACAATATTGTGATTGGCACTGTTTTTATCTTGGATGATAAGGTTCGGGAGCCTCTCAGTCTACAGCATGTCACTTGTGAGTACAAGCGAAGATCTCCATTGTCTTTCCAGCAAGAACGGTAACTCGTAAATTCTCGAAAACATTGCTGACTCAACTAAGTCCTCACATCCATAGCCGACAACGTCATGATTCACCTCGAGAACCGCAAGCAACAGATGGACGTTGTCAGGATCATGAAGATGAACAAGTCTCTTGCGTCATTCATGGATTCTCATCAAGACCATAGATCACAGACACCGCCGGAAGAACCTGAGATCGAAGAGCCCAAGCTTTCAACCCCAAGCGCGTCAGGCAGTCGACGAAGCAGCACCGGCAAGTCCTCGGAAGACGAGCTTCCACATGGTAACAGCGGGAGAGAGTATAGTCAAATATTCGACCGTGCTGTTACCTTGCTGCGGCAATCTTTGTCATTACAAGAGAATGGTGGAGGTGTCATCTTTCTGGACACTGCGCCAAAATCTTCGGGAAGAGTTAGCGCAGCACGTCGTCCTTCTGGACGTGAAGGCGGACCCAAGCGAAGTTCCTCCAAGCTCGTCGTCGGTACTGCTCCACCGTCACGTACGCCTTCAGATGAAAGTGGTCACGGAGAAGACAACCGAAAAGTCTCTGCGGCTATACTTGCCTGTGACATTAGTGCAGGCGATTCAGAACAAGCATGCCAGATGAGTGAGAAGACACCTGGTAACATACCCGTCAAATGTCTTCTGAAATTCATCAAGAGAGCGCCCGGAGGACAAGTCTACCACTATCCGGAACTACGCGATCGTTGTCAAACAATGATATCGATGAACACGCAACACCAAGGTAACATGGAAGAGATAGATGTCAGAAGTCTCTTTTCGCACCTTCCTGGAGCCTACGAAATCATCTTCGTGCCTTTGTGGAATACTCAACTTGGCCGATGGATTGTCTGCCTTGCTTATACGTTGTCGACCGAACGAAATTTCACCTTTGAGATAGACTACTTCTTCTGCCGAGCGTTTTGCAATTGTGTCAAGGCAGAGATTGATCGCTGCACAGTCGTACTCTCAGATCACCAGAAGGGTGACTTCATCGGCAGTGTCAGTCACGAACTGTGAGTCTAAAGTCTCACGGCTTTGCCTGACGAACAGTGCTGATAGAACTCAGGCGTTCTCCACTTCATGGTATTCTTGCGTCATGCGAGCTCATCCAAGAAACGGAAATGACGCCCTTCCAGAAATCACTCATCGATACAACGGAAAGCTGCGCTCATACCCTGCTTGATACCATTCAGATGGTCCTGGATTACAGTAAAGTGAACGCTTTCACAAAAGACCAACCGGGAGAGAAGTTGAATATCAGACCGCATATCGTGAAAGGGGGTGTTGAGCCACTTCTCAGCACATACTCACATGTCAATCTTGCCTCGATCGCAGAAGAAGTCATTGAAGGTGTTACAACAGGCCATCTCGCCAAGAGTGATCCAAGCATGGAATTGGGATTCTCAGGGGAAAGAGCAAGATTCAATGCCAAAACGTTTGAAGAGCTGTTGGCAATGCCTCAATCGCCTGTGGAAGTCATTCTTGATGTCAGCCCGCCGCAAGATTGGACTTTTGTCACTCAACCTGGAGCATATCGAAGAATTATCATGAATGTGTTCGGAAATTCATTGGTAAGTTATTTCCAGATCAGACATCCGCGACAGATTCTGCAAATGTTGTCTATCACCAGATACTAACATAACACTCGCAGAAATACACGGTAACGACGATATGCAGCAATGAACAACAATAACACCCGATACTGATTATGATCTAGGAACATGGCTTCATCAAAGTTTCTCTCAATTGTGAAGAGATGAGTATGAAAGAGTCAGAGCCTGCCATGGCCATGGTCGAACTGAAAGTCTCAGATTCTGGCAAGGGAATTTCTCAAGCATACATGGACACCAAGGTAAGTTACCATAGAGAATACAAGCTATTCGACGATTCTGACATTTTCAGATGTTCACTTCTTTCGCTCAAGAGAATCCACTCGCACCGGGTACTGGCCTTGGACTTTCCCTCGTACGCTCACTGGTTCAAATGATGCACGGCGAGATTGAAGTCCAGTCTGAGGTCAACCATGGCACGACAGTCACTGTGAAGATTCCGATGAAGCGTGCTGGCTCCCAGGACCCAAAGGATGGATTTCACAGACCCAACGAAGATAACATTCAAGCCCTACGCACTGTTGAGCCTCGCCCTCGCATCGCGAACTTCCAACAAGACGTATTGCCGGAAGACACACCACAAAAACGTGAGGGCTATCAAATGCAGAAACACGCATTGGCTGCTTGTATCAATGGTTGGTACAAAGTTGACGATCTTGATGATTGGGACTTGAAGACCATTCCAGACATCGTCCTCGTCGACGACGTACATCTTTTGGCCATCAGAAAGCACCTAGAGACCCTTGAGAAATTCGACGCTGTCGTGGTGGTTCTCTGTTCAGATCGCTCCAGGACAACGGCCATTTCGAGATTAGTCGAGTATCCCAAGTTGCACGTCATGGCTAAACCGTTCGGGCCATTCAAGCTTGCGAAGGCACTCAAACATGCGCTCGACAAACGCATGCCTGATGCCAATCCAGATGTTCCTTCTATCATCGAGGAGATGGGTCCTTTACCGGAACTCAAGCAATCAAGTCCAATCTTGAGACCGGCAAACTCTTATTCTCAGGACCTATCAAAAAGATTCCGCTCAAGAAAGACTTCCATCAGCAGCAATCCCGCATCGTTTCCTTTCCCGTCGATGGACCCTTCTTCTTCCCCAAGAGGTCCATCTACCCCTGGTCCAGTGACACCCTCCATTCCGACGACAACTCCGCAGGTAGAGGTATCGGGTACCCACCATAGACGTCTTCAGACTTTGGATGTCCCATCAGCCCAGCAGCAGCCTATGGAGAAGCACGATGAGCTTGTGCGTAGTCGGAGTGAAGGGCATATTGCCCACAGCCAACACAAGCCGAGCAAGCCGAGAATCTTGCTTGTGGATGACAACGAAGTCAACCTCAAGCTCTTGCAGACATTCTTCGTTCGTCGCGACTACAAGGATATTAGATTGGCCCGAGATGGTAGCGACGCAGTACGGATCTACGAAGATGCTCTGCGCCTTATGAGCCCCTTCCATATGGTGTTCATGGACATCAGCATGCCGGTATGTCGTGATCTTCAAGTACATGGTTGAAATCATACTGACCTTATTCCAGGTCATGGACGGCTTTGAAGCCACAAAGATCATCCGACAGACAGAAGCTTCAATATCAGCACAGCGGGTTGATCAACAAGCGGAACCTCATCAGAGCTTGGTCATCGCACTGACCGGCAACGCCAGTGGAGAAGATCAAACGAATGCGTTCACGAACGGTATGGACATGTACATGACCAAGCCGGTGTCTTTGAAGGATATTGGTGAATTGATGAAGACTTGTGGAGAGATAGCTGCAATACACGGTCAAGATCGTGCAAGATCGAAACTTCTGGAGAGCAGTGCTGCTGCTGGTGATGGATGAGGACATTTTTTCCCTGTGCTCGATAATTCTCTATGAGGTGTTTGGGCGTTTATTCTTAGCACATGTCGTATGGATGCATTGGTTATCCTCACTCGCTTTGATCGTGTTGAACAGATCATCTGCCTCCAGCGGCCTTAGTAAGATGACCCTCTGTCAGTCATAAAGGTGAATAGCTCCAGTCATATCTGCCGAAGCGCGCAAGTGTCGACGGCGTCTGGTCTAGTTGATTTTCACAAAGACAGACTCGGTACCTAATATCCTTACATGCACCGCAGCCCATCTTTGTACTTGCATCTCCTTCCGCTGCTGAACAAATGGATACCCATCTGTAAGAGTGCATTATGACTCTACTATCGTAGTAACAAATATGAATGACAGACACACACTAGTTTGCCAGAACTACCTTGATGTCTTGTTTGGTATAGATGGTAGGTGATTACATCTCATCTCTGGAGCAAAACAAGCATCATGCTCTCATACAACAAATAGCAAGTTCCATCATTCTACTCGCAAGAAGCCAGAAAAGAAAATGGAAAAATCGCATGTCCAAGTAGAAGAAGATGGTGAATGTAGGAAGTGCCACAAAAAGTGCAAAAAGAAGAATGTTCCGGTGCGGGGAATCGAACCCCGACCTCCTCGGTGAAAGCGAGAAATCCTAGCCGTTAGACCACACCGGATTCACGTGATGAAGATATCGTCGTGTTTTGCGTACTCAACGACACTCAAACGCCGAGCAAGCAAGCACATGGCGATGTTTGACTCATCAGCCCTGTATTGCATCGATCACACCATTGCAAGATCAAAATGTGAGAACGAGCAACAATCTATCACAACAAGACACAAGATGAAACAACAAAAGACAATCACACCTCAGGCGTTGAGAAAAGGCGATACTATTGCTTTCATCTCTCCATCCTCCAGACTTAATACTTTATTCAGCACCCGCATCACCCGAGCTAAACAATTCCTCCAACACCACGGCTTCAATGTCGAAATTATCTATACCGACGATCTCCCAAGCAATCATTTGCAAGCTATCCAACAACGCTGCTGCGAGATACAATCTGCATTCTCCGATGTACAGGTCAAAGCAATCATTTGTACAATAGGAGGATTATCTGCGAATGAGCTTCTGCCTCATTTGGATTATGATTTGATCAGGGAAAATCCGAAAATCTTTGTCGGGTATTCGGATATCACATTGCTGCATCATGCGTTGGTTACGCAGTGTGGGTTGAGGACATTCTATGGTCCTGCGGTGATTCCTGAGTTTGGAGAGGTGCCGGCGCCATTGGAGTTTACTGCCAACCACTTCTTCAGGACTTTGATGGAGCCGGGGCAGGGGCAGAGTGTTCCTAGGTCGGAGACGTATACGATGGAGTTTAAGAATTGGCTTGCTGAGGAGAAGGATCAGGAGGCTAGAGAGTTGATACAGGCGCCTGGTTGGAAGTGGTTGAAGGGGGGAACAGCGGAGGGCAGGTTGATGGGTGGATGCTTGCCTTCTGTTGTTCAATTGTGTGGGACTAAGTATTTGCCGGATTATTCTGGACGGGTGTTGCTTCTCGAATTGCCTGAGGGTGAACAACCTGGTCTGCCATTCTCACTAAATGCTGCGAGAAGTGCGATGGCCGATCTGCGTAATGCTGGTGTACTGGAGGTGGTGGCTGGTATCGTGGTAGGAAGACCGTATATGTATGATGAAGAGATGAGAGAGAGGTTTGAGAAAATGGTGGTTGATCAGTGTTATGGGTTGGAGGTCCCTATATTGGCGAATGTTGATACTGGACATGCGGATCCGATGCTTACATTGCCATTGGATGTCATGGTGAGACTCGACTCTGGTGGGAAGGAAGAGGAACAATTCGTGATATTAGAAGAAGTTGTTGTGATATGAATAGCTATTGGGAGCTCGGTCTGAGTAGCGCCTGTTCAACAGGGATAGCAGACTGCCATGCATATGGAGGCATCATCATACTTGAAAATTCATCTTCGGCTTGCCTATTGCGACCTGAGCGACTTACAAGTAATGTGCATGCAGGTTCTCGACCATGTTCCAGACCATCGACCAATGGTTTTGGGTAGATCAACACAGCCAATCGCGGCTGCATGCATGTCGAGCTCTTTTCGACCTCAAGACAACCTCATAGTCAACTCGAATATCTGTTAGTATAATTCGTGTGAGCAAACAGTGCTCGTCATTGTTCTTATCTTTTGACATTTTGCTTTAGCAATATCAAAACACAACCGATAGCGGTATTGAAGCAAAACGTTCATGATGATAGCTGCCAGTGGAACCAGTGAAAATATTGCCGCTGAGCCCTGCTGCAATGCAAGCAGCAAGCCTTCCGACGAGGCGTATTTCCCTCCAACGACACCTCATCGACTGGGGTACAGCAGCATGCGCGGAGAAGAGACAACTGACTATGACGAGGAATGGTGACTGTTTTGCGACATGGCGCGTGATGAGAGGTATCGGTTGCGTGCTTTTCTCAAAAACTAGGCAAGCAGAGTGGCAGGGTTCCCCAAGTTGCAAAAAAGCAAAGGAAGGAACAAAGGAGGCATGATTCTAGAAGGCTTCACGGCGACGCTTCCGGTGCAATACAAGATAAGGAAGTGAACAAGTCATCAATCGACAGCTGGCAGTGAGATTGACAGAAAGATAGATGAGTGTATCGAGGGCAGTGTTGATATCTTGACAAATGGCAAAGTCAAGCGAGGGTTGGTCGGGTGGAGTTGCTTTCTCCAATCCGGGGAATGGCTTTGGGTGCATGATGCAGTCGACGATCGTGAGTCGTCGAGGCGATAACGAATTGCTCATTCGACCATCGACTGGACTGTTTATGCCATCTCTGTCTCCTCTTTCTCCTCATCTGCATCTCCAGCTGTGCTGACTCTTCACACTTTGTTCGACCAGTCACATCGCGCGGGGACCTTTCCAGAGCTTGTTGAAGCTAGCGGGTTGTCGAGTCACAAGCTGCATAGACGGCGATAAGGGAGCAGCAAGCACAAGACCCTGTCAGGTCTTGATCAAGTCCACCTGCCCTGCCACCTGCCACGCTCAGGCTGCCTAACACTCCATCCTAACATCGCGACAAAGACACTGCCCATCTGCCTCGGTCACCATGCAGCCATAGCCCACCAACTTCATCGCCGTCGTCGTCCAAACCCAACCCATCACCCAGCGCTGCCGAGCCGCCATCAAGGTTCAACACCTGACGCCTGTCACTATGATGGATCGCTTGCCCATCCATGATATATCCGTCTAGTATATACAACACCGCAACACCTGTACAAACCCCCACCACCATTATACCATGCACCAGCACCCACGTCCTTCGATCAGGACCGCCGCCTCGGCCGCAACTCCTCATACCAATCCCTCGAGATCCTCCAATACACGAGACACCATGTCGTCTCGGACATACTCCAGCGAGGATCTGTCTTCGGGCAGCCAGACTGTCCGTTCGACCGACGGGAAAGAGCAGAGCGTCAAAGACAGAGCCAACTTGGTCGTCCAGCACTTCTTCACAAAGGCTGCTCTCATCATCTGCTCGTCTCGAGTCAGTCTACCACCTGCCATGTCCAGAAATGGCGAAGCAAAGATCGATAGATGGGTACGTACTTTTCCTTGTCGCCTCCGCTCCCCTACAAATGCAGTATGCTCCCTTGACCACCGCAGTTATCCATACTGTTCTAGAGAGACCTCTGTGTCTTGGCTGGCCTTGCGCGATCTTGAACCTGGCGGGTACAACACTGCCAGGCACTCTTGTGTCTCGGAGTCATGGTGGTTTCTGTCTTGTGTCATTTTAGAAGATGCTGCGTTCAAAGACAGTCATACATTCCCTTTGCCATTCTACTCTGCTCTCCTCGCATCGCATTAAGCACCGTAACCATGTCTGACCCAAGTCCAGTTCAATACCTTGATAGAGGAAACAGACATCTTAAACCAAGACTTGCAAGAGTGGAGGTCGATGGATGCAACCGTAGAAAGACCTGCTCCTCTGGTAATCGATGTCTACTTGGACACTGCCCAACTCGCCCCCAACCAGTCATTGGTCGCAATAGATGAAGAAGGCAAACCGTGGGATGTAAGCGAGACTCTGAGAAGACTCGAAGCTTCAGCTCCCACGCCTCAAAACCATACCCTCTCCCGCTTCGTATACGAGAGATGGACAATCAGTCTGGACGATGCTTCATCCGTGTCTCCAGCAACACTCAACGAACCCGCACCCAGCTTCTACAAGAAGGGTGTTATCACATGCAGAGCTCTCTGCACCTACGCACGGCTATTGCCAGCATGGAAGCTGAGGACCCGTCTTGGAAAGCAAGCTGCAACCGGGCCTGCGACACTACGACCTAGATATCGTGTCTCAGATGGCTCGCTCGCTGAGAAATCTCGGGTAGACACCCTCAGCTGCTCAATCTTCCCTTCAGACAGACGTCCGACCGAGACATATCGCTTCTCACCCCTACACTGCCCATTGGGCTCCTTGAATATCTCGGTTACATATCGCAAGAACCTGGATCTGCAGGTCGAGCTTTCCGAGCGCCTTATAAGTGCCAGGATGGCTGGACATGAACGCCCTGATAGTCGCTTGTCAGGAGAGTCGAGTAGAGAAAGAAGCTCGATGGATCAGGAACGCCCCTCTCTGCGCAATCAGACCCCTAGGTTCTCTTCGTCCTTCCAAAGATCTTCTCAAAGACCCACCACCCTCGGTACATCTCCTCGAACTGCTTCTTTCCGCGAGCCTGCCGATCGACCCATCTCAGCACAAGCCATTGACGAGCATGACGTGTCTGGACCTTCGTCACAACAGGACGATCAACCTCGCCGCTATTCATCACAAAGTCAGAGAGATCGTGAAGCTCCTCGTTTCGCGCCTTCGTCTTTGAGAGATCCGAATGCAGTCCAGCGTAGACCGTCTGTATCCTTCCAACCTTTCAAAGCCGGCTCGCTGTCATCGTCGCCTGCTGCTGGCAACTTCCTGTCAAGTTCGCCTAGCAGTTCCGTCGGTCGAACTTCCGCCAACCCACTGCTGGCACATGCTCGCAAGTCGTCCTTGTCAACGCTACCTCAACAAGCTTTGCGAAATCCTGGTGCTGTGACCGAGACAGCTGTTGGTTCTTCTGCATCGAGCTCGCCCAAACCTGCTCCTATTCAAAGGTACTCGTCGAGCTTCAGTAACAGAAGAGCACGTTTCCCTTCGGTGTCTAGCAGTAGGGTTGAGGAAGACAACAACAGCAGTGGCAGAGCTAGTGTCTCCTCCACGAACCGCGGATCAAGCACACTTCAGGAAGGTGAAGGAGGTGCTAGCTCAGGCTCAGTGCAGGCCGACGAAGACAACATCGCCGACTTCCTCAAGCTACTTGATAGGAATAAGGGCCTATCAAGTCTTAACAAGACCGACAAAGCCTCCTTGAACGCCAACTCGCAACGCGCAGCCGCACAATACTCCAAATTCTCACGCATGCGGGATTCAACCGCCCAACTTTCAGAATCAATGCAGTCATCAGTGATGCTGCAAAGATCGTCCAGTTCATCAAGCCGACAGCTGCAAAACGTACCAGGCATGATTCCCGGCTCCATATCCACTTCTTCATCACCCGGCAAGCCTATTTCGCCGCATACACCACATATACCCGCCATTCCATCGAGACTGAGCAACAACAGCATTACTGCAGACTATACCCGTGATCGCAGTCGCAGTCGTCTTTCTGGCACTCGCCTCCAACCTTCATCAAGCGATGGGGCGAGAGACATCTCTACTCACCCAATCCCACGCGGTTCTGGTACGCCTTTGTCGACAGCTATCGACATTCCCACCTCTCCTCGTACCTTCATCTCGAATCGCCGCTCGTCATCCACAACTCAACAAGCTCGCGCAAGAGGCGTTACGAATGTCGAAGATCAAGACGCTTACGGCATGCGTTCAGCGAGTATGCCCGTTGCAGAAGGCGTACGAGGTGAACTCAGCCTGTCCGAGCTGTTGATGCAAGGGGAAAGCGGAAGTGGTGGAAGTGGCGGTGTTGGCAGCATGAGACGCAAGAACCGTGAAGGTTCCACCAGTGCTCTCGACGATGACGAGCCACTACTTTTCGCTCTGGCTGATTAATTGTTCCTTTACCTCCAGCGATATCTTTCCTGTTGTTTTTGTTCTTGTTTCTTTTTCCCTTGCATTTTCAAACGGTGAAAACAAAAAATCTCCCCTCTTCTTTGCTTGCTTTTCCTTCTGTTGGTTTATGGGTGCAAATATGGTCATGGATGGGTAGGATAGCGTTGGCGCTGGGGTTCTTTTCTCACGTTGGATCAGAATGGATGATGGATTAGGATGGATGCATAGGTGTGTTTTTGCTTTGTCGGTATAACTTAGCTCTCGAATACAGAAATACTACAACCATCTTACGCAAATTTGATGCTTTTTCGGTCCGTCTTGCCTCCTTGTTCGATAACCATCTTCTATATAATGTCGTACAACCCAGGAATTGAATTACTACACACCGAGCATAATCGTACTCGACGCGGAACTGAGTAGTGAGCACTTCAATGCTCGTGAGACCGAGCGATATCGATATTGCTACATCGATGTGCTGACGGGTTATACAGCGATGACCACGCTCGTGGAGACATTCAGACACTATGTTTGATGTCGCTACTCGCTGCATGTTGTCAGAGTGTGCTACTATTTGCTGTTTATTGATGGGACCTTGTAGAGTTTGCGTCAGGTGATTGTTGAGTCAAGGGCGTGGTATACAGGAAGGAAGGAAGGACCGATCTCGGCCCGTGAAGCTTGACTCCAAAAACATCAAGTCGATAGCTCTTGCTTCCACAGTCACTACCGACATAATACCAACAGTCATTCACTCCTTCCTTGCAAGTAGACACCTCGGGTTGAAACGAATTTTATTGCAAAACACAAAACTCCACATCGATAATATCGCAATCATCCAATCATCAATCCCAAAAAGTTACCAAATAACCACCACTCACTCTTTCACAAAACACCACCACCACCACAAACTTCCAACAATGTCATCAAGCAAAGGGATATCCCCCCACGCCACCCTATTCACCCACTCCTACGCCCGCGCCACCGCCCTCGGCTCCACGGACCCCCAAGCCAGCGCAACAGCAATGTCCTCCCACTACCTTCCAAACCTAACCTCCTTCACCCTGGGCACCACAACCACCGTCTCCACCCCTGCAGAAGCCGCAAAGGGCACTCTACTGCATTTGCAAAAACTCACCAAGGCAGGGGTGGGTGCGGATATCAGATTGATCAGGGTGGCGGTCAAGGAGATTTCGGAATTTTCTGCCGCCGTGTTTGTGACTTGGGAGTTGGTTGTGGATGATAATCCGATTAGTGATGGAGGGGCAGAGGGGAAGGGGGGGAAGGGCAAGGCGAAGGGGTGGAGGTGGAGGAATTGTTATGGGTATAGGAGGATGGAGGGGCAGGGTGTGGATGGCGGTGTCAAGGAAGGGTTTGAGTATATCGTTAGTGATGAGGAGGTTGGAGAGTTGGTCAAGAGGGTGCCGAAGTATTTTGAGATGTAGAGAGGGACAGAGGACGTGGTGAAGAAGAGGGAGTTGATTGAGAGAAGGATGGAATGTTACTGAACTGCTGAGTTGGAGAGTCTAGTTTCAAGGCACTAACGGAGCAAGACTCACTGTAAGCTCTGATCATAGATTGCACCGATACACGCCCTGCGATTTCATCAGACGTTGAGTTCACCATTCTTAGTTGTCAGGGATACAGTACATCTCATCCTGAGGAATCTAGTTTCGTACATTTGCATATGCATTCTTTTGTTTCGTGGTTAGACTGTCTTAATCTCTTTTTTATGCTACCACATGATATTCCTTCCAACTCAGGAAATCTAATCATCACCACCACCCATCTGTCCACCTGATGTCGCTGCCTTCTTGGCACCACAGATGTCATCGACTCTGAGCAACAAGCAAGCTGACTCGACAGCAGTCTTGATACTCTGGAGCTTGACAGCCTGAGGCTCCCAGACACCGAGCTTGTGCATGTCGATGATCTTACCAGCATCACCATCAATACCCCAGCTGCTGTTGTCGTTTGACTCGGCGTGCTTTGCGCGGAGCTGAGTAAGGACACGGATGGGTGAGTTACCAGAGTTCTGGATAAGGGTGCGGGGGATGACTTCCATGGCTTCGGCAATGGCACGGTAAGGCCATTGGGCTACACCCTCAACACCCTTGGCGAGTTGTGACAATCGTACGCTGACGGCCATTTCTGTAGCACCACCACCGGGGGAGAGGTAAGGGTGGAAGACGACGTTACGGGCAACACCCATGGCGTCCTGGAGGTTGCGCTCGATCTCGTTGAGGATGTCTTTTGAGGGGCCGCGAAGAAGGATTGTGCAGGCCTTGGGGTTTTGGCACTTGGTGAGGAAAGTGAAGTACTCGTCGCCAATCTTCTCAATCTCGAAGAGACCGCACTGGGTACCGACGTCTGACTCGGTAAGATCCTGGACAGTGTTGACGATGGTGGCACCGGTGGCACGGGCGATACGGTTGTTGTCGGTCTTGCGGACACGGCGGAGAGCAGTGATGTTGTGCTTCATCAAGAAGTGCTGGGCGAGGTCCGAAACACCCTTCTCGGTGATGACAAGGTCGGGCTTGACGGCGATGATGGCGTCGCACATTTGCTTAACCTGCTCCTCCTCGATCTGCAGAATACGGTTCCAGTCCTCCTCCTTTGTGATCTCGATGTTTGTTTGCGACTCTCCCTTCTTGTACTCAAGCGTGCAGTCGAGCAAGACAATACGGGGGTTCTCAATGCGCCTTCTCATCTTGGGGTGGGTAATGTCCTTGTTCAGCATGACACCGTTCAAGACTCTGCTGTCCTCAATCTCGCCTCCGGGAATCTTCTCGACACGGGCGTAGCGCTTGATGTCGACTTCTTGCTTACCACCACCGCCGCTGTATGAAACGGTACGGACAGCAGTCAGGGCCAGGTTGCACATCATGTCGGACCATCTTGAAACGAATTTTGTGCCGATCGAGGAAGAGATGAGCTTGTACATTTGCTCGTCGTCGGTTGTGTCGACGGGGACCGAAACGTCTTGAATGACTTTGAGGGCATCGCTGAGGGCGCGCTTGAATGCTTGGATGATGACGACGGGGTGGATGTTGCGCTCGAGTTGAGGGAGCGAGAGGGCGAGGATCTCACCAGCAAGAATGATGACTGAAGTGGTACCATCACCGACTTCCTCATCTTGTGTTCTGGCCAGCTCGATCATGCTCTTTGCGGCGGGGTGGGCGACTTCGATTTCTCTGAGGATGGCGTGACCGTCGTTGGTGAGGACGATACCACCCATGGGGTCGAGCAGCATCTTCAACATGGCCTTGGGACCCAGACATGATCGGATGATGTCTGCGACGCTGTGAATTGTCAGATGGATGCGACAAGGGAGGTGCTTCTGATAGCATACGTCTTTGCGGCGGTGATGTTGGACAGTTGGGCTTTGCGACCGAATTGGCGCTCACCACTGTTGGTGTCTGTAGTGCAATATCAGTATGCGTAGCAGATGGCATGAGTATATAGAAGCTCACTCATGACCACAACGGGGGCCTGCATCGTGACTGTCTTGTTGCTGGACTATAGTCCAAGCTAGCAACTAGATTCCTGGTATAGGCGAATGAACAGAAGCTCTGACTTGGTGCAGAGTCGACAAATTAGTACGTGTCGAGAGAGTGATGCAGATAAACAGTCTGTTTGGGCCCTTGACCAGCAAATGCGCGCGCCTCCAAAAGTTCCGCTGGAAATAATCGCCAAGATCACGGAGGTGCCTTGTGCAACCGACACGGTTTGTGCATCTGTGATAAGCTTATGCATGGAGCTCCATACGTCCTGCACAACTGTGCAAGGCGAGCTATGCCAAGCACAACATCAACTTATGACCATCAAGCCTGCAAGCAAAAATCAGCGCAAGGCCATCCACTCTGACAGCATCAACTATGCCGAAAACGGAAATGTGGGCCTCGATATCGTCCAATGAGATACGAACGGCACAAGACGGCGCCATCGTGTAGCTTCCATCTTTGGCCCTGGGGAAGTCGTTGGCAGTTGGCCGAGAGAAAGCACCAAGCTCGCAAAGCTGATCCAGGGTCCGAGGACTCTCTTTTCGTCGCTAAACACCCGGAAGTCTTGCGCTCTTTCTTCCTCTTCAAGAAGACGCCCCTTCCCTCGACTGTTTCTCACTTCTCCTCTTTCATCCTTCGCGAACTTCATCTCACACTTTACCTTGTTGCACACGACCATCAACCACTTTACCTGATTGACTCGACGTCATTTAATCAATCTTCACTTTCTCCATCTTATCGTCGCCATCGCGTCTTCCCGCTTCGCGACGCGACAAGCTTCGTTTCCACCAATTCATCGTCGACCATCGACCACTTCCAAAGATCGCAAAGCCCTTTGTGTATTTGTTGCTTAAACTTTCTAGCACTCTGATCTAGCAGACAGTCTTTACTCCCTTTTCATCACCATGACTTCCTTCTACGCTTCGTCGCCTACGGTCGTCCTTCCGGCTCCTTCGTCGCAATACTTTCCTCATTTGCAAACATATCAACCGCCTACCAGCATTCCCAATGCTTTCTTCAAACAAACTACTCTTCCTACGCCGTCGACTTCCTCTACCGCTGGACGCAAAAGGTCACGCGACGACGATGACGACGAAGAGGTCAACCTGGTTGCTCCACTACCCTCACCTCCTATGAACCGTGGTGAACCCATCTACGGTCCTGGAATGACCCTCAACAACCTCCATGGCCAATCGTCTACTGGAACCTGGGTCGAAAACACGTGGGTTGAAACACCCCAAATCGACCCTGTAGCCACCCAAGCATCCAGACCTACCATGCCCAGTCGCAAGTCCCAACGTCGCGCTCCCTCCGGGCCCGATTCTGATGAGATCGCCCTGATGACCGAGCCCTCTGCTCATCGCCGAACCGCATCCGTCGAACCTCTGATTGATGAAGTTACGCGTCTGCTCGGCATCTCATGGATGCGCTTGGACGCTAGCGAGGCTCTACAGATCTCTGCAAAGGCCTACACAAGATGGGTCTGCAGACACTACCCTGGTCTCGCCGACATCGAGCTTTGGTTCGAGAACTCGTCCATCCCTGGTTACCTCGGTGTCGCAACCAACCGAGCTTCTGGTCAGAAGGTCTTCTTGCTTTGGAGTAACGATCTCAAGCAAGCTGTCCTCGTCACCAGAGATCCCACCGAGTTGATCTCAAAGCTTATGTCTCCCCAAACTATCATCAGCTCGGCCACTGAGTCAATGTTCGCCACTGACGAGCCTGTCGCTGACGACTCATCCGACAAGGGCTCGCCGAGTCCAACTTTCGCCATTCCTTCTATCGTGCCCCAAGCTGCTGCAGCCATGGATGTCGATTAGACACGTTTATCATCATGGTGTATTTCGGTGTTTGGGAATATCGGGATCTTGCTGGGAGCAAGACGAGTAAAGGATGCTGCCGCTGGAATTGCTAGGAGCTGGCATGCTTGGGACTGGCTTTCAGGTGGCTGGGATGCTGCAACCGCACGCATACAACAATTATCTTCTCGTCCTTTGAGACGAAAAGTTGACCATTATTTTGACATTGTACTTTAGCCTAACACATTTCTATTTATCTGCTTGTTTTGTTTAGATATCAATCAAGCTTTGGCGTCATGCCTATCATACAAATAACTCCCGGAAGGCTTTCCGCCTCAGCAATTCTCCTGCGTGTCTATTGATTGGTCCCTTGACCTCCAAAATCAAATTTGAACATTACTGTACGCTGTAGAACACGAGGCTAAAGCCCTCTGCTTCTTCGTCGCCTTGCCTGCGCTGGCGAATAAGACTTGTATATCCATTGATTCCGAGAACGAGTCATGGCATGCATCTCGATAAGCTGAGGTAAGACGGAAGAGAGGAAGTCATGCAGGAAAGAATCATAAGATGGAAGCAGGTCTTTATGCATGTCTGTTCGCTAGCTTACTTCTGCTAATATGAAATCCTGTTGCAGTCTACAAGCTTTGGAAGAATGCGATGAAGATGTCGTAGTTGTAAGGACTTGCTTCTCGTAGGTGCGTATCGTATATCATAGGTAAGTGTCTTCTCCTGATCATCGCAAAGAAGTGCTCGTGGTCTCGAGATCGAACCGTGAAAGTGATGTAGATGGAAGAATATGCTTGACTGATGCATAACCAGATGCTCAGTAGTATTAACATTTACTGCAATTGCTCGCTCCCCGATTGAAAATCTCCTCAGTCGAGCAATTCATCCTTGCCCAACAAAGCAGCCATGGGATCATTTCCAGCATTCCTCTTTCTCCTGTACTCGTCCATTTCCTCCTCTGTAACTTCACTTCTCATCTCATCTAATTTTCTCTTTCTGTCTTCTCCTGTGCTTTCATCCAATTTGGCTTTTTCTGCTCGGTCGGGCGCGTTGGGTACATGTTCTTCGTTTCTTTCTTCCTCTTTCCAGGCAATGCTTTTTGGCACTTCTGTGGCGTTGCTTTCTAGAGTCTCGGGGGCTGCTTCTAGTAGAGCACCGGTTGATAGTTTTTCGGCGTTGGAGGAAGCGACTTTTCCGGCATCGCCGACGCAGTAGCTGTTTTTCATGGTGGAGTGACAGCATGCGTAGCCCCATGTGAAGTTTTTCCACCATGAGCCGAATACTGATGTGTGGTTGTTCAACATAACATCTTCGGCGTACATGCTCTTTTCCTTCTTCTCCGGTGCGCCCTTTATCCTGCCTCTTTCGTCGTATTCCACATATCGTTCGTTTTCGGTGATGGTGGCGTGTTTGAGCGGGTCGGGTTTTAGATGTTCTTGCCCTCCGTATTTTTCTAGTAGGGCTTTTCGGTGTGCTTCTTTCTTTGCTGCGGTTTCTTCTGCTTCCTTTTTGCGGTAGTGTTCGCCTGCTGTGGGATTTGCTTGGAGATGGACGTTGTTGCTTCCATTTGTCTCTGCGGTTTCCCAAGCGTATCGTTGTGCTCGTGCGAACTCGGCAGCATCACCTGAAGCGCGTTCAAATTCACCTTCTGCGTCGTCGATCAAGGTGCGAGTTTTGGGATCATATTTTGCAGATTCCAGATCCAGATTTTTGAGGTAGCCGGCCGTGTCTTCACGTAATCGTAGGTTGCGGGATGAATTTGGTTGTTTGCGACCCATGTCTGTTTCCTCCTCGTACTTGTCGCCGTCTTCTGCTTTGTTGGCTGCATCTTCATCTTCATCGCCTTCTGCTGTGTCTTCGAGTTTCCGCTTCGAGTCTTTGATAGCTTGGAGGTCGTTGTATTCGTTGACGACTTCTTGGTATGCGCGCGCATCGTAGCCACTCCATCGGTCTCTCTTGGCCTCCCAGCCCATATTGATATCCTGACCACTCTCATCTGCCTTGATATCCTTGCCCGTGAATTTTGCTCCTATCTTGCGTTGACGGTATAGACAATCCTTCTTTTGATGGCCCATTGCGCCGCAGTTCTCGCAAGCACCTTTGCGGAATTTGGTCGCTGCTACGGCGCCTGAACGTTGACCACGGGTGTACCATTTTTGAGTCGCGAGAGATTCGTCCTTTTGGGCTTGGAGACGTTGATGCTCGAGGTAATCTTCCTGTGAGGCGGTTGCGTCGTCGATGTAGAAGGGCTTTTTGGAAATGAAGGATGGGATGTATTCGTTGCGCTCGTTCTTGCCTTGCGGCTCCGTCGGCTTCTTTGGAGGTGGTGGTGGCGGCATCTTGTATGATGTGTGAATACTGTGGTTGGATTGTCAGAGTTGAGAAAGTTGTTGCTTGTTGAAGATGACGATGGCGACGGGGACCTTTGAACGCCAAGACATGTGAGAGATGTCCCTCCCTCCTTCCGTTCATCACCAAATCCAGCCACCAAGCGACTCGCCATCAAGCGGGAACAGCTGAGCGGTCTGTAGACATACTAAAGTGCTTGAAATTATCCTCTTAGGATGGGTTAGCCAGCTCCCCATTCGCTAGGTTCAAAGCAACAACACAGAGTCCAATTCACGCCCTGACCAAATCACTGTATTGTATACCGACAGCAAATTGACATGCTGCATTGCAGGTGCCGAGACCGCCTACCAGGATCATGTTGCTCGATGGATCTCCCTTTCTACATTGGTCAACTTCCAAAGGCAGATGTGTGTGGTCGCGATGCTTTGTTCTGCTTCTCAAAGCCGTGTGAGCAAATCTACGACCATCTTTGTCTGGGTCATGACTTGCAAGAAAGACATCCGGTTCCGGTCGTCTGTCGAGTTAACAAAGACTCGAGATAGTACAGCGCAGCGTTATAGCACAACATGTCCTCGATGAAATCACGGCCATGCAGCAATCATCTCATCAGACATTAGCACAGCCTTCTACCACCAATTATGAGTTCACCGCCAGAGCATCCTGGACATGATGATGAAAGTGGTCTTCCCGTTGGTGGTCGTTGGATAGGTGGTCAGTTTTTGGGAGGGGGAGGAGACGGCATAGTCCACGTCTGGTTCAAAACTGACGAGACCAATACAATCATCGATCGTATGGTCATCAAAGATATGTGGTCTAAGCAATCGACTGTGGAACCAAAGGCCTATAAAGGTATCTATGAGGAGCTGGTGCGCAAGGGACTAGACTTCGGTGTTGATCCTTCCAGGCCAGGCAAGGCCCGGGCGGAAGATAGATTCTTCAAGGAAGCGTACATACAAGGTTTATTGACTGACGAGCCCGGGTCAACTTCTGCCAATACCGTGCCGCTTCGAGGCTTCAAGAAAGGTACAAATTCTGATCTCGCCAAGGGGACTCACTGGCGTACCTACATGGACTGGATGCACGCTAGTGACCTCGCGAACTTCGTGAGCAGACACAAGCTTCCAGGAGACAACGGTTCCGTTCGTAAACCGATTCCCGAGGCATTTATCTGGTGGACTCTGTCCTGTCTTGCTGAGGCATTGGTCGAGATTGATCGACGTACAAAGGTTCGGCCCAATGCACGCACTGAGCGAGATGAAGCGACAGTTTTAGTTGACATGAAATTGGCCAACGTACTGCTCGACTCAACAAGAGGTTCCAGATATCCAGTATACCCGAAACCTCTGATCGCCGACTTTGGATCCGCGCACATTACATACAAGGATGATCCGCAAAACTACCTCAAAAAGCTGAGAATTTGCGATACGACTGGTTACCACCCTCCGGAATCGGCCGATTATGAAGAATCGGAAGGTCCTGGCGAGTGCCTAGACTCATGGACCAACGTCTGGCAGACTGGCCGAATCATAGAATCCATGATGCGCTTGGACAATTGTGTGAAGAACAACGAATGGGATGAGGATGATGAAGAGGATCGTGAATCAGAAATCATGACCAACGAGCCCTTCTTCGACTGGTTCCAAGACTTCAAATACACCAAAGAACTCAGAGAAATTGTCTGGCGTTGCCAACGCTGGGATCCAAATCTACGACCTACACCCACTCAGATCGTGGAGTACATCAACCAACACGAATCCAACCATAACGAGGACATGGACATCTGGGGAACCGAAGACTGGATTGCAGAACAGGAACAAGAGTTAGCAGATTTGACGAAGGAGGAGCGAGAAGACCATGATGCAAGAGCGCAAGAGCGTGCTGGTAGGGCAGAACTGAAATTCTTGCGTTATTATCCCGACAGGGATTTACGTGAGCGATATATTGCTTTGGACATGGACATTCCGGAAGGTTGTGAGCTTGCCTATCAAGGTAAACGTGACACGGGTGCTGCGATTGGTGATGTGGTGGCCGAAGATTCGGAAGATGAAGAGGGAGATGACGGAGATGAAGAGATGGGAGAGGAAGAAGATGAGGAAGAGGACGACGACGATGACATACCTGATGCATTTGACGAGGACGATGATGAGTACGATAGTTAGGTCAAGCACAACCTGAACATCGCTGCTTTCATTTATAGATACAATCAAACTCCAAGCATTGATCGTTCTTGCATCTTAAGTCTCACATCATCACAGGGACTCATCGAATGTCTTTCGCGCATCTGTTAGCCTCGGTAGCAAATACATTTTCATCTCTGCCCAGATGTCGAGACCATCAACTTGCTTCCGTGTTGAAAGCCACTGTTTAAAGTGTCAAGGACTGTCAGAGGATATCGTAGAAAACCCCCTCCCCGTATGCTAAACTTTGTCACGCGTATAACTATACAACAGCACAATTTCAGCATTGTTTGGAAGCCTCCACTGAGAGCGTAGTAGTCAGGGCCTCTCTGCGGACGATTATACCGATCTCAGAAACATTGTGCATTTTGACATGCCAGACGACTCCAGGCGTGGCCGCAGGAGATGGCTGGAAGTGACAGATTTTAGCACAAAGGGAGGCCCTTTTTCAATTTTCTGATATTACGGATTCCTATCAAACCTCGTCAGTCACGACCAATACTGTACTCCATGCTCCTCAAGCCTTTGACACCTTCTCGGTAACCTCATTGCCACCCTCTACCTCCGTCTGTCCAACAATATGTTCAGCACTTTCCCTCTGCACACCCATCTGACTAACATCATACCCATTTTCCGCCAAATACGCCCTAAACTTGACATCTTCCTCATCAATAGTATCCTGTCCAATATGCGGCAACAAGAAAAATGCAATCCCCGCCGACAAGATACAAAGTGCCGAACTCACGAAAAACGGGTATTGGCCCGCTTTGATGGGATCGGTATCTTTGTAGCGATTATACAGGATAGCCAGCACTTGATCACCAACGAAAGCGCCAATCTTTCCAATAGCGGCAGCAATACCGTAGTATTGGCCTCGAACGGCGGTGGCGCAGGATTTGGATGCGATGAGGCCGATATTGTCGCCAGGTCCGAATTCTCCCAGAGCGAGAAAAACGCCATAGACGATTACGAAACCGGCGACGTTCTGAGGGTGGGCTAGATAGCTGTACACTCCAGCCATGATGAATCCGACGATTCCTTGGGCCAGAACACCGATTCCGAGTGTCATTTTGGGACCTAGCCAGTCGGAGACGAAGGAGCCGCCGATGCAGCCGGGGAGATAGAAAAGATAGATCAATGTCGTCCAACCGAAACTCTTCCACAGTGGCGAGTTGTCTCCTAGCAGGTTATCGACGATAGTGCTGCTGAATAGAGAAAAACTGTAGCCAGAAAAGTCATAGATGAACCAGATGAGCGAGACGATTGTGAGACGCCACCAGTAGAACTTGATGACGAGGAGCCAGGGTGTCTTCGCTTTTGCCATGGTTTCGCGGCGGTAGGCTTCTGGTTCGTTGAGTTTCAGACGGAGGTAGAGGAGTGAGAGGGGTGGGATGACTCCGAGGCCTAGGCAGATTCTCCAAGCGGCGCGAAGGTGATTCTCTCCTGTAATAAGGACCTATTGAGGGGGTTAGTGACTGAGTTCAAATTGTGTAGCATCTCTTGTGTGCCGGGGTCTATTCTGGGTATGGCTGTCATAATGCAAGATTGTTTTTGTCTTGAAGGTCATGTTCCTTGAGGGCAACTCAAGCAGCACTTCTCTGCGGACAACTGTAGCAATCTCGAAAGCATCGTGCATTTTGACAGGGGGAATCTTTTGAGTTTGATCGGAGAGTGGAGTGAAAGAAATAATCAGAACATACCACAATCATTGGCACCAGAGCAGACACGACAAACCCAATATCGATCTGTACGTTCGTGAAAAGAATAAACCATCTGTTTCTAGTACCACTCTTAAGTTCTCCGGTACTTTCGGCACAGCCTACACTGCCTGCTGGGTATTCACCTCCAATGCCGATACCAAGAAGAAATCTCCATGCAGTCAGTGCGGCGAACAGACCAGAACTGCTACCTCCAGCACCGTAGCTGCCTGCACTGAGTGCGGCAAAAGCGATGAGGATGACTGTACTGGCGAACAAACTCCACTTGCGGGAGTAGTGGTCTGAAGTGTAGCCGAAAATCAACATGCTAAATCATTGTTAGCACTTCATCTTCGTATCAAATTGGGCTAGAGACGCACCCAACCACCGTACCAGCGAAGGTTATTGAAGAGACGTTACGTTGAGCAGGTGATGATGCATAGGCGGTGGGATAGATCTTTCCGAGCATGGTGGATACAAAACCAATGACACCGTTCAAATATCCGTCTGAGAAGAGACCAGCGCCACAGGCAATGACAGGCCAGAGACGTTCCCATCTTGACTTCTCAGTCTCGTGACTCTCGTCGTGAGCGGGGCGTGATTGTCCTTCGTATGAGGTATTGGTTGGCTGCTCTTGGATGGGTGCTGCTTCTGGGGGCGTATGGCCGGTATGCTTTTCAATGCTTAGTGGTCGTTCCATGGCTGTGTCGGGATCGAGTCTGATGCTCGAGGTCGCTATCGTGAATTTGAAAGTCGCAATGGGGTTTCGATTGTCGCTTTGGGTAGTCGGTTGAAATCTGTCTGGTGAGGCGATCCTGTCAAAACACGCTTCTGGGGAATGATCAAGCAGAAGACCGAATGTCTCTTGAATCTGATATTAAGCGAGTTCTGATAATAGCAGCAAATACACAGATGGTAAGTAGATGCAGAAGGACGGAAAATCGTGCAATTCTCTCGAGCAGTCAGGCAAGAGGCAACACAAGGAAGCAGCTTTGCTCGTTGAGAGGGCACGCGACCACTTATACCTGATAGATCCTATGATCTGCAATTGGCGGTGATCCTTCTGTACAACAGTTTGCGAACTATGTCTCCGACCAATTGGAGGGCGTCTTGGAGGAATGCTTATCCTGCCGTTCAAAAGCTTTTGTGGATGTCCGGCACGTTCGCCGACGTGCTGGTAATGAAGCCCTGGCACACAAATGGCGTCGCCAAAAGTTCCCAATGCGAACTTGAGTCGTATGCAATGGCTTACCACCAACAGGCCTCGTCAATGTATATGGTCGTACAGATTGCTGAAGTAATAATGATACCCGAGATACTCTCACTGAGACAGATTGGTCGGTTTTCAGTGGTGAGTGGTGTCAAACACTGGGAGCCTGCTTATCGGCATGAACGAAGCGGCGTCTTGCGTACCCGAGTACGCCACACCCTGAGACTTTGGACCCTGTTGAACTTCGTTTGTTTCTTCCTCTCCAAAAGCTAGCAACAACCGCTGAACAGTAAACACGAACACATGATGATGACAAGCGACGACTCAGGGTAGAAAAGAGGAAAACGTGATGGATTTCAAGCCGAGAGCATGTTGCAGAAGCTTGCGTGGCTGAACAGCTGAAAATCAATAGCAGCTAGATACACATCTCAATTGGCCGATAGATTACTCGTAGCTATCTTGGCGTACTAAAGCCTGCCACTCTTGCAGCCGTACAAACCCGAATGATTTCCAAGGCCAGATCTTTGATCGTGAGAGGGTGACGGTCCTTTCAGATTTCAATGCTTCTCTGCTCCCAGTGACCGGCGATTAGCTCTCGACCGCTTGTCAAGATACAAAAAGCTTTTTGTGTCGCTGCAATCGTCTACCGCGAGCCCCTATCTCTGGCTGGTACTCTCTGTGGAGGACACGACTGTGTAGAACTTTGTTATGCGTGCTATCAGGGTGCAGCTCTTAACGAGCTCGATTTGCCAAGATTTGACATCCGAGGTCTCGGCGGCGATCATCGCACCATCCCCTCGACCTCATCTTCACATATCGACAGGAACACTTGAGAACGGTTATCGAGGCTAGCGATATGTATCTCGCATGTATTTGATCGAAGCCTCATCAGTCCAATATCGTTGAGATGCAAGTACTGCGTGCTAACTCGCCAAGATGTTCAGCAGAAAAGACTCGATCTCAGCTTTCTGTGACGCGATTGTGACCACCTTTTTCAGTGCGGCCGAATCCTTCCATATGGCTGCAGAATTAGGCAGGCAGGGCATGTCTTTCCCTATCCTCGTTCCCAGTCGGCCGAGGTGAGGCCCTTACCAGAGAAGAATGTTATTCTTTCATCTTCCTTTCTTTTCTAACGATTTGTCTCGGCGCCATATTTGATATCTCTCTATCGGCCGCCGGTGTCAAGTATCAGGGCGAGTAGCTAACACCATACTTGAAAGGTATACGGTGTCGAAACATTGATCATGGGTTCGATCACACCGAACGAAGATACGACCAGCCGAAGGCATGATTCGGATCAAGCAACGTTGAGAGGGCTGTCAACTTCTCAAAGCAGAGAGTCTAGGAGAAGCGTCGACAACAACCAACCACCCACATCACAATCAGGATCAGCTGGCCGCGCTTCTATATCGTCCGGACTGCGACACAGAAACTCGACAAGACGACAGGCGCAACAGTCTCAGCTACAACAATCTTACACAAGTGGCAGAGATCAAAATGGGAGACAAATTTTCACTCTCGCTGGTCCTAGTTTACAAGATGATGACAACAATGGTCGTACTCACAATCAACACCAACCATATGTCGAACCTGGGTATATAGAGCTCAACCCTGCATATGACCAACCTGGAAATGTACGGCCAATATGGGGGTTGGCAGATCCTATGCCTCGTATCATCCGCAGAGGAATGAAGCCGTCAGATCAGGAGATCCAAGCGGATCGACCAAGGCCAGGAGACGAGGACGAGGATATTTTGCAGCCCACCGATTCTCAGATGGAGCAAGGCATCGGGCCAAAGTTGAACCTGAACAAAATTGACAAGAACATTCAAGATGCGACCAAAGAAAGAGAACGCAAATACGCTCAGAAGTATGGCAAGCAATCGGAGCCACCCTCGGAGATGGGCCAGGAGTCTCAAACACAGCCGTTTGGCCCTTTTCAGCACCTTGCACCTCCACAGGAAGCAGATGAAGAAGGAGAGTTGGGAATTCCAAGGCCACCGGTTAATCCGCTCAATGATGATCAGTACCAAGATCAAGATAACAATGACGAGTATGACGAGAAAGGGGATGAAGAGACAGATGACGAAGACATGAAAGTTACACATGATCGAGCTGTCAACGACCACGTGTCGACAAACAAGATTCAGGAGGAACAGCACAATCATCACACACTATGGGCGGTCGCCAGGACCAAGCTACGTGAACCTCTTGCGGAGGTTCTTGCTGTAAGTTCGACCTCGCTCCCCGTGTGCTAAACTTTGTCACTTCGGCTCTCAAGCCGCGGCGATGCGCATCATTCCACCCACCAAATGTACAATGATATTGAGAAAGAGCACGTCGTGTACAGAGAGTGACGATTTGACGTCCGCTCCTTGCCCCTAGCTTTACTTTCGAAAATCATGGTGCATTACTACAGTGGTAGTGACAAACTTTAGCACACATGGAAGTCTGTCTCACCTTATCTCACAATCTAACGTATGCAGGTGTTCATCCTTATGACGATCGGACTTTGTGCGAACATCGCACATAATATTGCGAACAGCGGTTCAAACGATTCTATGGCCTGGTCTTGGGGATTTGGCACAATGGCTGGTATCTACATAGCAGGTGGAGTATCAGGCGGTCACCTCAATCCAGCAATCACTATCATGCTCTACGTCTTCCGTGGCTTTCCGAAAAAGAAGATCCTGATATACATCGTCGCCCAGTTGGTCGGGGCTTACATCGGCTCGCTCGTTGCATATGGCATCTATCGCAACTGTATCCTCAACTATCTGGAAACCAATCCGGAGCAAATGACAGATGTCTACAACTCTTTTGTCACCAACCGTATGGATGGTGTTGCAGATGCTGCTTCAGGCTTCCTTACTGAGTTTGTCGCTACAGCCTTTATCGGTGTCATTGTATTGGCTTTGGGTGATGACAGCAACGCACCCCCTGGCGCAGGAATGAACGCTTTCATTCTTGGATTAATCATTTCCATCGAGACTATGGCCTTTTCTGCCAGTACTGGTGCCGCTCTTAATCCTGCTCGCGACTTGGGACCTCGCTTAGCCCTGATCACACTTGGCTTCAGTAGACACGACATGTTTAGTGACGGCTGGTGGATCTATGGTGCTTGGTGTGCAACGATCACCGGTGCCATTGTCGGAGCAATTCTTTACGATATCGCGATCTTTGTGGGAGGTGAAAGTCCAATTAACTATCCTAGAAATAGTGTCAAGAGAGTTGGACACAAGGCCAAAGTGAGGTGGAGGCATAGGTTCAGACGCAGAGAAAGATAGTGGGGTCCCCCATACACTATTGAGCATGGGTCTCAGAGCCTCCGAAGATCTCTTCCGCGCGAAGAATATTCGATTCGACCTGTTCTTGTACAGTCGAAGTTGATGGACCTTTTGCGACCTTTGCCGCGAGATGTGCTTCCACAAGACATAAAACTTAGGGCTACTGCTTACAGAGCTTACACGAGGCAACAATCCTTCGTGTGTTAGTTCAGCTATCGCCGCGGACCATAGTTGGTCGTAGTTGAATCTTTATCAACTCCCTACTCCTGCATGTCAATGTCTCACAACAAGATGCGCTTCTTCAACTCTATCGACATCCCCATGGAGCATTGACATGTATTAGCAGAGGATGAACTTGAGTTCGAAGCGATAAGGCTCACCCGTTCCAAACGAGGAAGTTGTGGCTTGACGTTTGCCCACAACGGTTTAGCAACCGTCCGAAAACGTCGTGAAACTTTTGACTTCCAATTCGCCAAGACGTTCAAAACTTCCATTCTTTCCATGACTACATGGCAGAGTGAGACTTCTCGAAAAGTTGATCGAACATGACCAAAGACAGGTGTCTCTCAGGTACGAGATCCAGCCTCATACAATCAACGCTCGCTATACAGCTGAACACGTTCGGTGGTAGCCGAAACAGTTGAACTTCAGCTTGTAAGCCACGCAAGAGGCAGGAATTTGAGATGCCAACACATCGCGACTATACCACTACGATCATACGCGAGTTCTCAAAGTATCTTCCCTGCGAAACTTTTACCAAAGCTCGCAGGATTCAGGACCAACTGGTTTAGACGACGCCTCGTGACTTTTCCATTGCGTTATCGATGCTCCTCCTCCAGCCTCATACGTCGTATCCAAGGTACGACCATCGTGGCATAGAGCCAAGTCTACACATCACGGGCTGACAACCATGGCTCGTGATGCACGGCACTTAGGAACCACACGGAGGCGCCGGTAGCGAGCATATTTGCAGAGTCGATGGAAGTGACGACCTTTTGAGGTTTGGATACAAAAGCCGAGATGTTCCCCGTCAATAAAGGAGAAACATAACAGAGATTCTTGAAATATCAAACTTTCGTGGTGTCTCAATATGCGTTCGACCTTCCTCATCCCCGCCCTCGTGGCAGTTGTTGCTGCTCTGCCGGCTCCTAATCCTCAAGAGATTGATCTTGATCTGATTATCAACGTCCCCACACCGACTATCATTCAGGCTACTGGAACTCCTGATCAGATCGTTACATACGACACCAAGGCCATTCTTGCCTCTGCCACTGCTGCATCCTCGATCTCTGTCGACATCACTGATGTTGCTACCTCGACTCCTAGCATTGTGAAGCGTGCAGCTTGTGGACCTGAGCCTTCTGGTTACGGACCTGTCACGACCAACCCCAAGGATGATGCTGCTTCCTTCGCTGCAAACCCTGTCTACGCAAATGCCGCCAATAGTGCTGCCGTTCCTTTTGGTTACGTGCAGACTTTCAAGAACTTGAATGCCAGTAGCAGTGCTTATGGCTACATCGGCTTCACAAATCTGAAGGAGTACAACCCCCAGACTTGTGCTACTAAGTGTATGTTGACGAGCTAATATCCTATCAGACTCCCCAATTTACTGATGTTCGCACAGGCAATGCCATCAAGGGCTGCATGGGAATCAACATCTACTTTGAAAGAGACCCCAAGAACACTCCCGACAAGACAGCCTGCCCCAACCCAGCCTCTCTGACCCAAATCCGCTGCGTGTTCTGGGGCGGGCCGGTTACAGCGGGCAACACAAACAACTATGGTCGCAAGTGGGAGCAATTCTCGGTTGTTTTTGCTGGCTCGAATGGCTATGTGAACCAGAACATCGCCGCTCCCTCTGGCTACTCCGATGCCACTTACCTCAACAACGCAGCTATAAATGCGCCATACGATGCCCTAGGTTACAACACCTACATGGGCGCCAAAGTCTTCGCTACCGGCCCTTTCAACGCCACCCTCTGTGCTGAAGCCTGCAACGCTCAAAACGTGTACAACATCGCCAACCCCCCTGCCGATGGCGCACCCGTCCAAACATGCCAATTCTTCAACACCTACCTTCTCTTCCTCAACAACACGCAAGCATTGGGCCAATACTGCGCCATGTACAGCAGCGCCTGGACCTCCAAATACGCCACCAAAGTCGAGCAATGGAGAGGCAACGACCGCTACACCGTACAATTCAGTTATTCCTTCAGCAACATCACAGACCCGGGCACCACACCCAACAAAGCCGCCGCCGTCGCTCAAGCCAAAGAGGAAATCGCATACTCTACTCTGCAGGGATATTGCAGTACTTTGTTGGCTTACAATGATTTGAACGCGTATGTTACCGCTACGAGCACAAAGATTCCGGTGTCGACTGTTACCACTACTACGACTTTGAAGATCAAGGCTTCGTCTTCTTCATCTTCTTCTTCTTCCGTCAAGATTTCTTCTTCGAGTTCTTCGTTGAAGGCGTCTTCGCTGTCTAAGCGTGCAGTGGCAGAAGCTGTCTCGACCCCTGCTGGATTGACCAAGTACCCTGCTAGTGTTTTGTCGAGTGCTTGCTCGGCATTGGTTACCAGTGTGCCCAAGACCGCTACTGTTACTGTTTCTACTGCTACAGTCACTGGTGCTACATCGAGGTCTACGGTTATCAAGACTGTTACTACCACGACTCGTTGATTCGGCATTTGAGATAGAAGGAATATCGGAGAGGCTAGGGAGGCTGGTCCTGGGATAATAGGGATTTGTTTGGAATGGAAGGGGATAATGTATACAGGTTTTATAGATATTCAGTGCCTTCATTGAGAGTTCTGCTTTTTGCTCTGTTTCGTTGTTGCCACTTTCTACCATTGTCGTGTCTCCGTACTGGATATCGTTAATGCATGGTGCTCTTAATTCCGTAATACAAGCGATTTGCAAAGAAAAAATCAGAAGAAATACTAAAATCCATCACAACCAAAAAAAAGACGAAAAGGTTTTTCAAGCAACACCTCCACCAGCGTTCGATGCGGCATGCTAGTCAAAAGAGATGCAAAAGAAGATTCCGACACGGGGAATTGAACCCCGGCCTCCTCGGACCTAGTTGCTTCTTGCGAAGACGGTTTGAGAGCGAGAAATCCTAGCCACTAGA